>Ga0335081_10003675_pt1 | contig 24143 bp, 22 predicted proteins | sample Lox_Sample_35_FD_206713 | JGI IMG/M metagenome (GOLD analysis project Ga0335081, IMG submission 206713) | Soil microbial communities from Loxahatchee National Wildlife Refuge, Florida, United States - Lox_Sample_3.5 | ecosystem: Environmental > Terrestrial > Soil > Wetlands | place: USA...
TTGGAACATTTCCGACACTTCGCGGCAACGTTGGTGAAGGAATACGAAACAATTTTCCTGGAAAAGTTCGATCTTCGGTGGTTCTCGAGAATCTCGCCCCCCGAAGTCACAACACGCTCGTTTGGTGGGAAGTTTCGAGTGATTGCTGCACCCGGGATTCTCCGGCAGGTGATTGAGAACGCCGGTCGCCGGACGGCCGTGAGAGTTGAAGGTATAAAGGCACGAAATAAGTCTCAGCGCAGATGTCCGCCTGCTTCTAACAAACGGTTGGAGATGCCGTGATCAGGGCAATTCGAGTGAATCAACGTTTTTTTTGTGACTCATGTTCCAGATGTGATAAAAGGCAAGTAACGGTAAAGACGTCGGTTTTTGACATCTTATTGAACGCAAAGAGCCTGTCCGAAAGAGCCTTTTCGAATCCCACTCTCTCCGCCAGCTAACACAAAGGGAAGGGTTGTTCACGACTCCTTCATCAGAGCTTTCATTTCCTCTGCCAGAGTAGTTCCCAGAATTTCAAATCCGTGGCGGAAGACGTTGCGATTGCGGACGATGGCCTGAAGTTTGCGCACTCCGGTCCTGAGCTGAAGCTCAGCCTGCACCACTTCCCCGGGCGGCAGCTCAACCGGAAGAGTGGCGGCAAATCCGGATTCGCTGATATCCGAGATTCGCGCCGGAAGAAATCCGCGGCGGTCGGAGTAAATGGTGGCCTCGCCTTCCAGTTGAATCCGGCTGTGGCGGCGGGCGTCAAACTCTGCCTTGCCGTACTTCACCAGCACCCGCGCCGAATCAATCAGGCGATTCGCGGACTCACCTTTAGAGAGGACCACGCTGAAGCCGCGGTTGAATGCCTGGTGCTCCAAAGAATTGTCTTTGTAGGCTGTGAAGAGAATCAGCGGAACGCGCGGATTCAGGCGCCTGATGGCATCACCTGCCTGCAGCCCGTTCATTCCTGGCATGGCAAAATCCAGCACCACCAGATCGGGCCGCAGCCGCGCGGTCTTGTCCACGGCTTCCTGCCCATCCGCGGCTTCCGCCACATTCCAGCGCTGGTGCTGCTCGAAAAGTTGCCGCATGGTGTGCCGCATAGTGGCGTTGTCGTCGGCGATAAGAACTGTCGTCAAAGGACTTGATCGTCGGGAAAAAATAGTAATGAGCAAGAGGGATTTTCGTTGAATGTTCGATACTGAACAATACAGTCAAAGCCTTAGTTTCCGGCAGAATCCCTAGGTAACGGGGTCCCTACTTCGAGGTTACCCAAGGTTATAACTCTGGCTCTCGAAAGTTACTGACAGGGTACTTTGCCAAAGCTTAGGACACGGATTCAAATACGAAGATTTGGTAATTCTACGAGTGCGGATCGGGCAGAAAACTCGAATGAGTTTGCTCTAACTCATTTTCAATCACACTTCTTCCTGCTGGGCCATACCGGAAAAACTGTACACGAACCGAACAGAAGCATGAGTTTTGTGGCGATTTGTGGCGCTTGTCTCCACCGGCGGCACGCAATTACCGTTGAACTCATTGAGTGCCAGTATGCAACAGACTTCTCTACCCGAGAGCGACAGGTTGCCACCTCGCCAGTTGTGCCTGCCTTTCGAAGAATGGCGGGACCGATTTCTGCGGGACGCGGAGTTCCACGGAGTGCGGCCCCACGCAGAAAGGATCGCAGATGGCGCCCTGCGTTTGTTTTGGCGAGAAGGCCTTGATCCGACGGTCCAGGCGATGCTGGAAAGCGCTTGAGCATCGCGAAACCGAGGTGAACTGAGGCAGTTCTGAGAAAACCAGTCGTGTACGTGGAGTTGTCGCAGTACGTGGGTCATCCCACGAAGGCCTTCTCCCGCCCCGCACTCCCCGGCGGGGCTTTTTTTGGTCTGAAGCTTTTTCTGTCTAAGATCTATGCGGGGAAGCGACGGCGCGTTCAGTCAAAATCCGGCATGGAGCAGGCACCTGGCCCGCGAGGATCGCCGCAGCTTCCGCATGCGCCGCCGGTTTCGGAGCGGGCGCCTTCGGAACTGAAGGAGGAACTCTTGCCGGCAACGGCAAACACGGAAAGGCGAGGAGCCAGTTTCCGGCTGTGGCACTTGGGGCATTCGGCTTTGTGTGTGCCGTAGATCAAGGCTTCGAATTCGTGATTGCAATTGCGGCAGAGATATTCATAGATCGGCATAGGTCACTCCAAGGCTGACCCTTATTTAAAATCAAATCGTGGAGAACTCGCAAATCGTTGCCGGGCAAACGCCGTTCCGTCCGCGCCGTTTTCTGCGCGGCGGGCACCTGCAAACCTTAGGCGGTTTTCTGCTGCCGCGGCGGCTTGCCGTGCCGCCCTCGGAACGCCGGCTGATCGAAGTGGAAAAAGGCGTGTGCGTCCTGTGCCACTGCCACTGGCAGAGCGCGCGGCAGAGCGCGCTGACGGTGATTATTCTGCATGGGCTCGAGGGGTCGAGCGAATCGGACTACTCGGTTGGAATCGCGCAGAAAGGCCTGGCGCTCGGCATGAACGTGGTGCGCATGAACCAGCGCAACTGCGGTGGAACAGATGACCTCGCGCCTACGTTGTATAACTCCGGGCTTTCCGGCGACGTGCGCGCCGTAGCGCAGAACCTGATTGAGCGGGATGGAATCTCCCGGTTCGCTCTGGCCGGCTACTCGATGGGTGGGAACCTGGTGCTAAAAGCGGCAGGCGAGTGGGGGAGACAGGGCCCGCCGGAATTCCGCGCTGTGGCGGCGGTGTGTCCGGCCATGGATTTGGCGGCTTCCGCGGATGCGTTGCATTCGCTGGCGAACCGGCTCTACGAAATCTATTTTATGCGCAAGCTGCGCCGGCGGCTCGAAGCCAAGGCGCGGTTGTTTCCCGCACATTTCGACCCGGCGCGGCTGCGCGGCGTGAAGACTCTGCGCGAGTTCGACGACAAGATTACGGCCCACTACTGTGGCTACGCCGGCGCGGACGATTACTACGCGCGGGCGGCGGCAGCGAATGTAGTGCACCGCATCGCGGTGCCGGCACTGATTCTGCACGCGGCCAATGATCCGTTCATACGAATTTTGCCCGAGACGCGGAAGAAACTTCTGGACAATCCGAATATCACATTCGTCGAAAGCCAAGATGGCGGCCACTGCTCATTCCTGGCCGCGCGCGATGGTTATGACGGCTACTGGGCCGAGCGCCAGATCGTGGAATTTTTCAAGCGATTCAATTAGCGCGTTTGTCACGTTCGATAACAGCAGCCGAAACCCATGGCCACCATCCTGTAGAATCACGGCGAATGAAGGCGGCGACGCAGGCGCGCGCAACAGCTGCGATGAGGTTTCTCGTATTCGGTATTGCGCTCGCCGTGGCTGCGTTGGCTGAACCGGTCAAGCAACTGCATCACGCCGGCTACGTCAACGACTTCGCGCATGTGCTCGATTCCCAAACTGCCAGTCAACTTGAAGATCTTTGCCAGCAAGTTGACCAGAAAGCGCATGCGCAGATCGCAGTGGTGACGGTCCACTCGCTCGATGGCGAGTCCATCGAAGAGTACGCGGTGGATTTGTTCCACCAATGGGGCGTCGGCAGCAAAGCGACGAACCGCGGCGTGCTGATTTTGTACGCCATCGCAGACCATCGCTACCGCGTGGAGGTAGGTTATGGACTGGAGCCGATCCTGCCGGATGGGAAGGTTGGCGGCTTTGGGCGCGAAGCGGTTCCGCTGCTCAAGCAGAACAACTTCAGCGCCGCCATTTCGCTGGTGACCTGGCGCGTGGCGCAGACCATTGCGCAGGATGCCGGCGTACAACTGACCGGGACGCAGCCCGGTGCACCGGCGACAGAGCCAGAGGAGTCTCCCAAAGTCCCGGCCGGCGGCATTCTTTTTCTGATCGTTGTCGTGTTGATTATTCTGCTGACGCCACTGCGGAGACTGCTCTTCTGGTGGCTATTCCTTGGCGGCGGAGGCTACCGAGGCGGTTGGGGTGGCGGGGGATTCCGTGGAGGAGGGTTTGGTGGTGGCGGCTGGGGCGGCGGTTTTGGCGGCGGCGGAGGATTCGGCGGCTTTGGCGGCGGCAGTTCCGGCGGCGGCGGCGCCAGCGGCGGCTGGTAGAAATTCTGGCGCGGACCCTTGCAAGAAAATGAGTGAGAGATGGCGGTGGAAAAGATGGTCCCGGAAAAACAGATAAATGAATTTGTGACAGAGCTTCGCCGGGCGGCGGGGCAGAATCTGGATGCCGTAATTCTTTACGGGTCTGCTGCCGGCGGCGAGTTTCACGCCGGCTTCTCGGACGTGAATCTGCTGTGTCTTCTACGTGAAATTTCATTTGCCAACCTTGCTGCTCTGACCCCGGCAGTCGAAAGATGGACGCGCAAGCATCCGGCGCCCCTATTGATGACTCGACAGGAAGTGGAGCGCTCGGCCGATGTGTTTGCCATCGAATGGCTCGACATGAAGCAGCATCATCGCGCGCTTTTTGGCGAAGATGTGCTGCAGGGCCTGACCGTTTCAATGCATCTGCATCGCGCGCAAGTGGAATACGAACTGCGCGAAAAGTTACTCCTGCTGCGGCAGCAGGTCTTGCAAGCGGCAAACCATAAGCAGCGGCTCTGGGAGTTGTTATTGCAGGGCCTGCCGTCGTTCACGACGCTGTTTCGGCATGCGCTCATCGCACTTGGGCGCCCTGCTCCGAATTCCAAACGAGAGACGCTGCAGTTTCTGGCGCAGCGGATTGAGTTTGACCCCTCATCGTTCGCGCAATTGCTGGACATCCGGGAGGGCCATCTGAAGCGGGAGATTGTCGACGTGAAAGATCTTTGCGGGCGAGTTCTGGTAGCAGTGGAGCAAGTGACCGCGGCAGTGGATACAATGCTGGATTCTGCCAGACCTGACTCCGGTGCACCACGCAGCGAGTGAGCGCCGGCCTGAGGAGAAAATTATGACCAAGGCTCTGATCGTGATCGTTATTTTGGCGCTGATTGGTCTTATGGTGTTTGGGCAGTACGTCAGCGTGCGCAACACGCTGGTGAGCAAGAATGAGGCGGTGAAGTCAGCCTGGTCGCAGGTGGATGTTGTTCTGCAACGCCGCGCGGATTTGATTCCAAACCTGGTTGAGACGGTAAAAGGCTATGCGCGGCAGGAGCAAACCGTGTTCGGCGATATTGCCAAAGCCCGATCGCAGTTGCTCTCGGCCGGCACGCCCAGCGAGAAGATCGCCGCCAATCAGCAACTGGATGGCGCACTGGGGCGGCTGTTGCTGGTAGTGGAGAATTATCCGCAGCTGAAGTCGAATGAGAATTTTCTGCGCCTGCAGGATGAGCTGGCGGGAACGGAAAATCGCATCGCGGTCGAGCGCAAGCGCTACAATGACACGCTGCAAGACTACAACACCTATGTGCGGAGTTTTCCCAACAACATTTTCGCCGGATGGGCGGGCTTCAAACCGAACGAAGCCTACTTTGCGGCCAGCGAAGGATCACGCGCGGTGCCGAAGGTAAACTTCACCACGCCTGGTGTCGCGCCACAGCCCGCACCCGCGAAGTAGCCGTTGTGATGGCTCAGTCGGCCCCAACTGGCCGGTGCAGCCAGCCGAAGAGCTCTGCGCCTTTGCCCTTCAGGCTGGTGCGGGCAAGCGACAGAAGCAGCATGGCGAGACAAATCATCAGCAAACCGAACGACGCGGTGCGAATGCTTTGCGCGTGCTTCGGCAGAATCGAAAAGCGGCCATAAACGAATTCAAGGTGGACCCAATACACCAGCAGCGAAGTCTGCCCTAGCTGGACCAGAGGGCTGAAACCCCACTGTCCTGCGCCCCAACGGCACCAGGCGTAGGCCGCGCTCAAAACCAGGAGTAGCAATCCAACGCGCAGCAGAAAGAAGCTCGGGCTGGTGTGCCAGTAGTCGTAAACGGGATACGGCTGCCACGGTCGTGCGTCCAGCCAGCGCGAGAAATAAATCAAGGCAATACCCGCCGGCGCGGCTACGGTTGCGATCGGGGTCGTGCGCGCCTGCGCCCACTCGCTGAACAGGAAAAATCCCAGCGCCAGGCCGGCGAAAGCGAAAGCGCTCCAGGGAAAAATAGGGAAGAGCCACGCCTGTGGCCGCCCGAGATTATGCACGCCATTGATGTACGACTCGAGCGGCCAGGGCAGCCAACGCGGCGCCCAGGTCGTCCAGAGAAAAGGGGTGAGCAGTGAAATCCCGAGCGCCACGGCGGCCGAGAGAAAAATGCGCACGTTGGCGCTGCGCCCCAGAACAATCCGGCACAGCGCGCCCATCAGAATGATAGAAACCCCGATCGTATTGAGAATGTCCACGCGAAATAAGTCAGTCCACGGGGCCCAGCCGAGAGCGATGACGAACTCCTGCAAGCGGAAAAGCAGGCCAAGGCCCAAAATTTCCGCGCCGCGGCGCATCGCAGAAAAGGCGATCTGACCAACTGGCATATGCTTGCGCAGTGACTTGCTGGTGACGAGCGCGACGGAAATTCCCGCCAGAAAAAGAAACAACGGCGCGGGCAGTGTGCCGCCCAGTTGCGACCACATGAAGAACGCGGTTTTGCGGGCGCCTTCGCTGAGCCAGGAGTCGTAGCAGTGCGTCTGGAACATCACAACGCACGCCAGACCGCGCATCCAGTCAATGTAAGCGAGGCGGGATTGGCCGGCGGGGGACATCGGCGCCATCGCGCAGTATAAGGCAGAGTTGCGGCGCGCGGTGTTATTGCACGGTTACGGTTACGGTTGCGGTGGTGCGTCCGTATTGGTTGGTGGCGTATAGCGTGTAGGTTGTGGTCTGCGCTGGAGAGACGCTTATGCTGGCGCCGCGCACGGCCCCGATTTGAGGCGAAACGATGTTGTACGAAGCCCCGCTTACATTCCAGGAAAGTGTGACGCTGCCACCGCTCGCCACCGAGGACGAACTGCCCGTAAAGCTGGCGATCGCGGGCGCTGCGCCCTGCGGAACGTTGGCGGAGGTGTAAACCGGATTCATCTGCACTACTTCGAATTCCGAGGCCGGCACCTGCGAGAGATTGTGCAGGTCATCGTTGTCCCAGCGGCTGTCGGGCGCGCCGCTGATGTACATGGCGCTGCCGTTATCGGCCATGATCATGCCGTATTTTTTCAGCGCGTTCAGAATGACTTGAACACTGGCTGAAAACGACGAAATGTCGAAACTTGATTTCAAGCGAAGCCGCATTCCCATCGGCGCCGCCAGCGAGGAACTCGAAGTTGCCGCCCAATGTGAGGCGGGCGGAATGAACGCTGCCCGGCTTTGCGGCAGCGTGAAGCGCAGGGCGTGTTGAATCTGGCCGGCGGCAACCTCGTCGTAGCGCACCAGTCCGGCAAAAATGGAGAGCCCGGCGGCGTCGGCGGAGGTCCACGTCCAGGGCCGCTGTTCATCATTCAGCAGGTCCCACACGGCGGATGAGCCCACGCTCCAGCTGCCGTCTGAATTCGGGTACGAACTGTAGAGCTCGTAAAGAAAGCAATTGCTGTTGTCGAGCGCCAGCACGTGGCGGTCGCCGCTGCCGGGATTGGGATAGCCTTCGATCGGTGCATTACTCGGCACCGGCATGGGGCCGGGATCGCTTTCATCGCCGTAGGCGGTGAAGTTGATGTTGACCGGCGCTTGCGTTCCATCCACAACGGCGTAAGGAATACCGATATTCGAACCGTTATAGAGGCCGGAACCGAAATCGGGATGCAATCCGATGCTCGGGCCGATGAAATTGATGATCGCGTCGGAATTTGCATCCACCGGCGAGTTGGAAATGTCGGCATTCCAGAGATTTGCGCTGGTGAATGGACGAAAACCGTTGAGACTGGAGTTTTGCCCCGTGCTCATCGCACTGCAGGCGCTGTTGTTCTGGCTGGGGGGAGTGGGGGTGGGGGAAGGGCTGATCGCAGAACCGCCGCTGGCCGTTGAACTGCCGCCTCCGCAGGCGGAGAGCGCCACTCCGAACCCGAGAATGCACACGGTGAAAAGGGACTTGCAACAGCTCAACTGCATAAGAAGATTTTCATGGAAGAATGAAATTCTTCAGCAGGAAATGCGGGCCAGCGCCGGCCGATTCAGGACATGTACTTCCGGAATGGCTCGGCCACCGTTTACGAACTGATCTGTACCAGCGGAGTGGTTTTCGAGCGCGGCGTCCCGGAATGCCAGCGCACGGGGTGACGGGAACTCGCAGAAAGTCGCGCCACCAGCGAACCAACGCGTATCGAAGACCTGACCAAATGCCCAATTTTGAGCGGGCCGAGCAATCTGATGCCGTCTATCCACTGCAGGGCGCTGCTGATGCTGCATCCGCATTGCCGGCAATCGGGCGTGCCGCCGAAGACGCAAGGCTCCACCCGGGTTCGCAAGTCGGCGGAATAATTCAGTGACATTTTGGAGAAGATGCATTGCTGGGGATTGGCCGGAGGATCCACGAATGCCTTTGCAATGCCTTCGTTCATTAGTAGCTTCGGGTATTGCCGGCGTAAGGCCGGTAACTCCTGGGCAATCTGCAAGCGATCCTGCGGAGACAGAATTTCCGGGGTGCTTTCGCCGAGTTGTGGAGTGTAAAGGCTCACCCAAATGTGGTCCACTTCCGGGCGCGCCTGCCAAAAGCGAACGTACTCTTCGAGATAGCCGCGGCGCTGCAACATTGGTTTCGTGATGACCCAATGCACGTTGATTTTGCGCCCGTCAATATTCTTCAGAATTCGCTCGTAGGTTGCCGGCTTGCGCCGCTCGTCATGATGTTCGGGTAGCCCATCCACAGAAACGGCGACGCGCAGCCGGGGAATGGACATCCAGTGCTGAGGGATGGGAATGACCGCGCTCGTCACGACCATCGTGAAGATGCCCATTTGGCTGAGTTGGGGAACGATCCGGTCCAACTCCCGATGGCGGACCAGCGGCTCGCCGCCCACCAGCGAAACATGGATCGGGCGATGCTTGCGCGCCAGACCGAGCACGCCCTCCACCAACGCGTCACCCCGGAAGTCGCTCAGTTGGCGCAGTGTGGGCCCGCTGCCCAGATGACTCTCGCCGTAGGCATAACAGCCGGGGCATGTTAGTGGGCACTCGCGTGTGATTTCTATGGAAAGCATGGGCACGCGGCCCTTTAAAATTTGCCACCAGGACAAAAAGAGATCACGGGGAATAAGGCTGGACTTCAACTGAGGCATGGTATGCGTACTTAGGTGCACTCCGAGAGGAAATAGTTGCGCTGGAGCAGCGAAATGAACATTCGACGGCCATTTCCGGGGAAATGTCTGCGGCTCTGGAATTTCTGCTGGCGAATGGATTACGCCGGCAGGCAGCTTGGCCCGATGGGCTCAAAGGACTTGTAGGTCAGAACAAACTCCTGATGGCCCAGACTTTCCGAACAGCTCTGCTCACCGGAGGCGACGCTCAGAACCTTATCGTAGATTTCTTTCCCCACTTCATCCACATCCGCCTGCAGGCGAAGAATTTTCCCGGCGTTTACGTCCATATCATCGCTCATGCGGTCGTAAGTTTCCGGGTTGGCGCAAATCTTGATCACCGGCGAAATCGCAGAGCCCACAACCGAGCCTCGCCCGGTGGTGAACAGAATCACGTGAGAACCGCAAGCGATCAGCTCGGCAATTTCGGCGTTGTCATTGATGTTGGGGAAGCCGAAGCGCGGCTCGCCGTCGGGCACCACGTCGAGCAGGTAGAGTCCAGATCTGCGCGGCACGTCGCCAGGCTTGATCAGACCGGAAATGGGCGCATCGCCGCTCTTGCAATACGCTCCGATGGACTTTTCCTCAATGGTGGTGAGGCCGCCCTCGGCATTGCCGGGAGCGAAGCTGGCGTGGCCCATCAGCTTGTAGTAGGCGGCGGCCTTTTCGACTGATTTCTTCAACTCTGAGCCCAGCTCGGGCGTAACCGCGCGGGCGGACATCACGCCTTCCAGGCCAATCATTTCGCCGGTCTCTTCGAAAATCGTCGCTGCGCCGTGCTCCACCAGCAGGTCGAAGGCGCGGCCCACCGCGGGATTGGCAGAGACGCCGCTGGTCGCATCCGAGCCCCCGCATACGGTGCCTACGATCAGATCATCCACCGCCATGGCAACGCGCGGCACTTCAGCCATCTGCTTCAGGGCTTGCTCCACCCATTGCTTGCCCGATTCAATGGATTTGCGTGTGCCCCCGGTCTGCTGAATCACTACGGTGCCGACGGGCCGTCCGGTATTCGCAATGTTTTCCGCTAGCCGATGGCGATTGAAGCTCTCGCACCCCAAAGAGAGCAACAGAGCGCCGCCCACATTGGGATGTGTGCACAGCGCATTCATCATCCGGTCGGCGTAGGCATTGGGATAACATCCGCCGAAACCGATCAGATGGACGCTCTGGCCCTTGAAGCAATCCACAATCTCGCGCGCCACGTGGTGCGCGCACTCGACGAGGTACGCAACGACAATGCAATTGCGGATACCCTTTCGGCCATCCGAGCGCAAAAAGCCCTGTATGCGGTTCGACTTACCTGAGGAAGGCATTCTGTTTATCCAACGTGTCACCGGCAATGCACTGGCTGCTCAAATTATGCAGAGGAATATGTCCCTGCCGCCCGCGGCCTAAGCGCCTCCGAGACAGCTCGTAATGAATGGCGCGCCTGGCCCGACTCGAACGGGCGACCCTCTGCTTAGAAGGCAGATGCTCTATCCACCTGAGCTACAGGCGCACGCCGCACACCAGATTATTCTAATTCATTCTTGATGCTATGCCATGCCGGCCGAGATATCCCGGTATCCGTTTGCATCCCGGTTCGGCAGTGGAGGCCGGGAACGATGGTCTGCGGGAGGCTCAAGTTTTGTCGCCTGCTGCCGATGGGCCAGGTGAAGGGAAGGTGTGACATGGCTACATCCGCAATTCAGGCCGCCTCCGCCGTGCAGCAGAGCCAGCAGATTCAACAATCCGCCAACGCCGAGCAGCGCCGGACTACAGAACCAACGCAGCAACAACTCTCGGCCCTGCCACAGGATACGGTTGACCTCAGCGCGCCTACGAAAGCCTTGATCGCGCAGCCGGCGCAACCCACGGCACAAGTCCAGCAGACCCAGAACACGCACACGAGCCAGGCTTATGGACCCACCAACGTCCAGCACACGGGACAGAATCAATAGGGCAAGCAGGGAAATTCGCGGCGCATCAATCCGACGCCCGGTTCGTCTGATTCAGGCCTGAATCCGCGGCTTTGATCACAGGCTCTGATGTTTTCCGAGGCTTGTGTCCGCAGGTTGGGGTGTTGAGGCAGGAGTCTGCCAGTCGCAGTCGCTCGACCGGCTTCCCGTTCACGATGTGGGACTCGATAATTTCTTCCACGTCCGCCGGGGTAACCCGGCCGTACCAAACCGCATCGGGATACACCACCACATTCGGCCCATGCTCACATTGATCGAGGCAGCCGGACTGATTGGCCCGCACTGTGCCTTTCAGGCCGCGTTCTGCCAGCTTTTGCTTGAATGACTTCTGCAGTTCGGCCTGCGCCGTAGGATCGCAGCAGCCGCGGGGATGCCCAGGCGGACGCTGATTGCCGCAGACGAAAATGTGCTTCTCAAAGTTGGGCATAAGGAAAATGTACAGGAAGTCGAGCGCGATCGGAGTGGCCGCCGCCCGCTTTTGGCAGGCGATTCCGGATACGGAGCTTCGATTCTTTCGAGGAGACGCCGCTGACCGCGGCCAGCAGTGATTTGAGGGCTAGTCCTTCAACGGCACCATGGTTTTATCGCCTTGGCAGAAGGTGGCGACGCGCTGCAACCCGCCTTGCACATTCGGCACCATGACGACCGGACCGAGGCAATAAACAGCGTGACCGCTGTCGGCGAAGTACCATGTTCCGCCCTTGTGCGGTTGCTGCTGCACCTTTGCCGTGGTCACCGGCGCTGGTGTCGGAGTCGCAAACCGAGAACCGGGTAGGGTCAGCGAAAAGAAAAGTAATGTGGCCAGAGTTTTCATGTCGTTCTCTTTCTTGCCTATAAGCGTTGGCTCAGATGGTCAGTGACGACCTGCGCACATCAGCGGTGTCCGAAGAAGTGTCTTTCGGAGGCTTCAAGGGCGCCGCGCGATGCAGGGTTCCGGCTTTGTGACTGGGGGCGGCGCTCGGGGCGGCAGGAGCCTTGGAAGCCGGGTTCTGAAGATGCTGCTGCGCCGCGGCGTTGGCATGAAGAGCGCTCAGGCGATTGGAATCTTCGAAGAGCTGCAGAATCAGATTGCGCTGGTTATCAATGGTTTTGCCCTGTTCCACCACCAGCATGGCCATCAGACCGTAGGAAACCAGGAACAAAACGGTCAGTACCGGAAGCATGGTGTGTTTCGGCTTCTGCGGCACTGCGATCTCGTTTTCTGGCAGCAGATTCAGCAAGTGGCACCCCAATCTCAGCCCCGAATGCGCAGGCACAGTGACAAAAGCAGCTTGTAAGCCAATGCGGGAAGAATCCGCAAGATGCTGATAAATAATGGCTTAGTTGTGTATTTGTGGCATTTCAGGGCAGGGCAAACTGCAAATCGCTGCACATTATGAGTAACAGGGTTTTGTTACCAAGTCAGGCTAGGGACCGCTTTCTCCGCTTTCCCCGCGGAATTATGCACAGCGGGACGGCCAACCGCCAAAGTCCGGCAGCATCTGACGTCTGGCCGGGAACTCTGCTGTGGATCGAGTCAAGAAAACCGTTGTGATTACCGGGGCTTCGAGCGGCATTGGCCAGGCCTGCGTGCTTCTAATGAGCCGGGCGGGATGGCGGGTTTTTGCTTCCGTCCGCAAGGCGCAGGATCGAGAGAAACTGCTCGGTGACAAGCTGGCTGGAGTCTCGCCGGTAATGCTGGACGTGGAAGACCGCGCGTCCATTGTTGCTGCGGCCAACCAGGTCGCAGCCCAGGTTGAGGATTCTGGCCTGGACGGATTGGTGAATGTTGCCGGCATCGGCATGATCAAGCCGATCGAGTACATTCCGGCGAGCGAACTGCAGAAGATTTTTGACGTCAATGTGTTCGGGCAGGTCGCGGTGACGCAGGCATTCCTTCCATTGCTGCGCAGGAGAGGCGGCCGAATCGTGAATATCAGTTCAGTCGGCGCCCACATCGCGATACCTTTCGGCGGCGCGCTGAACGCCAGCAAGAGCGCGTTTGGAATGCTGAGCGACAGCCTGCGACTCGAATTGCATCCCTTTGGAATTCGGGTCAGCACGGTGGAGCCCGGGGCGATCGCCACCCCGGCAGTGGAAAAGACGCTGGGCAACGTTGACGGGGTAATAGACAGCCTGCCCGAGCAAGGGCGAGCGCAATACGCGACCATGCTCAGGAAACTGACCAGGATTGGTTACGAGAGAGAAATGAAGGGAACAACGCCCGATCCGGTTGCCCGAGTGGTATGGCACGCGTTGACGGCCAAGCGGCCCCGCATTCGATACCGGGTCGGTAGGGACGCTGGTCTGCTGGCGACACTATCGAGAATCCTGCCGGACCGCGTTCTGGACGCGATTCGCTTTCGCCTTCTCGGTCTTCCGACGAAGTTCGGCGCGGCCGCGCAGCCAGAACGCGTAAGCAGGCGGGCGGCTTGAGCGGGGCTCGCAAAGCACAGCAATTACTTTCCCGGCATCACTAATTTCGCGATGGTGGCCAGCTGCATGTTGGATGTGCCTTCGTAAATCTTGCCGATCTTCGAATCGCGCCAGTATTTTTCGACCGGATAGTCCTTGGTAAAGCCGTAGCCGCCGTAGATTTCAATCGCCAGCGAGGTGACGCGCTCGGCCACCTGCGAGCAGAAGAGCTTGGTCATGGCGGCCTCTTTGACGAAGGGAACGCCGGCATCTTTCATACGCGCGGCGTTGTAAACCATGAGCCGCGCGGCTTCGATTTCAGTGGCCATCTGCGCAACCTGGAACTGAATGCCCTGGAATTCGGCGAGCGACTTGCCGAACTGCTTGCGCTCCTGCGCGTATCTGGCGGCATATTCCCACGCGCCACGCGCCACGCCAGCCATTTGCGCGCCGATGCCGATACGGCCCTCATTCAGCGTTTCAATGGCGATCCTGTAGCCTTTGCCTGCCTCGCCCAGCACATTCGATTTAGGCACGCGGCAATCCTCAAGCATCAATTCGCAGGTCGAGGAGGCACGAATGCCCAGCTTGTCTTCCTTCTTGCCGACGGAAAATCCGGGGAAATCTTTCTCGATGATGAAAGCGGTGATGCCTTTGTAACTAGCGCCCGGATCAATCGTTGCAAACAGGATGAAGATGCCTGCTTCTTTGCCATTGGTGATCCAGAGTTTGCGGCCGTTGAGAACATAATCGCTGCCCTTGAGTTCAGCCTTGGTCTGCAAGGCAAAAGCGTCGGAACCCGAACCGGCCTCGCTGAGCGCGTAAGCGCCGCAGGTCTGCGAAGCCATGCGCGGAAGGTAGCGGCGCTTCTGTTCCTCCGTAGCCCAGCGCAGAAGAGCGTTGTTCACGAGCGTATTCTGAACATCAACGACGACGCCCGCCGATGCATCCACGCGCGAAAGTTCCTCAACCGCCAGGATGGCTTCAAAGAACTTGCCCTCGCCGCCGCCATACTGCTCGGGAATCTCGATGCCCATCAATCCCAACTCGAAAAACTGATGGATGAGATCTTTGTCAAAAACGCCCTCTTCATCCATTTCTTTGACCAGCGGGCGAACTTTGTCTTCGGCAAATTGACGGATATTGTCGCGAAATAGATTTTCGTCGTCGGTGAAATGTGTGATGGGCGCGGGGGAAGCCAATTGCACAGCGGTTTCTGGCATGAAAGCACCTCAAAGGCGAACCCGAATTTTAGCACCTGGCACTATCGTGTGGGCGATTGGGCGGACGACTTGACTTGTCGGCGGGGCGAGTTTACTTCCGTTTGCCGCGATAAACGAGTTTGAGACCATCTGCCTGCAGAATGCGCTGTACCTGGTTGCGGGCATGGGTGGACCAGGGGCCCACGGTGTCGAGCTTTACGTAGGCGCGCCAGTGCTGCAGCGCCTTGCGAGGTTCTTTCACTTTTTCATAAGCCAGGGCGAGGTTGTAATGGGCATCCGCGTAGGTGGGAGCGAGCTGCAGCGCGGTTTGATAAGTCTGAATCGCCTCGGCCACGCGGCCGGTTTCATCGAGCACGTTGCCCAGGTCGAAATAGGCCAAAGCATAGCGCGGATCAATCTCAATCGCGCGACGGTAGTGCAGCTCGGCGAGCGCATACTCCTGCCGGTTGTAATGGAGCGTGCCGAGGTTGATGTGCGCAGCGGCGTGGTCGGGATCGAGCTCAATGACACGCTGGTATGTCGTAATGGCCTGCACCTGGCAGTTGGGATCTTCTTCCAGAGCGATTCCCCTGGCGAACAGCTCGGCCACATCGTGCGACGGCGGCTCGAGCCGAGGCGATGCAATCGGCGTGCTGGTCACGACGCGCTGCGACGGCGAAAAATCAAACAGGAATTGGCCGGCAATCGGCTCCAGAACTCTTCCGTTGTGGCGGAAGGCAACTCGATCTCCGGCGGGAAACGCCGCCGCCTCGAGCAACGGGTTCTCCATGCCTGCGGCCTGTTTCTGCATGGCATCGAGAGACCGGCGGATCAGGGCGGGCCGGACTCGGCGGGCGCACAAGTCGCGCACCTTCTTCACTTGCAGGAGATCGAAAAACGAGTAGCTCTCGGCGACGGCCACCAGTCCAACTCTTTCCCAGGTTGCCAACTGGCGCGCCGTCAAGCGCAGGATGCGAAGCAAATCCGCTCGACTATAGTGAGACACGGTTTGTAATGCCTTGCGCGTATTATCCGGAACGCGTGGGCAGGTTGGCAAGTGGGGCCGGGCACTCGGCATCCGTAAAGATACTGCCGCGAAAATGGTGCAGTGAAGGATTCTTTCTTGAGTGTGCTCGCGTAGTTCGAAGAGCAGGGGTCCGTTTGTTTTTCGCTCGCCCGCGAACCGTCCCGCCGATTCTCTCTTGCAAGCATGTCTGCGGGAGGGCTGGGCGCGTCAATTTTGCTCATTTCTGAATAAAAAGCGAAAGCCCGGTTTTTGTGGCTGGCAGCTCCTGCCGGATCAGTAGATTAGATGTCTATACAATTCTGCCAGCACACTATGTTCCACGTGGAACATTTCGGCGCATTGGTTTTTTTGCGCCTTCAGACCCCAACCGTTAGGTCGGTGTGGGGGCCCGATTTCTTCGGGTGCGTATCTGCTCAGTTAACTTTGTCATCAGCTTTTAACTTCGGCTTCATCTTCCCGAAAACCGTTTGCCGTAAGAGAAGAACATGCCGATTTCTGGCTTGTTCCGGGAGCAGCGGTTTCGAGCTCGGTCGAGTCCTACCGCGGACCTGTTTCCTTTTCGCGGATTCACGCGGCGGCTCTTGCCAATGGATCGCGTACGCGAGCTCTATCGGCGGGCACAGCAGCCGACGGGCCGTTCCCTGCTGGAGAACCTGCTCAGCGAGATGCGGATCGAGTGCCGCGTGAGCCATGCCGATTTGCGGCGGGTTCCGGCGAGCGGGCCGCTGGTGGTTACGGCGAACCATCCCTTTGGAATTCTGGACGGGGCAATTCTGGGCGCGGTGCTTTCGCGGGTACGCCCGGATGTGAAGATCATTACGAATTTTCTGCTTGCTGGCATTCCCGAGTTGCACGAGCAGTGCATTTTTGTGGACCCGTTTGGCGGCGAGCAGTCGGCTTGCTGGAACGTGCGCGGACTCAAGAAGGCAATCCGCTGGCTGCGCGGCGGCGGCGCCGTGGCCCTGTTTCCCTCAGGCGAGGTTTCGCACCTGAAATTTCCCGCACGAATTGCTGACCCGGAGTGGTTGCCCGCCGCGGCCATGCTGGCGCGGGTGAGCGGCGCGCTGGCGCTGCCGATTTTCTTCGAGGGCCACAACAGCGTGCCGTTTCAGGCTATGGGGCTCGTCCATCCGCGCCTGCGTACTGCATGGCTGTTGAGTGAATTCCTTCAGCAGACAGACCGGAAGGTGGAAATTCGCGTGGGCAGCGTCATTCCCGTGTCCACCCTGCGGCGCGCCGGCGGCGACCGCGAACGCACCGCGTATTTACGATGGCGTACGTACTTGCTGGCGGAACGGGAACGCAGGCGTCGTCCGTCAACCGTAATGCGGACGGCGCTGCCTCCCAAAAAACAGATTCCGATTTCCGACCCTGTCCCGCGTGAGAATTTGCTGCGCGAAATCGAACGACTACCGCCCGGGCAGCGTCTCCTCGACAATGACGAGTTCACGGTTTACGTCGCTGAAGCAAGCGACACGCGCTGTCTGATGCAGGAACTCGGCCGCCTGCGCGAGCTTACGTTTCGCGCGTCCGGCGAAGGCACCGGCCTTGCTTCCGATCTCGATGACTTCGACCGCCATTACCAGCATGTGCTGTTGTGGAGCAAGCGGAATGCGGAGCTGGCGGGTTCTTACCGCATCGGGCGCACCGACCGCATCCTGCCGCAGTTTGGCGTCAGCGGTCTTTACACGAGCAGGCTCTTTCATTACGACGTGCGGCTTTTCAAAACTCTGGCTCCGGCCCTGGAGCTGGGGCGGTCATTTGTGCGGCCCGAGTATCAGCGTCAATACGCGCCCTTGCTGATGTTGTGGAAAGGAATCGGCCGCTACCTGGCAGGAAATCCGGAGCTCGCGGTGCTCTTCGGCGCGGTCAGCATCAGCAACCGCTACAACCGGATTTCGCGGGAGTTGATTGTGCGCTTCTTCAGCGAGCGCGAACACCGGCACGAATGGTCGCGCTGGGTGCGGCCGCGGCGTCCATTCCGGGCGGGGTGGGGGCCGTTCGATTTCGAAGGATCGCGCGCTCTGTGCCGCAGGTTTCAGGACGTGGAAGAGTTGGCCGACCCGATTTCAGACCTGGAAACCGACGGAAAAGGATTGCCGGTATTGCTCAGGCAATACGCCAAAATCGGCGGGCGCATTCTGAGCTTCAACGTGGACCGGAAATTTTCTGATGTTCTCGATGGGCTGATCATGGTGGACTTGCGCCAGGTCGAGCCTCGGGCGCTGGAGCGCTACATGGGGCGTGATGGCCTTGAGGCATTTCGGCGCTATCATGGACTGCGTGGCGATTAGGCACCGTCGCGAGGCAAGCACGAAGGCGCAGTCTGCCAGGGCCCTGGAATCAACCGGCGAATTGACCGGTCTTGCCTTACAGGCCTGCCTGGTGGCCAAAGACGCTGCCGCTAATCTGCACGACTTTATCGAGCATTCTTCGAAGATGGCGCTGCTGGCGATCCACGACTGCGAGAAGGAACTGGACCGGGCGGAACGGCGCATTGATGAAGAGATTACAGCCGCCATCACGCAGGTGACGGAGAGCGAGGCGCGGGAACTGCTTGCCAGCCTGAAATTCATTATTGATCTCGAGCGCATCGGCGATTTGTGCTGGTCGGTGACGAAACGCCTGCAAGAGCTTCCCTCAAAGCTATTGAAGGAGGACAGCCGTGATCTGCTGGCGATGACGGCAGTTCTGCAGAAAATGCTGGAAGCGGTGCATCGCGGGCTAGAACGGCGCGACCTGGAATCGGCCTCGTGGGTTTTGCATACGGATGCCCAGATGGATCAGGCGTGCCGCGCCGTGTTTCGCCGTCACCTTGAAACGGGCGACCGGAGGCAGCGCGAATACAGCACCAGCTTATTGCTGATGGCGCAGGCCCTCGAGCGCGGCGGAGATCACGCCAAAAATCTGGGCGAAGAACTGTTCCATCTGGTTGAGGGACGCAGCATGCGTCATGAACGGAAGAATCCAGGACGCGGGCGGCGGCGGACGCTGGATGCGGACGAATGAATTCCTTTCGCTTTATGCGGCGCGGTTGCGCTGATTCAGAAAAGACCAGGCCGAGCCGATGATCTCTTCGAGGCTTGAATGTTGCGGCGCCCAGCCGAGTTCGTGCCGGATTTTTTCTGTGCTGGCAACCAAGACTGCCGGATCGCCGCCGCGGCGAGGCGACTCGGTTACCGGAATTTTCCTGCCCGTAATGCGCGATGCTACTTCGATCACGTTTCGCACACTGGCTCCGCTGCCAGATCCCAGGTTGTAGATGAGCTTTTCCTCTCGCTCGAGTTTTTCCAGGGCGAGAATGTGTGCTGACGCCAGGTCGAGCACATGAATGTAGTCGCGAACGCAGGTTCCGTCGGCCGTTGCATAGTCGGCGCCGAAGACTGAAATCGCCGGCCGCTCGCCGATTGCCGCCTTCAGCACATTTGGTATCAGGTGCGATTCCGGATCGTGGCGCTCACCACGATCGCTTGCCGCTCCAGCGGCATTGAAGTATCGCAGACTGGCATAGCGCAGACCGTGAATCTGGTTCAGCCACACCAGTGCGCGTTCGATCAAAAGCTTCGATTCGCCGTAGGGGTTCGCGGGCCTTAGAGGATCAGATTCACGGATAGGAATCTGCTCTGGTTCTCCGTACAAGGCGCAGGTCGAGGAAAACACCAGCTTCCGGACGCCCGCTGAGAGCATTGCTTCGAGCAGGATGAAAGTCGCCGCGCTGTTCTGCCGGAAATAGAGTTCCGGAAGGCGCATGGACTCACCCACTTCGGCAAATGCGGCGAAGTGTAAAACGGCCTCGAAAGAATGCTGAGAGAAAAGTTGCTTAAGCGCGGCCCTGTCGGAAATGTCGCCGACCATGAATTTCGCTCCTGGTGGGACTGCGTCGCGAAATCCCCGGCTGAGATTGTCGTAAACAATTACGCTGTGGCCGGCGCGCAGCAGTTCGTCGGAAACGATGCTGCCGATGTAACCGGCCCCTCCGGTGACTAACAGGTTCACGTGTTCATGTTATCGCAGCCAGCAGCGGCGATGAGATGCCCGGCTTCATTGGACGGCGAAATCTGCACGATCAGGCGTACTTTATAAACTTCAATGAGGCGGAGTTCATGCAGTACCGCAGATACGTGGGCTTCGGGCCGTCATCGAAAACATGGCCGAGGTGAGCGTTGCATTCCGTGCAGGAAACTGCCGTCCGCGTCATGCCCAGGCTGCTGTCGCTCCCGGTTCTCACATTTTCTTTCGCAATGGGGGCCCAGAAACTTGGCCATCCGGTGCCGGAATCGAATTTTGTGTCTGAGCTGAACAGCGCATTGTTGCAGCAAATACAACGGTAAAGGCCTTTGTCGTGCAGGTTGTAGTATTTGCCGGTATAAGCGAACTCCGTGCCCTGTTGGCGCGTCACCTCGAATTGCAGGGGCGAGAGCTGCTGCTTCCACTCCGCGTCGGTCTTGCGCACGCGTTGCACGCGGACAGGACCAAGGTTCTTGCCATCATCGCCGAACTGAATGACGGTTACCGTGTCCTTGTCGTCCGAGGACTTGTCTTTTGCCGCGCCAGGTGTGGCTTCGCCGAGCAGGCTGAGCAACCCGACTCCCGCTGCAGCCATAACAGAATTTGCGAAAAACCGGCGCCGGTTCAACATGGTTGCTCCTCCACTTGCGGGCAAACATCAACTCTAAGGTTTGATTCCCCCGAGACAGAAAGGTTACAGGCTCGAACCCTCTGAGAGGCTAGTCCACCGGATCAGGCACTGCGAGTTTCTTATACTCCGCTTTGGCCTGCCGCAGGATGGGAACATCCGCATCGGCACTTTTCCATAGCGTAAGAAAGTCCTCATAGGCAGCGCGGGCCTTGGAATTATCCCCCGAGAGCGCGTAGGCCCGCCCCAGTTGCAGGTGAGCCAAAGCGCCTATCGGACACACTCTCACGATTCCGGGATGATCGAGCAGCTTTTGAAATTCAGCCGCCGCCGCGGTCCCCTGGCGCAGATCCAGGTATGCCAATCCGCGAACGTAGGCCGCGTAGAGCGGACGGTCAATGCCGGTCAACTCATAAGGCAGAGCCACACGCAGAAGATCAACCGCCTTCGCGGGATTGCCCCGCTTCAGTTCGACCAGAGCGCGAAAGGTCGGAAGCGCGAGAAAATTCAGCAGCGTGTCAGAGGGATACCGGGCTTGCGACTCGCCGGCCAGTTTCTGCGCCTGTTCGAGGGCGCCGGCACGCGCCAACAGGCGGGCGGTATCAATTTCCAGGCCCTCATGCGGCGCTAAACGAAGAGCCGCGCTGGCCTGCTGGCGCGCGATTTCGCCGTTTTCGAACTCAGCGTTGTCCCAGGCGCCGCTCAGTTCAATTTCAGCCGCGCCTTGCGTGTGGTGATTGCGGACCGCCAGATCGAAGGCACGATGCTCCAACTGGGCAGCTTTTTTCAGACGGCCATGATATGCCTCGACGCTGGCAGCGCTGGAAAGAAGATCTTCCTGCAGCGCAGGCTTTTCTGCGGCATCCGCTAATTGGCGGTCCATTTCGGCCGTGTCGCCTTCCAGAAAGGCGATGACATAGCGATTTGTGTGCAAGCTCTCGCCTTCGACCTTGCGAGCTGTCGCCTGTTGGTAGATCTTTTTTGCATCGCCATAGCGCTGCAAGCAGAGGTAATCATTCATCAGGTTTCCGGCGTTGATTGCGTCATCGGAATCGATTCGTGCCGCTGTGAGGTGCGCGTCGAGCGCCCTTTCCCATTCTCCTAACTCAAGGTATGCATAACCCAGGTTTCCAAAAGCGCCGCTGTCCCGTGGATACGCTGTCGTCCACTCACTGTATTCCTGCACCGCCTTATCCAGCTCGCCGGTGACTTCATCGAAGTAGAAGCCTGAGACACGAAACTTTTCCCGCTCGGTGACACGGTCTCGCAGGGCGTACGCGCTTTTCAAATTTTCCTCGCCGAGTTGCGTCTCGCCGATGTCGGAATACACGATCCCCAAAGTTGCATAAGCGAGGGCGAAGTTTGGGTCGAGCTGGATGGCGCGTTGATAAAAGGGAATGGACTCATTGTTTCCCGCCTTGTGAGCGGCCAGCACGCCTTCGCTGTACGCCCGAAGAGCCTCCAAAGAAGAAGTCGTGGCCTGGGACAAGGGCACATCATATTTCTGGACGGAAGGCAGCGACTCGCCCAACCGGGCGCGCAATTTTGCCGCCGATTGTCCCAGGGCCTGCAACACTCTTTCTTTGCCGTTGGCTTCGGCTTCCTCGGCGGCCAACGGATCACCATTCGCGCAGTTCAACGCTTTCAGGCCGATAGCGTAGTCATTTCCCAGAGCTGCGATCGAACCGGAAATCAAAGCTTTGCTGCCGCTGCGCAGGCAGATCTCGCGGGCGGTGTCCTGCGACAACGGTGTGTCCGCCGGGCGATTCATCATTTTCAGGGTTTCGGCCATGCGGCGGTCGCCCAGAATATTGAGAAATGGCGACTGGTCAAGCTCCGCGGTGAGCGCCTCGCGCAGCGTGTGGTCGAAAACCGGGTCATGGGTGCGATTGTCAAAGTCGGCGAGCACGATGGTGTCTTTTTCGGTCAAGGCCTGTACGTGGCGTGGATGAAGAAAGGCGAGCGCCAGGGCTGCCGCAACCACCGCCGCACTCACCACGGCCAGCATTCCATTTCGCCGGCTTTTCGAACTTCTGCTGACCGCGGAGTCCCGCAAACTGCGAATCTTCTCGGGAACCTCAGGATTGCCGAAGTCTTTGGTATAGATGTTGAAGACGCGAACGCTCACCCCATGTTTCACCTGAGTTTCTCCCAGGTCGTGAAGCAGGGATGTCCACGAGGTCGTCTGGCCGAGCACGTCGGCGACGGAGCTGGAAACCAGAATGTGCCCGGAATCGCCGCAGTCCATGATGCGCTGCGCCATGTTGATGCCACCCCCGGCTACGTTTCGGTTGGCGTTGATATCCTCAACCCGTTTTACCGGCCCGGTGTGGATTCCCATCCGCAATTTCAATTGCGGAAATGCGCCCAGGGTGCGGCTGATTTCAATGGCGCAGCGTACCGGGGCTTCAGGATGACGAAAAAATACCAGTGCCATTCCGTCCCCGGTCGGTAAGCTGATCAATTCCTGGGCCGATTGAGCCCGCACAAACTCCGCGTTCTGCCGGACAACCTCTTGCAACTGGCGCAAAGATTCTTCCTGCTGTTCCATGGGCAGCCGCGAATAGCCGACGATGTCGAGAAATAAAATGTGCGCCATTTCCAATTCATGGGGCGCCGACTGGGCGGCCTCGCCGAGAACTGGATACGCACGGGAAGAACTCTGCAGGCGAAGGCCGGAAACACGAGCAGAGCCGGAATCCTGGGTCCGCTTCAGCCTCTTCAAATCAACGACCATTTCCGATGCGTGCTGATAGCGAAGCACACGGTCTTTTTCCAGCGATTTCTGAATTACCTCCTCGAAAACAACCGGCAGATTCGGATTAAGACGCAGCGGAGGCACCGGTTCCTGATTCAAAATTGTGTCGAAGACAAGGCCGGCGGTTTCACCACGGAAAGGCAAAGTGCCGGTGGCCATTTCGTAGAGCAGCACGCCGAAGGAGAACAAATCAGTTCGCGGATCCAACTCCAGCCCGCGAACCTGTTCCGGCGACATGTATGCGATGGTTCCGGGCACGAAGCCTTGTCCGGTGAGACTCTGGGGGCCGAGGTCAATGGTTTCCGGCGGTGCCGATAGCACAGGAGGGGAGTTGCCTGGGGACGAGAATCCCAGCGGGGGCTTCAGAACTTTAGCCAATCCGAAGTCCAGAATTTTGGCGTGGCCGCTTCTGGTCAGGAAAACATTGGCCGGCTTGATGTCGCGGTGAATAATGCCTTGCGAGTGGGCGGCCTCGAGCGCTTCCGCAACTTCGATACCCAGCGACAGAAGCGTATCTAACTCCAAAGCTCTGCCCGCCGAGCGATGCTTCAAGGTGATGCCGTCGAGAAATTCCATCACGATGAAATCGTGGCCATCCTGCTGGTCAATTTCGTAGATGGTGCAAATGTTGGGATGGTTCAACGCCGATGCGGCTTTGGCCTCGCGCTGGAAGCGGGCAAGGGCCTGCGAGTCTCCGGCCAACGCGGGCGGAAGAAATTTCACAGCCACGAAGCGGCCGAGCCGCAGGTCTTCGGCTTTGTAAACTACGCCCATCCCGCCGCCGCCCAGTTTTTCCAGGATGCGATAGTGCGAGATGGTTTGACCTACCAAATGGGAACAATCTCCGGCTGGCCGGGAAGTCATGTTAGGCCGGTATTTGGGCTCAAGTCAACGACGGTTGCGCATTCCCGGCGCCTGAAGACAGGGCAACGGGGTTATGTTTTTCGTTGCGGCGCGGCTGAATAACACGTAGCACTACATGCCCGCGCCGATTCTCCGCTG
>Ga0335081_10003676_pt1 | contig 24135 bp, 15 predicted proteins | sample Lox_Sample_35_FD_206713 | JGI IMG/M metagenome (GOLD analysis project Ga0335081, IMG submission 206713) | Soil microbial communities from Loxahatchee National Wildlife Refuge, Florida, United States - Lox_Sample_3.5 | ecosystem: Environmental > Terrestrial > Soil > Wetlands | place: USA...
CGCGCCGCCCTCGGCCGCGAATGGACCGTGAAGGACGACCACGAGAAGAAGGTGGTCATCCACCTCCTCCATCGGAAGAACGAGGCCACGGTCACGTTCCTGATCACGGACGAGAGCATCGAGGCCCATTGCGTGGGTTATGCGGTGGACAAGGCGGGCAACCGCGAGAAGCCCGAGCAGCCCACCGGCTGGCTGAAGTACCTCGAGCGGGACATCACGAAGGCGGTCAACCAGGCCGCCTTCCTGCCGGGCAAATAGCGTGCCCACGGCCCGCCGCCGACAGCCGCGACTGCGCGAGCGCGGCGCTGCTCCCGCCGCCGAGCCCGGCGCCCCCGGGGTTCCCGTCCGGCCGGTCGCGACCGGCGCCTGTGCCGTGCGGTTCGGCGGACCGGCCGCCGGCATCGAGCTCGACCGCCAGCCGCCGGCCCTGCGCGTGGCGCTGGAGCCCCTGGGCGGCGACCCTCACGAGCAGCTGCTGGCGGCGGCGGCGGCCGGGGAGGAAAACGGCTGCTGCCTGTTTCGCGCCGGCGGCCTGACGGCGGGATTCGCCGTGGCCCGCCCCGACCTAGGCCTCGAGGAGGCGACCGGGGAGCTTTACCGCCGGCTGTTCGCGGCCGCCGCGGGACTGCATTTGTTCCGGATCTGGAATTACGTGCCGCACATCAACCGCGAGCAGGCGGGCCTGGAGAACTACCGCCGTTTCTGCCGGGCGCGCGCCGCCGCGTTTGAAGCCCGCTTCGGGCCGGGGTTCCAGCCGCTGCTTCCGGCCAGTTCGGCGGTCGGCGCCGCCGCCGGTCCGCTCGCGGTCGCCTTCCTCGCCGGCACCGCGCCGGGGCGGCATCTCGAGAATCCGCTGCAGGTGCCCGCCTTCCACTATCCGCCGGAGCACGGCCCGCGTCCGCCCAGCTTCTCGCGCGCCACGGTGGCCGAAACCGCCGCCGCCACCCACGTGTTCATCTCCGGCACCGCCGCGATCCGCGGGCACGCCACTGTCGCGCCGGGCGACCGCGAGGCCCAGCTGGACTGCACGCTGGAGAATCTCGCCGCGATCGGCGCCACGGCCGGCGTCGGGCCGGCGCTCGGCGCCGGTTCGGCCTGGCGGCGGCGGTTCAAGGTGTACCTGCGGCAGCGGGACGATTTCCCCGCGGTGAAGTCCCGCCTCGAGTCGAGCCTGCTCCGTCCGGGCGACCGGGTGGCGTATCTGCAGGCCGAGATCTGCCGGCCCGAGCTGGTGCTTGAGATCGAAGCCACGCTGGCCGGGCCGCGCCGCTCCCCGGGTTGATACCGGGCGCCGCTGCGCGCCGGGGCACTTGACGCGCTCGGCCGGCGATCGCCATCGTGGGGCAATGGCACCGACCGCGGCCGCACCCAGCAAGGGCCTGCTCATCAAGGCGGCGATGCTGGTCGTGGCGGTGCTGGTCGTCGCCGGGTTGGCGCTGCGCGGGGTCGACTTCAATGCGTGGGCGCGGCAGGCGGCCGCGGCCACCGGCCGGATGGGGCCGTGGGCCTTCTTCGGCGCGGCGGCCGTGACGCCGGCGTTCGGGATGCCGCTGGCGCCGTTCGCCCTGCTGGCGGGTCCGGCATTCAGCGCGCGGCTGGGAATGGGCGGCGTGCTCGCCGCCTACGGCGCCGCGCTGGCCGTCAATCTGGCCCTGACATACTGGCTCGCGCGGTTCGCCGTGCGCCCCTGGGCCAACCGTCTCGTGGCTCATTTCGGATACCAGATCCCGCAATTCGACCCGAAGGAGCAGATGGAAATTGTGTTCCTGGTGCGGGTGACCATCGGCCCGCCGTTTTTCCTGCAAAGCTACCTGCTCGGACTCGGCAATGTGGCGTTCGGCACCTACCTATGGGTTTCCTGGCTGATCGCGATGACCTATGCCGCGGGCTGCGTGGTTTTTGGCGACGCGATGATCCATGGCCGGGCGGGCATGGCCTTTGGCGGCGTGAGCCTGCTCATCGCGGCGGTGACGGTCACCCACCTGGTCCGACGGCACCTGAACCCGCGGCGCGGCGGCCGAAGTGTCTGAAGGCGGCGGCCGGCCTACTTCGCCCGCTCGCGGAGCCGGGCCTTGGCCGCCTCGAAATCAGCCTCCGAAAGGATGCCCTTCCGCCGGAGGTCAAGCAGCTGGTCCATCTCGACCGACTTCTCCGCCAGCCGCTGTTTGGCGGCCTCGTATTCCGTGTCCGAGAGCAGCTGCTTGTCGTGCAGGGCATCCAGCATCTGGCGGTCGTTCGGCGGCGGCGAAGCCCCCGGCGCGGCCGCGAACGCGGGGTCCGCGGGGTCAAGCGCCTGAAACACGATCGTCGCCGAGGAGATCCCGCCGTAGAGCACCGATGCCTTCTCCGCGGAGATCGACACCTCCTTCATCCGCCGGCCCAGACCGGCGCAGAATTTGGCCGCGTCCTCCCGGGCCAGCCGCTCGAGTTTATCCGTGTTGTACGAAAAGGTCCACCGCGCGCTGCGCGTGAGGCGGTACGTGTGGTCGCCCAGCGGCACGGGCGCGGGCTGGGGTGCCGCCGCCATCACGGGGCCCGCCGAGCCGAGCAACACAATGCCCAGGCCTAACGCAAAGGTGGTGCGACACTGGGGAAACGTCATGGCGCTCACCTTGATAGCAGGCCGGCGGCCGCGGTCAACGCCCGGGCCGTCACGGCCCGACGCGCCTTGCCAACCCGGCGCGAATCGATCAGATATGATGCAGCTTTCGCCTGCCGCGCGCGCCGGCACGGCCCCACGATGAACACCGCCCCCCAGACCCCGGTGCGTCCTCCTTTTGGACTGCCGATGCGCCCCAACGACCGGGCGGAGATGCGCGATGTCCTCGAGGACGCGATCCAGCGCGCGGGGCGCAAGCAGCTGCGCGTGCGGGTGCCGGGCGACGAGGGCCTGATGCAGCGCCTGCCCGGCCTCCACTTCCATTTCAAGCCCGAGGTGTTCCTGCAGATGCAGGGGCGCACCGAGTTCCGCTTCCCCAAGGAGACGCTCGACCTGCGGCCCGGCGACTTGTGCGTGGTGCCGGCCGGGGTGCCGCACGGCGAGACCATTTATTCCGACCCCGACCGCCCGTTCCGCAATCTGGTCGCCGGGTTCTACAGCAACACCCTGAGCCTCCACCTCGCCCACGAGGCGGCTCCGCACAAGCCGGACATCGAGGTGATCGAGTTCTTCGACCTGCCCAACGCCCCGGAGGTCGAGGGCCTTGCCCAGAGCGTCATCGCCGCCTTCCGCCGCCAGGCGCCGGCCCGCGATCACGTGTTGCGCGGACTGGTGACCGCCCTGCTCGGCATGTTCGAGAGCCTGGTCGCGACGACGACCGACCGGCTGAACACCGACGTGGGCAAGGTTTTCCAGGTGAAGTGGATCGTCCGCGAACAGTTCTCCAACACCAACCTGGGCGTGAAGGCGATCGCCGAGCGCCTCCAGTGCTCGCCCGATTATCTCTCGCACCTCTTCCACAGCGCCACCGGGGAGAAGCTCATCCACTACATCCACCGGATCCGCATCGAGGGCGCGCGGCTCGCGCTCGAGTCGACCCCGCTCCACATCTCGGAGATCGCCTTCGCCAGCGGCTTCGACGACGCCGGGTATTTCGCGCGCGTCTTCAAGAAGCACTGCGGCGAGTCGCCCGCCGACTACCGGGCACGGCTCGACGCAAGCCGGGGCGCGGGTGAGCAACGGCCGAAGACCATCTACTACGACCGGGTCGACTTCTCGCCCGGCCAGGCGGCGCCCGGCGACAGCGAAGACGACGGCGGCGACTGAGCCGGCGGCCGGCGCCGCGAATCACACCGGGGGACTGACCGCCGCCGGTGCCGCGGTCTCCGCCTCCGGGGCCGGGACCCGCAGCAGCGCCAGCGCCGCGACCAGCATGGACACGCCGCCGGCGACGACGGCCGGCATCGCCTGGCCGGCGAAGACGTGCTGGACGACCGCCCCGAGGGCGGTGGCGGCGACAATCTGCGGCAGCACGATGAAGAAGTTGAACACCCCCATGAAAAAGCCCATGCGGCTGGGGGGAATCGCGTTGGCAAGCAGGGCGTAGGGCATGGCCAGGATCGTGGCCCACCCGATCCCGATGCCGGTCATCGACACCAGCAGGCCGTTCGGAGCCGTCCACAGCGAAACCGCGAGCAGGCCGAGACCGGCGCAGACGAGGCCGAACGCATAGAGGGTCTTGGTCGGAACGCCGCGCCGGCCCAGCGCCACCAGGACGAACGCGTAGGCGAACGCCACGCCGTTGTAGACCGCAAAGCACACGCCGCCCCACTCCACGCCGCGCTGGTAGGCGGGCGTGCCGGGCACGCCGCCAAAGATCCGGTGGGCGATCGCCGGCGTGAAATAGATCCACAGGCAGAACAGCCCCAGCCAGGTGAAGAACTGCACGACCGCCAGCCGGCGCATCACCCGCGGCATGGTGAGGATGCCGGCGAAGATGCCCGGCGCCGGCGAACCGGCGGCGAGGGTCGTGCCGCCCGGCGCCGGCGGATGTTCGCCGGTCGTGATGATGGTGTAGAGCACGGCGCTCAGGAAGATCGCCGAGCCCACGTAAAACGCGAGGTGCACCGTGCGCGGAATGCCGCCCGCGGGATGCGCGTCCGGGGCGATGCCGGCGACGTTGGTGAGGAGCCAGGGCAGCGCCGAGGACGAGACCGCGCCGAGCCCGATCAGCAGGCTCTGCATGGAGAAGCCCAGCTGCCGCTGGTCGGGCGGGAGCAGATCGCCGACAAAGGCGCGGAACGGCTCCATGCTGATGTTCACCGAGGCGTCGAGCACCCAGAGCAGCCCGGCGGCCATCCACAGCGACGAGGAATTGGGCATCGCAATCAATGCGAGGCTGGCGAGGACCGCGCCGCCGAGGAAATACGGCCGCCGCCGGCCGAGCCAGCACCACGTCCGGTCGCTGTAGTAGCCGATGATCGGCTGCACGATCAACCCGGTGAGCGGGGCGGCGAGCCAGAGCATCGGGATGTCGCTCTCCTTGGCCCCGAGGTACTCGTAGATGGCGCTCATGTTCGCCATCTGCAGGCCCCAGCCGAACTGGATGCCGAGAAAGCCGAAACTCATGTTCCAGATCGCGGGCAGCGAGAGGCGGGGCGGCTGGCTCACGGATGGACGGGGGTCGGGGTGGCGGACGGGGAGGCGGCACCGGGGCGGCGGGCCGACGGCAGCTCGGCCGGGGGCGCGCTGTAATCGTGCTGCCGGGTGTCGCCGGTGCGGCCGTAAAGCACGTGCCAATGGTGCAGGGTGTCAAGGCGGGTGCGCTCCAGGCGCGCCAGCGCCTCGGCGGTGAACCGCCAGCGCCAGTTGCCCTCGGTCGAGCCCGGGCTGTTCATCCGCGCCGCCGACGGCAGGTCGAGCAGGTCCTGCATCGGCACCACCGCGAGCCGCGCCACCGAGGCGAACGCCGCGCGGATGACCGGCCACGCCGACTCCGCACCGTCGAGCTCGAAATAATCGGCGGCCTGGGCCAGCCGCGCGGGGTCGAGCCCCGCCAGCCAGCCGCGTGTGGTGTCGTTGTCGTGGGTGCCGGTGTAGGCCACGCAGTCGGGCGGGAAGAAATGCGGCAGGTTCGCGTTGTTGTCGTCGTGGCCGTAGGCGAACTGCAGGACCTTCATGCCCGGCAGGCCGACGGCACGGCGCAGGGCCGCGACTTCCGCGGTGATGTAGCCCAGATCCTCGGCGATCAGCCGCGCCTCCGGCAACGCGGCCTTCACCGCCGCAAAGAACGCCGGGCCCGGACCCGGGCGCCAGCGCCCCCGCCGCGCGTTTGGCGCGCCGGCCGGAACCTCCCAGTACGTGTCGAAGCCGCGGAAATGGTCCAGCCGCACGACCTCGCAGCGGTTGAACACCACCCGCAGCCGCTCGATCCACCAGGCGTAGCCGGACGCCGCCAGCCGGTCCCAGTCGTAGAGCGGATTGCCCCACAGCTGCCCGAAGGTGGAAAAATAGTCGGGCGGCACGCCGGCGACGACCTCGGGCCGCCCGTCCGGCGCCAGGCGGAAGATGTCGCGCCACCGCCAGGTGTCGGCGCTGTCGAGCGCGACGAAGATGGGCACGTCGCCGATGATGCCGAGGCCCTGCGCGGCGGCGTGGGCGTGCAGCGCCGCCCACTGGCGGGCAAAGACGAACTGGTGGAAGCGCTGGCGGTCGGCCTCGGCGGCGGCGGCCGCCGGCAGGCGGGCCGCGAGCCCCGGCCGCCAATCGCGCCACTCGGCCGGCCATTCCCACCACGGGCGCCCCGCAAACTGCTGCTTCAGCGCCATGAACGTCGCATAGGCCTCCAGCCAGTCCCCGGCGGTCGCGGTGAATTCCGCCAGCGCCCGCGCGCCGCCCCACGGCGCCCGCACCCCGAGCGCCTGGAAGCGCTCGCGGGCCCGGGCGAGCACCGGCCAGAACTCCCTATAAAGCCGGCCGTATTCCACGGCCTCCGCCGACAGCGCCCGCAGGGGCGCCAGCTCGGCGGCCGTCAGCAGCCCCTCCTGCTGCAACTCCTCCAGATCCAGGAAGTACGGGTTACCCGCGAAGCTGGAGAACGACTGGTAGGGCGAGTCGCCGTATCCCGTCGGTCCGAGCGGACAGATCTGCCAGTATTTGAACCCGGCCCGGGCGGCAAAATCGACGAACCCCCGCGCACCCGAGCCGAGGTTGCCGATGCCATACGCCCCCGGCAGCGACGAGATGTGCGCCAGGACGCCGGCGGTGCGCAGTTGAAGCCAGGTCGGGGTTTCCATGGCGGGAGTCAGCGGAAAGTCAGAGCGTGCACCTGCGAATCGTCGGCCAGGCGCACATGCAGCGCCCCGGTCTCGTCCGGCCACCAGCCGTCGCCGCCGGCGCCGGGGGCGAGCCGGGGCAGTGCCCGGCCGTCGAGCGCGACCGAGGTGGCGGCGGGGGCCGCATGGAGGGTGAATTCAAAATGGCGCGTTCCGGGCGCATAACGGCCTTCCGGCGCGCCCAGGGTCAGGCGGGCGCCGCCGGACCCGGCGGCGTAGGTGACCGCGGTGCGACGGAAGGCGCCGTCGCGATAGGCCGGGCTGACTCCATCGTCCTCATAGAGCGAACCCGCGGCAGTGCCGTCGGCGCCGGGATACACGTCGAAAAGCAGCGGATCCCAGGGCTTCGCGCCGACAAAATCCATGGCTTCGGTGGAGGGCAGCACGGAGCCGCCGCGCACGTAGAGCGGCAGGTGATCCAGGTCCGCCTCCGCCCAGAGGAGACGGCCGCCGCTCAGGGGCTGACCCGACCAGTAGTCGTACCACGGCCCGGCCGGCAGGTAGACCTCGCGGCCGCGCACGCCCGGGCGCAGCACCGGGGCGGAGAGCAGCGCATCACCGGCCATGAATTCGTCGTCGAGATTGAATGTGTTCGGGTCGTCCTGGAAATTCAGCACCAGCGGCCGGAACAGCGGGACGCCCGTGCGGTGCGCCGCCTCCATCGTCGTGTAGAGATAGGGCAGCAGCCGGTAGCGGAGTTGGAGGTAGCGGCGGATGATGGCGGCGTACACCGGGCCGAAGCGCCACGGCTCGTGGTCGTAGTTGTCGATTGCCGCGTGGTTGCGGAGCAACGGCACGAGACAGGCCAGTTCGTAGCTGCGCACGAGCAGCTCCGGCGTGGCGCGGCCGATGAACCCCGGAATGTCCGCCCCGACGAAGGTTTCGCCGGACAGGCCGAGCGAGGCAAACATCGGGATGTTGAGCGCGAGGGCGTCCCACGTCGCGTTGTTGTCGCCCGTCCACATCGCGGCGTAGCGCTGCACGCCGGCATACCCGGCGCGCGTGAGGATGAACGGGCGGCGCTCCGGCTGCAGCCGCGTCAGCCCTTCATAGGTGGCGCGAACCTCGTTCAGCGCGAAAACGTTCCGGTTGGCGGCGTAGGGCGTGTGCGCGCCGAGATCGTCGAAGACCACGTCCGCCTGGCTGCGCCCGGTCTGGTCGGTGAAGTCCGACGGCTCGTTCATGTCGTCCCAGATGCCGGCCACGCCCGCCTCGAGCAGCGGGCGGTGCAGGTCGCCCCACCACCGCCGGGCGTCGGCACGGGTGTAGTCGGTGTAGACGGCCTTGCCGGGCCAGACTTCGCCGATCCAGAGCGAGCCGTCGCGCCGGCGCAGGAAATAGTCGCCGGCCTGGCCCTGGTCGAAGACGGAATAGTGCGCGCCCGCCGGGGCGTCCGGCGCCGCCGGCTGGTACTTCACGCCCGGGTCGATGATCGTGACGACCTTGACGCCCTGCGCGCGCAATCGGTCAAGCAGCCCGCGGGGGTCGGGGAACCGCTGCGGATTCCACGTGAAGTCGCGGTAGCCGTCCATGTAGTGGATGTCGAGGTAGAGCACGTCGAGCGGGAGGCGCTCGCGCCGGTAGCGCGCCACGATCTGCTCGACCATGGTGTCAGGATAATAGCTGTAGCGGCTCTGCTGGTTGCCGAGCACCCACAGCGGCGGCAGCGGCATCCGGCCGGTGAGCTCGGTGTACCGGCCGAGGATCTGCTTCAGGTCCGGACCGGCGAAGAAGTAGTAGTTCAGTTCGCCGCCGTCGGCCCGGTAGATTGCGGCCTCCTGGCCGAGGTGCCCGAAATCAAAGGTGGACCGCCAGGAGTTGTCGAAGAACAGGCCGTAGGCCGCGCCGTCCGCCAAGCCGAGATAAAACGGCACGCTCTGGTAGATCGGGTCGGTGCCGGCGACGTATCCGGGCGTGTCGGAGTTCCACATCGTGAACGCGCCGCGGCGGTGGTCGAGCGGCGCCGCCTTTTCCCCCAGCCCGTAGAAATGCTCGTCGAGCCCGAGGCGTTTCGCCGCCTCGAGGGCGCCCGTCGCCGGGTCGCGCGCCATCGGCCGCTCGTCGGCGTTGACCACGCGGTGGGTGGCCGCATCGCGGAACTCCACCAGCAGCGGTGACCGCCGCACGACCACCTCGAGCCCGGCGGTCGTGAGCATGACGGTATCGGCCGTCTCCGCCAGCTGCCACGGCACGCGGTCCCAGTCCGTGCGCTCCACCGCCCAGGAATGGTCGGGGGCGGCGGGCTGGCCGGCGAAACGGACGCGGACCCGCACGAGGTCGGGGGCGAGCACGGTGAGCTGCACCGTCGCCCCGTCGGTGCAGGACAGGGTGACGCCACGCTCGGCCGCGGCGACAGTCGCGACGGCCCCGATCGGCTGCAGCCCGGGGTCGGGCGGGGCGCCACAGGCGGGCCGGAATAGGAGGCCGGAGGCCAGCGCCACCGCCGGCACCAGCCGCCGCGAGGCGGAAGTTATCTGCGATGCGAACATGGCCGAAAAATTGCGGCCACCAGGATCAGGCTGATGGCCGCAATGACAGAGCAGGGAGGGGCTGACGCCCCGGGATCAGTACTTGTAGGACACGCCGGCCTCGAAATTCGCACCGTACTTCTGCCAGTTCGTCAACTGGCGCGAATCGCCGTTGTTGTAGGTGATCACGGGTGCATTATTCAGGTTTCTGCCGTCGAGGTAGAGGGTCAGGCCCTTGAGCGCACCATCCTTGAACGCATAGCTGACTTGGGCGTCGACGGTATGAAACGCCGTTTCCACCGAGTAACCGTCGTTGGGCGACCCGAGGCCGGCGAAATTCGGCGCGCCGAACTGCACGATGTACTCCCGGGCCTCCGATTGATAGTGCAGGTTGACCCGGGCCGAGAAGCCGTGGCTCTCGTAGTACAGGGTGGCATTGCCCGTCTTCTTCGACATATCGGGAAGCGGCGCACTGCCGTTACCCGGACCCCAGGGCTGGATCGTGCTGTCCACGACGAGGCCGTTCAGAATGACGCCGAATCCCTTGACGGTTCCGCCGCTCAGAACGTCGCTGGTGACCTGCACGGTGGCCTCAACGCCGCTGACGTTGCCACCCTGGCCGTTGACGTACTCCGACGTGATGCCTTGACGCAGCACCGGAGGCGTCGCGGAGGTGTAGGGATAACCGGAGAAGTCGGTCACCGTGTTCTGCTGGTAGACGTAGTTCTGGAGCTGCTTTTCGAACAGGGCCAGGGCGAAGTACCCGCCGCCGTGCGCGAAGTAATGCTCATAATCAAGATCGACCGAGTTGGCCAGCCAGGGGCGGAGGCCCGGATTGCCGCTGGTGCCGCTCCACGGGCTGACCGTGGTGGAGGAGGCGTTGGCCGCATTGTAGCCGTAATCGCGCGCCGCCCGCATTTCGTACATCAGCGGGCGCTGCTCCTGCCGGCCGACGAACAGCCGGATGTCGTCCTGCTTGGTGAGCTTGAAGATCAGGTTCATGCTGGGCAGGAACGACGCATAGGTGGCGCCGCCGCTCACCGGGTAAACGATGTTGCCGCCGTTGCCGGAAAAGCCGGTGGAGTGCTGGTCGGCAAACGAGGCTTGGGCGCCGATGTTGCCCTCGAACGGCACGCCGGCGTCACCCTTCAGGTTGAACTGGAAGTAGGGCCGGGTGACCTTCTCCCAGACCTTGAAGTTGTCGCCCTCCCAGCTGCCGGGATTGGGGTTGGGCATGAAGACGTAGGCACCACCATTGTAGGCGGCGTTCGGGTCGTAGGCGATCGGATGCAGGTTGCCGATGAAGGACAGGTCCGTTGTCCCCAGCAGCGGGGGCAGGGGCGCGCTGGGCTTGCCGTTGGCGTTGACCAGGTACCCGGTGGGATTCTGGCCTGACTGCTTGAAGCGTTCGGAGTAACTCACGCCGACCTCGACGTTCTTGAAGATCGAGGCGTTCAGCTCGTGCGAAGTGGACACCTTGGCCGAATCCGCGACGTCCTTTTCCTTGAAGTACTTGAGGTAGCCTTCCATGCCGGTGACCGGGAAGACCCCCACGCCCCAGCCCTGCGGGTCGGTCAGGGTGAAGAGACTGGCGTTCGAGTAGTCCGTGCTCGAAACGACCATGGGCAGCTGGCCGGCGGTCTCGGTGACCTTGAACGTGTCCGCGTCGGTCGCCCCGGCGTTGAACCCAAGGCCGGCATACTCTTCCAGAACCTCCTCGCTGCGCTCCGCGGTGGAGGCGCCGCCGAGGAAGTGCACCGGCCAGGCGGATTTCTCACCTGCGTCGACCTGCCAGATGCCGGAGGCCAGGTGATCTGTCCACGCGGTGACCATGTTGCGGACCACCGGCTGAATGTTCTTCAGGGTGTAATTGCTGACCAAGCCGTTCGTTACCGTATAACCCGGCTGCAGCTGCGCGCTGCTCCAGATCGCCATCGGCACTTCCATGCCCCGCAGCAGCTGGTTCTCATTGTAATAGGAGAAATACAGGTCGAGCTTGCTGTGGATCCAGTCGGTCGGCTTGCTTTCAAGCACCGCCAGGGCGGAATCGCGCTTCAGCAGGTTGTTCTGGGCGTAAATCTTCATGCCGCCGAGCACGTAGTTTCCGTTGGCATCGGTGGGGTAGCCCCAGGCTTGGAACTGCTGGCCCTCGTAGGGATTCTCCGTGTGGGAGAAGCCGAGGAAGACGCCTTCCGTGCCCCCCGCGAACTGGCCGATGTAGGTGCCCGAGTAACTCTCTCCCTTGGTTTTGTTGCCGGGAGTGAGCTCGCCGAGCTTTGGCCAGTTGTAGTAGGCGCTCAAGGCGAAGCCGCTGTAGTCCACGGCGAGGGGCGACGTCGTCTCCAGGTCGATCGTTCCCGCCAATCCGCCGACCACGTCGGCCGAGCCGGACTTGATGACCTTTACCCCGCCGACGAGCTCGGCGGGATACTGGTCGTATTCCACCGCGCGATTGTCATTCGTGTTGGCCTGTTCGACGCCGTCGAGCGTGCCGACACTCAAATTTGGATCAAAACCGCGGATCGTGATCTGCTGGTCGCGACCGTTGACGCGCTGGCTGGTCAGGCCGGGCAGGCGGGTCAGGGCGTCGGCGATGCTGATGTCGGGCAGCTTGCCGATGTCCTCGGGCACGATGACTTCGACGATGGCGGGCGAATTCTGCTTCTCCTGGGCCGCCATTTCGAGGCTGCCCGCATAGGAGCCCGCCACGACGAATGGGTTCATCTTGACCACCTGGTCCGGCGAGGCGGTGTTCGGCTTGACCGCCGGGGCGGTCTGATTGGAGGCCTGGTCCGGGCTGGCCGCCGGCGCCGTTTGGGCCGACGCCGCTAGAGGAAGGACAAGGCTCGACGCGATGATTCCCGACAGGCGCCACAAGGCGCCGCGGAAACGGTTGCTCTGAGGTGATGCTGTCATGGTGTTGGACTGATTCGTCGCTGTGCTGGTTGCGGCCGGCGCGTGACTTCACGCCGATCGGCCGAAACATCTGGGGTGAGCTATCGACGACGGCGCTGGATCACCGTCCTTAGTATGCGGAGAAGTTGGTTGCGCCCGACCGGCGCCGCCACCGGCGATTCGCGAAGAAAACCGCGATGGTCCGGAAAAAACTTTGATCGTGCGCCACTCCCTCTGAAGGCCGGGCGGCATTGTCTCCGACCCGCCCAAGTTTTGTCCCACCGGCCTAGGATAAATCCCACCGCCGTCTTTTGACCGGGGGCGGACAGAACAAAAAATACCGGTGACACCGACCCCGATGAAATCCCAGCGCCTGCTCGTGGCGGCCGTCGCCGCCGCGCTTTTCCTCGCCCCGCTGCGGGCCGCCCCGCCGGCCTGGTGGCGGGACGCGGTTTTCTACGAAATCTTCGTGCGTTCCTTCGCCGATGCCTCGGCCGGCCCGCTCGCCGGCGACGGCATCGGCGACCTGCAGGGGTTGATCGACCACCTCGACTACCTGAACGACGGCAATCCGCGCAGCGCCTCCGACCTTGGCATCACCGCCCTGTGGCTGATGCCGATCAATCCCTCGCCGAGCTACCACGGGTACGACGTCACCGATTATTTCGCGGTCAATCCGCAGTACGGCGACACGGCGCTCTTCAAGCGCCTCGTGGCGGAGGCGCACCGCCGCGGCATCCGGGTCATCATCGATTTCGTACCCAACCACGCCTCCGCCCGGCACCCGCTGTTCCTGCGCGCCGCGGCCGCCGCACCCGGAAGCCCGGACCGGCAGCTGTTCCGCTTCGCGCCCCTGCCGGAGGAACTGGAGGGGCCCTGGGGTTATCCCGTCTGGCATCGCACGCGGGACGGCTTCTACTACGGACTGTTCTCGGCGCAGATGCCCGACTGGAATTTCCGCGACCCGGCCGTCACCGCCCACCACCGGCGGTTCGCCGACTACTGGCTGCGGGAGATCGGCATCGACGGCTTCCGCCTCGATGCCGTGCGGTATCTCTTCGAAGACGGCGGGCAGCAGCAGGACCTGCCGGAGACCAAGGCGTGGCTGCGCGACTTCACCGCCTACTGTCATTCGATCAATCCCCAAAGCTTCGTGGTCGGCGAAGTCGCCGCGCCGACCGCGCTCACCTCCGACTATCTCAACCAGCACGCGCTCGACAGCGATTTCGAGTTCGACTTCGCGCGGGCCACGATCTGGGCGGTGCGCGACGGCCTGGCCGGCATCTACGCCCAGCAGCTGGACCGCATGCGGCACGCCTACGCCGCGCCGGACGACTGGTCGACATTCCTGAGCAACCACGACCAGGATCGCGTGGCGAGCCAGCTGGGCGGCGACGAACGCCAGCTGCGGTTCGCCGCGGAGCTGTTCCTCACCGCCCGCGGCGTGCCCTTCATCTATTACGGCGAGGAGATCGGCATGACCGGCACGAAGCCCGACCCGGAAATCCGCACGCCGATGCAGTGGACGGCGGCCCCCGGCGCCGGCTTCTCCCCGGCGCCGGCCTGGCATGCGGTGAACGCCGATTACCCGCGGATCAACGTCGCCACCGAGTCCGCCGCCGGCGATTCCCTGCTGGCCCTCTATCGCCGCCTGATCCGCCTCCGCGAGGACTCCCCCGCCCTGCGTCACGGCGAGCCCGTCCCGGTCTCGACCCCGGCGCCCAACGTCTATGTCGCCATGCGCCAAGCGGACGGCGAGGTCGTCCTCGTCCTGGCAAACTTCAATGCGGAACCCGTCGCGCAGCCCGGCGTGTCGGCGGGCGCCAGCGCGTTGCGCGCCGGCTGGCCGGTCACCGACGAATCCGGCTCCGTCCCGGTCGCCGCGCTGGCGCCGGCGGCCGACGGCTCCTTCCAGAACTGGGCGCCGGTGGCGGAACTGCCCGGCGAATCCGTGACGGTCATCCGCTGGCGCCAGCCGTGAGGCCCGCCGCCCGGCCGCTCACTCGGCGGAGACGAGGACGCGGTATTTCCAGGACGGCAGCGGGAACGACACCGGCACCTGCCACGTGATCGTCTCGCCGGTGAAGGCGTCACGCCAGCGGCCGTTGAGCACGGAGTCGACGGCGTCGACCGTCGCGTCCTTCGCGGTCAGGTTGCAGAACGAGATGACGCGGTGGGCGCCCGCCTCGCGCAGGATGGCGTAGACCGAGCCGTTGACGGTGGTGTCGATCCGCCGCATCGGCGCCCCGGTGGCCAGCGCCGGATCCGCGTGCCTCAGGTGGCACAGGGTGCGGTAGAAATCGGCGCGCGGGCTCGGCTGCCAGGGAATCGGATCGTGCTCGAAGAACTTCAGCCGGCGGTCCAGGCCGGCCTCCTGGCCGTTGTAGATCAGCGGAATCCCGTCGAGCATGAACGTCATGACCGCGAAAGCCTCCACCCCGCCGCCGAGCCGCTCGAGGTCGGTGCCGGCCCAGCTGTTCTCATCGTGATTCGTCGTGTAGCGGATGAGCGGCGCGCCCCGCGGAAACGCCACCTGCGTGCGGACCAGCTCGTCCTCGATCTTCGAAACCTCGGCGCCCCCGGCGGCCACGTCGGTGAAGACCTTCATCATCCCGAAGCTGTAGGCGGCGTCAAACGCGCGCAGCTGTTCCTGCGGCAGGTCGGCCTCGGCGAGGAGGAACAGGTCCGGCCGCACGGCGCGCAGGCGCGCCGAGATCTCGTCCCACACCGCCGTCGGCAGGCCCTTGGCGAAATCGCACCGGAAGCCGTCGATACCGAACCGCTGGATCCAGTGGATCATCGCCGCGGTCTCGTAGTCGCGCACGGCCGGGTTCTTGAAGTCGAACTGCACGACGTCCGTCCAGTCGGTGTCGACCGGCGGCACGCAGCGCCCCTGCGCGTCGTGGACGAAGAAGTCCGGGTGCTCCTTGACCAGCGGGTTGTCCCACGCGGCGTGGTTGGGCACCCAGTCGAGGACGATGCGGAAGCCCTGGGCATGCGCGGCGGTCACCAGCCGGGCGAAATCCGTCTCGGTGCCGAACTCGGGATTGACCCCGTAATAGTCGCGCACCGCGTACGGGCTGCCGAGCGTCCCCTTGCGGTTCTCGACGCCGATCGGGTAGATCGGCATCAGCCACAGGACGCCCACGCCGAGCTGGCGCAGGCGCGGCAGCTGCTCCTCGACGCCGGCGAAGTTGCCCGCGGCCGAGAACTGCCGGACGTTCACCTCGTAAATGGTCTCGTGGCGGATCCACTCGGGCGCCGCCAGCGCCGGTTGGTTGCCGCAGACCAGCAGCGGTTCGACGCCGCGCAGGGTCGCGACGAGACAGGCGCACAGGAGCAACGGGGAGACCAGCGGCAGGCGGGGCTTCATCAGGGCTCGGGTTGCGATGGATCGTGCGGCGCACCGCCGGCCGGGCCAACGGAGATCGGCGGACAATGCCTTGAAAACCATGAATAATCTTAAGCCGGCCGGCCGCGGGCGACAAGGCCGCCGCGCCCGGTTTGCGATTGAGCCGCCTGGCGCCAGCGGACAGACTCCTTCGGTGCCCCCGTCCCGCCCCGAAACCGGTCGCGCACCCGGTTTCACCCTGGTCGAAATCATGGTCACGGTCGTCATCATCGGCCTGCTGGCCGCGATCGCCGTGCCCACGGTCAAGCGGGTGCAGCGCCGCAGCCGCGACGCCCGCTTCATCAGCGATCTGCGCGCCTTTTCCCAGGCTTTCGAGACCTATGCCCTGAAAAGCGGCACCTGGCCGCCCGACGCCAACCGGAGCATCGTGCCCAACGGCATGTCCGGCGAGCTGCGCGACGCGGTCTGGATGAGCACGAACTCGCTGGGCGGAGCGTGGGATTGGGATTACAAGCAGAACGGCATCACGGCTGCGATTTCCACCGTCGCGGTGACGGTGGACGATCAGGAAATGACCCAGATCGACGCCATGTTTGACGACGGGAATCTGGCCACCGGCAATTTCGTGAAGTCCGCGGCCGGCCGGTACTCCTACATCCTGCAGAAATAGACCGGCGGCTTGCCCGTCAGCACGCGGAGCCAACTGGGGACGCGACGCCCTCGTCGCGTTCCTTCTCCAGCCGGCGACGGGGGCGTCGCCGCTCCAGGCGACACTTTGACGGTCCGGCTCATCGGCACCGTGCAAACCCGGCGCTACCGCGGCAGCTTGGTCATCGCGGAGTCAAGCAGATGGTAGGCGCGCTCCAGGTCGTCGAACGACCGGTGGACCCACGCGCTGCCCCAGAAGAAATTGCAGCTCGTCTCCGCCCGCAGGATGCAGTCGTAGGCGTCGACGATCAGCTTCCGCACCCCCGCCGGGTCGCCGACCGCCGCCTGGCCGGCCGCGAAAGCCGCCTGCACCTCGCGGTGGTAGCGGCTGGCGTTGCGGATCTCGTCCCAGCCCTTCTTCTGCAGGAGCGAGCCGGTCCACTGCATGAAATCCCCGCCCCAGTGGTGGCCGGTGTTCCACGCCCCCCGGTGCACCTCCACCTCCTCGGTGGGCGGGAAGCGGTCGAGGTACTCCGGAATGTGAATCGGCCGGTAGGCCAGGCGGTTCTCGCGCGCCTTTTGCAGCGTCGGGAGGAAGAAGTGACCCCAGAAGCCCGCCGCCAGGTCGGGGGAGCGGAACCAGCCGCCGTTGTCGCCGTCCGTCCAGGTCGTCACCAGTGCGGGGAAATCGCAGCCCTTGGTGCGCTGGACGATCTCGTTCTCGAACCAGCCGGGGTCCATGCCCGAGAGCTGCGCGTCCGACAGCTCGCGGTCGCGCGGAATGACGATGATCTCGGCGCCGCCGTGGCGCGCCCAGAACGGCCGGTAGCGCAGCTCCTCCCAGCGCATCGCCCGCTTCGGCTTGATGTAGTAGCAGTCGACCAGCACGTAGCGGAAGCCGTGGCGCGCCAGCAGCGGGATCATCTCCATGCAGAATCCCATCTCCGGCGGCCAGAAGCCCTGGAAGCGGTCGCGGCCGAGTAGGTGCCGGCCCAGCCCGAGCCACCAGCCCGTGTGCGCGTCCCAGTCGGCCTCCGGCGTGAGGGGATACACCGGGTGGTACAGCCCGCTGCCCACGATCTCGAACGGGCCGCGGCGGTAGCGCTCCAGCATCGCGCCGATGTCGACCGTGTCGGCGAAGGTCTCGCGCACGCCCGGGTTCTCGAGCTGCTTGAGCAGCGTGCCGGAAAAGCTGAAGTGCAGCCGGGCCACGTCGCCCCAGCCCTCGGCGACGCGGGTCGGCCGGTCGTACGTCCAGAGGATCTGGCGCGCCTCCCAGCGCTCCTTCTCCTGGCGGTGGAGCGCGATCAGGTTGCCCAGCGGCTGGTGAAAATGCAGGCCGAGCGCGTGATAGACCTCGTTCATGACGGTCGGGCGGGGCGCCAGGGGGGTGGCGGCCCCACCCTAGCCGTGCCGCACCCAGAGTCCACAATCAATCGGCCCGAGGCGGAGCCGGCGCTCGCCCGCGGCGAGCCGGCCGCGGTTCAGGCCCCGGGGATCGAGGCGCTCCCGGTCGGCCAGCTCCTGCCAGCCGTCCGCGCGCAGGCCGTCGACCGGGAGCTCGGTCCCGTCCGGCCGCGGGTTGACGGCAAACAGCATCTGGCGCGCGCCGCGGCTCTGGTCGGCGTTGAACAGCACCGCGGCGGCGGTCGTGCCCTCGCGGGCGAAGAGCCGCACGTAGCCCGGGCCCGGCCGGTCCCAGAGGCGCAGCAGCTCGCCCCAGGTCGAGCGCCGGAACGCGATCCATTGCCGCACGTAGGCGTGGGTGGCCGCGAAGCGCTCGAGGCGGCCGTAGGCGAGCGCGTTGACCTCCCCGTGGCGGTAGGTGTTGTGCAGGCCGTGCTTCGAGCGCAGGAAGTCCTGGCCGGCGGCGAGCATCGGGATGCCGATCGAGCTGAAGAGGATCGCGAGCGCGAGATGCGTGCGGTGGACGTCGTTCGGGGTCGGGTTGCGCCCGTCGTGGCGCGCGTGCTCCGTGATCCGGTCCAGCCAGCACCGGTCATCGTGCGACTCGACGTAGTTCACGCTCTGCGCCGGCCACGCCGAGAGATGGTCGAGGCTGCCCTTCATGAAGTAACGCAGCCCCTCGGCGTCGCCCCCGCCGCGGACGTATTCGGGGAGGAAATCGCGGAAGCCGTCGTTCCAGAACGCGCAGCCGATCGAGCGCAGCCGCCACGCGATCGAGCCGCGGAAGCTCCAGGGCTCGGCAATGAGGATGATCCCCGGCTTCACCGCCTTGAGCGCCAGCTCGACTTCCCGCAGCACCTCCACCGTGAGCAGCTCGGCCAGGTCGAAGCGGAAGCCGTCGACGTCGAAGGTTTCCACCAGGTGCACGAGGCTCTCGATGATGAGCCGCTTCGCCATCGCCGCGCCGGCGCGCACGGTGTTGCCGCAGCCGCTCCAGTTCGCGAGCTCGCCGCCGTCGTTCGTCTGGAGGTAGTAGAACTTGTCGAGGAAGAGCAGCGCGGCCGGTTCGCCCACGTGGTTGTAGACGACGTCGAGGATCACCGCCAGGCCGCGGCCGTGGCACGTCGCAACGAGTTCGTGCAGCTCGGCGATCTGCGACGCCCGCGCCGGGTCCGCCCCGTAGTGTGCGGACGGCGAAAAGAAGTTCGTCGGCATGTAGCCCCAGTCGTAGGCGGCGCGCGTCGCCCCGTCCGACTGGGTCACCGGCTGCAGCTCGAGCGCGTTGGCCCCGAGCTCCGGCAGGTAGGAGCCCTCCCGGGCGATCCATTGCGTCAGGCCGCGGAAGCCGAGGCGCTCCTCCGGGGTGAGGTCGAGCGGGGCGTGCGCGACGAGGTCGCGCACGTGGCCCTCGACCACGATCAGATCTTGCCAATGTGGCGGCTGGAAGCCGCCCGCCGCCGGGCGCCGCGGCAGGGTCGCGCGGTCGAGCACGATGCCGGGGCCGGCCGGGCCCGCCGTGGCCAGCGCCCACGGGTCGAGCAGCCGCCGCGTGCCGTCGAAATGCGTGGTTCGCCCGTCGTTCTCGCCCTCGACGCGGAGGTAATAGTACCACCCGTGGAGGTTGCCCGGCACCCGCGCCTCCCAGGTCAGCTCGTCCGGCAGCAGCTTCATGGCGTGGCTCTGGGGCCGCGGCGCCTCCAGGTTCTGGAACACCTCGACCGCCGCCGCCTTCGCCCGCGGCGCAAAGAGCCGGAAGACGGTGTTTTCGCGCCCGAGGAGGCGCGCCAGGGCGCCCGGCTCGCTTGGCTCCACCCGGGCGCCCGGCGGCAGTTCGCTCGCCAGATCGAAGAAGGTCAGGCCCGGAACCACCGGCACGCCGCGCCCCGCGCCCGGCTCGTCGCGCCCGAGCCGATGCCGGCCGTCGAGGCCGCGCCCGCCCTCGACCTCGAAGCGGAAGACGTGGCGGCCGGTGCGGCGGGGCTCGAAGCGGTAGTTGGTGTTGCCGTCGCTGTCGTAGGCGGCGTTGGGCGCATGGAGCAGGACGATCAGCCAGTGCCAGTCCGCCGAGACGAACTTGAAAAGCAGGCCGTCGGGCCCCGCCCGCAGGCGCTCGGCCGGCACGGCGCACTCCCACAGCACCCCGCCTTCCGGCAGCGGGCGCGGCCGCAGCCGCCAGTGCTCCGCCGGACCCTCGCGGCCCCACTGGTTGAAGGGCCCGGCCACCTGGACGGGATTCCTGGCGAAGTCGATCTGCGGATGCCGCTCGGCCTCCTGGCAGAACACCACGGTCCGGTCGTCGCGGGCGTAGTAGCCGGTGAACCGGCCGAGAAAATCGGGCGCCGCGGGCCGGACGTCGCGCAGGCGCAGCGTTCCGGCGTCGAGGGTCAGCGCCGGGGGCTGCGGCTCCGTCCAGTCGCGGTCGAGCAGGACGCAGCCCGCCCGCGGACCAAGCCAATACGCCTGCGCGATCTCCGGTCTTCCCGACGCCATGCCTCCACCACACCGGTCCCGCTGGGGTTTGGCGAGCCGGAACCCGCGAAACGCCCGCTCAGGAAAAGATCCGATAGTCGGCGTTCGGGAACGGGTTGTCCAAATACTCCAGCGCGCCGAGCACGGCCTCGTCCACCGCGCCCGCGTCGAGGGCGTCGGCCAGGGCGTGGAAGCGGCTGACGTGGTCCTTCACCCGCCGCGCGGCATATTGCGCCGCCGTGCCGCCGCTGATGATGAACGGCCAGTCCGAGGCCTGGGCGAGGAGCAGTTCGCGCACGCACTGGTTGAGCGCCCGGCGCCTCGCCGGCGGCGGGTCGCCCGCGCCGTGGCGGACGGCCAGCGCCTCCATCCGCGCGCCGCACTCCTTGAGGTGGGCGAAGATCCAGTCGGTCTGGCCGTTCAGCCAGTAGTCGAAGTAGGCCCCGCGGCCCCAGGTCGAGCAGGCCGGCGTCGCGCGCTGGTGCACGGGGTGCCGGTCGAGGTAGGCCGACGGCGTGATCAGCGCGAAGCTGCGCTGGTCGTAGGCCGTCTTGCGGATGACATAGTCGAGCCACTGCGGTCCCTCGAACCACCAGTGGCCGAACAGCTCGGCGTCGAACGGCGCGACGATCAGCGGCGCGGTCGGCATCACCGTCCCGAGGTAGTCGAGGTGCGCGACGCGCTTGAACACGAATTGGGCCGCGTGCCGCGCGGCCTTCTCCCGCGCCGCCTCCGGCTGGTACGGCTGCTTCCACGGCGTCTTGCCGGTGATGCGGAAGTACTTGATCCCGGTGTCGCAGCGCACGTCGCCCGGCAGGTGCGGCCGGATGTACTCCCAGGGCAGGTCGTGGCCGATGTCGTGGTAGAATTCGCGGTAGTCCGGGTCGCCGGGGAAGCCGGCCTCGGCCGACCACACCTCCTTGGTGATGGCCTGGTCGCGCGCGAACGCCGCCACGCCGGCGTTGGTGTAGACCGGCGCGTGCACGCCGTAGGCCGGCGCCGCGTCCGCGTTCTCGATGCCCACCGACTCGGTGAAGAAGTAGCGCACGCCGTGCCGGCGCAGCACGTCCTCGACGCCGGGGTAGTAGCCGCACTCGGGCAGCCAGAAGCCGCGCGCCCGGAAGCCCATGACCTGCTCGAAGTAGTCCAGCCCGGTGGCGACCTGCGCCTCGACAGTCCGGGGTTGCGACGCCAGCAGCGGGAGCAGGCCGTGCGTCGCGGCGCAGGTGGCCAGCTCGACCACGCCGCGCCGGTGGAGGTCGCGGAAGGCCAGGGCCAGACGACCCTCGCACCCCGCAAAAACCGCGCGGTGCTCGCGGAACAATTTTTCGTAGTGCTCGGCCAGCCAGGCAAAGTGCGGCTCGTGGCGCAGGCGCTCCCGCTCGCGCCCGCACAGCCCGACCAGCCGGTCGAGGTGGTCGACGAAGCGCCCCTGCAGCAGCGGGTCCTCGAGCATGGCCAGCAGGCTCGGCGAGAGGGAGAACGTCACCTGGAACGGCACGCCCTCTTCCGCCAGCCGGCGCCACGAGCGGAGCAGCGGCAGGTAGGTCTCGTTGATGGCCTCAAACAGCCACTGTTCCTCGAGGAAGCGGTCGTACTCGGGATGGCGCACAAACGGCAGGTGCGCATGGAGGACGAAGGCGAGACATCCCTGGCTCATCGCGCCTCCTTGGCGCCGGCCGGGGCGGCGGCGCGGCGCACCTCGTGGTAGGCGATGAGCAGCTCGACCGCCGCCGATTCGGCGGACGGCCCCGCCGCCGGTCGCGGCGCCCCGCGGGGGGCCGGCCGGGAAAGCAGCTCCTTGAGCCCCCAGATGATGGAGCCCGGGTTGTCGTAGGCCACCAGCCCGTTCCGGCCGTGCTGCACGCAGCCGAGGTGCGCCTGGTGCGTGGCCAGCACCGGCCGGCCGGCGTCAATCGCCGCCTGCGCCACGCCCTCGTCCTGCGAGGTGCGGGCCGGCACGACCACGAATTCCGCCGCCTGCAGGAGCTCCTCGAACACCGGGCGCGTCACGTGGCCCGCGAACCGCACGCGCTGGCCCAACCCGGCGCCGTTGGCCCTCGCCTCGAGTTCCGGCCGCAACGGTCCCTCGCCGGCGAAAAGAAACTGCACGTCCGGCCGCTCGGCGCAGACGTGGCCGAGGCAGTCGGCCAGCAGGTCGGCGCCGGCCGCGTGGGAAATCTCGCCGCAGAACAGCACCAGCGGCTGCGCTGGATTGAGATGGAAACGGGTCTTGACCGCCCCCGGGTCGCCGCCGGGCGCGCCCGCCCCCGGCGTCTCGCCGACCAGCAGGACCCGCTCCGGTGCCGCGCCGTAAAGCTCGATCGCCGTCGCCCGCGTCGCGGCGTGCGGCACCGCGACCAGGTCGGCCGCCGCCACCGCGGCCTGCTCCGCGGCGCTGATGGCGCGTGCCTCGGCACTCTCGGTGCGGCCCTGGGCGCGTTCGGGTTCCGTTGAATGCAGGTGCAGCAGCCACGGCGTCCCCAGCTCGCGCCGCGCGCGGGCCCCCACCTCCGCCGAGTACCAGTCATGGCAGTGCACCACGTCGAAGGGCCGCCGGCCGTGCGCCTCCGCCAGGGGCCCGAACACCGTTCCCGCCGCCCGCGCGGCGAACGCGGGCAGCGCCTCGCCCTCCGCCGGCGCCGTCCCGGCGGCGAGCCCGAAGCGCTCGATCTCGACCCCCATCCGTCCCAGGGTTTCGTGGGTGCGGCGGATCGCCATGCCCAGCTCGCCGCCGAAATCGGCGGCCGGCCCCCAGCCCAGGTACACCGCCGCCACGCGCGGCGGGCGCCCCGCCGGGAAACCCGGCAGCTCCTGAACCAGCCGCTCGAACAGCCGCGCATCAGCGATGTTCTCCACCGGGAAGACCTGCCGGAAGTCGCGGGCCACGAACAGCCCGTCGGCCCGGAAATCGCCCGACGGCCGGTCGCGGTCGAACCGCACCGCCGCCGAGCGCGCCAGCGGCCGGAACGCGCCGGCCGGCGAGCGCAGGCCGACCTCGGCCAGCAGGCTGCGGCCGAGGCGCCGGTGGCGCAGGTAGTAGTTGCCCTGCAGGCTGTTGACCTCGAGGTCGAAGGATCCGTGGGCGTTGTTCCCGTCGAACAGGATGTCGGTGACATCGTGGATGCGCACCATCGGCCGGGCGCCGTTTGCGGTGTCGCCCCAATCCGCCCGCGCCCTTGCCGCGGTCGCGTCGTTCACGTGCCACCACAGGAAGCCCATCCCCGGCTGCACGAACGCGAAATGCATCTGATCGATGGCGAACGGCCGCGGGAAGCCCTGCGCGAGGTTCCACGAGAGGTCGCGCAAATGCTGCTGGGGAAAGGGTGTGGGCGCAGGCGGCACGGCCGGTCCACTCAACGTACCGCAAGCGGCGCGGCCGTCGAACGGAAAGCGGTTCCCGCCCCCGGCGGAAAAAAAGCCGCTTTTGTTCGTGAAAACGCCGCGGGCGCCGATTCTATGTGCTGCGCGCCCGGCGGCCGCCGGCCGCACCGTCTTCTCTCCGACCGACCACCTTTATGGCCACCACCTTTGCCGAACCCGTGGGCGAGCTGCCCAACCTCTGCGGCCGCGAGCCGCAAATCGAGGACGCCCGGAGCCGGACGTCGGCCCAGCCGGTCTTCCGCGATCGCAGCGGAGTGGACTTCGGCCGCCTGAAAAGCGCCGCCGCCATCGCGCTGCACATGCACCAGCCGCTGATCCCGGCCGGCGGCGACGACCTGCCCACCGCCGCGATCATCGGCAACCTCCAGCACATGATGGAGCACCCGGGCATCGGCGACAACCACAACGCCCCCGTCTTCCTCTGGTGCTACAAGCGCATGGGCGAGTTCATCCCCGAGCTGGTGCACGCGGGCCGCGAGCCGCGGGTCATGCTCGAGTATTCCGGCACCCTCCTCCACGGCCTGCGCCGCATGGGCGCCAACGACGTGATCGACGCCCTGCGCGGCATCACCTGCAACCCCAAGTTCTCCCGCTGCGTCGAGTGGCTCGGCATGCCCTGGGGCCACGCCGTGGCGCCGTCGACCCCGGTGCAGGATTACCGGCTGCACGTCCGCGCCTTCCAGCACCACTTCGCCGCCCTCTTCGGCCTGGAGGCCGCGGCGCGGCTGCGCGGCTTCT
>Ga0335081_10003677_pt1 | contig 24131 bp, 20 predicted proteins | sample Lox_Sample_35_FD_206713 | JGI IMG/M metagenome (GOLD analysis project Ga0335081, IMG submission 206713) | Soil microbial communities from Loxahatchee National Wildlife Refuge, Florida, United States - Lox_Sample_3.5 | ecosystem: Environmental > Terrestrial > Soil > Wetlands | place: USA...
TTGATTGGCCATGCACAGCATGGCTTGCGCCTTGCGTTTGGCCATAGCCAGCGCCGGCAACAACATTGCCGCCAGGATCGCTATGATGGCAATCACCACCAGCAACTCGATCAAGGTAAATCCCGTCGGACCGGATTTTGGTCGCGGCCTGGGCTTACAACCGCCGAACGCATCCCGGCCGAAGAAAAGCTTTTGGGCTGTGTTCACTCTAACTTTCACCGTTTCACGCGCAATCCGGCGCCGACATGAGCTTTGACCCTATCGTTATCTTTACGCAGTTCAGACTCAGTCGCAATTACTGAATCAGGACTTTGTAGAACCGCGGTGACGGTCCCATCGTATCGGTTGCCATTTTGACTGTTCCGTCGCCGGCCACAACTGTCAACGTCTGCCAACTGGCCGGGCCCAGGCTGCCGCTGTAAAGCACCGTATAGTTCAGTCCATTTTGAGTTGGAAACTGGATCGAAATGGTGCTTCCTGTTCTTGAGACGCTCAAATGCACGGTCGAAGCAACCGGCGCCGCAGGCGCAAATAGATAGAAGTTTGCGTTGAGGCTTCCGGTGGCACTCCCCGGGGGGGCGGTCGCCTTTAAGGTTGCAACTCCGCCAAGTGAAATGACCGCCGGTTGGCCGTTGGTATCCAACAACGGCACCCAGTGCCAGGATTGGAACCCGTTTGCATTGGCGTCAGCAAATGAACCGAGCAATTGAGTTGTTTGGTTTGTCGTACCCTGCCCGGAGGTCACCAGGCTCATCGTGCCGCCGCTATAGGGCGTATCGGAAGCCAACCGGCCATAGACATGATAACTATTCGCGGGGAAGGTGCGGGTGTAATTAAGCCATGTCCCCGGATTCCACCAGCCCACGTCGAAGTCGGTATAGTTAGTCAATACTGCAGCATTATTGGTAAAATAGAATTTCTCACGGAGGAAATCGGCAGTCGCCTCTGTGCCGCAGTTCTCCGTCGGCCGGTAAATAAACGTTTCGCCGGCATCATTATTGGAAGTAGTCAGATCCACGTCAACGATAGCTGCATTGCCTGAATCATTTGACGGATAGAAGAAATAACTGTTCGCCGCGGTGAAAGCGTAGGGCGGGTAAGTATTATTGACATAGGCCCCGGTCGGGATGGGGTTGTCAATGAACTGACCTCCATCGAAGTCGAAGTCTTCCGCTTCGATCATGAAGTCATTTTGATTAAGATTGTCAAAGGTTTCACCATAACTATGTGCATTTCCTGCGGCATCCGTTGCCGTGATCGTCATGGTGTAGCTTCCCTGTTGAGACAATGGGAGGGTGACCAGCCAATTGGTCGCCGAGCCGGTGAAAGTTAATTGCGACGAAACGTTGGATCCGTTCAACAGAACTTGAACGGCGTTGGTGCTGACGGTGCTGATGCTGGAACTGACGGTGAAGACCAGCCGGTTGGTACTCTGAAACGGCTGCGTGCCATCCGGATAAACCCCGGCAATTGCCGGCGGTGTGTTGGTTCCCGGCGCCAGCATGAAAAAGTTCATGTTTACGCCGCCGCCCAGTGGCCCGGATGTCACGCGTAACGTGGTTTGTCCACTTAAGGTCACAGCCAGCGTATTCCCCCACGGATCGGTCAACGGTATGAAATCGTAACTGTTCCACCCGCGCGCGCTGAATTGAAAGACGCCCAGCAGGTTGGTCGTTTGACTGGTTGTGCCCTGACCACTGGTGACTTCAGCCAGATAACAATTGGCCAGACCGCCGTTCCCGTTGGCCACGCGGGCGTAAATATTATAAGTGCCGGCCGGGAAAACCCGGGTGTAATTCACCCAGTTCGGCGGATTGAAATACCCCACTTCGTAATCGGAGATGCCGGCGGCGGTAAATTGAGGGCGGGCTGTGTCAACGGCTACATCGGTTGACACTTGATCGTTGGTGCGCCAGGGGTGAGGTTGGGTTGCGCTATAATTGCCCACATATTCGTCCACATTCGACATGCCAATCTGATTGTAGTAGCTGTTCGGACTGTTTGTGGAAATCACCGGGTTGTTAATGAATTGGCCCCCGCCGAAGTCAAAATCTTCCGCTTCCCAGGCAAAGTAGTTCGAACTAAAGGTGTCAAATCGGACCGGCGCGCTCACGCTGGCACCGGCAGCATTGGTCACGTTGATTTGGCCGACATAGACGGTATTCAATAAAAGATTGGTATAACGGGCCGAAACGTTTCCCGTGCCGGCACCGCTAATCATCAGATTGCTGGACACATTCGCCCCGTTTAAGATCAACTGAATTCCGCTGGCATTGACGGCGGCGGACAGCGAAGTGATGCCAAAGCTCATCGCATTGGTTGAATTGAAAAGCGCCTTGCTGTCGTCGGGAGTGATCTTGTTGATAACCAACTCCGGAGCGACCGATAGATTATTGAACCCCACATCGCTGCCATTGCCGCCCGCGTGATTGAACACGTCTATTCCGGTAAGAGATCCATTAAATGTGCCACTCCAACTGTCTGAACCGGCAGCGGCGATGTAGGTATTGGTCCCGGTAATGGTAAAGGCGATATTAAACGGACTTTGATACCGGTAAGTCATGGGTCCGGCATCCGCACCATTGGTACCGGCATCGGTATAGAAGTACCAACCGGGACCACCTCCAAAAATGTAAAACTTTATTGCCGTGTTGGTGTCGTTCATCAAACTGACGCCAACCTGACCGGCCGGATAGCCATTCGCCGCCGGGTCGGTGGCCCGCATTTCGAAGTTGATTGAAACCGTTTGGCCGACCGTTAAAGCACCCCCGGCGAAGGTATTGTAGGAGTCAACGCTGCCGCCGAGCGCAACTCCATCATTTTGGTAGCTGTATTCCTGCCACACATTGCCCAACCCCCCTCCGAACGGCGCTCCGAAATAAACACCGGAACCATCCGCGCCGGAATCGCCAAGGCCATTGGTTCCCCCGGCGGTGGTCACGACCGTCCAGATATTGACCGGGTTTGTATTCTGATCCGTTCCATCCGGCGTGCTGCCCGGCGCCGCAGTGGCGGTGTACGAGAAATTATCAGACGCAGATGCCAGGCTTACGGCACCGATTACACTGGTGAGAATCAATAAAGCTTTTTTCATAATGGTTCGTTCCGGTTGAGGCTCGCTTTGTGTTTCCGCCGCCAGCCCTGACAACTGCGGATGGTTTGTACAATGGCACAACCCGCACGGTGCCGACACCACTCTTTCGGGTGGGCGCCTCCTGCCGACCTGCGTTCCAGGCCAGGCGTCCTGAAAACGACCGTCGGTCATCACAAGCCTCAAAACAGCAAAGAGATGAGTCCGTAAACGCGATATCGTTTACCAAACAATTCGCCCCGTCGTGAGGCTTGGGTGGCGTCCACCCATTTTTCTGGAATTCAAATATTTTCGGCGTAGTCTAAATTACAGGTTACCCGTGAATAGACTTTTGGTATCGCTATTTTGCGCCACCTCTGCGCTGTTGACTACAGAGCAAAGTGATTCGGCGGAGCAAGCAGGCGAGCTTCTGACCAACGCTTCTCAAGTTCTTTCCCTTTCGGCTGAACAAGCGTCGCACGGAATTGAAATTTCAATCAAGGGCGTTGTCACTGCTGCAGAACCGAACTGGGGCGGAAGATTTTTCGTGCAGGATTCCAGTGGTGGGGTCTTTGTCGAGAACATCAACAACCGGCAGCCTGCGCCCGGCGACGTGGTCAGCGTATCGGGGATCAGTTATCCGGGAGGATACGCGCCGATTATCAGCCGGCCGCATTGGGAAAAGGAGGGGACCGCGCCTTTGCCGCCAGCCAAACCGGTCGCGATTGAGCAATTGATGTCGGGTGCGGAAGACAGCCAACGGATTGAAATCTCCGGCATTGTGCGAAACGTGCAAGTTAGCGGCGCGCAACTTGAACTTGAATTGGCTTCGGGAGGATACCGGATTCATGTCTATGAACCGGTCCCACCCGGTTTTGATCTGCAGACCCTGGTAGGCGCCAAAGTCCGTGCGAAAGGCACGGCCGCCACCGCCTATAATGCGCCGTTAAGACATCTTGTAGCCGTGGATGTTTATGTTCCGGTACTTGCCGATTGCGTTGTTGAGGAGCCAGCCGCCCCGGATCCTTTCCGAGGATTTTTGACGCCTATCAACAGCATTGGACAATACTACCAGGGTCGCTCACCCGGTGACCGGGCTCACGTCAAAGGGGTCGTTACCTGCCAAAGAAAGGGCGAGGATGTATTCATCAGAGACGCCACGGGAGGATTGCAGATCAAGAGCAGCAGGCTCCTTTCGGTGTCTCCCGGGGATGTGATTGAAGCGGTAGGCTTTCCGGGCGTGGTAAATTTTCTCCCGGTGCTTGAAGATGCCGTTTTCCGAAAGACAGATGAACCGCGAACCGACGTGCGACCGAAAAGCGTGCCGATCGGAGAATTAATGCAAGGGTTGCACCATGCCGATCTCATTATTCTCAATGGCAACCTGCTCGATCGCCTGGCGGAAGAGGTTCCATCGCCGGTTGGCGGGTCTGACATGATAAAAACCACACTGGTGCTTCAAACCACTAACCTGGTTTTTAATGCCGAAGTCGAATCGGCCAAACCGGATGCTTTATTAGAGGCAATCCCTATTGGCAGCACCATCAAAGTCAGCGGGATTTGTTTCCTGCAAAGCGACGCGCACGGAAAAATCGAATCCTTCCAAATCGTGCTGCCGACTTCCCATGATGTCAGCGTCATCACCAAACCGGGTTGGCTGACTGCCCAACATTTGTTGGTCATTCTTGCCATTGCCATGGTCATCATTGTGGTTGCCGCGAGCTGGATCATCATGGTCTCAAAGCGAAATTCGGCCTTGAGGCACCTGGTTTATCAACGGGAAGCGGCTCAAAAGGAGTTGCAGGAAGCGCACGACACACTGGAGTTGCGAGTCAAAGAACGAACCGAACAACTGAAGTTCCAAATCACCGCAAGAAAAGAAACCGAGGTACACTCCAAGGCCGTTCTGGCCGAGCGAACCCGACTGGCAAAGGAACTCCATGACACGCTTGAACAAATTCTGACCGGCATCACGTTGCAGTTAAATACGGTCGCGAAGTTATTTCAGCAGAATCCGGAAACGGCCAGCTACCATCTGGGGTTGGTCAGGAATATGGTGCGGATGAGCCGCGTCGAATTGCGCAGATCCATCTGGGATTTGCGCAGCCGGGAACTCGAAGAATTTGATTTGTCCAAGGCTCTGTTAATCAGCAGCAATCGAATTGCCGACGGCGCGGGTATCCGCGTCGAAGTTGAAACGAAAGGCACTATCCGGCCTTTGCCGGAAGTCGTTGAGGAAAATTTATTGCGGATCGGTCAAGAGGCCGTTGCCAACGCGGTCAAACATTCCGGCGCAAATTGGACGAAGATCGAATTGGAGTTTGGAACCCAAAACCTCATCCTGGAGATTCGGGATAACGGAAAAGGTTTTACCCCGGAGAATTGCTCCGGCCCCAACGACGGCCATTTTGGTCTGCTCGGCATGTCGGAACGGGCCAAACGCCTGGGCGGACACGTTTTAATCACAAGTTCTCCTGAAACAGGCACCACCGTTCGCGTTGTGCTTCCAGTAGAGCAGACGCCAATGCCAAAATCAGCCAATGAACAAGCCGTTCCCGAAGAAAACATCACCGATCCGAATTCTCGTTGCTGACGACCACTACATTGTTCGCATGGGCTTGATCGCTATGGTCAACACCGAGCCGGACATGGAAGTCGTCGCGGAGGCGACTGACGGGGTCCAGGCCATTGCCCTATTTGTGAAATGGAATCCCGACCTTGCTTTGATGGACTTGCGCATGCCGATCAAAAGCGGCATTGAGGCCACCGCCGAGATTTGCCGACACAACCAGGCCGCGCGGATTCTGATGCTCACCGCCCTGGATGGAGACGAGGGCATTCACAAGGCATTGGAAGCCGGCGCCGCCGGCTATGTGCTTAAGGACTCCACGGAGGAAAAACTCATACCGGCCATCCGCGCCGTGGCGTCCGGGCAGCGCTGGATTCCCAAAGAAGTGGCCAAACGCCTTGCGTCACGACGCTTGTTTGAGGAACTGACACCCCGCGAGTTGCAGGTCCTAAATGAACTCGTCAAGGGCTTGGCCAATAAGCAAATTGCCGACGTTCTCAATATCACTGAAAACACGGTCAAATGGTATCTGAAAAACATCCTGGCAAAACTCCGTGTCGCTGATCGAGCTGAAGCTGTTGCGGTAGCCATTCAACGCGGAATCATTCATTTCTAGCTTTTATTGGGGGGACCGTTTCGCCCGTAATTCCCGAATCCGGTCCCGCAACTCCGCGGCACGTTCAAACTCCTGTCGCTTGATCGCGCGGCGCAATTGCCGTTACATCAGCGAATCCGACAACACCGTGACGGTGTATTGGCAGGCTGGGCATGAGCGAGGGATGCTGCGTGATGCTGACCAGTCCTTCCCCAAAGCCTCGGATTTCCCGGAAGATGTTTTCGAGGCTGTTGGTGGTCTGGTGTTCGGCCTGGGTACGGGGGAAAAGATTGTGGACTTCCTCCAGAAACGTGACGTGCCGGAGCCGGTCGGTCTCACCCTGTCCAAGGCGATACAGATGAATCCAGCGGAGCAGGATGTCGCTCAGGAAAACACGCAAGGGTTTGGGCAACTCCTGATCCAGTTCAATGATGACCGGCCGGTCCAACAACTCCTCCAGCTTCAACGGATGCCGGGCGTTGAACGCGCCGGAGGCTGGCCCAAAGGTGAACGTGCGCAGGATTCTTTGGCAACTGTCCTGCCAAAGCATGCGCCGGCCCCGATATTGCACCCGGTCCAGTTCCTCGGTGGCATCAAAGAAATTCGGATACTGCTCCACCTTCCCGTCGTAAAATCCGAAATCCTCAAACTTCTTGTCCAGGGTTTCGATCAGTATATCCGCCACACCAGGGCCGGAGAGGTGGGATTTTTCCAATGCCTCGGCTACTGCACTGATCCAGGTCTTGGGATGAACGCCGGGCGGACCGCGCAGCGGATTCCAGTGGAAGGGGGCATGGCCTTTTCGGCCTACCGAATACACCTGGATATCCTTTGCCTTGGGCAATGGCAGGGAACGAAGCAGGTGATACGACCTTTTCCAGTCCACGACGAGGAAGGGAATGTTCTTGTTCAACAACCCGAGCAGCAACAATTGGGCGACGTTGGTTTTGCCGGCGCCGGTGGTGGCGCAGAGGGAAATGTGACGTAGGAAATTGTCTTCGCGCAGGTACAGTGGCCCGACCGGCTTTTTGCCGTAATAGATCATGCCCAACAAAAATTCACCGGCAGCAGCCTCCGGGGACGGTGGTGGCAGCAGGATCGGTTCGTCGCCGGTATTGGCGGAGAGATACTGTGCGGCCAAAAGGTTGATGAGCGCTTCGGCTTCCTGTCTGGACTGTGGCGTTTCGGCTGTGGCATAGGCCGTCCACAGGGCATCTAATTCCTCGGGGGAGCGATAGCCTGACGACCGTATATTGGTCGTTGCCACGCTGAGAACATTGTGTCCGTGAAATTAAATAATCAAGCCCAGCGCTGGCGCCCGCTGGCGCTGATGAGATCGCACGTCTGCAACGGATTTAACAAGCTGGTGAAACTTGCTGATTTGTTCTTCGACGCTGTTGATCGAGTTTAATCTTGTAGAGCATGAGCTTTGCGATTAGCCGCGCGGATGCATTATACAGTTTGTCAAAGCCCGGTCCCCACACTCGGCTCAGCAGTAACAAAAACTCCGGACGCAACATCACGAAAGTTTCTAGTTCGCCCACGATCGCGTTTACGATTTGCTCGTCCGGGAGGTTCTCTTTTTCCAAGAGACGCTCTGCACGGAAAATAATCTGTCGGAGTACTTCCCTCCCTTGAGGAGTGGTTCCTTCGCGCACGGCTCTGATGCGCTCTTCTTCACGTCGCTGCGCGAGGAGACGGGCGTGGGCATCGATTCGGGGGATGCGTAATTCCCGCCGCGGTCGCTTAACAACAGGAACGAAAATGTTTTTTGAAAGTGGATTTGATTGCATGTTTTGTGCGATAGTTCATTTATTGACCGAATTAACAACGGATTAGTCCTCTTGTTTGAGCCATTTCAACACCACCTGAGCGGCAGCCTCGCCCCGAGCTGAATCCGGCATAGCTGTAAACACGGCAGCTTTTGGAGAGTCCAAATTGTCCGCGGTACCAGGGCTTGGCGCAGACTGTGTGACAACCGTAAGCGCCCTCAGCCGGTTGAGTTCTTTTTCCGCCGCTTGGAGTTTCCGAAGAAGAAAATTCTGGTATCGAGTGAGCTTGGAAAAAGCGTTACCATGAATGGCGTCGTGGGCGAACGCGGTTCCTACACCTCGCTGTTCCTGCTCGTAGAACCTGTACATCTGGAAAAGCTCGGTGTCCACCGCATTGGCTCGGCGTAGTTGCCAGCGCGTTTCAATGATGGTTTTGACCTGCTCCTCTTCGAGGACGCTGGAAGGGGCGTAAAATAAGACGAATCGTCGGGCCATTCTGATGTACTCTTCGCGATCCTCATCTGGCAGGAGCACGTTGACGGCGTAGAGACCGTGACGAGTCGAATTGCGGCAGGCAATCATCTTGCCGGCAACCGACCTCGGCTCAGTGCTCTTTTGCGCGTTTCTGTCATTGGCTAAAATTTGTTTCATAGTTGCCATACCTTTAACTACGCGACTCGCCTCACAGTTCGGTAAGCGCTGGCGTTGGCACTCAAAATTGCAATTGTAAAGACCCATCAGATACAATTTGTATACCTGAACCGAACTCATGCAATTGGCTTCGTTTTGTTGGAGCGAAGGTAACGAACTCGATTATGTGTTTGGTGCCATGCATATGACAAGTGCTTCCGCAAGAATGACTTGGAAGACTCCTGACACAATATGGCACCGTTGTTCGAAGCCAAATCAGCCCCGGGCGCGGGCGAAACGAACCCAAACGCAGTCGCCACTTTGTCGCCACATTTTAGGGCTTGCCGTAAGTTGTGATGGCTTGTGGTAGGAACCGGGATCTCTCGCTTGGCTCGTCCACAACCGCCTTGTTCCCAGATAAGCAGGCCGCCTCGAAGTGGTTGCGGGGGCTGGATTTGAACCAGCGACCTTCAGGTTATGAGCCTGACGAGCTACCGGGCTGCTCCACCCCGCGGTCAAGGAACAGGAAGCATGGCCGATGCGCGAAGGAGGCGCAAGCAGATTTCCCGGTCGCGCGGATTGCATTTCATGGTCGTCAAAACTTTGACAGTTTGCCGCCAAAGCATATTCTAAGGCCGTGCGCATCGTTCACGTCTCACTAGGCAACCGCAGCTACGACATCAAAATCGCGCCGGGTTTGATTGACCGGTTCGGTCGTGAATGTGCGCGCGTCAAGCTCGGTTCGCGTTGCGCCATCATTACGGACACCAACGTCGGCAAACGCTACGCCAAGGCCGTCTTCAATTCGCTCGCCACCGCGGGCTTTTCGCCGTCGCTGATTATTGTCCAGCCGGGTGAAGCGGCCAAAAGCCTGAAAACCGTCCAGTCCTGCTACGACCAGCTCGCCGTGCACCGGCTCGAGCGGAGATCATTCATCGTCGCGCTCGGTGGCGGTGTAGTGGGGGATCTGGCCGGCTTTCTGGCGGCGACGTATCTGCGCGGCATCGAGTTCGTGCAGGCGCCGACGACCTTGCTTGCCCAGGTGGACAGCTCGGTCGGCGGAAAGGTCGGCGTCAATTTGAATGCCGGCAAAAACCTGGTCGGCGCGTTCTACCAGCCGCGCCTGGTCGCGTGCGACCTCGACACGCTCAAGACGCTGCCTGACCGCGAATTCCGCGCGGGTCTGGCGGAGGTCATCAAATACGGCATCATTTACGACGCGAAATTGTTTGCGCAAATAGAAAAGGATCTGCACAAACTGCTCAAACGCGAAGCCAAAATGCTCGCAGCGGTCGTTGCGCGGTGCTGCGAAATCAAGGCCGAGGTCGTTGGCAGGGACGAAACCGAGGGCGGGCCGCGCGCGATTTTGAACTTTGGCCACACGATCGGGCATGCCATCGAAGCCGTTTCCGGGTATGGCCGGTTTTTGCACGGCGAGGCCATCGCCATCGGCCAGGTCGCAGTCGCCCGGATCTCCAGCCGCTTGCTGGGACTGCCCGAACGTGATCTCGAACGGATCGTCCGGTTGTTCCGGCGCGTCGGTCTGCCCACCACCGTGCGCTTGCGGGCCGCGCAGCGGCCGAAACTTTTTGCCGCCATGCGCCTCGACAAAAAAGTCAGCGGCGGCGAGATCAAGTTTGTATTGGCGCGGAAAATCGGCCGGGTCCAATACGGTCAGAAAGTGCCGGTCGCACTGATTGACGAGGCGCTCAACCTGCAACCGCCCGGCGCGTCGAAGCGAACCGAAGACGCCTCAATCAATTGATTGTGTGATTCTCAACTGTCCACTCTCAACCTTCAACTGACGCCGTGGCCGCAGTCAGCGAAACCATCGTCCGGGAGTACTTCGAGTTGCACGAATTCCTCGTGCGGCAGCACCGGAAATATATCGCGCAGACGAAGCGCGAAGAAGACGACATTGATTTCTTCGTGCTGAATCCGCACCCGCAAAAGCGCGATGGCGGAGTGCCATTCATTCTGTCGTCCGCGGACCTGAAATTCATCGAGCGGGCGGTGGTGGTGGTGAAGGGGTGGCACACGGAGACATTCAGCCCGGCGGTGCTGGCGCATGCGCCGGAGATTTTCCGGTTCGTCGAGCCGAAGGTATTTCAGCAGGCCGCCCGCGCGTTTGGGGCGGAGGGCGCGCCGGCCAAAATCCTCGTCGTGCCAGCGTTGCCGCAGGGCGAGGATGCGCGCCGGCAAAGCATTGAACTCCTGCGCTCGAAGGGCATCGATGCCGTGATACCGTTTCAGGTGATGCTCAGTGATCTCATCGGGCACATCGAGGTAAACCGCAATTATCAGAAATCCGACCTGCTTCAAATGATTCGCATTCTGAAGAACTACGAATTTTTCAAGGAACCACAATTGGAATTATTCAAAACAAAGCGGAAACGGCGTTAGAGCGTAGCGCCCTCCGGCAGAAAGCCGGACCAAAGACCGCGCCTTACCGCAGCCCTATCACTATAGAAGGACAGTTTGTGAGCGACCTCATTTCCTCATTTCCAAAATCGCGTTCCGTGCTAACTTGAGGCCGCCATGGTGCTGGTCATAGACAATTACGATTCGTTCACCTACAACCTCGTGCAGTATCTCGGCGAGTTGAACGTGGAGATGCAGGTGCGGCGGAACGATGAAATTTCGCTCGAGGCGATTCGCGAGCTGAAGCCAGAGCGCATTCTGGTGTCACCCGGTCCCTGCTCGCCGCGTGAATCCGGTTTGTCGAACGAGGTCATCCGCGCCTTCGGCAACCAGCGAATTCCGGTTTTTGGCGTTTGCCTTGGGCACCAGTGCATCGGCCACACGTTCGGCGCGGAGGTGGTCGTCAATTACCGCATGATGCATGGCAAGACCTCGGCGATTAAGCACAACGGCAAAGACCTGTTTGCCGGCATGGCCAATCCTTTCGTCGCCACGCGTTATCATTCACTCGTCATCAAGCGCGACACGATGCCCGACTGCCTCGAAATTACCGCCGAGACCGACGAAGGCGAAGTCATGGGCGTGCGGCACAAGGAACTGCCGATCTGGGGCGTGCAATTCCATCCCGAAAGCATTCTGACCGAAAACGGGCGTCAGATCATGCGGAATTTCCTCACGTTGAAGTAACCGCGCCGCCGGTTCTGGCGGGGCAAACAATGTCTTTGGCGCTCTTGCCGAAAGCACCTGGTCTCGTCTGCACCAGGCCAGGGCGAACGCCATTCAGGCAGAGCGCGCAAACAGCGTTTCAACGCCGTGGCGTGGCGCCATTAACGTTCATAAAATTATTGACTTTTGCATTCAAAAATATCATGATTCTGGCGGGGTAAACCTATGAGATGTAGCTTCAAGTTCGTCGTTCCGGTTATAACAACAATGCTCTTGGTCATCCCGGTGCGGGCCGAGTTTGACCTGGTAAGTCTCGGCACACTGGGTGGTGGGTTCAGTGTGGCTTCGGCAATAAATAATCGCGGTGAAATCGTCGGATACAGCAGAGATGCAACTGGACTGCTGCATGCCTTTAGTTATCGGAATGGCGTAATGCGCAGTTTGAACAACAAACCATGCTCAGCCACCGCTATTAATGATGCCGGCCAGATTGTGGGCAGCGGGTTGACCCCGTCCACCAACTTCTTGACTCTGCCCCCGTTGTCCCCTCCCATCCTGCCTCCGTTCACCAACCCGATTGTGATTTGGCCTACCAATCCGATTGTGATTCTGCCCACCAACCCGATCGTGATTCGGCATACCAACCCGATCGTGATTCTGCCCACCAACCCGATTGTAATTTTGAATACCAATCCGATTGTGATTCCGCCTGGTGATATTATTGTGCCTCCGTTGCCCACCGGTGTGACGCTTTCCGCCGACACTGCGGCCCAGGAGATCGCGGTTTCGATTTCCAGCCAGATTGTGGGTGATAGCCTGGCCACTAACGTGAACACGGTGACCAACACATATTACATCTCACGACCCGCTCTATTTCGTCTGGGTGCACTGGTAAATCTGTTCCCGGGCACAAATTCGGGTTATGCCGCGGGGATCAACAATCGAGGCGAGATCGTGGGTAGCGTGAATGTAAATGGCGGTGCGGCGCACGCCTTTGTTTATCGAAACGGGTTGACGACGGACCTGGGCAATGGGGTCGCGGCGATGGGAATCAACAATCGCGGCGACGTGGTGGGCTTAAGCATTTCCTCGCCCCCAAGCGCAGGCGCTTTTCCACCGGCTTCGGAGCATGCCTTTCTTTATCGGCACGGCCTGATGCGTGATCTGGGAACGTTGGGTGGCAGTTCCGCCGCGGCCACGGCCATCAATGATGTTGGTGAAATCGTTGGATGGAGCGCCACCAGCTCAAACGCGGAGACCCACGCCTTTCTTTACGGCAACGGGAAGATGACGGATTTGGGCACTTTGGGCGGCGCTCCGCCGTACGGACCGGCTCAAAGTTCCGCTCTGGCCATCAACAATTGGGGGACGATTGTGGGGAGCAGCATCGGTACGAATGGCACGCACGCCGTTCTTTACAGCAATGGAGGAATAACCGATTTGAATGATCTGGTGACGCTCACTTACGTCAATGGTCCAGCGGGCTTTCTGGTTCTGACAACCGCCCGCGGCATCAACGACCAGGGACAGATCGTTGGCGAAGGGCTATTTTGGGACGGGGCGCAGGTGACCACCCGGGCATTTCTGATGGAATCGCGCCCTGGGCACACGCACGGCACCACCATGGCGATGTTTGAACGGCCGGGCGCGCACTGACTCGTGCCGGGAAACAATTTGGTTTCGCCATTTTAGAAAACGAAACACGCCGGTTTTTCAACCGGCGTGTTTCGTTTTAAAATGTAGGAGACAACGTGAGGAGCCTCCATTTGATTTGAAGCTTCGTTAACTCGTCTCCTGTAGCAGGCTTCAAAAGTTTCCGGCGACGGCGTTCCAGTCAATCACGTTCCAGATCGCCTTCAGGTAATCGGCCCGCTTGTTCTGGTATTTGAGGTAATAAGCATGCTCCCAGACATCCACGCCGAGGATGGGTTTGCCTTCGCAACCGGCCACAGCCTTGCCCATGAGCGGATTGTCTTGGTTGGCGGTGGAAGCGATTTCCAGCTTGCCGCCGTTGGAAACGAGCCAAGCCCAGCCACTGCCGAAGCGGCCGATGCCGGCCGCTTCGAACTTCGCTTGAAAATCGGCGAACGAGCCGAACGCGGATTTGATGGCGTCGCCGAATTTGCCGGAAGGCGCGCCGCCGGCTTTCGGACCGAGGATTTTCCAGAAGAACGAGTGGTTCCAATGGCCGCCGCCGTTGTTACGCACCGGGCCGCGGATGTTGTCCGGTACGGACGCGAGGTCGCCGATGAGCGCTGCGAGCGATTTGGCTTCGAGGGCGGCGTTTCCGGTGATGGCTTTGTTGAGGTTGTCCACGTAAGCCTTGTGATGGCGTCCGTGATGGATTTCCATCGTGAGGGCGTCAATGTGCGGTTCGAGGGCCTCTTTGGGATAGGGCAGGGCCGGTAGTTCGTGTGCCATAATTTTTAATCCTTTCTTTTCGTTGTGTTAATTCTTGAACCGCAAAGTGCGCCACTGGTGAAGAAAAATCAAGTCTGGATGAAATTTATCCCGATGATGCGTTTTGATCTCACGTTGGCGATGGACATTTTAGTGACATAGGCATCCGGTTTTGTTATAATGAATACGAATCAAGCTGACGGTGTTCATAAATGTAATATGAAAACTGCAACGTCGGTATATCTGTCGCTGGTCTTGTCGCTTTTATCTCTTAGTTCTGCTTGGGCGCAAGTTTCCATTCGAGTTAATTCACATACCAACCAGCGTTACACCACGATACGTCTTTCCCCGATTAATCGAGTGCCCGAAAAAATGGCGGCGTTAGTGGCGACGAACGATCCGCTAGAGGAATGGCAGAAGGAGCAGGACGAGGCTCGCGAAGAATGGCTCAACGAATACAAAACAAACCATAATGTCCGATTTGTTCCAACACCTCCACCGCATGGTCGAGATTTTAGCCAAGCCACTTGGGTGCCTTTCAAAACGAATCTGACGGTTGATTTGGGAATAGTTGCTGGGAAAAAGACAATCTGGCTCGGTTTCCAGTATCATGGTGAGCTTGAGCCAAACGGAAGTTGGGAAGGTATTAAAATAACTCTTCAGACGACGCCGTCAACCATCGCGATTACAGGTCCCAAACAGAGAATTACTTCACAACCAGTGATTCAATTGCAGGGTACGATTTCTTCGGATCTGGGAAGCCCGCTTCGTTATCAACTGCTGGACCAGAATGGCGTTGTTACTGCGAATGGTGAAGGTTTGGTGAATGATAGATATTTCGACCAAACTGTCTTGGATTTTACCACGAATTATTTTACCTGTTACGATCTTCAATTGAGTCCGGGCATGAATACAATTGTGTTGCGTGGCACAGATAGTGCCGGCTTTTCATTCGCGACCAATTTTGTGTGCGTTTTTACGACCGTCGGCGATACGAACCCGCCCGGCTTTTCGATTGATTGGCCGCAGGCCGGAACGGAAATCGTCGGCGACACCTTCACCGTGCGCGGACAATCGGATGATCCAACTGCTAAAATGGTGGGGAAGATAACCGCCAAGGGACACACTAACTTTGTCAACGGTGAGGTCGAGCGGGATGGATATTTCTGGTTTGAGGATCTGCCGCTTTCTCTGGGAGCCAATTATCTAACGTTGACCGCGACTGACTTAGCGGGCAACACATCCAGCACCAACATGATTTTCTACGGTGTTGAAGGGCCTGTGATCACAATGGATCCGATTTCACCAGCATCTCAGCTGTGGCAATCTATGATAAGAGCTGTGACTGGAAAGGTCAATCCAGCCAACAGCGAGGTATGGATTAATGGTGTTCAGGCTACGGTGAAGCCAGATGGGACCTGGGTAGCAGAACATGTTCCGGTAAGACCCCCCAACAGAGGCATTGCCTGTTTCGATATGACTTCTGTTCCACCAGAGGGAGTCACAAATGGAACAGTAAAAGTCGGTGAGTTAATTACCGCCCAGGCCGATTTGGGCACCAATGCCGTCGTTTTAAACGCGTCCTCTCCAGCATGTGGCATTTTCCAGCTTCATTTGGCCAATACAGCCGGTCGCAACTTTGTTTTGCAGGCATCTACGAATTTGGTCGAATGGACGCCCATCCTGACGAACTTGAATCCGAACGATGTTTTTGATTTTACGGACGCAAACGCGAAGAATTATCCGTGTCGATTTTTCCGCGTCGTTCCTTTGCTTTAAAGCTAGCTCAAGTGTGTTCTGAAAGATGCTTCGACAAAATTACCGGGGCAAACATTCTAAAAGCAAGCCCGCATCACGCCGCCGTCAGCGGAATTATCTTTCAATGTAGGGCGTGCCCCATCGTAAATCTTTGTGGACGGTGCCTTTCGCTTGCACATCGCGCATGATGGCGGTCACCTGGCCCCAGCTTAACAGGATCGAGGATTTATCCGGCCAATCCACATCGTCCGTATAAAAGTCCAGTTGCAGACCCAATTGTCCGTTAACTGCCACCGGGGTGACCAGGCTGAGATACTCTTCGGCTTTCGTAAAATCCTTTCCCGATTCCTTCGACCAACGCCACAAAATTTCATCCGTGATGTCCAATGGCAGGGCAGGTGACTGCACTGCAAACAGACGCGGCTTCATGCCCCGGGGATTATTCGGGTCCGCCGACACGTAGGCTTTGTCGCCGACAAAGATCGCCACGTCGCCCTGGACGACTTCGCCAACGCCGTACAACGAAGGCCAGACCTGGGTGGTTTTGCCGTCGGGCGCCCGATACAGAAACGAAATGCGCGTCAGCTCGGGCTGGGTCATGGAAGCCTGCGTGGGGTGTGACAACTCTTCATAACCGTTGCCGACCGGCACAACCGGTGGTTGAGACACGCAGCCGGCCAGGGCGAGGTACAGCAGTGCCAGCGAAAAATTGACCGTCCGATTTTTCATGAGTTTCAAAGATGCTTTGGTCATCGTTGCGCCACGGCCGCAAAATTCTTCAACAATTGCAGGCCGACCTTCTGGCTTTTCTCCGGGTGAAATTGCGTGGCATAAACGTTGTCACGCCAGGCGGCGGAGGCAAATGTCTCGCCGTATTCCGTCCGTGTGGCAACGATAGCCGGGTCCTGCGGTTGCGGATAGAAGCTGTGTACGAAATAGACATAGCTGCCGTCAGCGACGCCCCGGAACAACGGGCAGTCGGGCTTTACAATTTCAAGCTGGTTCCAACCGATTTGCGGAATTTTGAGTCCGTTCTTCTCGGAAAAGCGGACGACACTCCCTTTGAAAATGCCCAGTCCGGCCGCACAGGAATTGAATTCGTCGCTTTTCTCAAACAACGCCTGATAGCCGACACAGATGCCGAGGAATGGTTTGCCGGATTTGATGAATGCGCGCGCGGCTTCGAGCAATTCCTGTTTGCGCAGGGCGTTGATGCAATCGTCGAACGCGCCCACGCCAGGCAACACTATCGCCCGAGCGTCGCCGATTTGGTCCGGCGACCGCACGATGCGCACATGTGCGCCGACCTTGAGCAACGCCTTGTGGACGCTGCGCAGGTTGCCGGAGCCGTAATCGAGCAAAGCAATCACGTTGTGAATATACGTGAACCGTTGAATCGTTGAAAACGTTAAATCGAAAATGTTAATTCACGGTTTAACCATTTAACGATTTAATGGTTTGCCAACTCCCCCCGCTCGGTTTTCAGCCGCAACTGGCCGCAGGCGGCGTCAATGTGGCCGCCTTTTTCGCGACGGAGTGTGGCAGTGATTTTCTGCTTTTTCAGAGCCGCGAGCAACGCTTCGCAAACCTCGTCCGCCGGGCGCTCCCAAGGCAAACCTCCCACTCGGTTGTAGGGAATCAAATTTACCTTCGCGAAAAGCCTCTTTGCCAGCGTGGCCAGTGGTCTGGCCTGTTCAATCGAGTCGTTCACGCCGGCAATCAGAATATATTCGAGCGTTAGCATCCGGCCTTTTTGCGCCTGGTACTGTTCGCAGGCCGCCACCAGTTCCTTGAGCGGGTACTTCCGATTCACCGGCATGATTCGGTTACGCACTTCGTCGGTCGCACCATGCAAGGACACCGCCAGCCGGAATTGTTCGGGTTCGGCAGCCAATTTGCGGATTTGGGGGGCCAGCCCGCTGGTGGAAACAGTAATTTTCCGCGCGCCGATGCCGCCGCCCCAGGGCGCGTTCAGAATCCGCAGCGCCTTCAGGAGGTTATCGTAATTCGACAGCGGTTCACCCATGCCCATCACGACAATGTTATCAACAAGTCGAGAGACGAGGGACGAGGGACGAGCGCCGGAGTAAGCTCCTCTCGACACTCGACTCTCGACCCTCGACTGCATCGCATTCCGTTCCACGGCGAGGACCTGCTCAACGATTTCATCCGGGGTCAGGTTGCGTTTCCAGCCGTCGAGGCCGCTGGCGCAGAATTTGCAGCCGTAGGCGCAACCGACCTGGGTGGAGACGCAGAGCGTATGTCGGTCGCTGGCGTCGCCGTAAAGCGCCGGGGTCGCCGGGATCAAAACGCTTTCAATGAGCGAATGGTCGCTCAGCCGCCAGAGGAATTTTTGCGTGGTATCCGGTGAACCCTGTTTGCGGACCAGCTCCAGGGTGTGCAACGAATACGCCTGCCGCAATTTTTCGCGCAACGTCCCGGGCAGGTTAGTCATCGCCTCCCAGCTCGTGGCCCGGCGGGCATAAACCCACTGCAACAATTGCGCCACGCGGTAGGCAGGCTGGTTCCATGCTGCGAACGTCGTCTCCAGTTCCGCGCGCGACAGGGATTTGATGTCAGTCAACACGCGGATAACTTAGACTGCGTGGGGCACGAGACAGAAGCATTTAATCGTCCGAAAATTGCTTCATGGCGTTCTGGATGCGCTTGTAATCCGGCATTTCTTCCGGAGGAACCCATTGGACAAAATACAGGAAAGTTTTGGCGACCTTCCACTTCCAATGCTCGGCGTGACCGTCGGCAAATGATAGATTGGCGCCCTGATTGTGGCGATTAGCCGGCAAATCCCACCAGAATCCATCACCCCAGGAGCCCACCGGCGGATTGCCGAATTGCGCATCCAATATCGAGTCTTCATGTTCATCAATGAAAACAAAGAGCTCGCTTGGAACCGGGTGTAGGATTTGCGTGAATTTCTTCCACGCCGGGATGGTTTGATAAATATACTGATTGAACTCCGGGTAGCCGTTGACCGACTCGCTCATGTTGTAGCTGCGCCAGCGCAAATCGGGCAACTTCTGTCCTGAGGATGTTTCCAGAGTTGATTGGTCGGACGGGCAGTGATAGATGCCGATCTGGCTGTTATATTGGAACAGCAGACCGTTGACGATGTTGGAAGGCGTCATTTCCGTGCGCGCGTCCTGGTCCAGGCACCAGGAAACGCCCTGGGCCAACGCGCTGCCGGCTCCCGTGGAACCGCCGCTGATGCCGACCACGGAATTGTTCGGAACCAGGAAATCGTCGTTGTCGGCCACGTAAAGATGCCAGCAGGTCTGCAACTGCTTCAGGTTGCTCAAACAATCGAGATTCTGAGCTGACATTCTGGATCGGGTCAGCGCGGGCAACAATAGCGCCGCAAGGATCGCGATAATAGCGATAACGACGAGCAGTTCGATGAGGGTAAACGCAGCATGGCCACTGCGAAACGGTCGCGGCCGGCGGAAAATTGTCAATTCGGCGTCCATGGCATGCAGCGAAAGTAAAATACGTCGCCTTCACTGAATCGCCAGTGATTTTTTGGCGCGCGATTTTTACCCGCCACCCGGCACTGTGTCCGTGGCGGGGAAGCAAGGAATGGACGTGGTCCCGAAAGGACTATTCCACGTCGGGTTTGACGCACTGTTGCAGGCGATGAAGATCGTCCAGGTCATCGTTGGACGTGGCCGGCCACCAAACACCGTAGAAAACTTTATTGCCTTTCCAGCGCCAATGCTCAGCATGGCCATCAGCAAAAGACAGGTTTGCGCCGCGGTTGTGCCGGTCGGACGCCAGGTCCAGCCAATAATCTTTGTAAAAACTGGCAGGGGGGAAAATCCCGAACGTGGCGTCCATAATGTCGTATGGGTCCGTGTCAATAAGCACAAAAAGATTGGAGGGCTGGGGGCTCCGAATTTCCGTAAATTTGTGATAGGTGCTGGCAGCGTCATCGCAGTTCAGGCTTATATCCATGCAATAACTTCGCGTCCGCAAAATGTCCGGATGATAATCAACGGTGGATTGATCCGCCGGACAATGATAAATGGCCGGCGTCCGGTTGTAGGAAAAAATCGCGCCCAACTCGACATTTGCCGTGGTAGTGTCAATGGGCGCAAGCCCCGGACACCACGAATTGGTGTTTACCACCGTCGAAATCGCGTTGGTGGAACTCGGCGCGGACACGAATCCGCCAACCTGGTTCGGTGGCAAATAGTCGTCGTAATCCGCCGTGTAGAGGTGACAGGAAGCTTCGAGTTGTTTCAGATGGTCCAGGCAGTCGAGGCTTTGGGCTGTCAGTTTGGCCCTGCTCAGCGCCGGTAACAACAGCGCCGCGAGGATGGCAATGATGGCGATGACCACAAGAAGTTCGATGAGCGTAAAGCCCGGGTGACCTGCATTTGTCAGGTGACGAACGAAACAAAACGGCGGGAAACCATTCCTTTCGCTTTGGACTCCCGACCTTTGGCTTTCGACTTGCGTGCGCATGACAGTGTCGGAACAGGATTAAAATACTCGCGTCCCGGCAAGCCGCCAGTGGAATTTGTCATTCAATACGTCAGTAATCCTAATTCGCGCAAGCCCTGGTTCGTCAACTGCCAGCGCCCGCCACGCTGAACTACCAGTTTGCGGCAGTGATGGGCGTTTTCCTCCTCGTCGTTGACCGAGAGCAATTGATATTTGGCCGACCCTTTGATTTCCGAGGTAGCGCGCGGCATCAGGGCAAAGGCCACGCCGTTGTAATTCAAGGCAATTTCGTAACCGGCCACGCCTTGCTGTTCGGCAACCGGGTTCTTCAAAACCAGCAGCGGGTATCGTTTCAAATACGGAAAACTGGTTGCCCGCACGAGCACGCGGCAGAGCGCCGTCTGGCCCCGGATGAAATTCAGCAGGCTGAACCCAGCCTTGGGATTGTGCTCGGCGAGCAGGATGGCGCGTGGGTCAAGCCCGTTCAGGTTCTGGCCGTTCCATTCGCCGTGATCATTGCGTTCGCCCGGGGAATTCATTTTAAACCAGGCGGCAAAATTATCATTGATGAGCACGTTCAGCTCAAAATGAACGTGCGCGCGCCACGGCGCGATGGTTTCAGCGTTCGAGGTGCGGCCCATTGTGGCTATCACTTCACCGGCCTTGACGGCCTCAGCGATTTTCAGTCCGGGCCGGACCGCGCTCAAGTGGGCGTAGAGCGAGTAAATTTCCAGACCTTCGATGACGTGACGAACCACGATATAATTGCCGTAATTCGACAGGGACGGTCGGGTATTGATGTAAACCACCGTCCCGTCGGCGGTGGCCATGACGGGGTCAGTCGGCTCGCCGCGTTTGTTGCGTTGCAGGCTGCGGATGTCCAGTCCCTCGTGCATTTGCCAGCCGTCGGTGCGAACACAGCCAAAGGAACCGGTCGTCCACGGTTTATCCGGCGCGGTCGGTGCAAAGAATTTGAGCTCGTTGCCAATTTCATACAAAGCGTGGTTGGCCGTGGGCAACTGGAAGGGTTGCTGCGCAGGGAGGTTCAGGGCAGCAATCAGAAGAAGGGCGGCAGGAAAAATGATGGCGCGACGCGCGGGGGAACAAATCATTTCAATTCACCTTTGCGGTTTTTGGCGGCGGCATGGTTGAGGCCCAGCACGAGTTGATCGGCTTCCTCGCGGGACGCGTCCGGCGTGAAGGACAGCACGCCATTGGCGATGCGATGCGTGATGAGCGGCGCAGCCAGCCAACGCCCATAAGCGAGTTTGTCGCCCCACTGACCGAATATGGCGAAATGTTCGCCGGGATTGCCGGCACTGTATTCTTCAAGCATCCAGGTGCCGTTTTCATCGAACTGAACTTGGACGGCGAATCCGCCGGGAGTGTCGACGACTTTGGCGGCGACGATGTTGGCTTCCGTCAAGATGGGATCGTGTGAGATAGTGATCTCTACCGGATCGGCGCGCACCAAAGTAATGGTCTGGCTGGCGCCGAGCGTATCCGGATTGGCCTGGATATGGACGCGCAAAGCGGCCATTGGGCCTTTCTGGTGAAACGTTTGGCAGCCACAAAGCAGTGCCAACGCCGCCACCAGTGCCAAATAGAGATTGAATCGTCGCGTCCAAACCAGCATAGTACGCAACACAAAATCGGAATATGCGACCGATGTAAAGACAGTTATGAGCAAACAATATAATAAAGCCGAAAAACGAAAACGCCGGTTGCGCCATCTCAAGCGGAAAAAGTTGGCAGCCAAAAAGAAGACAGCTTCTGCCGCCCAACCCGCTGCTTGAGCGCACGTTTTCGTGGGATTAGACAGGCCGTCCGCCAGGACGGCCATTTCGTTTTCTTGAAGGCGAAAGCCATGTCGGCTGCGGGCTGATGCTGGAATTACGCAGGCGGTCTCAGCACCGGGAAACAACGTGTGCAATTGTTGGCCGTTCGAACGCGCCAGGCGAAAATTTGTTGCCCAGACTTTTCTATCGAGCAGGATTTTTTTCGAAAAACGCCAATCAAAACTTGTTCACCGCGGGGAATTTTAGATTGAAAATGCTGTTAATAATTCACGAAGGCAGGGCGGTGACATCGTGATTTCATTGGCGGTTTTACGTTGTTTACAGGTTGTGCACCGAAGGCGTCTGGTGAACAACGTGTGCATATCAATTCGTTGTGGGTTTGTTGATTTGGAGTATGATGTTCGCAGTTCATTGAAAGAACGAAGCGGGCAGTGGCAATCAACAGGTTGAAGCTGTTCGTTTCCAGGATAATCCCAGGCGACTGGGGAAAGGCAGGGTCAGGCTGGTTGACCCGGCCCCTCTTAGACCGGGCCGAAAGGCACGGAGGCGGAGGCGAAATTCACCAGTTCCTCTGGCATGTTCGCACATGCCAAATGCGAATGAGGGACTTGGCGGCAAGGAGCGATGAGAAACTGCTCCGAACCGAGTCAAGTAGTCCAGGCCGGTTTCGAGCCTGGGCGAATCGCAGTTACCCAGAGGGTATCCGGTTGCAACTGTGCATCAGCACGGGGCGGGCAACTCTGGCGGTCAGGCGAAAGCCGACCCGCCTGGCAAAGCCGTCGAAAGGCGGACAAAATGAGGGCACGCGCCGGGAAGAACACGCGGACCAGGCAAATCCCGTGAAAAACTTCCGAGCGCCGGCGATGTTAAAAACGACGTCGCTGGACTGTGAGCAAAAGGCAACCTGAGAGTGAAGAGGCGAGACCCGTGGCTGCGGGCGAACGCGCCGTCAAAAGCGGCGGCTGACCCGGAGCTAAGCGGTGAAGACGCGACGAATAGAAGTCACAGGCGTGTCTTTACCTGGTTCGCAAGCCGGTGGCGCAACCACCAGCCCAAGCGAGCTGAAAAGCCTCACTCGAAATCCAGCGGCCGAAAGGCGCTGGACGGCCCTGCTACGAGGCCGAAAACTCCGCTTGCCGTGGAGAATGGCGTCGGGAAGCTGGCAGCCCCCGCGAGGGTGGCGCCCAATGCCAGCCCGGGAAAGAGAGAGTGGCGAACTCCCATCCCCCATTTGTCCCTGCTCGACCGAAAGGTCGGGCAGGGACTTATTGTTTTTTCGACCTTCGTCCCCGTCCTCATCCTCGTAATCAAAATACACCTGGAATCGTGGCCGACGACGAAAACGATAAAGAGGACGATTGGGAAAATTTCCGCTTGCGCTTGCCCGGGACTCGCCACAATCTTGACTAACAAGATCAATTAAACGAATTCGAAAAGGATTTTATGGGACGCATCTACAACAACATCGTTGAAACCGTCGGCCGCACGCCGTTGGTCAAGTTGAACAAGGTCACCGCCGGACTCCACGCCACAATCCTTCTCAAGTGTGAATTTTTCAACCCGCTGAGCAGCGTCAAGGACCGCATCGGCATGTCCATGATCGAAGATGCCGAGCGGCGCGGGGTGCTCAAGAAAGACACGGTCATCATCGAGCCGACGAGCGGCAACACTGGCATCGCACTGGCATTCGTCGCGGCGGCCAAGGGGTACCAGCTCATTCTTACGATGCCCGAAACGATGTCGGTGGAGCGGCGCACGCTGCTGGCGATGCTGGGCGCCAGGTTGGTCTTGACCCCCGGCGCGGAAGGCATGAAAGGCGCCATTGCCAAGGCCGAACAACTGGCCAAGGAAACGCCCAACTCTTGGATTCCGCAACAATTCGAAAATCCGGCCAATGTGGCCATTCATCGACACACCACTGCGGAGGAAATCTGGGCCGATACGGACGGCAAAGTGGATATTCTGGTGGCGGGTGTCGGGACGGGGGGCA
>Ga0335081_10003678_pt1 | contig 24128 bp, 22 predicted proteins | sample Lox_Sample_35_FD_206713 | JGI IMG/M metagenome (GOLD analysis project Ga0335081, IMG submission 206713) | Soil microbial communities from Loxahatchee National Wildlife Refuge, Florida, United States - Lox_Sample_3.5 | ecosystem: Environmental > Terrestrial > Soil > Wetlands | place: USA...
CTCGTGCAGGTCGGCCCGGCACCGCGCGGCGGCGGCCCGGCCAGCGGCGGACCGGAGGGCGGCGGGCCAGGGGGCGGCGGGCCGGCCGTGGTCGTCACCGGCGTCCCGTGGCGCACCGGCTGGCGGTACCGGGAGCGCGGCTACCGGCACATCTACTGGGACGCCGGCACCATGCTGGCCCAGCTGCTGGCGCTCGCCGACTCGGCCGGCCTGCCCGCCCGGCTGTACACGCGTTTTCCCGACGCGGACGTGGCCGGGCTGACCGGCGCGGACCGGGTCCACGAGTTCCCGGTGGCGGTGGTGGCGCTGGACGAGGTGCCGCCCGCGCTCGTTCCGGCCGGCCCGGCGGCCCGCGGCGACGTGGACTCCGCGCCGCTGGAGTTCCCCCTGGTCACGGCGGCCCAGCGGGCCGGGGAGAGCGGCCGGCTCGGTCCCGCGTGGGACCGCGGGCGCCCGGTGCAGGTGCCCCTCCTCCCCGGCGCGCCCGTCGAGATCGTCATCGCCGCGCGCGGGTCCCAGCGGCGAATGGACGCGAGCCGTGGCCTGTCCCGGGACCTGCTGCACACCAGCATGAGCGTGGCCGTCCGCGGTATCAGCCTGCCGCACTGGGTGGTGGCGCACGACGTCGGCGGCCTCGATCCCGGCGTGTACCGCTGGCCCGATCTGACGGCTCCGGTGCGCCCGGGCGCGATGCGGGACGAGCTGTACCGGGTATGCCTGGAGCAGGCGCTGGGCCGCGACGCCGCCTTCGTCACCATCGCCGCCGCGGACGTGGAAAGGCTCAGTGACGCGGAGTACCGGGACGCGCAGCTGGCCGCCGGGCTGGCCGAAGGCCGGCTTCACCTGGCCGCCTACGCCCTCGGCGCCAGCGCGTCCGGGATGACCTTCGACGACAGCCAGGTGCCCGCCCTGATCGGCGAGCCCCTGGACAGCCTGCTGTTCACCTGCGTCGGCGTCCCCCGCTACCCGAACGCCCCGGCCGGCCCGCCCGGCGCCCCCGCCCCCGTCCGCCGCGTAACCCCCGCCCCTTGACCCTTACATTGCATGTTCATGCAGCAGTATGCATATACTTGCAATCATGTCCAAGGTGCTCTGCTCCCTGCCCGTCGGCGAACGCGTCGGCATCGCCTTCTCCGGCGGTCTCGACACCTCGGTAGCGGTCGCGTGGATGCGCGAGAAGGGTGCCGTGCCGTGCACTTACACCGCCGACATCGGCCAGTACGACGAGCCCGACATCGCCTCGGTGCCGGGCCGCGCCACCGCGTACGGCGCGGAGACCGCACGGCTGGTCGACTGCCGCGCCGCCCTGGTCGAGGAGGGGCTCGCGGCTCTGGCCTGCGGGGCCTTCCACGTCCGTTCGGGCGGCAGGGCTTATTTCAATACCACCCCGCTCGGCCGGGCCGTCGCGGGCACGCTGCTGGTGCGGGCGATGCTCGAGGACGACGTGCAGATCTGGGGCGACGGCTCCACCTTCAAGGGCAACGACATCGAGCGGTTCTACCGCTACGGCCTGCTCGCCAACCCGAGCCTGCGGATCTACAAGCCGTGGCTCGACGCCAGCTTCGTCGGCGAGCTCGGCGGCCGCAAGGAGATGTCCGAGTGGCTGCTCGCCCGCGGCCTGCCGTACCGGGACAGCACGGCGAAGGCCTACTCCACCGACGCCAACATCTGGGGCGCGACGCACGAAGCCAAGGCGCTCGAGCACCTCGACGCCTGCATCGAGATCGTCGACCCGATCATGGGCGTGCCGTTCTGGGACCCGTACGTCGAGATCGCCACCGAGGACGTCACGGTCGGCTTCGAGCAGGGCCGGCCGGTCGCCATCAACGGCAAGGAGTTCGCCTCACCCGTCGACCTGGTGCTCGAGGCCAACGCCATCGGCGGACGTCACGGCCTGGGCATGTCCGACCAGATCGAGAACCGGGTCATCGAGGCCAAGAGCAGGGGCATCTACGAGGCGCCCGGCATGGCGCTGCTGCACGCGTCGTACGAGCGGCTGGTCAACGCGATCCACAACGAGGACACCCTGGCCAGCTACCACACCGAAGGGCGGCGCCTCGGCCGGCTCCTGTACGAGGGCCGTTGGCTCGACCCGCAGGCGCTGATGCTGCGCGAGTCGCTGCAGCGCTGGGTCGGGATGGCGGTCACCGGCGAGGTGACCCTGCGGCTGCGCCGCGGCGAGGACTACTCGGTCCTGGACACCACCGGCCCGGCCTTCAGCTACCACCCGGACAAGCTCTCGATGGAGCGGACCGAGGACTCGGCGTTCGGCCCGACCGACCGGATCGGCCAGCTGACCATGCGCAACCTCGACATCGCCGACTCCCGCGCCAAGCTGGAGCACTACGCCGGCATCGGCATGCTCGGCCGGGCGCACCCGGCGCTGGGCGTCGCGGGCCCGACCGGGCTGGTCGACACGCTGCGCGAGGGCGGGGCGGAGGCGATCGCCTCCCGCGGCCGGGTTCCCGGTGACGACGAGCTTCTCGACCGCGCCGCGATGGAGTCCGGGACCGATTAGGCGCTCAGCGGGCCGTCGCGACCGTAACCCGCGTTCCTGCCGGGTGAGATAATCACGGACATCAACCGATGCCGGGAAAGGGTCCGAACCCCGTGACACAGGATCAGCCCGGCCAGCGGCCGCAGATCGACACCAGCGTGGCGTCGATCGCGCGGATCTACGACTACTGGCTCGGCGGCAAGGACAACTTCAAGGCGGACCGGGATGCCGCCGAGCAGATGATCCAGCAGTACCCGGACATCGTCACGGGCGTCAGGAAGAACCGTGCCTTCCTCGGCCGGGCGGTCCACTACCTGGCCGCCGAGGCGGGCATCCGCCAGTTCCTCGACATCGGCACCGGCCTGCCCAGCAGCAACAACACCCACGAGGTGGCGCAGCGCGCCGCGCCCGATGCGCGCATCGTCTACGTGGACAACGACCCGATCGTGCTCAGCCACGCCCAGGCCCTGCTGACCAGCACCCCCGAGGGCGCCTGCGCCTACGTGGACGCCGACATCAGGGACACCGGGAAGATCCTCAAGGACGCGGCGAACCTGCTGGACTTCAGCCGCCCCGTCGCGGTCTGCCTGATCATGATCCTCCAGTTCATCCCGGACGAGGACGATCCCGTCTCGATCGTGCGTGCGCTGGTCGACGCCATCCCGTCGGGCAGCTACCTGACGGTCGCGCACCCCGCCAGTGACGTGGACCAGCACGTCGGGCCCGCGCTGCGGCAGCTGAGCACGCGGATGGGCGGCACCCGGGCGGTGCCGCGCAGCCACCAGGAGGTTTCCCGCTTCTTCGACGGCCTGGAGGTGGTCGAGCCCGGGCTGGTGCAGCTGCACCGCTGGCGCCCCGGAACCGGCCTGGACGACACCGCCCGCGACCTGGCCGCCTACGGCGCCGTCGCCCGCAAACCCTAAAGCTCGCGGTGCCACTCCCGGGCCAGCGCGCGGCGCAGATCCAGCAGCTGTGTCGCCACCTGTTCCATCGACGTGTTCTCGTCGATTTTCAAGGCGTGCTTCCGGCGCAGGCCAAAGGGGACGTCGTCCTTGGGTGATCCTCCCGGGAGATATAGAGGGATAACCCGATGGGGGCCGTCTTTCTCTCGGGAGAGCGCGATCGCAGCGGCTATCTCTTCGCCCTGGTAGAAGGCTTGATCGGTCCTTTCTGAGATGAGTACGAGGGTCGCGCTAGAGTTTCGCTGAGCCTTTTCGACTACCGTTGGCCAATCGTCGCCGGGTATTAGACATCGCGAATCGAGGAAAACCTTGGCTTTCCCGGAAAGCTGGTCGAACAGTCTTCCAGCCTCAACCGTGTCTGTTCCGGCGTGCGCGATGAAATAATCATAAACATACTCGCGCATCCTGGATCTCCTCCTTTCAGACGAGATCAGCTAAGGACAGAAAGCCAGCGCTTGTTGTTGATAATCGCCGAACGGGCCGGGCTCGCTGCCCAGATATGGTCGAGCGGTTCCTCCAGGCAGTTCCCGCGCCGGAGGTACCTGGCGCCGACTGGCTGCAGAACGTTACCGGCCGGGTCGATGATGAGGCAGCCCTCGGTCTCGGCTTCGGTGGACGGTGCCGTCGGCACCGGTGCGGCCAGCGCTGCGGCCCGGCGGGCCAGGCAGCCGAACTCGTCGTCCGGTAGCCAGTGCCGCAGTCGGCCGGAGTTCTGGTCGCCGCGGCTGCTGTACTGATAGAGCCGCCAGACGTCGGGGGCGAGGTCGCGGACGGTGGCCGCCAGCGCGGGCAGGTCGTCCCGGTTCACCGCGCTGACCACGGTGGCCAGTTTCAGCCGGACACCAGGTTCCCTGGCTACCAGCCTGGCTGCCTCGATCACCTCGTCGAAATCAGCATTATCGCCCCGCATCGCGCGATGAACCTCTGCCGTCGAGCCCTCGACGGAGATGCCGGCCATGGCGAAGCCGGCCAGGCTGAGTCCTTGGTCAAGACGCCTGCGCAGGAGTTCGCCGTTGGTGTTGAGCACGACGGACTTGCCGCACCGCCGCAGCGTGGCCGCGTACTCGCCGATCTTGCGGATCAGCAGTGGTTCCCCGCCGCACAGCGTCACGACCGGGGCGGACGAGGCCGCGATCGCCTGGAGGATCTCGGGCCGGAGCTGGACCGGATCCTGGCCCGGCACGGGTCCGTAGCAGAAGTCGCACGCGAGGTTACAGCGACTGGTCATCCACCAGTCGACCGACGGTATCTCAGCCTTCGGCCCTGCCGGCCGCGGCGCATCCGCCGCCTCAGTCAAGGTTCCGCCAGCGTTCAACGAGCGTCCTCCGCCAAATTGAGCGCCCATCTGTCGCCGGGCCGGAAAGGCCGACGACACTGGACGTCTGGTGAACTTCGGCCAAACCCGGCAGAGCCGACCGAATGTGCCGCATAGGCGCTTGTCGGCATGGCCGAGTCGCGGTGCCCATTCGGTTCTGGACGGCTAGCTCGTGGAGGCGGGCAGCATGAAACGTAACGCTTGGTAAGGCTAGATCATAGGCGCGCGGCCAGGCAGGAGAACGAGATTCCGGGTCACTGAATGATCACGAAGTCCGGCCGGCTCAGGCGAAAATGAGTTCTTTGCCGGCATGGCGGTGGTCATGGCGGCGGGGACCAGCCGGACCGGACCGGGACGGCGAGGTTGGCGATTCTCAGCGCGTCGATGGCGTCGAAGGTCATCCAGATGGGCAGGTCCCCATTATCCCAGGCCCACAGGGCCGCGGTGTCGCCGCCATAGCTGCTCCAGATCTGGGCCACCGCGCTGCTCACCGACGGGTGCGCTGCCGGCACGCCCGCCGAGACCAGGGCCTTCACCACCCATGCGGCCGTGAAGTGCCGGATGTGCACCAGTTCGAGGCTGCCGTTGACCGGCCGCTCGGTGGCTTCGTACGCGTTGTGCAGGTCACGCTGCTCGACCAGCCACGCCACCGCCTGCTCCAGGGCCTCCTGCACCTGGCTGGACGGCTGTGTTGCCTGCACGCTGGCCAGCACCCAGACCGCCCGCGCGGTATGCGCGGCCGACGGGGCGGGGGTGATGAGCAAGGGCTCGGCCTTTTCCGGCCACAGCAGCACGTCGCCGTAGGGTCGGCGCGCGGCCAGCAGGCTGTCGACCAGGATCTCCACCAGCCTGGTCCCGGGCTTGATGAGCAGGCTGGTCTCCAGCATCGTGGTGAGGATGAACGGCCGGGCCTTCTCGAAGTCGCCCAGGCCCCTTTCCATCTGGGCGATGTGCGCGCCGAAGTCCCCCGTGGCGGTGATCCGGCGCAGCGCGTTCAGCACCGCCGCGGTTGCCTCCGGGCGCGGTCCGGACTGCTCGCGGCCCGCAAATCCGCCTGCGGGTTCGGACATCATCCTCAGGCTCTCCGCGACCGGGACCAGGTCGGCTGCCAGGCCGTCCTCGAGCAGCAGCATCGTCTTGATGCCGTAGGCGGTGGACGTCGGCGTCGCCTCACCCGGCAGCTCCGGTAGTTCGCGCAGGTCGCGCGGCCATCCCGTCGGCCTGCCGTCGGCGTCCGTGACCAGGCACCCCCGCAGCGCCGCGGCGACGTTCTGGAACACCTGAAGCAGGGTCGCCGCCGGCGGGCTGGGCAGCGCCGCCGGGACGAGCCGCAGGCCCGGGCGATCCGGCCTGGACAGCAACTCGATGGCGAGGTTCTGGATGGCGCCCCGGGCCGTGAGGTATTCGTCCAGCAAGCGGGCCTGGCGCTCGGACGGCAGATCCTCGCCCGCGGTCCACCGGGTTACTTCGGCCGGCGTGACAGAGAGCCTGGCGGCGGCCTTCTCTACGGTGGTACGCCGCATGCGGAGCGTCTTGGTGAGTTCCGCGCCGAACACCCGCAGCTCCGCCGGGCTGACCTCGGAGCCACCCGACGGTGATACGCGGTTCCGCGGCCGGCTCGGCCCCGGCCGGGCCTCGGCGGCCTCAGCCGGGCTGGCACCCCAGGTCAGCACCACCGCGAGCGCCGTGAGCGCCTCGGTTTCCACTTCCAGCCGGAGCGCGCGGGGCGAGGGCGCCTTACCCGGGGGCGCCGAACGCAGCTCATGCAGCCGGCCCCAGTTCCGCAGCAGGGCCTTCCGCCGCTGCCCAAGGTCGTGCGCGTACAGATCGGTATCGGGCACCAGGCCGGCGGACAGTTCCAGGCCCAGGCTCGCGTCGGCGACGATGCTCATCGTGGGCTCGAGCGTGCCGGCGGCCGCGCGGACGGCGCGCACGATGGCTCGTTCGGAGGATTCACCGGCGTTGACCAGGGCCCGGACACTATCCAGTCCGGTCAGCGTGTCGAGCGCGAGCTCGGTGCCGTGAAGCCGTTCCTCCCGCAGGCCTGCCCGCGTCCTGAGGCTCTTCAGAACGGACGCTACGCCGAGGGCGGCAGGATCGGTTGGCTCGGCCATCTGCCCTTCTTCTCCGGGTGCACGACCGCCAGGATCGCTACCGACAGCTTAGCCGACAAAAGTCGGCAATGCACGCATGACAGTTGTCAAACCCGGGTATGACGCACTCGTCAGTTGTCCTTCAAGGTGTCAGTCTACTCCGACAAACACCGACGATGAGGTTGGTGGCAGTTGTCGCACCCGCCATCCCGCGAGTGTCGGCACCGGCCCGGATCCGGGCCGACGGCCTCCGTGCCCAGCAGCTCCCCACAGGGAGGATTGATGTCCCGCTACGCTCGTCCACGTCCGATCCGGCCACTCCACGTCCCGACAATTGTCGCCGCTCCGGCGTACAGACGGCCGGATCAGACCGGTAATACCGGCAGTTGCAGCGCCGAAGCGTGACCGGCGCGCGGGGGTCCGGGAATGGAACCGTTCCTGGCGGCTGGCCTGCCTCATTACCGCGCCATCCTGGCGCTGGATATCGAGAGCTCCACCAGCCGTCCCAATTCCATCAAGGCCGCACTACGGAGCAAGACCTACGAGCTGTTCGAGGCGGCGCTGCGCAGGGCGGGCATCAGCACCAGCCACCGCGACAAGTTCATCGACCGCGGTGACGGCATCCTGGCCCTCATCCACCCGGTTGACCAGGTACCCAAGGCGCTGCTGCTGAACCGGGCCGTTCCGGTCCTCAGCCGGCTCCTCTCGGACTACAACGCGAGCCTCCCGCGCTTCGGCCATCCCGAACGGCAACTGAGGATCCGCGTCGTCGTGCACGCCGGAGAGGTCCACTACGACGCCAACGGATGCTTCGGTGAGGCGCTGGACGTCGCCTTCCGCCTGCTCGATGCCGTCCGGGTCAAGCGGGCCCTGCGGGAGACGGCCGAACCGCTCATCCTGGTCATATCGGGGGATATCTACAACTCGGTCGTGCGCCACGGTTACGACGGCATCGACCAGCAGGCCTTCCACCCGATGGTGCGCGTGCACGTTGCCGGGAAGCGCTTCCCGGGCTGGATCCATCTGCCCGGGCAGGCCACGGAGTACAACGTGGCTCAGCTGGCCAGCTACCGGCGTCCCGCCTGACGATCTGATATCTCCCGCCGCCCGCTGACCGTACGCTGGCCGGGTGGCACACTACAGCCGTCTGTCCAAGGTCGTGATCGATGTCCCGCCCGCGGATCACGACCGCGAGCTGGCGTCCTGGAACGCGCGGCGCTGGGACTGATGATCGACGTCGAGCCGGGCCGTTTCGAGGACATGGTCGTCGCGGCGCTGGACGGGCTGCCCGAAGATCTCGGCCGGCTGATGCGCAACGTCGCGGTGATCGTCGAGCACGACCCCGGTCCGCCCGGCCAGCTCGGGCTCTACGAGGGCATCCCGCTTACCGACCGCACGTCGGACTACGCCGGGGTGCTGCCCGACCGGATCACGATCTACCGCCGGGAGATCTGCGCCATCTGCCGCACCGAGGAAGAGGTCGCCGACCAGGTCCGCCGGACGGTCGTGCACGAGGTCGCCCATCACTTCGGCATCGACGACGACCGCCTCACCGAACTGGGCTGGTAACTCCCCGCCGCGGCCAGATGAGTTCCGCGGCGCCGCGGAGTCTCAAATGTCAGACCCACGGCGTATACCGGAAGTGTCCTGATCAAGGAGGCCCACCATGCGGTCAGCAACCTCCGACCTCACCACCAGCACGGCCCGGGCCGACGCGCTGTTCGCCTCGCCGCTGCAGCGCTCCGACCAGCCCGGCCCGGCCCAGGTGCGCCAGGCCATCGCGGCGGCGGTCGCGGCATTCGGCATCCGAGGCTGCGCGGCGCGGGTCGCCCAGGCTTATGGCGAGCACCCGGAGACCGCAGTGCTGCGGATGCGCTGGGCCCGCGCGGCGGTCACCCGCGAGGAGGTCACCGGTACGTCCGGCGCCGTCCGCGCCGAGCCAGCCTGCCTTGCTCGGGCCGCTTAACCCCCGCCCGTCGAGCCCCGCCCGTCGAGCCACAGAGCCCAGGGCTCTACCGGGCCGACCCGGAGCAGCCCGGCCGAAGCCCACGGGTCGAGGGCCAGCCGCGACCTGATCTCGCCCTCGTCCGCGGCCTCGACCGCGTGCAGGGTCTGCTCCCCGTCGCCGACCGGCCCGCCCAGGATGACGAATCCGTCCTCTACCAGCCCGTCCATGAACGCCGCGTGCGCATCCCACCCGTCCTGCTCCCGGATCGGGCGCCCCGGATCCCAGTTCGGCCCGTGCGCCAGCCGCACCGCGAAATTACCCATGCCCGGACCATACGACCCCTCACCGACAATCCGTCCGCCCCGCCGCCCCGAGAACCCCGGGGGAAACCCTCGGGTCAGAGGCGGCCGGTGATCGAGGCCCACGGCCTGACCAAGCGCTACGGCCCGGTAACGGCGGTCGACGGACGATGCGCCGATGGGTAGCACCTCGGAATCTCAGACCGGGCCAGCGGACCCGGCAGCCACCGGGTCGACCACCCTGCCAGTGTCGTGCTGAAATGCTTCACATGACCCGCGGTGCTGCACTCAGTCGATATCACGCACACGCTCACCACCTCTGCCCCGCTGGCAGGGTGAAGAGCCGATACCGCGCCGCGTGCGTCCTCGGGGTCCTCCCGGCTGCCTCGCGTCGGCGCCGGGCGGGAGCAGCGTGACTGCGAGCCGCCCGCGCGGTGGGCCCTCGGCGATCCGCCGCGTGGCCGTTGTCACCGTGGTGCTTGCCGCCGTCGGGACCGCCGTCTTGGTTGCCGTCGATACCGGGGTCGATAGCGAAGCGTTCCTGTTCACCGCCTTCATGGCCGCCGTGGCCTTCGCCGGCGCCGCTGTTCTGGGCCGCGGCCCAGACATCACCAGTGTCGCCTCCTTCGTCCTCGGCGTCTGTGTCGCTGTTGTTTATGGTGCCGCTGTCCTGTTCGGCGTTGCCGGTGCCGTTGCCAGCATCGCCGCGCTCATCGTAGGCGTTGTCGGCTTGGTCATCGCCGGGGATGCTCGTGCCCGCCGCGTCGCTGACGTGACGCGGATACCTGGCGCACCGGGACCGACGGCAACTCTTCTTGGTCACTTTCGCGCGGTGCACGGGGTGGGGTTCAGTCCGGACGGGCGGCTGCTGGCCACCGGCAGCGCCGACAAGACCGCGATCCTGTGGGATGTCACCGACCCGGCGCACCCGGCGCGCACCGCCACCCTCACCGGCCACCGGGGCGCGGTGCACGGATTGGGGTTCAGTCCGGACGGGCGGCTGCTGGCCACCGGCAGCGCCCGCAAGACGGTGATCCTGTGGGATGTCACCGACCCGGCGCACCCGGCCCGGGCCGGTGCGTTCACCGACCGCGGTGCGGTGCGGGCGGTGGACTTCAGTCCCGACGGTCGGCTGCTGGCCACCGCCAGCACCGAACGCGAGTACTCCAGCACCGGGATTACTGGTATCTCCATGTTCCACATGGCCGTGATCTTGTGGGATGTCGCGGCCCCGGCGCACCCGGCGCCGGCAGCCACCCTCACCCATAGTCGTGGCAATCTCTCGGCTTTCGCGTGCGCGGTGGCGTTCGGTCCCGACGGTCGGCTGCTGGCCACCGTCAGCAGCGACCAGGCTGTGACCCTGTGGGACGTGACCGACCCGGGACGCCCGGCCGAGACCGCCACCCTGTCGATCAGTTCCCACTGGCTAGGCCCGTCGGTGCACGCCGTGGCGTTCAGTCCCGACGGTCGGCTGCTGGCCACCGGCAGCGACGACCAGACCGTGATCTTGTGGGATGTCTCCGACAGCGCGCGCCCGGCTCGGGCCACCACTCTCGCCGGCCGGGGCGGTGCGGTCCACACGGTGGCTTTCAGCCCGGACGGGCGGCTGCTGGCCGCCGGCAGCCCCGATAAGACCGCGCAGTTGTGGCGTGTGCGCTGACCCCAGAGATCCTCGCGGCGCCCCCGAAGCCCAGGACCTCGGGCGATGGGTCGCTGGTGCGCGGCTGATGCGCTTGGCTGACTCATGGGCGGACGATAAGGATCATCGACGCGGATACCACAGAAGAGCGGCTGCTCGCCGCGCCGGAAAGCTGCGCCGCGGGCGCGACACACAACTTTGGCAGCACCACAAAGTGGTGAAGCCGCTATTCCACAGCTGGGACACCTGCTGCGGCTTAACCCATCCCGGCCGAACTGGCCGTCAGCGTCCCGGTCAGGCCCACCCCGGCGATCGAGGCTCCTGACCGGGTAGGGTCGCAGCGTGGCTGAGGTGGTTCTCTTTCATCACGCGCAGGGCCTGACCCCCGGCGTGGTCGCGTTCGCCGACGAGCTGCGCCGCGCCGGGCATACGGTGCACACTCCGGACCTGCTCGACGGGCGCACGTTCGGCTCGATCGAGGACGGCCTGGCCTACGCGCAGGACCTTGGCTTCCCCGGCGAGATCCTCGACCGCGGCGCCCGGTCCGTCGAGGGCCTGCCCGCCGACCTGGTGTACGCGGGTTTCTCGCTCGGCGTGCTCCCGGCCCAGATGCTCGCGCAGACCCGGCCGGGCGCGCGGGGCGCGCTGCTGTTCTACTCCTGCGTCCCGGTCCCGGAGTTCGGCCCCGGCTGGCCTGAGGGGGTGCCGGCGCAGATCCACGGGATGGACGCCGACCCGATCTTCGTCGGCGAAGGCGACATCGAGGCCGCCCGCGAGCTCGTCAGCCAGGCCAAGGAGGCCGAGCTGTTCCTCTACCCCGGCGACCGGCACTACTTCGCCGACAGCTCGCTGCCCTCCTACGACCCCGACGCCACCGCCCTCCTCACCCAGCGCGTCCTGCACTTCCTCCGCGCCCGCTAGGCCTCGCCCGCCAGGAAGCCGCTGATCGCGGTCCAGGAGCGCTCGGGCTGGTCGGCCTGGACCACGTGGCCGCAGTCGTCGAGCACCTCGACCCGGCTGCCCGCGATCCGGCGGCCGAACTCCTCCGCGTACCCGACCGGGACGAGCGCGTCCTCGCGCCCCCAGACGATGAGCGTCGGCACCTGGACGCGGTGCAGCCGGCGGCCGAGGCCGTGGTCGGCGATCGGCCAGGCGAACTTCGTGGTGCAGCCGACGTTCCAGGTGGCCTGCGCGATCGCCTTCGCCTGCTGCGCCGGGTCGGCGGGCAGCGCCTGCGCCGCCTGAGCCGCGTCGCTGCCGGGGTGAGCGTACAGGTATTTCGGCACGTCGGAAGGCGGCCCGGACACCATTTCCATCAGCGGGATCGGGGCGTCGTCGCGCCACAAGCCGAGCGGCGCGAGCAATACGAGCGCGGAGAAGAGCCGCGGGAACGACGCCGCCAGGTCGGCCGCGACCATGCCGCCGAACGACTGGCCGATCGCTACCGGGCGCTCGGACCCGAGCCCGAGCTGGCCGGCCAGTTCGGTATAGATGAGCAGCAGCTCCCAGTATGTCTGGACCTCCCTGATCGCCTGCGGGTCGCCGGGTGAGGTGCCGGGGTGCTCCGGTGCGTACACCGTGTGCCGCCGGGCCAGCCGGCCGAGCAGCGGCCCCCAGGCCAGGCCCGGCAGCGGGTGGAAGAACAGCAGCGGCGGCCCGTCGCCCGCGACCTTGACGTGCAGCCTCAGCCGGCCGTCCCAGACCTCGACCGTCTCGTCCCGCACGGCGTCAGGACCCGCCGCCATCAGACCGCACCCTCGATCGCCGCGTCGCGTGGCCACCAGTGGTTTTCCCAGCCTTCGGCGTCCCAGACCGGCCGAAGCCGCGGCAGCACCTCCTCGGTGAACAGCGAGATGTTCTTCTCGGTCAGGTCGCGCGGCATCGAGCCGTTCTGCAGCATCACCAGCAGGTTGCCGATCCTGAACTCGCGCACGAACGCCTCGATCTGGTCGGCGACCGTGGCCGGGCTGCCCACGATCGCGACCTGGCTGTCCACGATCTCGGCGTATGTCGCCGTCTTCATCCGGGAGAGCATCCCGGCCGGGCCGGTGCTGCGCAGCATGCCCTCGATGGCGGCGGGCTCGGCGTAACCCGGCACCGCCATGGCCGTGTGCGGGATCGCGCCCAGGCCCGACCGGTAGTGCGCCTCGAGGTGCCTGGCGTATTCCCGCTCGGCCCGCTCGTCGGTCTCGGAGACGGCGACCACCTGGAGGAAGGCCAGCCGGTACGGGTTGCGGTCGCGGCCTAGCTCGTCGGCCAGTTCCCAGTAGCGGTCGAAGACCTGCCGCCCGGTGAGCTTCGGCCCGTCCCAGCTCAGGTACACGAAGACGTAGTCCTGGGAAAGGATGTCCCGCAGCGTCCCTGGCGAGCCGGTGCCCGGGATCCAGATCGGCGGATGCGGCTGCTGGACCGGCCGCGGCCAGATGTTCACCTGGCCGTACTTCTCGAAGCGGCCGTTCCACGGGAAGGGCAGCGGCTCGGACCACGCCTTCAGGATCAGCTCGCGGTGCTCACGGTAGCGCTCGCGGGTCTCGACCGCGGGCAGGGACGCGTTCAGGTTCGCGTCGTAGCTGAGCCCGACCGGGAAGCCGGCGATGAGCCGGCCGCCGCTGACGCAGTCCAGCAGCGCGTACTCCTCGGCGATCTTCAGCGGCTCGCGGGTCTTACCGAGCGAGCGGCCGAGCACGGTGATCGCCACGTCGAGGTGTTCGGCCCGCGCGGCGCAGGCGACGGCGGAGGCCAGCAGGGTCGGGTTGGGCGAGATGTCGTACGAGGACTGGCTGTGCTCGGTCACGCAGATCCCGTCGAAGCCCGCCCGCGCCCCGCCCATCAGCTCGGCGTAGGCGGAGAAGAGGGATTCGGTCATCCTCGCCGGCTCGACGACCTGGTAGGGCGCCGTCACCACGGAGTTGTGCTGGTTCTCGAAGCCTTCGGGCATATACCGGTACGGCACCTGCTCGAACAGGCTGACCTTCATCTGTCTGCCTCCGGGACGAGGTTGCCCCCCAGCCGACAGCCGACCACAGCCCGCCCCCGGCCGCAACCCCGCTCGCAAACCAGCCCGCAACCCCGCCCGGCTCGCAGTAATAGCCGGCCGCTCCGGCGGGTACATCGTCAGGACCGTACCGGCGTCAGGGAGGCCAGATGCGTATCACCGATGTGCTTCGCGCTAAGGGCACGCAGGTAGTCACCGTCCCCCCGGACACGAAGGTGCGCCGCCTGCTGGAGATCCTCGCCGAGCACGGTATCGGCGCCGTCGTCGTGTCGCAGGACGGCGTCTCGGTCGGCGGGATCGTCAGCGAGCGGGACATCGTGCGGGCGTTCGCCAAGCGCGGCGCCGCCGTGATGTCCGAGCCGGTGACGGCCATCTACACGGCCGAAGTCCACACGATCACACCGGGCACCTCGCTCGACGAAACCATGCGGATGATGACCGAGCGGCGGGTGCGGCACGCCCCGGTCGTAGTCGACGGCGCCCTGCACGGGATCGTGAGCATCGGCGACGTGGTCAAGAACCGCATCGACGAGCTCGAAACCGAACGGGCGCACCTGACCGACTACATCACCGGCACCCGCTAGCCTGCCCGCCCGGTGACGCACGGGCGCGTCGCCCTGGTGACCGGTAGCTCGCGCGGCCTGGGCGCCGAGATCGCGCGGCGCCTGGCCCGGGACGGATTCGCCGTCGCGGTCAACGCCCGCCCCGGCGACGACGGGGTGGCGGCCGTCGCCAGGGCCATCGGAAGCGACGGCGGCACCGCCGGGGGCTTCGGCGCCGACGTCACCGACGAGGACCAGGTGAACGGCCTGGTCGCCGCGATCACCAGCACGTTCGGTCCCATTGACGTGCTGGTCCTGAACGCCACCGGTCCCCAGCCCGAGGCGCCGGTGACCGCAGTGGGCTGGGCCGACTACGTTGCCCAGCTGGACTTCTTCGTCAAGAGCCCGGTGCTGCTCGGCCGGGCGGTGCTGCCCGGGATGCAGGCCCGGCGGTATGGCCGCATCGTCAACATCGACTCCGAGGTCGCCGGGCGGCCGCCGCCGGGCCGGTCCGCCTACGCGGCGGCCAAGAACGCGCAGATCGGCCTGACCCTGAGCTGGGCTCGCGAGCTCGCCCCGTTCGGCATCACGGTGAACACGGTCGCCCCGGGTTTCGTCCCGGTCGAACGCCACGCGGACGTCCCGGACGAGGTTCGGCACGCCTATCTCGCCTCGGTGCCCGCCGGGCGGATGGGAACCCCCGGCGACATCGCCCACGCGGTGAGCTTTCTCGCCTCCGACGGCGCCGGCTTCGTCACCGGCCAGCGCATCGTGGTCGACGGCGGCCGCGGCCTCGGCCCCTGATCACCGCGATTCCTGCTGCACACCTTTCAGATGGCGGCCGGCCGCGCCCCGGAAGCCGACGACGCCATCCGCCGCATGGCCGCCTCGGTCCGCCTCCGCCTGGCCCTCTAGATCGATCTCCGCTCCTGTACCGCCCCGAAGGCCAGCACCTTATTAAGGTTTGCGCGACAAGCCTTAACAAGGTTGACCCTTGTTGAGGGTTAACCCGCCGCGACGCGCAGCCCCGATGACAGGCTGGCGTGGCCGGACTGTTTTCTCCCTGAGGTGAAGCGATGCCACCCGAAGCCCGCCCGCCTGCGCCGTCCGCCGCCGATTTCGACCAGGCCTTCTCGACATCCGCGTCCCCCAGGATCCGGCGCGTCTGGGAACTCGCCGAACCCGGCCTGCCAGCCGAGGTTGAGCCGTTCTCGTTTGTCTCGCCCGGCCTGCTGCGCCATGTGCTGCAGGCCACTGACCTCGCGCCGGGCCAGACGCTCGCCGATCTGGGTTGCGGACGCGGCGGCCCAGGGCTGTGGCTGGCCCGGGAGGCGGGTGCCCTGCTGGTGGGCGTGGACTTCTCGCCGGTCGCGGTCGAGCAGGCCGCGGACCGGGCCACCCTATTCGGGCTGGCCGACCGGGCCCGGTTCGCCGTCGGTGATTTCACCCGGACCGGGCTCCCGACCGCGACGGCTGACGCGGCCGTATCCGTCGACGCCTTCCACTTCGCGGCCGACCCGGCCGCCGCCGCGGCCGAGGCGCGCAGGATCCTTCGCCCTGGCCGGCGGCTAGTCCTGACCAATTGGCAGCCGAACGTGCCCGGCGATTCCCGGTTGCCGCCGCGGGCCCGCATCGACTGGCCCTCACTGCTGCGCGGCGCGGGCTTCACCGGCGTCGAGATGGAGGCCAGGCCGGAGTGGCACGACACGTACACCCGCGTCTACCAGGCCGCCCTCAGCCTGGGCGATCCCGGCGACGACACCCTGCTCGCCGACCTGCAAGACGAGGCGAGGCAGCGCCTGCCTCTGGCCGGCCTGCAGGAGCGCATTGTCGTCATCGCGACCGCCCCGGGGCAGGCCAGGGTACCGACCAGGGGAACTGACGGGCACGTACCGCATACTGCTGGGGTGCGGGATGCAGACCTCGTCATCACGGTCATGCCGCCGGCGTCCGCCGCGGCGGGCGAGGTCCTGCGGGCCTACTTCGCCGAGGTCGCCAGCCGGTACTACGGCCGCCCGGCCACCGAGGAGGAGATCGCGGCGGCCATGCGCGAGGAGCCGAGCGACGACCTGTCCCCGCCCGGCGGCCTGCTGCTGGTGGCGGTCCAGGACGGCGCCGTGCTCGGCTGCGCCGGCCTGCGCCTGCTCCCCGGCGGGATCGGCGAGGTCACCCGCGTCTACGTGATGCCCGCCGCCCGGCGGCGCGGGCTCGGCTCGCGGCTGCTCGACGAGCTGGAAACGCACGCCCGCGACCACCGGGTAACCAGGCTGCGCCTGGACACGCGCCGCGACCTGGTCGAGGCGCGCCAGCTGTACGCGCGCCACGGATACCGGGAAACGACCCCGTTCAGCCGCGGCCCCTACTCCGATCACTGGTTCCAGAAGGACCTGTTAGGCGGAAAGCCCGGCCCGTTCGGTACCTAAAAGGCCGGCCGCCGGTCACCTGACCAGCGGCCGGCCTGCCCCCGAGGAGTCTCAGGACTCGGTGAGCGCCTCCTCCGACACCGCGGTGCGCGGCAGCAGCAGCGCCAGCACGCCGCAGAGGGCGAACGCGCCCATCGCGTACGGCGCGGTGTGCACCAGCGCCGCCTCGAACGAGTGCCCGCCGAGGTAGCCGAAGAAGACGGAGCCGAGCAGCGCCACGCCGAGCGCGCCGCCGAGCTGCTGAGCCGTGCTGAACAGCCCGGACGCGCCGCCGGCCACCTCGGCCGGGACCGCGGCCAGCACCACGTTGACGAGCGGGATGACCAGCAGGGCCAGGCCCGCGCCGGCCACCACCAGGCCGGGGACGATCGGCCACGGGCTGCCGTCGAGCCCGACGTGCGGGGCGGCCAGCGCCACGCCGCCGATGCCGGCCGCCATCAGCACCGCGCCGCCGGCCAGGATGCGCCGGCCGGCCTTCTGGGCCAGCGGCACCGCCACCGGCGCGGCGATGAAGCTGCCCGCGCTGAACGCGACCGCGGTCAGCCCGGCCTTCAGCGGCGAGAAGTGCTGGCCGGCCTGCAGCCACAGCGCGAAGGCGATGAAGAAGCCCTGCATGCCGGCGAAGAAGGCGAGCTGCACGCCCATCCCGGCGGCGAACGCCGGCACCCGGAACAGCCCGGCCCGCAGCAGGGGAGCCGTACCTGAACCCGGGGTCCGCCGGGCCTCGATCAGCCCGAGCACGACCAGGCCGGCCACCCCGGCCGCCATCAGCGGCCACACCCACGCGGGCCAGCCGAGCTGACGGCCCTCGAGCAGCGGGTAGACGATCGCGACCAGCGAGCCGGCCAGCAGGACCGCGCCGGCGACGAACGGCCGCCGCGCGCCCGGGTCCCTGGTCTCGGGGACGAGGCGGGCGCCGGCGATCAGCGCGGCCACGGCCACCGGCACGTTCACGTAGAACACCGAACGCCATTGGAAGCCGAACAGGTTCGCGCTGGTCAGCAGGCCCCCGAGGACCAGCCCGATCGCGGACGCGAAGCCGAGCATCGCCCCGTAGATGCCGAACGCCTTGCCTCGCTCCTTCCGGCCGAAGATCACGCGGAACGTGGCCAGCACCTGCGGCGCCATGGCGGCGGCCGCGACGCCCTGGACGATCCGGGCGGCGATCAGTTCGGCGCCGGACCCGGACAGGCCGGCGGCCAGGCTGGCCAGGCCGAACAGCGCGGCTCCGGCCAGGAACACCCGCTTGCGGCCGAACTTGTCGCCGAGGTTCCCGGCGATGATCAGCGTCGCCGCGAACGCCAGCATGTACCCGGATACCACCCATTCCAGCTGGGTGGCGCTGGCGTGCAGGTCACGGCGGATGGAGGGGAGCGCCACGTTGACGATCGTCACGTCGATCATGTCCATGAGCGCCCCGACGATCAGAACGATCGCGGCGAGCCAGCGGCGGGGGTAGCCGTCCTGGCCCGTGCCGGCCGGCATGGCGTGGTCGCCGTGGGCGACGGCTGCCTGGCGGGTAGCCATATCGAACTCCCTTGAAGTCGAACGAGGTTAAACTCTCGAACGTTGTTCTATCACTCGATCGACGGTCTAGTCAAACGCTGTTCGAGAACTGGTACAGTGTTAGAGAGTGCAAGAGGAGCCGCGATGACGACGAAGCCGGAAATACCGCCGCCGCCCTGGCAGCGGCTGCCCGACCGGCCTGCCCGGCGGCGGCGCGAGCCGATCAGCCGGGAGGCGATCGTGAAGGCCGCGGTCGATCTGCTCGACCGCGAGGGCCTGGCCGCGCTGAGCATGCGGCGGCTCGGCGACGAGCTCGGGACCGGCGCCGCGTCGCTGTACTGGCACGTCGGCAGCAAGGACGGCCTGCTGGACCTGGTGCTCGACGAGATCATCGGCGAGCAGCAGGTGCCCGACCCCGACCCCGCACGCTGGCAGGAGCAGCTCAAGGAGGTGGCCCGGCATCAGCGCCGGGTCAGCCTGCGCCACCCGTACGTGGTACGCATCTCGATCGGCCGCATCCCGATGGGGCCGAACGCGCTGCAGTACTCCGAGCGCGTGCTCGCGATCCTGCGGGCCGGCGGGCTGCCGCCGCGCCTGGCCGTGCAGGGCTACCTGGCGTTGATCACCACGGTGAACGGCTTCACCGTGGACGAGACCGGGGTGGAGGACGGCGGCGCCCCCAACCGCGACCCGGCCCACCTGGCCGAAGCCGCGGACATGGCCCGCGACTACATCGCCTCGCTCCCGGCGGACCTGTTCCCGAACATGACCGGCCTGGCCGGCGAGTTCGCGCTGGCCGACCCGGACGAGCGGTTCGAGCTGCTCGTCGACATCTTCGTGGACGGCCTGGCCCGCCGCGCCGCCGCGGGCTGATCACCTGCTGATACCGAACGGGCCGGGCTAGATGCACCGTCCGCTGATCCGGGTCGGCGTTATGCGCACGTACACGTCACGGGAGCCGGCGGCCCAGGGCTCGAGGCACGCCCTGGCCTCGAGCTTCTTCACCTCGCGCTCGTCCGTGATCGTGTGCGCGTGCCCGTGCACCAGGACGCTCCAGCCCTCGCGGAGCGCCTCATCCAGATGGTCGGCTTCGAAGCTGACCCGGCCGTCGGCGTATACCGCCAGCAGCGTGTCCGGTGCGGTGCGGAAGACGATGGACTTTCCCGAGACCGCGAAGTTGACCGGCAGCATCATGATCCCGTCCGCGGCATTGAAGCCGACACGGCCGATGCCGCCCGGTTCGAGCAGGTCGAAGCACTCGGCCGGGCTGAGCGCCCGCAGCGCGCGCCCGCCGGCGGACCCGGCGGCCGACTCGCCTTCTGACCGGACATCGCGCGCGTCCCGGCTGCTCGCCGACCCCATCGTGGTTGTCATCATCATTCACCTCCGCCACTCACGGGCTGTTGCATTTCCCAGCCTGGCCCGACGGCGGCGGCGATGCAGTGGTCCGAAGTCCCGTCGGCCCGGGCCGTTCGGCCCCCGTATGGCACCCTGAGCCCGGAGGATCTCATGGCCCGGAATTTACCGGGTTGCACACGATTGCACGGTGCGGCAAGCTTACCTAGGACACAGAACCATAACGTCAACCGGAGGGACGGTCCGGGATGATGGGCGGCCTGGAGCCCGAAGGCGCGAGTGTGTCGGTTGATACCAGCGTGCCGCATATCGCGCGGGTGTATGACTACTGGCTGGGGGGCAAGGACAACTTCGCGGTCGACCGGGCGGCGGCCGAACAGGTCATGGCGACCTTCCCGGACATCCTGGTCAGCGTCCGGGCGCAGCGGGCGTTCCTCGGCCGGGCGGTGCACTACCTGGTAGCCGAAGCCGGCATCAGGCAGTTCCTGGACATCGGCACCGGCCTGCCGGGCAGCAATAACACCCACGAGGTGGCCCAGCGGGTGGCGCCGCAGACCCGTGTCGTGTACGTGGACAACGACCCGATCGTGCTCCTGCACGCCCGGGCCCTGCTGGCCAGCCGCCCCGAGGGCGCGACCGCCTACATCGACGCCGACCTGCGCGATACCGGGGCGATCCTGGTCCAGGCGGCCCGGGTCCTGGACTTCGGCGAGCCGGTCGCGGTCATGCTGCTCGGGGTGCTGCACTGCATCCCGGGCCAAGACGACCCGGCCGCGATCGTGGCCCGGCTGGTCGGCGCCGTGCCGCCGGGCAGCTACCTGACGATCGCGCACCCGGCCAGCGACGTCGCCGCCGACCAGGTGGCCGCCTCGATGCGGAAGTACAACGAGCACGTGACCGTTCCGCTCACCGCGCGCAGCCACGACGAAGTCTCGGCCTTCTTCGCCGGCCTGGACCTGGTCGAACCCGGCGTGGTGCAGCTGCACCGGTGGCGGGCCGGAACCGGCGACCCGGGCACCGGCCGCGAGCTGGCCAACTACGGCGGAGTCGCCCGCAAGCCCTAGCCGCAAGCCCGAGGCGCCCCGGCTTAGCTGATCACCACCGTCACGATCGCGCCGCCCGGGACGAACGTGAGGTGCACGCGCGGCTTACCCGGGCCCGGCACGGTGACGCTGACCGTGGTGCTCTGGCCCGCCGCCAGCGTGCCGGACATCGGCGCCACCACGACCTTCTTCTCCAGGCCGGCCGGCTCGGAGACCGACCAGTTCACGGTGCCGCCGGACGCGGCCAGCGTGATCGTTCCGCCGCCCGGCGGCGTGACCGTGAGCGTGGCCGGGCTGACGCTCAGCGTCCCGGCCCCCGGCGGGTCGCTGGTGCTCGCGCTGGTGCTCGCGTTCGGGCTGGCACCAGCGCTGCTCGCTCCCGCGGGCACCGGCGCGGCCGTCACTCCCGCGGCCGGGCCCTGGGCACCGGAACTGCCGATGGCCATCGGCAGCGCACTGGGCCGCGCCGTGGCACTGACCCCGGGCGTCCCGGGCTGGCCGTCGCGGCCGAGGGCGGGGCCCGCGCCGCCGGTCGCGCTCGGCGTCGCGGCCCCGGCCGGCGGCACGGCGTGGTGCGGCGGCACGATCCAGGTGATGCCCGCCGCGACCGCGGCGGCGGCGGTGCCGGCCGCCGCGGCGGTGTGGGCCGGCAGCGGGTGCAGCCAGGGCGGACCGGGCTGATGAAGGGGACGCGGAAAACCATGATGGCCGAACGGGTACGAGGTCTTCGCCACGGCAGCCCGATGAGCCACCGCGGCGGGGGCGTTGCCAGTGGCGATCCGCAGCACCTGATCCCGGAACCCCGCCGGCAGGCCCCCCGCCATCAGCGGCAGCACCGCGATCGGCGCGATCCCGAGGAGCGCGGCCGGCGACACCTCCCGGCGCCGCCGCCCGGAGCAGACCCGGCACCGATCCGCGTGCCGGTTGACCCGCTTGCGCACCAGCACGGTGAGCACGCCGTCCCACTCCCGGACCATCGCGTCGAGCTCCGGGCAGTCCTGCCGCCCGGTCCGGGCCACGACGAGCGCCCCGAGCGAGGTCTCCAGCTGGTCGCGGGCCCGGGACAGCAGCGCGTGCGCGTGGTTGCGGGAGATCCCGAGCACGCTGGCCACCTCGCCGCCGCTCAGGCCCTGCCGCAGCTGCAATTCGAGGATTTCCCGCTCGGCCGGCCCGACCCCGCCGAGCGCGTCGCGCACCAGCGCGCGCAGGTCCGCCTGTTCCACGCCGGCGGCGACGTCGGCCGCTTCGTCGGTGACGTCCGGCGCCTCCTCGATGGACGCGTGCCGGCTGCCGGCCCGCAGCCGGCGGTGGCACTCGTTCCGCGCCACCGCGTACAGCCAGGACCGCAGCCGCTCCGGGTCGCGCAGCCCGGCCATCCGGGGCGCCGCGATCACGAACGTGTCCTGCACGGCGTCCGCGGCGTCGGCGGGCTCGCGCAGCATCGACCGGCAGAAGCTGTACAGCGGTGTCGCGTACCTGTCGTACGCCTCGGCGAGCCCCGCGGGATCGCCCGCCACGATGGCCGCGACGACCTCACGGTCGCGCATGCCAATACCGTACCCATGTAATTCCATATACGGACAGAAACGGACGAAATGCTACGTCAGCGGGCGGCCAGCGTGGCGAGGTAGCTCGCCGACGCGGCGTAGGCGCGCTCGATGCTGAGCCCGACCCTGGACCGGTCCCGGTAGCGGAACTGCGCCCGGCCGGGCTGGAGCTGGTCCCCGCCGGTCGGCAGCACGTGCACCCGGACGCGGTCGGGCAGCGACGACATCTCCTCGTGGAACCGGTGCCGCCGCGCGATCTCGAACGCGACCAGGCCCACCTCCCACGGCCGCCGCGGCACCGCCAGCGGGCTCTCGATCCGCCCGACCTGGAGCACGTACACGACCGACGCGCCCAGCGCCACCGCCCGCCCGACCGGGATCGAGTCGACCAGGCCGCCGTCGAAGTAGTGCGTCCCGTCGATCTCCACCGGCGGCAGCAGCCCGGGCACGGCGCACGACGCCATCACCGCCGGGACCACCGGCCCGGACGAGAACCAGCGCGCGGTGGCGCCCTCGATGCTCGCCGCCACGCACTGGAACGGCAGCTCGAGATCGGAAAACGAGTCCCCGGGCAGCACGGACGCGAGCACCTTCCGCAGCGGCTCGAGCGAGTGCAGGTGCGTTCCCGAGCGCACCAGCCGCGCCGCCCGGCCGAACAGCTTCTCGCTGAACGCCATCCGCAGTTCCTCGCCCTGCCACATGCGCGCGAGCCGGCCGGCCGCCTGCGCCGGGTCGGCCGCGACCAGCACGCCGTTCAGCGCCCCGATCGAGGTGCCCACGACCAGGTCGGGCCGGACACCAGCCTCGGCGAGCGCGCGCAGCATCCCGACCTCGTGGGCACCGAGCAGCCCGCCGCCGCCGAGGACGAAGGCCGTGGTCATAGGGGCAGGATAGCCAGGCCGTTCGGCCCCTAAACGGCCTCAGCCACGCCGGATGGTCAGGCCGAGCGAGCCGAACTGCTCGAACGGCCGGTGATAGCCGCGCTCGATGTGGTGGATGCCGCGCAGGACCGACGGCCGGTCTGCCACGGCCGCGGCCAGCACGGCGGAGAACCCGGCCCGCACGTCGGGCAGCGTGACGTCGGCGCCGCGCAGCTTGGACACGCCCCTGATCACCGCCGAATGCACCGCGTTCGTGTCGTGGAACCGGCACGCCTCGCCGCCCAGGCAGGCCGCGAACGTCTCGATCTCGCAGCCCATCTCCTTCAGCGCGGGCACGTACACCAGCCGGTTCTCGAACACCGTCTCGTGCAGCACGGACATGCCCTCGGCCTGGGTGAACAGCACCATCAGCGGCTGCTGCCAGTCGGTCATGAAGCCCGGGTGGGTGTCGGTGTGCACCGCGGCCGGCCGCAGCCCGGACGGCGCCGAAGCAGTGATCCACTCGTCGGTGATGTCGATCTGCGCGCCCATCTTGGCCAGCGTCGTGATCGCGGTGACCAGGCGGTCCTGCGGGCAGCCGTGCACCCGGACCTCGCCCCGGGTGATGAGGCCGGCCACCAGGTAGGAGAAGGCCTCGAGCCGGTCGCCGGCCAGCCAGCGGGACGCGCCGCGCAGCCGGGGCACGCCCTCGATGACGATCCGCCGGTCCGGGCTCAGCTCGATGTGCGCGCCCATCCGCTGCAGGAACAGGGCGAGCTCCACCACCTCGGGTTCGGTGGCCGCGTTGCGCAGCACCGTCGTGCCCTCGGCCCGCACCGCGGACAGCAGCACCGTCTCGGTGGCGCCCACGCTCGGGTACGGCAGGTCGATCCGGGCACCGTACAGCCGCGACGCCCGGGCCGTGATTCCGGTCGGCCCCGCCTCGATCTCGGCGCCGAGGGCGCGCAAGGCGGCCACGTGGAAGTCGACCGGCCGCCGCCCGATCGGGTCGCCGCCGACCAGCGGCACGAACGCCTCCCCGGTCCGGTGCAGCAGCGGCCCGAGCATCAGGATCGGGATCCGGTTCAGCCCGGTGAACGCCT
>Ga0335081_10003679_pt1 | contig 24121 bp, 21 predicted proteins | sample Lox_Sample_35_FD_206713 | JGI IMG/M metagenome (GOLD analysis project Ga0335081, IMG submission 206713) | Soil microbial communities from Loxahatchee National Wildlife Refuge, Florida, United States - Lox_Sample_3.5 | ecosystem: Environmental > Terrestrial > Soil > Wetlands | place: USA...
TGCGGCGTCTTGACCGCGCGCGCAGCCGCGACCAGCGCGTCGACGCTCGGGTCGCGCGGCGCGGGCAGGTCGGCGTCGCGCACGACGACCAGCCCGTCGACCGTCTGCGGCACGCCCCACATCGCGCCGCCGAGCTCGCCGAGCGCGCGCGCCTCGGGTGTCCAGTCGAGCCCGACCAGCGCGGCGGGCGGCGCGACCACCAGCCTGGCCGCGACCAGCTCGGGCAGCCAGGTCGCGTCGATCCGGATCAGATCGGGGCAGTGCTCGCCGGCGCGCAGGATCTCGCTGATCACCTGTTGCCCGCGCGCGAACGGCACGAGCGACGAGTCGACCGCGAGGCCGCGCTCGGCCATCGTCGAGTTGAACAGCTCGGTCTCGTCGGCGTCGAACGTGTGCAGGAAGTGGATCGGCGGCGGCGCGGCCGGCTCGTGGCCGCAGGCCGCCAGGACGAGCACGACGGGCCAGCGCACGCGACGAGCCTACGTGATATTGCTGTCGCGTGCGCAGCATGACCGGCTTCGGGCGGGGCGTCTCCGAGCAGGCCCGGCTGCGCGCGACGGTCGACGTCCGCGCGGTCAACCACCGCTTCGTCGATCTCAAGCTGCGCGGCGCGCCGGTCTCGCCCGCCACCGAGGAGGCGATCGCGCAGCGCATCCGCAACGCGATCGAGCGCGGCGCCGTGACCGTCGCGATCCACTGCGCGCGGCTCGACGTCGCGGCCGCGCAGATCGACACCGCGGCCGCGCGCGCGGCCCACGCCGCGCTCGCCGAGCTCGCCCACGCGCTCGGCCTGCACCCGCCCGATCTCGCGCTCGTGCTCGCGCAGCCCGGCGTCGTGGTCGTGCCGGAGGACGATCGCGATCCCGCGGCCGAGGCCGCCGTGCTGACCGCGCTCGATGCCGCGCTGGTCCAGCTCGCCGGCATGCGCGAGGTGGAAGGCCAGGCGCTCGCGCGCGAGCTGGTCGCGCGGATCGACGAGCTGTCGCGGCTCAAGGACGGGATCGCCGAGCTCGCCGCGGGCATGCCCGACGCGCTGCGCCGGCGCCTGCACGATCGCCTGCAGCGCCTGATCCGCGACGAGGCCGCCGACAAGCAGGCCGATGCCGCGGGCTGGCTCGATCCGGCGCGGCTCGCCCAGGAGGTCGCGCTGCTCGCGGAGCGCGCCGACGTCACCGAGGAGCTGGTCCGGCTGCACAGCCACCTCGATCAGGCGCGCGCGCTGGTCGGTGGAAAGGCGGCGGCCGGGCGCCGGCTCGACTTCCTCGTGCAGGAGATCGGGCGCGAGCTCAACACGATCGGCAGCAAGAGCGCGGCCGCGGAGATCACCGCGGCGGTGGTCGAGGCCAAGGCGACGCTCGAGAAGGTGCGCGAGCAGGTACAGAACGTGGAATGATGCGCGGATGCCGGCGCGCGATCGCGGTGTCCTGGTCATCGTCAGCTCCCCGTCGGGGGCCGGCAAGACCACGCTGACCCGCCGCCTGCTCGCCGAGTTCGGACCGCGCCTCGAGTTCTCGGTGTCGTACACCACGCGGCCGATCCGCCCCGGCGAGGTGAACGGCCGCGACTACTGGTTCGTCACGCCCGAGCAGTTCGAGCAGATGGCGGAGCGCGGCGAGTTCGCCGAGCACGCGTTCGTGTTCGGCAACCGCTACGGCACCGCGCAGGCGCCGCTCGAGGCCGCGCTCGCCGCGGGCCGCGACGTGATCTTCGATGTCGACTGGCAGGGCGGCGCCGCGCTGTCGGCGCGCTGGCCGGCCGACTCGCTCAAGGTGTTCATCCTGCCGCCCGACCTGCGCACGCTCGAGGCCCGGCTGCGCCAGCGCGCGACCGACGCTCCGGAGGTGATCGAGCGCCGGCTGCGCAAGGCGATCGAGGAGCTCGAGCATTACGGCGAGTACCAGCACCTGATCGTCAACGACGATCTCGATCGCGCCTACGCCGTACTGCGCGCGATCTACCTGACCCGCCGCTACGGCACGGTCGATCGTCCAGATGTAACGCTTCCGCTCGCCGAGCTGACCCGGTTGGTCGAGCGGAACCGCGCGTCGGGTGCGGAAGCTCACGCCCGCGCGCTGGTCGGGCGGTGACGCGTCGTCAGGGCTGGTCAAGCGCGAGCGTTTGACGATATCGTTGCAGCGCCAACGAACCGGAGGGCTCGGATGATCCGATCGACGTGGTGCTGCGTCTGGTTGTGCGCGACGGTCGGGTGCGTCGTCGGGTCTGCCGATTCCAGCGCGCCGAGCGAGAGTGCGGACCACAAGTCCGGGGGCAACTCGATCGCCAACGACACCGCCTTCGCGAATCCGAGCGGCCAGGCGGCGACGTTCAGCACGACCGGGTCGGTCGATCTCGGCTCGCCGTTCTTCCAGAGCTTCGGCACGAACGGCCGGACCTGCGGCACCTGCCACGACCCGAGCACCGGCTGGACGATCACGCCGGGCGCGGTCCAGCAGCGCTTCGCCGCCACCGGCGGCACCGATCCGATCTTCGCGCTGGTCGACGGGGCGGTGTCGCCGACCGCCGACGTCTCGACCGTGGCGGCCCGCCAGCAGGCGTACGCGATGCTGCTCGCCAAGGGCCTGATCCGGATCGGGATCGGCATCCCGGCCAACGCCGAGTTCTCGCTGGTCGCGGTCGACGATCCCTACGGGTTCGCGAGCGCGCAGCAGCTGTCGCTGTTTCGCCGGCCGCTGCCCAGCACCAACCTGCCGCTGCTGACCGCCGTGATGTGGGACGGCCGCGAGACCCTGGCCGGCGGCGACCACTGCAACCACAGCGACGAGGGCGGCGCGTGCTTCGCGTCGGTCGATCCGGCCGATCTCGAGGACCAGGCCAACGGCGCGACGCTCGGCCACGCCCAGGCGCAGTTCCCGTTGACCTCGTCCCAGCAAGCCGCGATCGCGCAGTTCGAGGCGTCGCTGTACACCGCGCAGGTCTGGGACAACGGCGCGCACGATCTCACCGACGCGCGGCACGCGATGGGCGGCCCCGACGCGCTCGCCGCGCAGGCGACGTACTACGGGATCAACGACAACCTCGGCGACTACCAGACCGGCGCGCCGTTCAGCGCGGTGATCTTCACCGAGTACAGCGCGTGGCGGGGCGCGCCGGGCGGCGGCGTCGAGGCGGCGCGCGCCGCGATCGCGCGGGGCGAGGACATCTTCAACAGCCGGCCGATCACGATCTCCGGCGTCGGCGGGCTCAACGCCGGTGGCCCGTTCAACCCGCCGCTGCCGGCGTCGTTCACCGGCACCTGCGGCACCTGCCACGACACGCCGCACGCCGGCGATCACTCGATCGCCGCGCCGCTCGACATCGGCCTGGTCGATGCGTCGCAGCGCACGCCCGACCTGCCGCTCTACACGCTCCGGAACAACACGACCGGCGAGACCCGGCAGGTCACCGATCCCGGCCGCGCGCTGATCACCGGCAAGTGGGCCGACATCGGCAAGTTCAAGGGCCCGATCCTGCGCGGGCTGGCCGCGCGCGCGCCGTACTTCCACAACGGCTCGGCGGCGGATCTCGACGCGGTGGTCGACTTTTACGACCAGCGCTTCGGCATGGGCCTGTCGGCGCAGGAGCACTCGGACCTGGTCGCGTTCCTGCGCGCGCTGTAGCCCGCGCGCATCGCGTGCGACATCGCGAACGCAGTTGACGGGCTCGCGCGCGTTCGCCACGATCTCCGCTATGCCGGTCGCCCGTCTGGTGATCGCAGGACTCGCGATCGCGGGATGCACGAAGACGTTCAGCAAGGAGGCGGTGCAGCCGAATCCGCTGATCCATCCCGTCGACACGCTGCGCACGTCCGAGCCGATCACGATCGTCACCAGCCTGATGAACCTCGAGGAGCCCGATGCGCCCGACGGCTACCGCGACACCGGGCTCGTCCACAACCATCGCTTTCCGCTGTTCAACCGGGCGAGCTTCACGATGGTGTCGCGCGATCGCCTGCGCTTTCACGTCCAGGTCGATCACACCTGGGACACCTACGCCGATCTGCGGACGTGGGAGGTCACGCTGATCGACGATCGGGGCCACAGCTGGCAGCCCGAAGCGGTCGAGCACGCGCGCACCACGGTGATCACGCACATGTGGGACTACGAGCAGCGCACCGCGCTGTGCGACTCGAAGGGCCGCAACGCGCGCGGCGATTGCTACAACCTGATCGGCTACGCCGACGACGGCTGGAAGCGCCGCCAGCCGCTCGGCAACATCTCGGTGTATCGCGGCAAGGCCGACTTCGTGTTCTACCAGCGCGACCTGTTCTCGAGTCAGGTGCGCTGGCTCAAGCTGATCGTGAAGCGCTCCGGCGAAGCGTTCGAATTCACGTGGCGGTTCGACGACACGGTGGCCGCCGACTAGGATCGTCGTCGCATGGTACGCTGACCACGTCGACTTGGCGTGATGCAGCAGCTCGATACCATCCTGTCGGAGGTGGCCGGCTACCACCCGGCCGCCGATCTCGCGATCGTGCGGCGCGCGTACCAGTTTGCCGCGACCGCGCACGACGGCCAGACCCGCAGGTCGGGCGATCCCTACGTCACCCATCCGCTCGCGGTCGCGCAGATCATCGCGGAGCTCAAGCTCGACGTCGCGAGCGTGTGCGCAGGGCTGTTGCACGATTGCGTCGAGGACACCAGCGCCACCGTCGAGCAGCTCGGCGAGCAGTTCGGCAAGGAGATCGCGTACCTGGTCGACGGCGTGACCAAGCTCGGCAAGCTGCCGTACTCGACGCGCGAGGAGCAGCAGGCCGAGAACTTCCGCAAGATGCTGCTCGCGATGGCGCGCGACATCCGCGTCATCCTGGTCAAGCTGTGCGACCGGCTCGACAACATGCGCTCGCTCCACCACCTGCCGCCGGAGAAGCAGGAGCGGATCGCGGCCGAGACCATGCAGATCTACGCGCCGCTGGCCAACCGGCTAGGTATCCAGTGGATCAAGGTCGAGCTCGAGGATCTCGCGTTCAAGTACCTCTATCCGGGCGAGTACGAGCAGCTCGCCGGCGAGATCGCGAAGACCCGGGCCGAGCGCCTCGAGTACATCCATCACGTCGAGAAGCTGATCCAGAAGGAGATGGAGGGCGGCGGCGTGCCGTGCGCGGTCAACGGCCGCGCCAAGCACCTGTGGTCGATCTACCAGAAGATGAAGCGCACGCAGCGGCCGTTCGCCGAGATCCACGACGCGATCGGCTTCCGCGTGATCACCGACAGCCAGATGCACTGCTACCAGGCGCTCGGCGTCGCGCACTCGACGTGGACGCCGATCCCCGGCCGGTTCAAGGACTACATCGCGCTGCCCAAGCCCAACCTCTACCAGTCGCTGCACACCGCGGTGATCGGTCCCAAGGGCGAGCGCATCGAGATCCAGATCCGCACCAACGAGATGAACCTGGTCGCCGAGCACGGCATCGCGGCGCACTGGAAGTACAAGGAGGCCGGCGGGCCGGGGATGTCGGCCGAGGACGACAAGAAGTTCGCCTGGCTCCGCCAGCTCATGGAGTCGCAGAAGGAGCTGCGCGATCCGACCGAGTTCCTCGAGTCGGTGAAGATCGACCTGTTCGGCGACGAGGTGTTCGTGTTCACCCCGCAGGGCGACGTCAAGCCGTTGCCCAAGGGCAGCTGCCCGATCGACTTCGCGTACGCGGTGCACAGCTCGATCGGCGATCACTGCTCGGGCGCGCGGGTCAACGGCATGATCGTCCCGCTGCGCTACCAGCTGCGCAACGGCGACACCGTCGAGATCATCACGAGCCCGAACCAGAAGCCGAACAAGGACTGGCTCAAGCTGGTCAAGACCGCGCGCGCGCGCACCAAGATCCGCTGGCTGCTCCGGCAGGAGCAGCGCGAGAAGGCGGTCGCGCTCGGCACCGACCTGATCGACAAGGCGCTGCGCAAGCACGACCTGACGCTCCAGCGCGCCGACAAGCAGCTGCAGCACGCCGCCAAGGAGCTGCGCTGCCAGACCGTCGACGAGCTGATCGTGCAGCTCGGCTACGGCAAGATCACGGTGGCGCAGGTGATGGAGAAGGCGCTGCCCGGCGGCGCGACCAAGGGCGAGGGCGCGGCGGCGCCACGCACCGAGAGCATGCTGAAGACGCTGCTGCGCAAGGTGACGCGGCGGACGTCGTCGTCGGGCATCAAGGTCGCGGGCGAGGAGGACATCCTCGTGCGGTTCGCCAAGTGCTGCTCGCCGCTGCCCGGCGATCCGATCGTCGGCTTCATCACGCGCGGCCGCGGGGTCACGGTGCACCGCCGCGACTGCGACAAGGGGCTCGACCTCGATCCCGAGCGGCGGATCGACGTCGAGTGGGACGGCACGTCGAAGGCGCAGCACGAGGTCGCGATCCAGGTGCTGTGCGCCGACAAGCCCGGCCTGCTCGCGCACATCTCGCAGTCGTTCACCGATCAGGGCGTGAACATCTCGCAGGCGCACTGCCGCGCCACCGAGGACGGCCGCGCGGTCAACACGTTCCACGCCTCGGTCAAGGACCTCGATCAGCTCAAGCAGGTGATCCGGTCGCTGTCGCGGATCAAGGGCGTCTACTCGGTCGACCGCGTCGCGGCCGAGCAGGCGGGATGATCAGGCCTTCGGCGCCGGCTTGCCGGGCTCGCCGAGGTGCGCGAACAGCTCGCTGGCGCTCGCGGTCGACTTGCGCGCGAGCCGGTTCTTGCGGCGGCGGCCGGCCTTCTCGTGCTTGTTCTTGCGCTTGACGCGGGTCGCGGCGGTGCGGGAAGCCATGACGGCGCGTTCTACGCTCGACGGGCGGCAATGTCAAACCGTGGTACGTTGCTTTCCCTCGGAGATGCCCATACGATCCGCACGATTAGAGGGATGAGGCGATGAAGCTCTGCCCCAAGTGCCAGAAGCAGTTCAGCGACGACGCCAACTTCTGTCCCGTCGACGCCGCCCGGCTCGTCCCCCTCGAGACCCAGACCGCCGGCGCCGACGCGCTCGCCGCCCGGTTCGAGCTCGGCGTCCGGCTGGGCGGTAGCCGGACCGGCGTGGTCCATCGGGCGACCGACAAGACCACCGGCAAGGCCTGCGTGGTCAAGCTGATCGCCCCGGCGGTCACCGCGTTGCCGGGCGTGTCGCAGCGGCTCGAGCGCGAGCTCAAGCAGCTCGAGCGGGTCAACAGCGCGGGCGTCGCCAAGGTGCTGGCCTCGGGCAAGCGCGGCGACGAATCGTGGGTCGCGCTCGAGCTGCTCGACGGCGCGCAGACCCTGGCCGAGGCGATCTCGGCGCGCGGGCCGATTCCGGCCGAGCGCGCGGCCGATCTGATCGAGCTGATCGGCGAGGCCCTGATCGAGGCCGCGCAGGTCGGCGTCGTGCATCGCGATCTCGCGCCGAAGAACGTGCTGTTCGCCGGGTCCGACGTGAAGCTGGTGAACTTCTCGCTGCCGGTGCCGACCAGCGACAAGGTGCCGGGCGTGCCCGAGTTCGTCTCGCCCGAGCAGGTCGACGGCCGCGCGGTCGACCAGCGCTCGAACCTGTACTCGCTCGGCGCGCTCTACTACTACGTGCTGACCGGCCAGGCGCCGTTCACCGGGTCGGCCGACGAGGTCCACCGCCAGCACGCGAGCGGCACGATCCGGCCGCCGTCGCAGCTGATGCCGGTGCCGCCCCAGGTCGAGGCCGTGATCCTGCGCGCGCTCGACCGCAGCCCGACCAAGCGCTTCCTCACCGTGCGCCAGTTCGTCGACGAGGTCACGCGCGTCGGTCACGGCGAGGTGATCGAGCTCAAGCAGACGATGGCGATGGGCCGCGCCAACAAGCCCAAGGGCGAGCTGGTCCAGACGCTGATGGGCATCCGCGGCGGCCTGCCGGCGTCGGCGCAGGTGCCGCAGCCGATGGTGGCAGCCGCGCCCGCCCAGGTCGTGGCCGGCGTACCGCTCGCCCAGGCTCCGACCGCCGCGGTGCCGGCCGCGCCGGTCGTCCCGCAGCGCGCGCCGACCAACCCGGTCGTGCCGAGCACGGTGGTCGGCGTGGTCGCGCCGACCGTGCACGGCGTGCCCTCGGCGCCCGGTGCCCCGGTCGCCCCGGCCGCCGCGTCCCCCTGGGCTGCACCGGCCGCGCAGCCCGCGCCGCCGGTGATCGCGCCGCCGGTGGTCGCGCCGCCGGTGGTCGCCGCCCCGGTCGTGGCGGCACCGGTGCTGGCCGCGCAGCCGGCCGCCCCGGTGGTCGCCGCGGCGCCGGCCGGCAAGAAGAAGCCGGTCGACGAGCAGAAGGGCAAGTTCCGCGAGACGATGTGGTTCAAGAAGGGCGACCTCGACGCCCAGGCGGCGCAGGCGGCCGCCGAGGAGCGCATGCGCACCGGCAAGCTCGCCGACAGCGATCGCGCCGACTCGCTGCCGATCGACGAGCGCTACAAGGACGACGGCTCGATCACGCGCGGCGACAAGGAGAAGTACAGCCTGCGCACCGGCGGCACGCAGATGATGCCGGCGATCGACGAGCGGGGCGCGCGGACCGACGGCAAGGTCTCGGAGGACGCGCTGATCGGCGAGATGAAGCGCGGCCGCGGCGTGGTGATCATCTTCGCGGTCGCGGCGATCATGGTCGCGCTGATCATCTACCTGATGTTCCGCTGAGCGCGATCACGCGGGCGCGCGTGGCATCGGCCGGATCGCCGGTCACGCCGCCGGGGAGATCGATCTCGCCCTTGACGCACATCGCGGCGGCCTCGACCACCAGGTCCGGGTGCGCGCCGGCGACGCCGATCACCGTGACCTCGCGCGCGACCAGCGCCCCGGGCAGATCGGCGGCGGGGGCGAGCGCGGTGAGCGTCGCGCGCGGCCCGGCGAGCGCGCACGCGAGCGCGTGATCCGCCCCGGTCGCGAGGATCCGCCACGGCCGCGCGCCGAGCCCGGCGGCGGCCACCGCGGCGCGCACGTCGTCGGCGGTGCGCGCGAGCGCCGCGCCCTTGCCGAGCAGCCAGTCGCACCACGCGGGGTCATCGCCCGCGATGACGATCGGCGCGATCGACTTGGCGATCAGGATCTCGATCAGGAACCGGGTGACGCCGGTCGCGCCGAGCACGACCACCGGCTCGCGCGGCGACAGCCCGGTGCGCGCGTACAGCGTGTAGGCGAGCGCGACGTCGCCCGCCACCGCCGCCGCCGCCGGCACCGGCAGCTCGAGCCCGTCGCCGAGCGCGACCGCCCAGCGCGCCGCGACCCGCCGCCGCGGCGCGAGCGGCTCGTGCCGGCGCGCGTGCGGGCACACCGCGGCGCCGCCGCGCCGGCACACCTCGCACTGGCCGCACGGATCGCTCGGGCCGATCAGCACGTGCTTGCCGAGCAGCGCCGCCGACTTCGGATCGACGTCGTCGACCACGCCGGCCGCGGCGCCGCCGGGTTGCGCGGCGAGCACGGCCAGGCCGATCTGGTCCTGCGCGTGCTCGTCGCCGGTCACCACTCGTCGCGCTTGCGGCGGGTCGGCGGCGCGCCGACCGGGTCGGTCGACAGCGAGTCGCGCTGCGGCGGCTCGTCGGACTCGTACGCCGGATCGGGGGCGAGCGCGGTCTGGCTATCGTCCTGGCTCTGGCCGAACGTCATCGCGTAGTCGGCGCCCTCGTTCTCGTAGGCGTTCTCGTCGAGCATCGCGTCGGCCTCGGCGAGCAGCTCGGCGGCATCGGGCAGCTCCTCGACCGGCTCGAGCGGCGGCGGTGTCTTGCTGCGGCCGGGCGGCGCCATCGGCGGCGCGGTGCGCGGCACGGCGACCGGCATCGGCGGCGGGGTCAGGCGCGCGCGCGGACCGCCGAGCGCGCTGACCGGCAGGCCCTGCCGCGCCCGCCACGCCGACAGTGCCGCGACCAGATCGTCGTACGGAATCATGCTCCCTACGCTATCACGCGGGCGTGCTACAAGCGGCTCGTGATCCGCCTCGTGACGTCGTCGATCGTGCCGACCGACGGCTTCCTGCACGGCTTCCCCGAGCGCGGCGGCGGCGTGTCGACCGGCCCGCGGGAATCGCTGAACCTCGGCGCGCGCTGGGGCGACGACCGCGAGCGGGTCGACGAGAACCGCCGCCGGCTCGCCGCGCATGCCGGCTTCGCGCCCGACCAGCTGCAGATCACCCGCCACGTCCACGGCACCGCGGTGTGGCGGGTGGGCGAGCCGTTGCCCGAGCCGGCCGAGTTCGACGGCCTGGTGACCGACCGCGCCGGCCCGGTGCTCGGCGCGTTCGCGGCCGACTGCATCCCGCTGGTGCTGGCCGAGCCCGAGGCGCGCGTGATCGGCGCGGCGCACGCCGGCTGGCGCGGCACGATCGCCGGCATCGCGCCGAACGTGGTCGCGCGCATGGTCGAGCTCGGCGCGCGCGCCGATCGCGTGCGGGTCGCGCTCGGCCCGTCGATCGGGCCGTGCTGCTTCGAGGTCGGCCCCGAGGTGGTCGCGGCGTTTCGCGCGCGGTTCGGCGAGCTCCCCGGGCTGGTCGTCCCCGGCCCGCACAAGGACCACGTCGACCTGCGGGTCGCGATGCGCGCGTCGCTCGAGCGCGCCGGCGTGCGCGGCGAGCTGATCGACGCGTCCCCGCCGTGCACGCGCTGCAACCCCGACCGGTTCTTCAGCTACCGCCGCGACGGTCAGGACGGCGGCGTCCACATGGCGTTCATCGCGATGCGCTGATCACGGGCACGCGCCCACGACGTAGCCGCCGTCGCTCGCGCTGACGCACTGGCCCGCGCTGGCCGCGAACCCGAAGCTCGCCGGCTCGGTGGTCGCGGTGAAGCTGCCCTGCTGGACGGCGACCTGGTCCGCCACCGGCGTGCTCGCGAGCGTGCCGTCGACCACGACCTCGGTGACGTCGAACGCGGGCGTCTCGCCGAGCGCCGCGTCGTCGACCGTCCGCCGCAGGTCCAGCCGCGGCGTCACGGTCGCGGTCGCGCCGACCATCGCCGACACGCTGCGGCCGTCGTCGGGATCGAGATCGATGGTCAGCGCTGGCACGCCGCCGCGCGACAGCGTGGTCGTGCGGTCGCCCAGCCACAGCTGGTCGAGCTCGAGCAAGCCCGACGGCGACAGCGACACGCTGCCGGTCGCGCTCGGCAGGTCGAGGTCGGTCGACGGCACGCCGGGCAGGTGCAACGCGAGCTCGCCGAACGCGAGCGCGAGCGTCCCCGCGGGTGCGCTGCCGTCCGCGCCGAGCGAGATCAGCTCGCCGTCGCTGATCGTTGCCGACACGCTGCCCTGGACCTCGATCGTGTTGTCGACCCCGACCATCGCGACGATCGAGCTGGCATCGACCGAGGAGACGATCGCGCTGGCATAACCGGTCGCGCCCGCGCTCACCGGCTCGGCACCGAGCAGCTGGGCGAACGCGCCGATCGCCGCGTCCTCGCCGTCGAGATCGAGCGTCGCGTCGAGCTCGCCGGGCTGGAGCTGGAACACCAGCGGCTCGTCGTGGTCGGCGTCGAGCTCGATCGCGAAGCGCATCGTGCCGGGATCGTCCTGTTCGACGCGCACCGCCGGCTGGGCGAGCGCGACGCGCTCGGTGCACGCGGGATCGGGCGTGTCGCCGCAGAACAGCGCCGCGGGCAGCTCGTAGCGGCCATCGCCCTTGGTGTTGGCGTCGGCGAACACCTGCTGGTCGAGCCAGCCGGTGACCGCCGCGGGATCCCAGCTCGGCGCGGACAGCCCGCACAGCCCGCCCACGACGGCGAGCGTCGAGTGTGCGTCCAGGGCGGCGGTGATGCCGTCCTGCGCGGCCCTGGCCGAGGCGAGCAGCCCGCCGAGATCGGTATCGACCTTGGCGCGCACCGCGCTCGGCGCCGGTGGTGGCGAGCAAGCGGCGACCGCGATCAGCGACATCCACACGCGCATGGCCGTGGTCCCTACAACCGCGATGCCAGCCGGACCTCGCGGGGCGCTGCCCGGACCTGCCGCGCGCTGCCGCGCCGCGGCGTCGAGGATCTGTCAGTCGACGGTGATCCCGAACGCCGGCAAGAGGTCGCCGGTCAGCGACTGCACGACCACTTCCGCCTTGTGCCAGTCGACCATCGCCTGGGCCTCGCGCAGCTCGGCCTGGCGCAGGTCCTCGAGCCGGTTCAGCACGTCGAAGTTGGTGCGCGTGCCGAGGTTGAACCGATCGGTCTCGATCCGGATGTTCTCCTTGGCGAGCTCGATCGCGCGCTGGCTGAGCACGACCCGGCGCTGGGCGAGCTCGAGCTGCGCGACCGCGGTGGTCATGGTCTGCGCGAGCCGCGCCCTGAGGTCGAACGCGTTGACCGCGATCTTCTCGCGCTGGGTGCGCAGCTCGCGCGCGCGGCCCTTGACGTCGTGCTGGCCGATCGAGCGCGAGAACGTCAGCGAGCCGACGATGCTCACGCTCTTGAGCTCGGCCAGATCCTTGGCGGTCGCGTCGAAGCTGCCCTCGGCACCGGTCGGGCCGATGGTCAGAGCGGCGTCGAGCTGCGGCAGCAGCGCGTTCTCGGTGACATCGATGTCGACCGTCGTGCTCGCCTTCTGGTCGGCGAGCTGCGCGAGCTCGGGGCTCGCGGCGAACGCGCGCTCGACCAGCCCGCCGAGGTCCCACGTCCCCTCCTTGATGTCGAGCGTGCTGTCGACCCGGAGGCCGAGCTCGCCGCGCCCGATCGGCAAGCCGGTCGCGCGGCGCAGCGCGATCGACGCCTGCAGCACCGCGAGCTCGCCGGTCAGCACGTCCTCCTCGCGAGTCGCGATGATCTGCTCGACCGCCGGGATCTCGCTGTGCGCGGTCTTGCCGGCGTCGGCGCCGATCTGGGTGACGCGCAACCGCTCGCGCGCGAGCGCCAGGCTCTGCTCGGTGATCGCGACCTGGCGCTCGGCGAGCACGAGGTCCCAGTACGACGACACCACGTTCTCGACCGTGGTGATCGCGGCGAGCCGGCGCGCGAGCACGGCGGAGTCGCGCGACAGCTTGGCCTTCTTCTCGTTGGCGTCGTACAGCCACTCGCCGCGGCCCTTGAGCAGCGGCTGGGTGATCCCGCCGGTCACGAGGTCCTGCCACAAGGTCTGCGAGCCGAGCGGCCCGAACGTGTCGTTGCTGTAGCTGATGCCGCCGTGCAGGTCGATCGTGCCGCCGGTCGGAAGCAGGCGCGTGAAGTCGAGCGTCCCGCCGTACTGGTCCGACGACACCGCGAGGCCGTCGAACGCCGACAGCGTCTTCGCGCCGTTCGCCTGCGCCTGGATCGTCCAGTCGTGGCGGATCCAGGTCTCCGAGATCTGCGCGTCTGCGATCGCGATGTCGTACCTCGCGTTCTGCAGCGCCGGCGCCTGCCGCACCGCGACCTGCAACAGCGCGGGCAGCGCGGTCACCTGCGGCTCGCCGGCCCAGTCGATCAGATCGTTCGCGACCTGATCGCTGCCGCTGCCGCTGCCACTGCCGCTGCCACCGCCACCGCCACCGCCGACCGCGTCGAGCGCGGGTCCGATCAGGTCGGCGCGCGCGAGCGCCGAGCTCGCGATCAGAGCAGCAACCACCACGAAGCGCCGCATCGAGCGATTCGCATCATTGCATGGCGATCTCGCGCGCGCACCGTGCGACCGTGGTGCGACGCCTGCGACGTTTCGGGGCGGTGCCGTGGATCAGCTCCAAGCGGGCGTGTTAGCGTGCCCGCTCTACCGGTGGCCACGGTCCTTCGTACGTACTGTTTCCTCGACGCGCTCCAGCCGCAGCAGGCGACGTTCATCGGCAAGACCGCGCGCGGCTTTCTGCCCGTGCCGTTCCAGGCCTCGCTGTGGGTCGAGATCGCGCCGGGCATCGCGATCAACCAGGTGACCGACGCCGCGCTCAAGGCGACCAGGGTCCAGCCCGCGGTCCAGGTGGTCGAGCGCGCCTACGGCCTGCTCGAGGTCCACGATCACGACAAGGGCGAGGTGCTCTCGGCGGGCGCCGCGATCCTCAAGTACCTCGGGCTCGACGAGCACAACCGGCTCAAGCCGCGGGTGCTCACCAACCAGATCATCCGCGGGGTCGAGGCCTACCAGACCCAGATCATCAACCGCAGCTCGCAGGGCATGATGGTGTTGCCCGGCCAGTCGCTGTTCATCTTCGAGTGCGAGCCCGCCGGCTACGCGGTGCTCGCCGCCAACGAGGCCGAGAAGGCCGCGCACGTCTACCTGGTCAACGTCACGCCGTACGGCGCGTTCGGCCGGCTCTACATGTCGGGCCCCGAGGCGGAGATCGATGCCGCGGCCGCGGCGGCGACCGCCGCGCTCGCCGGCGTCACGGGCAAGGAGCCCGAGAAGTTCGTGGATCGCTAGGAGAACCTAGGAGATGAGAGATGGCTGATGCACTCGGAATGATCGAAGTCAAAGGCTTCGTCGGCATGGTCGAGGCCGCCGACGCGATGGTCAAGGCGGCGAAGGTCGAGCTCGTCGGGTACGAGAAGACCGGCGGCGGCTACGTCACCGCGATCGTGCGCGGCGACGTCGCGGCGGTGAAGGCGGCGACCGAGGCCGGCCAGCGCGCCGCCGAGCGCGTCGGCGAGGTGGTGTCGGTCCACGTCATCCCGCGCCCGCATGCCAACGTCGACGCGGTGCTGCCGCTCGGCCGCGCCGGCAACGGCCCCGCGAAGTAGCCATGGTGCTCGGCAAGGTCATCGGCACCTTGGTCGCGAGCCGCAAGGAGCCGACGCTCGAGGGCTTGAAGCTGCTCGTCGTCCAGGCGTGCGACGTCGACGGCGCGACCAGGCCGACCGGCGCGATCGCGATCGCGGTCGACGCGGTGGGCGCCGGGATCGGCGAGGTCGTGCTGTACGCCGCCGGCAGCTCGGCGCGCCAGACCCAGGTCACCCAGAACCGCCCGGTCGACGCGACGATCATGGCGATCGTCGACGAGATCGCGCTGGCCGGCGAGCGCCGCTACGTGAAGGAGTAGCGTGGCCACGCTCGACGAACGCAAGATCGAGGAGATCGTCGCGCGCGTGCTCGACCGGCTCGGCCACGCGGCGCCGCCGGCCAGCTCGGTCCAGGCGCTGACCGGCTCGCACCTCACCGCGCCGAGCCAGCGCCAGCCCGACATCCCGCGCGGCAGCAACGGCGTCTACGCCGATCCCGATCAGGCCGCCAAGGCCGCGCGCCGGGCGTTCGAGCAGAACGAGCAGACCCCGGTCGCGACCCGGATGAAGATGGTCGAGGGCATGCGCGCGGCGGTGCTCGCCAACAACGACGCGCTGTCGCGCTACGCGGTCGAGGAGACCGGCCTGGGCCGCTACGAGGACAAGCTGTCGAAGAACAAGCTGGTCGCGGTCAAGACGCCGGGCTGCGAGATCCTGCGGACGATCGCGTACACCGGCGACGACGGCCTGATGCTGACCGAGCGCGCGCCGTACGGCGTGTTGCTCGCGATCACCCCGACCACCAACCCGACCGAGACCATCCTGTGCAACGCGATCGGCATGGTCGCGGCCGGCAACGCGGTGGTGTTCAACGTCCATCCGTCGGCGGCGCAGGTGTGCAACTGGTGCGTGCACCTGCTCAACGAGGCGATCCAGGCCGCCGGCGGACCGCGCGACGTGATCGTGTCGGTCGAGCGCCCGACGGTCGAGAGCGCGCAGGCGCTGATGAAGCACCCGATGGTGCGGATCGTGGTCGTCACCGGCGGGCCGGTCGTGGTCAAGCAGGCGATGAACTCGGGCAAGAAGGCGATCACCGCCGGCCCGGGCAATCCGCCGGCCGTGGTCGACGAGACCGCGAACATGACCAAGGCCGCCGACGCGATCGTGCGCGGGGCGTCGCTCGACAACAACATCGTGTGCATCGCCGAGAAGGAGGTGATCGCGGTCGACGCGATCGCGAGCCGCCTGATCGACGAGCTCAAGCGCCAGCCCGTGCTGTGGCTCGATCACCGCCAGGTCAAGGAGCTCGAGAAGGTCGTGCTCGAGGGCGATCACGTCAACAAGGCATGGGTCGGCAAGGACGCGTCGCTGATCGCCGCGCAGATCGGCGTGCGCGGCCACGGCCACGACCTGCGCCTGCTGATGTGCGAGGTCGACGAGCAGCACCCGTTCGTCCAGCACGAGCTGCTGATGCCGGTGATCCCGCTGTTCCGCGTGCGCGACGCGACGGAAGGCATCGCCGCCGCGGTGCGAGTCGAGCACGGCTTCCATCACACCGCGACCATGCACTCGACCAACATCGACCACATGGCGGCGATGGCGCGCGTGTGCAATTGCTCGATCTTCGTCAAGAACGATGCGTCGTACGCCGGCCTGGGGCTGGGCGGCGAGGGCTACACCTCGTTCACGATCGCGAGCCCGACCGGCGAGGGCCTGACCACCGCGGTGCACTTCACGCGCGAACGCCGCTGCACGCTCAAGGAAGCGTTCCGGTTCGTCTGATGCGGGGCCCGGCGCTCGGCGTGCTCGAGCTGGCGTCGATCGCCCGCGGCGTGGTGGTCGCCGATGCCGGGCTCAAGCGCGCGCCCGCGGTGCTGCTCCACTCGCGCGCGGTGTCGGGCGGCAAGCACCTCGTGATGTTCGAGGGCGGCGTGGCCGAGGTCGAGGAGGCGATCGCGGCCGGCGCGGGAGTCGCCGGCGACGCGTTGATCGATCGCACCTGGCTGCCCGCGGCCGACGATCAGGTGTGGCCGATGCTCGGCGCGCCGGTCGCGCCGCCCGACTGGACCGCCGAGCCGAGCGCCGAGGCGGTCGCGATCGTCGAGACCCAGACGGTGTGCGCCGCGATCCGCGCCGCCGATGCCGCGTGCAAGGTGGCCGAGGTCGCCGTGCGCGACGTGCGGTTCGCGGTCGATCTCGCCGGCAAGGCCTACTTCACCCTGACCGGCACGCTCGACGCGATCGAGGCCGCGGCCGGCGCGGCGCGCGACGCTGCCGATCAACGGCTGGCCGGGCTCGAGGTGATCGCGCAGCCCGCGGCCGATCTGCGCGGCCGGCTGTTCCGCTAGTACCTCGCCACACAGGAGACGATTGGTTGCGGCTGCCGAGGCGCGCCGAGCGCGAGGCGCCGCGACGCAGCGCTACCGGGCGTAACGCAAGGAGCGGCAACGAAGCGATCGGCGATGGATCGGCGGCCCCAACCGATCAGATCCTGTGTGGCGAGGTACTGGCCGCGATGTCGGATGCTGTCGCCGGGGGTAAGCGCCCCGCTCGATCGCGAAGTTGTGGTCGGCCGCCCCCCGAGTGATCGCGCAAGCTCGCGAACCTGGTTGGCATCGGATGTGAACAACAGCTGTCACATGCGCGGCTTCATCGGGCTTCTCGTTCTGGCAACGGCGTGCACCGGATCGATCGGACCGGGCGGCGGCGGCGGCGACGACGACGGCTCGGGGAGCGGGCCACCGCCGACCAACGTCGCCGTCACGGTCCGCGACGGCTACGCGCCGCAGGCCAACATCAAGGTGATCTTCCAGAACGCCGACGACTCGGTGATCTCGGAGGTGACGACCGACGCCTCGGGCACGGCGACCGCGCCGATGCCGAACGGCGGCAACCTCACCGTGATCCGGACCTATCCGCCGCCGACGCCGCCCGCGCAGGCGATGCCGACCGAGGTGTTCACCTACGTCGGCGTGAAGGCCGGCGACAACATCGTGGTCGGCCACGAGATCGACACGCTCGATACGCCGAGCGCGATCGAGGTCAAGGTGCCCGACGGCGCCAACGGCACGGTCACCGTGACGGCCGCGTGCGGCACCGGCCAGGGCAACCCACCGTACGTCGCGGTGTCGGTCGCGGGCTGTGCCCCGAACCTCGAGTTCTTCGTCCAGGACGGGAACCGCGACTCGTTCATCGCCAAGGCGCCGTACGGCTCGGCGGTCGACTTCAGCGCCGACGAGCTCGCGCAGGCGCTGACCAGCGAGCTATCGTCGGCCGACATCGCGACCGACACCACCGAGATCGACGCCGAGATCCGGATCGTCGATGGCGCCACGACGCTGTACACCTCCGGTCAGAAGCGCGTCGATCAGAACCCGCAGCAGGTGAACCTGCCGAACGTCACCGGGGTCGACGAGCTGCTGGTCGCGACCATCCAGGGCCAGAACGGCAACGAGATGCTCGGCCAGCGCGTGCCGTACATGGCGACGCCGACCGCGGTCGACGGCAGCGCGTACCTCATCCCGTACGTCACCGGCAACGTGACCTACTCGCCCACCGGCTTCAGCTGGAGCGAGGACGGCTCCGGTACCGCGGACTTCGTGATCGGCACGCTCGACGTCACGCGCGGCCCGTCGCAACCCGGCCAGACCTTCCCGGAGAACGAGTACGTGCGCTACGTGATCGCGCCGCACAGCGGGACCTCGCTCGCGCTGCCGCTGCTCGCCGGCGCCGACGGGATCTACAACCCGACCAACAAGGACCAGATCACCGGCACGCACGGCCTCGGCGCGATGACCGGCGGCTACGACGCGGCGCGCGCCGGCGCGTTCAGCGTGCAGAACATCGTGCAGAACGCGCCGATGAACGGCACCGTGACCCTGTCGTACTCGGGCAACCCGCCGACGCTGCCGTAGCGCGTCGCGCGGGCCGTTCAGTCAGTGATGGATCGTGACGTGCTCGATCGTCACCGGCGATAGCGGCTTGTCGTTCTGATCGACCTGGACCGCGGTGATCTTCTTCACCACGTCGAGGTCCTTGCACTGGCCGAAGATCGTGTGGTGGCCGACCAGGTCGGGGCGCGAGCCCTCCATGATGAAGAACTGGCTGCCGTTGGTGCCGACCCGGCCGACCGACGGATCGTCGGCGTTGGCCATCGCGAGCGCGCCCGGGCCCATCTGCAGGCCCTTGACGAACTCGTTGCCGAACATGTAGCCGGGGCCGCCGTAGCCCTCGCCGAGCGGATCGCCGCCCTGGATCATGAAGCCGGCGATCACGCGGTGGAACGTCAGGCCGTCGAAGTACGGCTTGCCGGTCTCGACCTCGTCGGTCTTGGGGTTCTTCCACGCCTTCTTGCCGGTCGCGAGGCCGACGAAGTTCGCCACCGTCATCGGCGTCTTGTCCGGGTAGAGCTCGCAGTGGATGGTGCCGAGGTTGGTCTCGAAATCGGCCATCAGCTTGCCCGACCCCGGGATGTCCTTGAGATAGCCGTCGAGGTCCGCGGCGGTGGGCGGGACGGCCTCTGCCGGTGGCGCCGGCGGCGGCTGCTTGGCGACCGGCTCGGGCTTCATGTCATCGCTGCCCCTGGGCGGTGGCGTCGGAGTGGCGCTGCCGGTCGTCGTGCTGGTCTCGGCCGGCTTGTCCTTGTGGCCGCAGCCGGCCGCGAGCCCGAGGCTCGCGATCACGGCAAATGCTCGTGGAAGTTGCATGGCGCCGCGAACATGGCGCAAACGCCGCGGCGCTGCAACTCAGTGCCAGAACCCGATCGACAGCGCGAGGTTGTCGTACCCGGAGGCGAGATCGCCGGTCAGCGTGATCCGGCCGCGCCGCAGCCCCCACGCGTGGAACTCGAACACGCGGACCTCGATGCCGAACGTGCCGTGGACGCGGCCGGGCACGCCGTCGAAGCGCGCCGGCTCCCAGTAGCTGCCGCCGCGCACGCGCAGCCGGCCGGGCAGCCACTCGTACTCGGCGCCGGCGCGCGGCGACCACGCGAGGTGACGGCCGGAGCGCTCGAGCTCGTGCAGCCCGAACGCCTCGAGGCCGTACGAGTCGGGCGAGTCGCCGGTGAGCACGAGGTCGGCGACCACGGTGACCGCGCGTTCGTCGCGGAACGTCGACTTGACCTGGTGGTTCCATGCCGAGCCGGCGAAGCGGTAGGCACCGCCGGCGACCACGCGCCACGGCACGTAGACCTCGTCGGGCAGGATGTAGCCCTGGCACGACGCCGGATCGCAGTTGCTCGCGGTGACCTGGCCGCCCTCGATCGGGGTCGAGCCGGACAGCGCGAGCCGGAAGCTCTGGTTCGACGGGATCCACGTCGCGCCGGCCTCGAGCCCGGCGCCCTGGATGCCGAACAGCTCGGTGCAGCCGGGGCCGCTGCAGTCGGGCGAGATCCGGAGCTGCGCGAGCTGGATGTCCATGCCGACCGCGGTGTCGATCCGCGCGAACCACTTCGCGACCGCGACCTTGACCCGCCACGTGCTGGCGTCGATGTCGCTGGTCGAGCCGTTCGGCAGGGTCACCATGGCGCCGACCAGCGGCGCGCTCTGGTCGCTGAGCGTGACCGCGCCGGCCCAGTCGCGGACGCGCACCGAGCCGCCGAGCGTGAACGTCTCGTAGCCGCCGGTCGTGGTCGTCGTCAGCCCGGAGTTGGTGTAGTCGTGCGACAGCCCGGCGTTCAGGTAATCGAGGTGGTAGTCCCAGCTCCACGAGTCGTTGTCGGTGGTCTGGCGCACCGCCGAGGCCGAGGCGTTGACCAGCGTGCCCGACGAGCCGGCCGCGTTGGCCTCCGAGGCGCCCCCCATCGCGATCGTCGCGCTGTTGCCCAGCGGCACGCCGTCGTAGAGATCGATCCGGTAGTCGCGATCGGTGATCGGGGTCGTGGTCGGCTCGGCGTGCGCGACCGCGGTCAGCGCGCACAACGTGGCAAACACCCTCACGGCCAGCATCATACGGTGAAGTGCACTATCCTTGCCGTGATGCCGACCACCGGCGACGGCATGTCCAGCGAGAGCTCGTCCGCGCTGCCGTCGCTCGCGACGCTCCCGTTCAAGCGCCGGTTCGTCGTGCCCGCGGTCGCGCTCGCGCTGCTCGAGCTGCTCGCGGTCGGTTATCCGCTGTGGTCGGCGTTCGATCTCGGCGACCTCGGCGCCGACTCGCTGATCCGGACCGCGCTGCCGGTCGGGGTCGTCGCGCTGGTGGTGTGGCACGTCGCGATCACGATGTGGCTCCTGCCGCTGTGGTCGGCGGTCGCGGCGCGGCGGCGCGGCGAGCGGGTCAGCAAGGAGCTCGCGGCGCGCGCGTTCCGGATCACGCTCAAGGGCCCGGTGCGCGCGCTGCTGCTGCGCACGGCGGTGTGGTCGGCGACCGCCGCGCTCGCCGGGCTGTTCTTCTGCGTCTACGACGGCTGGCCGGCCGAGCGCGCGGCCGAGCTGACCTCGCTCGCCGCGGTCCACGCCTACGTGATCTCGTGCGTACGCGCGGTGTGGTGGGCGCGGATCTTCGGCCAGCTGCGCCGCCGGCTGTTCGCGTCGGGCTCGCCGCTGCGCAAGTTCGACGACAGCCACTTTCGCCAGTTCATGCTGGTCGCGATGATCGTCGCGGGCGGCGTGCTCGGCGCGCAGGCCGCGTTCGCCTACTACTTCGTGCCGATCACGCGCGAGCAGTACCTCGAGCTCGAGACGTTCTTCCCGCTCGCGACCGTGGCCGGGCTCGTCGCGTGGATGCTGTTCGCGCGGGTGTTCACGCGCGACCTGCGCAGCTACCTCGCGAGCTCGCGCGGCGAGCAGACCGACGCGCTTCCCGCCGCCGAGATCTACCGGCGCGCGCAGGCGCTGCCCTACCGGCTGGCGCTGCTCACGATCTGCGTGTGGTTCGTGATCGCGGTGGCGAGCGCGCTGGTCGCGCGGCTCCAGCTCGGGTTCGACCTCGACGACACGATCATCCTGTCGACCGCGACGCTCGTGCTCGCGGTCGCCGGCGCGATCTACGAGCAGCTGTGGCACCGCGACGTGCTGCGCCCGCTGCTCGCCCACCTCACGCAGCGCTATCGCGTCTCGGTGCGCAGCATCCAGCCGTCGCTGTCGCTGCGCAGCAAGCTGATGCTGAGCTTCGGCGGCGTGGTGCTGCTCGCGTGCGGCATGGCGCTGCTGTGGGGGTTCGTGCAGTACAAGAACCTCGCGACCGACGCGGCGGTGCGGCAGTCGGAGATCGGCCTGCACTGGCTGCGCTCCGAGATCCAGACCGAGCTCGGCGGCGCGCCGAGCGCCCCGACCGAGGACGCGGTGCGCGCGTCGCTGCGCCGGATCATCGGCAACGCGCCCGACGCCACCGCGGTGGTCTACTACCTCGACCGCGCCGGCACGCAGCTCGCGGTCGGCGGCGGGCCGATGGGTGCGCCGCGCCTGCCGTGGTACGTGCGCAGCCTGATCGGCGCGTCGACCGGGAGCCTGATCCAGGTCCATCAGGCCGGGCTGACCGGCAAGGCCGGGCCGGTCGACGTGCTGTGGCGCGGCAACCGCTACGACCTCGGCGCGGTCGCGGTGTTCTATCCGAGCTATCGCGGGCGCGGCCAGTCGATGGTCCGCCCGCTGCGCGAGCTGCTGGTGTTCTTCCTCGTGCTGTTCGCGGCGTGCGCCGGGATCGTCGTGTTCACGGTCGCGCAGTTCATGGCGCCGATCCGCCGGCTCGAGCAGCGCGCCGACGCGATGGCGCGCGGCGAGCTCGCCGATCCGGTCGCGGCGGCGGGCGAGGCCGACGAGATCGGCCGGCTCACGGTCGCGCTCGAGGAGATGCGGCGCCGGTTGCGCGACAAGCTGCGATCGACCGAGGAGGTCAACCTCGACCTCGAGCGCGCGGTCCAGATGCGCACCGCCGATCTCGCGCGCAAGAACCGCGAGCTCGCCGAGACGCTCGACAAGCTGACCCGCGCGCAGCAGCAGCTGGTGCGCAGCGAGAAGCTCGCGTCGATCGGCCAGCTGGTCGCCGGCATCGCGCACGAGATCAACAACCCGGTGAACGCGATCGTCAACACGGTCGGGCCGCTCGAGGAGGCGGTCGGCGAGATCGATCGTCCCGATGCCGCCGCGCGCGGCGAGGCCGCCAAGGACGTGCGCGAGATGCTCAAGGTCGTGCAGCGCGGCGCGCAGCGGACCAAGGCGATCGTGACCGCGCTGCACAACTACTCGCGGACCGACGACGAGAGCGTGGTCGACTTCGATATCGATCGCTCGATCGACGACTCGCTCGAGCTGCTCCGCCACCTGCTGAAGCAGAACGTCACCGTGGTCAAGCGCTACGGCGATCCCGGCCGCGTGCGCGGCCACGCCGGTCAGATCAACCAGGTGTTCATGAACCTCCTGACCAACGCGGCGCAGGCGCTGACCGGACGCGAGGCCGCGACGATCGCGATCGAGACCCGCGGCGATGCCGCCGGCGTCGAGGTCAAGATCAGCGACAACGGCCCGGGCATCTCGCCCGACGTGTTGCCGCGGATCTGGGATCCGTTCTTCACGACCAAGGACGTCGGCGAGGGCACCGGGCTCGGGCTGTCGATCGTTCACGAGCTGGTCGAGCGCCACGGCGGCGAGATCCAGTGCGAGACCGTGGTCGGCGAGGGCACGACGTTCGTGGTCAAGCTGCCGCGCCAGATCCCCGCGGCGGAGTCGTCGCGCAAGCCGCGCACGACCGACGCCAAGCCGCGCGAGCCGCGGCCGTCTTGACGCGCCCGGACCGGGCGAGCGTGCTAGACAGCCCTTGCCACTTTGTCGGGAGCCCGGGGCCGGCCTGACAATCTGGCAGCAAACCCCTCCGCGAGCCGCATCGGTGACGAGCAATTCCAGGATCTTGATGGGCATCGAGCCTGGCACCGGGCTTGTTAGTGCGATGTCCAGCATGTGGAACCAGCCTGCGCACAGCCCGTTCCGACGGTTTGCCGCGGCCCAGGTCGAGGGCGGCAGCGGCCCGGCCCAGCCCGACGGCGGGGCCGAGCCGACCGCGCTTCGCGACGCCCCGAGCGACAGCGGGATCGTGCTCGTGGTCGACGACGAGCCCGCGATCGTCGAGTCGCTCACCAAGATCTTTCGCCGCGAGGGCCTGACCTGCCTGTCGGCGACCGACGGCACCGGCGGGCTCGACCTCCTGCGCAAGCACCGGATCGGCGTGCTGCTGACCGACCTGATGATGCCGAACACGTCGGGCATGGATCTGCTGCGCGCGGCCAAGACGATCGCGCCGGAGACCGAGGTCGTGCTGATGACCGCGTACGGCACGGTCGAGACCGCGGTCGACGCGATGAAGGAAGGCGCGTACGACTTCGTCACCAAGCCGCTCAAGCGCGCGCACGTCGTCCGCATCGTGCGCAACGCGCTCGAGAAGCAGTCGCTGCTGGTCGAGAACCGCACGCTCAAGGCGCAGCTCGCCGAGAAGCGCCGGCGCGCGATCATCGGCACGTCGCTGGCATGGCGGCGCACGATGGACATCGTGATGCAGGCGGCGCCGAGCGAGGCGACCGTGCTGTTGCTCGGCGAGAGCGGCACCGGCAAGGAGCTGCTCGCGCGCGCGCTGCACGACAACTCGGCGCGCGCC
>Ga0335081_10003680_pt1 | contig 24109 bp, 20 predicted proteins | sample Lox_Sample_35_FD_206713 | JGI IMG/M metagenome (GOLD analysis project Ga0335081, IMG submission 206713) | Soil microbial communities from Loxahatchee National Wildlife Refuge, Florida, United States - Lox_Sample_3.5 | ecosystem: Environmental > Terrestrial > Soil > Wetlands | place: USA...
ATCCAGCCGGCCCAGCCGGGAAAACCCACGGATAAGCCCACTTGCGAGAGGTTTTTCAAGACCCTGCGCGAGGGGCTGATCCAGCACCTGCCGGCCTATAAGGGCCCGGACATCTACAGCCGCGGCGAGCACGTGGAAGACACCGCGTTCTTGTTCACCTGCGAGCTTGAGGACATCATCGCCGAGTGGGTCGCGCACCAGTTTACCGACCGGAGCGCCAGAATCAGCTCTCTGACCTGCTGATATGTATAGCTTACATGTCAGCGACGATAGGTGCGGGTTTTCCCGCTGATCGGCGTGTTGATTTCGGCCGAGGGAAGCGATCGCAAGATTTCCGCCGGTTTCGGCCGTGCTCCCGCCGTCCGCGCCGGTCCAGGTGCTCACGAGACGTGATGGCAGGCAACGGGCTGAGACCGTTGGCGCCGACGAGAGGTGCGCGCGGGCCAAGGCCGGCGGCTTTCGTCCGGTCGTTGCCTGGTGCAGCCAGACCCTCGACCGCGCGCCGCGGGCGATCCGTGGTGTGGTCGCGGGCCATGGGCAGGCAGCGTGCGGGAATGAGCTTCGACGGTTTGCCTGCGCGGATGATGCTGCCAGGGCCAACATCTCCGCCCACCTGATCAAACTCAAGAAATCCGGCCTGATCACCAGCCGGACCCAAAGCCGCGCGGTCTACTACCACCTCACCCAGCCCGAACTGGGCACCCTGCTGCAAGCGGCCGGGCAGCTGCTCGCCACGGCCGGGCAGCAGGCCACCGAGGAAAACGACAAACCGGTGAGAAAACCCGGCCGACAAATCGATGAGAAACCCGGCAGAACCGCAGCTCAACTCACCTTCAGACGCCATCAAACCTGAGAACCTACAGCGCACTAAACGGACATAACGAGACATGGCGAGATGCACGTGGGAGTGGGCGAATTGACAGGAATGGCGTCGCGGTCGGCCGCATGATCGTGGCCTTTAGCCGCGGTGACGGCGCCGCGACCAACTACGAGATTGCCTGGGTGACCGTGGCGCTGCGGCACCAGAGGGTCGGGGACGATTCCGTGGAAGCCGATCGGGTGATGCACCCGGATGGGCCGGTGCGCAGCTGACTGGTCATAGGTTGCACCGGGCGGAATGCCGTGGCGCAGCACCCGGGATGCCATCTGCAGTAGTGATCTCCGCCGTGGATCGCGCCCTCACCGTGCGCACTGGCGAGATTCGACTTCCTAACCCAGAGCTGAAAGGCGACCGGCCTCGGGGCAGCGGCGAATCAGAACCACGAAGGCCCGTGGGGCGTGTAGTGCTCTTCAAGCGCGTGGGTCTCATCGTCGGTGAGGTGCACGTCCAGGGCCGCGATTGCTTCGGGCAGATGACGCGGCTTGGTGGCTCCCACGATCGGGGCGGAGACGACCGGATTGCGAAGCACCCAGGCAAGCGCCACCTGGGCCATGCTGATGCCGCGGTGTTCGGCAACCTGCTGGACAGCGTTCACGACGGGCTCGTCGAGGGGTGAGTCGAATGACTGGACGACGTGGTCGACGGTCGAGCGGTGGGACTGCTCTCCCCATGGCCGTGCGAGACGCCCTTTGCCCTGGGGCGAGTACGGTACGACGCCTACGCCCATGTCGGCGCACATGGCCATCAGTTCCGGCTCATCTTGCCGCCTGAGCAGGTTGTACTGGTTCTGCATGGCCACGAAGCGGGTCCAGCTGCCCCGATCCGCTGTGTGCTGGAGCTTGGCGAACTGCCAGGCGTACATGGATGAGGCGCCGAGGTAGCGTGCCTTTCCGGCCTTGACCACGTCGTGCAGGGCCTCCATTGTCTCCTCGACCGGCGTGTGCGGGTCGAAGCGGTGTATCTGGTAGAGATCAATGTAGTCAGTGCCGAGGCGGGCCAGCGAGGCGTCGGCCTGCTCCAGGATCGCCTTGCGGGACAGGCCCTGGCCACCGGGGCCGTCATGCATTTTGCCGTACACCTTGGTGGCCAGCACGATGTCCTCGCGCCGGGAGTAGCGCTTGATGGCCCGGCCGACCAGCTCCTCTGAGGTTCCGTGCTGGTACACGTTCGCCGTGTCCCAGAAGTTGATGCCCAGCTCTACGGCCTGGCGGAAGAAGGGCTGGGCGTCGTCGTCGTCGAGGGCCCAGCGATGCGCGGCGGCGGTTGCGGGGTCGCCGTAGCTCATGCAGCCCAGCGCGAGCCGGCTGACAGGTAGACCGCTGTTGCCCAGGCGGGTGTACTCCATCGCTATCTCCTTCGGTCCCGAGAGCCGGACGCCGGGCTTCAGAGCTCCTCAATTCGGATGTTGCGCCATCGGCACCGGGCGCCGAGGCCCCAGCGGTCCTGCCCGAGCACGGGATCGTTGTCGTGGACCTCGAGCGCGATGTGCCCCCGGCTGCCGAGCAAGGCCTGAACGGCATCGGGTTGGTAGTGGGGCGCTTGCAGCCGCGCGAGGTCGATTTCCGCGACTAGGAGGTCGTTGATCCAGACGGTGGTACATGGCTTGGCGCCGACGCAGCGGATGCGGAAGTCGTTCCAGTCGCACCACCGCCAAACGGCGAGGAAGTCCGCGGCATCGCCGCTCTTGGTGAGCATCGCCCGTTTTGCGGCCGTGAAGGGCTCGACGCTCGTCGCGGGATCATCCAGTTGCAGGCCGACGGGTGTCCCATCGGGGTCCCGTCGCGCGTCGAGTGCGAACGGGACGGCGTGGAAGGAGCCGATCCCGTTGCCGAAGAACCCGCCGATGGAACCGGACTGGCGGTGGTCGATGAGCACCTGCAGGCCCGCCCAGGAATCGCGGCAGCGGCGCAGCATGATGCCCGTGTCTGCGGGCCAGTCGGGGTTGGCTTCGAGTCGCAGCTCGAAGTCTCCGTAGTCGCGGTCGGAGATCAGGTACCCGCCGTACCCCGATCCCTCGGGTTGCTGCCGACCGACAATGACCCCGTCCTCTACGCTCCACGCAGCAGGATTGGCGTCCGCGTGCTCCTGATAGTCACGCGGGAAGTCAGGGGCCACGTCGAGCACGTCGGGACCACCGGGGTACAGTCGGCCGTACTGCCGTGGAATCGCGCTCCAGCCGGTGAGGCTGACCCCGTCAAACAGGGGCTCAAAGCCCGGCTCTGTCATTGTGTTCCTCATTTCTGCGGCACCGGGTACGCCACGAACGCGAACCGGCGGCTGTCCGGCGACCAGCTGTTGACGTTGATGGTTCCCTGCCCGCCGAAGAGCGGGAAGCTCGACAGGACATGGCCCCAGTTCGCGGTGCGGACCAGCCGCACCTGCACGTCGAGGTCGGGCGGGTGCCCGACCGTGCCCGGAGGGAAGCTGATGTAGGTCGCGTACTCGCCGTCCGGCGACAGGTGCGGGAACCAGTCGACCGATCCGGACGCTACGAGACGCTCCATGCGTCCGCCCCCGGCTGGCACGCGGGCCAGTTGCGCCTGGCCAGCCTGGCTCGCGTATTCCTCGGTGTTGAGATACAGCCAGGCGCCGTCGGGTGAGTACTCGGGACCGTCGAGGTGGCTGCGGCCGGCTTGCAGGTAGCGCGTCTCACCTCCGGCCGACGACACGAGTGCGAGCCGGCCAGGAACGGACAAGTTCGCCCGAGGTAGTTCGACGAAGGCGAGGGTCGCGCCGTCCGGGCTGACGCCGTGCAGAAAGTGGTAACGGTTTGAGTCGTGGGTCACGCGCCTCGCGGTGCCACCCTCGATCGGCGCGACGTAGATGTGGCCGTCGTTGGCTGACAGGTAAATCAGGCCGCGCTCGGCGTCGATGACATGATCGTTGTTGATGGGCGGGAGGTCCTCGATACGCACCTCGCTCAGCTCGCTCCCGGACCGGGGGTCGAGCCGCCAGAGCATTCCGTCCCCGTTCACCAAGAGCGCGCGGCCATCGGGAGACCAGTTCGGTGCCTCCAGGAGCACGGTGCTGGTGGAATAAACGAGTTCTGGCGGTCCGCCGTCGGTCTCTGCGACCCAGACCTCTGACCTCTGACCAGGCTGGAGGTTTCTGGGTGCCATCTTCGGGTCATCTGCATACTCAGCCACTGGCTTAGGGTTCCGCGCGCAGGCCCGAGACGGCGAGGTCGTGGTCACCACCCGACTCAAGGCCCGAAATGGCGAGCACGCCGACGAGGGCGCCGTGCACGCGGATCGGCACTGCGCCCTCCCCCGGGGCGTAGTCAGCGCGCGACAGGCCGAAGACGGTGAAAAACTCCGGGTTCTGCTTTACGTAGTGCTCGTAGACCGCCAAGGACGAGCGTGCGAACCTGCGCACCACGCGCGCCTTCCGGTCGACCCAGTCGTCGTTGTCCGCGCTCGTCCCCGGCAACGCAACGTGAAAGACTCGTTGCTCTCCCAACCAGATGCTGATCGTCACCGGGAGGCCTTCCGCGCGACAGCGCGTGGCGAGGGTGCTTCCGATGTGCCAGGCGTCGTCGTGGTCAAAGTGGTCGAAGTCCGGCAGTTGCTCGGTCATGCCGCTCCTTCCGCTCCGGTGATCGCCGCGGGCCGCGTCCTCATTTGCCGCCTTGCCAGATTGCTGTTATGCCCGTCACTATCTCGGCATCGTCGGCCAGGTCGGATAGGTCCGGCAGCAGATCGCCAGAGCGCTCGACGGCAGCGTCGTGCAGCCGCCTCCAAGAGGCACGGGACGCTGTCTCGTACCATGTCGGCTGCATGGCCGCACCTGCGGAATCGACGAACCAGGCGGTGGCCGGCGTGGCCGTGCCGCCGGACGGCACGATCAGATGGGCTTCGGCCGTGGCACTGTAAGCCGCTAGCTGGGCGGCCTGTGGCGGCGCGGCGGACCGGACCGCTGACATCGCCACAGTGCTGATTCCGACGGCGCCATCGACCGTGTAGCCGTGTTCGTGGTGGGCGGCGAACCGCGCCAGCTCGAGCGGCCCGATCACGGCGCGCAGCAGGGTGAGCTGGTCCAGCAGAACATCGGCCCACTGGCCGTTGATACCGTCCAGCTGGGCCACGGAATCGATGAGCGTAATGTCAGAAAGCCGTTCGGCTGCTGCACGGGCGAACGGCGGCACGGCGGGATTGGACGCCCAGGTCCCCTGCACGGCGACGATCGTTCCCGTATCGGCGGCCGCCGCGGCGACGGCGCGGATGTCTTGTGCTGACGGCCCGGCCGCCGGGCGGACCACCAGTACTCCGGCAGTACCCGGCCGGATCGCGTTCTCCAGCGTCTCGAGCCAGTCGGCTGACCGGCCGTCGACCGCGACCAGCCGGGCCTTGGCTGGCGCTTGGGTCAGCGATACCGGCAGTGAGGCCCAGACGGCGTGCTGTGACCGGGTGAAGTCGTCGCTGGCTGGCCCGGCGATGGTCACGTTGGCCGGCGACGTCATTACGGCACCCCATGCAGCACCTCGGATGCCGCCCCCTCAGCGACACCGGTGGCGAAGGTGAGGTCGGCGACGATCTCACTCAGCGGGTAGCGGGGGGTGGCCGCGCCGCTGACCAGGTCATGCAATTCTCTCCACTCGCCCTCATATCCGTTGTACGGCAATGCGGTGATGTACCGTTCGCCCTGGCGGTCCCGGATGGTCGCGCTGGCCGGGCCGGCGTGCACGTAGGACGGGGTGAACGAAACCGACAGTGCGGCTTCCGCGGCCCATGCCTCCAGGCGCCAGTCCGGCTGCCAGAGCGGCCGCATGAACGCGATCAGCTCTACCCGCCGCTGCCCGGCGGTGAGCGAGATCACGCCGCCGAACGGCGCGACGAACTCGGCATGATCGACCCGGTCGAAGGCTGGCGCGAAGGCCCGCACCAGCGGCAGGTCATGAATGGTCAGGCCGAGCACCAGGCCGCGGATCCACTCGGCTCGCTCCTGGGCACTGGGAACTGCGCCCTGGGCCGGCAGCGCCGGGCGGCTCGCGATCTCGGTCGCCCAGTCCTCGAAACGGTCGTTGAAGGGCAGGACGATCGTCGAGCGGATGGTGTGGACGCTGCCGAGCCAGCCTGCGCAGGCGTCAAGTGCGGCCAGCCAGCCGGGGTCATAGGCGTGCATCGCGCCGACGACCAGCGGGATCCCCGCTGCCGTGACGGCCTCGCGGATTTCTTCCGCTTCGGCCTGGGTGGTCGCCAGTGGTTTCTCGCACAAGACGCCGCGCTTGCCGGCCGCACAGATCGCCGCCACCTGCTCGGCGTGGAACTGGTGCGGGCTGCACACGGCGACGACATCGACGCCGGGATGGTCGAGCACGGCCTGCATCGTCTGGGCCGGCTCAGCTCCGGCCCGGGCCGCGACCGCCTCGGCCACGCGCGCATCGACGTCCATCACCGTCACCACCCGGAACTCGTCCGGCAGGCGCGCCAGCGTCGGCAGGTGGATCGCCTGCGTCACCGGCCCGGCACCCAGGATGCCGACGCCCAGGGGCGTGGTCACCGGCTCGCCTGTGAGGCCGCACGGGTTCTCATGCGCTGGCGGCTGGCTCGGGCTGGGCGGTGATCCAGCGGGCGGACTGGGCCGTCGACTCCTCCTTGGTCGGCAGGTCGGGGACATCAACCTCGACCACAAACCATCCCCGGTAAGACGACGGCAGCGCGGCGAACACGGCCCCGAAGTCCACGTCCCCGCGCCCCGGCTCGGTCCACACATGCTCGGTGACCGTGGCCCCCATGTAGTCGTCGCCCTGCTCCCGGGCGCGCACGGCGGCCTTCCGGTGCACGTCCTTGAGGTGGACCGCGCGAACCCGCTGGGCATAGTCGGCGATCACCGAGGCCGGGTTCATGCCCGCCCAGAACAGGTGCCCGGTATCTGGCCCGAATGACAGGACCGAGGCATCGATGGAGTCCAGCATGGCGCGGACCTCATGCTCGGTCTCGATCCAGCTGCCGACGTGAGGATGGAAGCACGGGGTCACGCCCTCTGCCGCGATAGCGCCGGCGACAGCGGCGATCCGCTCGATCACCAGCTCCAGCCGGGCGGCATCGAAATCCGCCCCTACTGCCGGCGCGCCGATCCGGGCGGGGTTGAGGTGACTGGCCAAGAACACCTCGGTGAGGCCGAGCTCGGCCTGCACGCCGGCGTGCCGCCTGGCCGCGTCGACCAGCCCGGGCAACGCGGCCGCCGGGGCATCGAAGTCGCCGGCGAAGTAGCCCGGCGCCGGCCGCACGCCGTGATCGGACAGCAAGGTGCGGTACTCGGCGACGTTCATCCCGTCGGGGACGTCAGCGTGCATCGCGGTGAAACCGGCGCCCGCGATGCCAGCCACCGCCGCGGTCACCGTCGCCGGGCTCAGGTCGAACCCGTCCGGGCCGAGCACCCACGGCAGCGGGTTCACGGCGACCTTCGCGGTAAGCATCATGAGTTCAACACTCCTCTCTGACGGCGGTCACCCGGGGTCGGGCACGATAAGCGGCCGCAATGTCTGGTGGGCGATCGTCAGACCCTGCACGATCCTGGTCTCCGTCCCGCCCCAGACCGGATCCTCGTGCTCGACCGACAACACGCCGCCGAATCCGGCCTCATACAGGCGGTCCACGACCCTGGCCCAGTCGACCTGGCCGCGTCCCGGGACGCGATAACGCCACCAGCCGGTTTTCCATGGATCGCCGCCCTTGTCGACGATGCCGAAGCAGCCGAACCGGTTCCGGGCCTGCTCGTCGAGCTCGACGTCCTTGGCCTGGGCGTGCGGGATGTGGCTGATATAGGGGCGGATCGTCTCGACGGGGTCGATGCCGATCCAGGTCAGGTGCGACGGGTCCCAGTTCAGGTACAGGCCGAGGGAGAACATCCACTCCCACAGTTCGGGTGAGTACGCGATGTTGCCCGGGTAGCCGTCCGGGTGCCAGCCTTCCATCACGCAGTTCTCGATGATGAGCTTGACACCGCGCTGTCCGGCGTAGTCCACCAGCGGCGGGAAGGCCTTCTCGGCGTCATGCTGGTTGGCCACCACGCTGCGGGAGGGATCGCGTCCGATGAACGTGCCCACATAGCTGACGCCGAGCAGCTGGGCGGCATCGATGGCGTGACGCAGGTGCGCCGCGATCTGCTCCCGCCTGGCCGGGTCGGGGTGCAGGTTGTTCTCGTAGTAGGCGAATGCCGATAGCTGCAGCCCGGTCTCGTCGAGCAGGGCCAGCGTCTGGTCCCGCTCCCGGGGGCCGAAGCTGGCCACCGGCAGGTGAGCCGCCTCGAAATCGCGGCCGCCGGTGGCGGGCCACACGGCCACTTCCAGCGCCTCGTAACCGGCGCCGGCTGCCCAGCGCGCGATCCGCTCGAGCGGCCAGGACGGCAGGCAGGCAGTGAGCATCCCGAGTTTCATCAGGTCAGACCTTCGTCCAGGCGGAGTCGGCGGCTGATCGCACCACCGCGTCGACGATGCGGGCGGATCGCAGCCCGTCGGCGAAGGTGGGCAGCCCGTCGGGCTGCTCTCCGCTGATGGCGGCGTAGGTGTCGGCGACGAACGCGGCGAAGCAGTCCCCGTAGCCCTGGGTATGGCCAGCGGGCAGGTAGCTGAGCCGCCGCTGCTCGGCTGAACCGTACCCGCTGGCCCGCTTAAATACCTCGCCGCCTTCGGCTGTCCCGGTCCAGAACGTTTCCGGGTTCTCTTGGTCGAAGACCGCGCTGCCGGCGGATCCGTCCAGTTCGAACCAGAGCCGGTTCTTCCGCCCGGCGGCGACCTGGGATACCAGCATCGAGCCGGGCACCGCGGTGGCGCTGCGGAACAGCACCGTGGCGACGTCCTCGGTCCGCACAGCGGCCCGCTGGCCGTCGCCGGACGGACCGTCCGGCGAGGTAGGCCGCTCGGGGACGGCGACGGAAAACTGCGCGGTGAGGGTGTCCAGCTGCTCGCCGCTGACCCACTCGACCAGGTCGCACCAGTGCGAGCCGATGTCGGCGAAGGCCCGCGACAGACCGCCTTGGGCCGGATCGACCCGCCAGCTGGAAGCGGACGACGAGAGCAGCCAGTCCTGGAGATAGTGGCCGTGCAGCAGATTCCACTGACCGTACCGGCCGGCCTGGGCCCGGGCCCGGATCTCCCGCACGACCGGGTGATACCGGTACACGAACGGGACGGTGGCCACGACGCCCGCTTCCTGCGCCAGCGCATTCATCCGCTCGGCCTCCGCCAGCGAGACCCCGAGCGGTTTCTCGCACAGGACGTGCTTGCCCGCCGCGAGCAGCGCCTCAACGTAGGGCGCATGCGTCGCGTTGGGGGTGCAGACGTGGACGACATCCGCCGGGCTCGCGGCCAGGTCGGCCAGGCTGGTGAACGCGGTCGGCAGGCCCCAGCGGCGCGCGGCCTGCCGAGACCGCTCCGGCCGTGACCCAAGCACCCCAACGAGCTCGGCGCCGGCCAGTATGGCCGCCCGACGGTGCACAGCGGCGATCATGCCCGTCCCGGCCAGGGCAACTCGCAGCCGCCTGCCGGGAACCGCCGACGGCTCCCGGACGACCCGAGCCGACAATGCGTCTGTCACGGATGCCGCCTCTACCTGAACCGGAATGATCTCCATGGATGATGCGGGGCTCGCCCGCGATCGTGTTACACCACGATGCCGTGCATGCTAGGCAGCGCCACAGCCGCCATTCAAGGACCTAATTATGCCCGCAGAAAGCAAAATTCAGGCATTGTTCACTTTTGTGCTGCGGAACTAGCATCCGGGCAAAGATATGACCCAAAACGCCGCATGCCGGCTCGACTTTAAGGATATGCGATGGCTGAGATGCGAGCTTCCCAACACGTTTCCAGACGCGGCTTTCTCGGAATAGGACTGGGTGCCGGTGCTGCGGCAGTCCTCGCGGCCTGCAGCAGCGGCAGCAGTGGCAAGGCCGCTAGCGGCGGCAGTGGCGGCACCATGAAATTCTGGGACATGCCCTGGGCAGCGGCGGCATACAACGTCGCTGCGAAGAACCTCGTCGCGACCTACAAGCCGGCCAGCGGCCTGCCATCGGCGACCTACCAGGAAATCCAGTGGGCCAACTTCACCGAGACCTTCGCCTCGGCGGTCGCGTCGAACACCGGGCCCGCGGTCAGCACCGGCGGCGGGTTCCAGGCGTTCCAGTACGCCCAGCAAGGGGCGATCGCCTATGCCGATCACCTGATCCAGACGTTCAAAAGCAACGGGACGTACAACGACTTCCTGCCCGGCCAGGTCGAGGCCATGAAGACGCCCGCCGGATACGTCGCGGTGCCGTGGCAGCTGGACATCCGGGTCTGGTGGTACAGCAAGCCGATCTTCAGCAAGCTCGGGCTCACACCCCCGACGACCTGGGACCAGCTGATGTCGGTCGGCACGACGCTGGCCAAGCACGGCTACTACGCCTTCGGCATCGGCGCCGGCGCGGGCGACTTCCTCGGCCAGCACGCCATGATCATGATGATGATCAACAACGGCGGTGGCATATTCAACGCGGACAACAAGCTGGACGTGGTGACCCCGCGCAACATCGAGGCCATGGAATTCGTGCAGCAGATGGCCAAGGCAAAGATGATCGACCCCGCTTCGGTGAGCTACACCACCGACAACTTGAATGCGCAGTGGAAGTCCGGGAAGTTCGCCATGGGCATCAACACCGCCGGCCTCGACGTCTCCACCGGCGTCACCGACGGGAGCCTCGCGCCGCTGCCCGGGCCGCTGGCCGGCCCGCACGGCGAGAAAGCCTGCCTGGTATTCCAGAACAACATCATGATGTACAAGAACACCCCCTCCCAGGCCGGCTCGGAGGCCTTCCTGGCCTGGTACATCAAGAACATGGGCACCTACTGGAAGAACAACCTGCTCGTCGGCCTCCCGGTGCTGAAGTCCATCATCGCCACGCCGCAGTTCCAGCAGCAGGGCCCCAGGGTGGCCGCGGTCAAGAACTGGGTGCCGTACGCGAAGAACTACGCGTCGGTGGGCACCGTGCTCTCGCCGTCGCTGGCCAAGGTGGACGGCAGCCAGCAGCTCACTGCATTCGTCCAGACGATGCTCGGAGGCGGCGACCCGAAGCAGGCACTGCAGACCCTGCAGAGTTCACTACAGCCGCTGTTCGCCTGACCGGGGGCCGACGATGACCTCCGCAGTCGGAACGACCAAGCAGCCCGGCGGTATCACGACGCCCACGGGCCCGCGCCGGGCCCGGCGGTTCGACGTCAACCGGACGACCATGGTGGCGCTCGTCGCCCCGTCCGTCTTGCTGCTGCTGCTGATCAACGCCTACCCGCTGGTCAGCGCCGCGAACCAGTCGCTGCACAACGGATCGCTGATCAGCTCGGGTTCCTTCGTCGGCCTGGACAACTACAGGGCCGTGCTGACCAGCCCGCAATTCTGGCAGGCCGCCGAATTCACGCTGGTCTTCACCATTGTCGGGGTGTTCGGCAGCTGGGCCGTCGGCCTGGGGGTCGCGCTGCTGCTCCAGGCCGACATGCCCGGCCGCAGCCTGTTCAAGGTGCTGCTGCTGCTGCCGTGGGTCGTGCCGATCGTGGTCTCGGCCACGTCCATCAACTACCTGGTGGCCACCCCGTCCAGCCCGGTGCCGAGCCTGTTCCACGCCCTCGGGCTGGGCACGCCGCTGTTCCTGGCCAACCCGGGCTGGGCCAAGGTCACCGTCTGCGTCTACAAGGTCTGGGTCAGCTTCCCGTTCATGATGCTGATGGCCAGCGCCGCGCTGGCCAGCGTGCCCGATACCGTGTACGAGGCCGCCCAGATGGACGGCGCGGGCGCGTTCCAGCGGTTCCGCCGCATCACGCTGCCGATGATCGCCCGGCCCACGTACATCTCGTGGATCTTGATGACCATCTTCTGCGTGAACGATTTCCCCACCATTTACCTGCTCACCGGCGGCGGGCCGATCAGCGCCACCACCACGCTGGTGGTCCTGGCCTACCGCACCGTGTTCCAGAACTTCCAGGTCGGCCCGGGTGTCGCCATCGCGTTCCTGATGACATTGACTCTGGTGGTCGTGTCGGTGGTGCTGTACCGGCAGATACGAAAGGCGGCGTTCCATTGACGGCCCTGCACGAGACGGTCGCAGCCAAGCCGCAGGCCGCCCCGCATGCCCATGTCGCTCGCAAGGATCCCAAGCGGTGGCTGCGGTTCACCCTCGCCCTGGTCATCACGGTGGTCGCGCTGGTGCCCGTGGCCGTGGTGGTGGTGCTCGCGCTGCGGCCCGCCACCGGCTCATCCAGCCACGCGTTCATCACGTTCGCCAACCTGATTGACGTCTTCCGTAACACCGACACGCCGATCTGGCTGGCCAACAGCCTGGCGGTGACGCTGGGGACCGTGGTGGTCTCGGTCGCCGTCGCCGCACCCGCCGGCTACGTGCTATCCCGGGGCAGGAGCAAGGCGGTATCAAGCTATTCGCTGCTGCTGTTCGTCATTCAGTCGCTGCCGGTGATCACGGCGGTGATCCCGCTGTTCATCCTGTTCGCCAAGCTGCACCTGGTGGACAACCTGATCGGCCTAGGCATCATCTATGTCGGCGTCTCGATGTCGGTTGCCATCTGGATGATGGCCGCGTACATGGACTCCATCCCGGTCAGCCTCGAACAGGCGGCATGGATCGACGGCGCGTCCCTGTTCCGCGGCTTCTACAGCATCGTGCTACGTAACTCGCTGCCCGGCATCTTGTCCACGGCGATCTTCACCTATCTGGTGTCGTGGAACGACTACCTCGTGGCCATTGTGTTCATCCGGACCGAGACCAAGTTCACCCTCCCGCTGGGCGTGGAATCGTTCTTCCAGCAGAACGTCACCGCCTGGGGTGACGTCATGGCCGTCGCGATCGTCATGATGGCCCCGCCCATCATCATCTTCGCCTTCCTGCACCGGTACTTCAGCGTCGGCGGCATCGGCGGCGCCCTGGCCGGCACGTGACCGCGCCGATGCCCAGCAGCGGACCCCTGACCACCACAGCCGGGCCGTCGGCGCGCGAGAGCCTGGCCCTCGACGCGAAGATCAGGCTGCTAACCGGGGCCAGCATGTTCACCCTGTGGCCCGAGCCAGCCCTGAGGCTGTCCGAAGTGCGCCTGTCCGACGGGCCGGCGGGCGTGCGCGGGCTGCAGTTCCTCGACGGCCAAGCGGCCGCGCTGCTACCCAACGCCACCCTGCTCGCGGCCAGCTGGAACGAGGACAACGCGCGCGAGGCCGGGGTGATCCTGGCCCAGGAGGCGATGGCCCAGCAGATCCACGTCGTGCTCGGGCCGACCGTCAACCTGCACCGGTCGCCCCTGGGCGGACGGCTGTTCGAGGCGTACTCAGAGGATCCGCTGCTCACCGGGCGGCTGGCCGCGGCCTACGTCCACGGCATGCAGTCCCGACGCGTCGGCGCCTGCCTGAAGCACCTGGTCGCCAACGAATCCGAGACCGACCGCAACACGGTCAACAGCGTCGTCGACGAAACCACGCTGCGGGAACTGTACCTGCTGCCGTTCCAGATCGCGGTCGAGGATTCCGATCCGTGGACGATCATGGCCGCCTACAACGATGTCAACGGCGTGCCCGCCACCGAGCACGACTATGTGATCAACGAGATCGTCAAGGGAGAGTGGGGCTATACCGGCCTGGTCATGTCGGACTGGTTCGCCACCAAGACCGCCGGCGCCGCGGCCAACGGCGGCCTGGACCTCGTCATGCCCGGCCCCTACGGGCCATGGGGAAAGGCCCTGGCCCGGGCGGTCCGGTCCGGTGAGGTAAGCGAGGCTGTCATCGACGACCACCTAGACCGGCTGCTGCGCCTGGCCGACCGGGTAGGGGCGGTTGACCCGCCGCGTACGTACCCGGCAAACCTGCCCGCCCCCGCCAGCCCGCAGCGCCGGGACGCCCTGACCCGCCTGGCGGCGTCAGGAATGACGATCCTGGTCAACCGGGACTCGGCGTTGCCGCTCGGGCGTCATGAGCATATCGCGCTGATCGGACGGCACGCGATCGAGACCATCGCCATGGGCGGCGGCTCGGCCCGGGTGAACCCGCCCCATCAGATCAGCATCGCGGACGGCCTGCGGGCGCTCCTCGGCGATGCGGTGACGGTCCTGGACGGTATCGAGGTCCGCCAGCGCCCGGTCGTGGCCAGACCCGACTTCGTGACCAACCCCGACACCGGCGAGCCGGGGGCGCAACTGCTCCGCTACGCCCCCGGCGGCCATCTCATCGACCGTCGGCACCACGGGGAACCGGCAACGATAACCGGCTTTGACCCCGCAGAGCAGGTGGCTGAACTCACCTTCCGGGCCCGCATCGCCGGCACCGGCAAGGCCGAGGTCGGCGTCATGGGCGTGGGGCAGTGGACGCTGCGCGTGGGGAACCGGACCGAGCACCTCACGCTGCGGCCATCCGGGACCGGGATGGGCGAGGAGATCCTCATCCCGCCCAGCGCCGTCATCACAACCGAATTGCCCGCAGCGACCTTGATAGAGGCGACTGTCAGGCTCCCCAGCGCCCTCGCGGACGGTGTCGGGGCGGCCGAACCGGCCCTGTATGCCCTGGTCGGCCGTCGCGCCGCGCGGGAGGCCGAGGCTGTAATCGCCGACGCCGAACGGGCTGCCGCTGCCGCGGACGTCGCCGTAGTCGTCGTCGGGCTAACCGACGAGCAGGAGACCGAGGCGGCGGACAAGACAACGCTGAGGCTGCCCGGCAGTCAAGACGAGCTCGTGCGGCGGGTTGCTCAGGTAGCACCGCGGACGATCGTAGTGGTCAACGCGGCCACGCCCGTGCTCATGCCCTGGCTCGAGGACGTCGACGCCGTCCTGTGGGCGGGCCTGCCGGGCCAGGAAGCCGGACACGCGGTAGCCGCTGCCCTGCTCGGCGACATCGAGCCCGCCGGCCGGCTCGTGACCACATTCCCCGCCGCGGACGGGGCCGCGCCGGCCTGGTCGGTGACCCCGGTCGACGGCGACCTGGCCTACACCGAAGGCACGTTCATTGGCTACCGCGGCCACTTCACGGGCCGCGCGCCCGCGCCCGCCTTCTGGTTCGGGCACGGCCTCGGCTACAGCACATGGGACTACCCGGCGGCGGAACTTCTGGACGGCGACGAGCCGCCCGGGGTCCGGGTGCGCGTGGTCAACACCGGTGCCCGCCGCAGCCGGGAAGTCGTGCAGCTGTACTTCCAGCCCGCCGAGCCGGAACACCCGGTACGACTAGCCGGATGGGCCGCGCTGACGGCGGATCCGCGCGAGTCGGCAACCGTCGATATCGCAACCGATGCGCGCATGTGCCGGTACTGGGATACCGCAACGGGCTGCTGGAGGCGGCTCTCGCGGGGGCAGCTGATCGTGGCCCGGGGCCTGGGCGACATCCGGCATGTGCTCGACCTGTGACCGGCCGCTGTCCTCAGCGGGGTATCGATTGCGATGGGCTGCCATGAGGGGTGACGAGTGCGTCTGGGGTCAGCGCATGCTCGATCCCCAAAGACGAGCCTCCCGGGGCGTGCCGGACTATTCGCCGCCTCGGCCATTAACGACTGGGGCGGCTCCGAGCGCCCTGGCTTCCGGACGCCTGACAACCCACGCCCTCGACAGAACGGGAGGGTATCTCCGATGAGCGCACCGTCCGTCCCCGGACCTCGCCCGCTTCCCTCCGCACCGGCCTTGCGCTGGGGGCTGATGGCTCCGGGCGGCATCGCCAGCAGGTTCGTCGATGCGCTCCATGCGCATTCGCCCCAGCGATTCGTCGCGGTCGGGTCGCGCTCCACCGAACGAGCCGAGCGGTTCGCGACGGAGCATGGAATCGAACGCGCGTACGGGTCATACGAGGAGGTGGCGGCCGAGACACGCGTGGACGCTGTCTATATAGCGTCCCCGCACAGCGCGCACAAGGACCTCGCATTGCTGGCCATCACGGCGGGCAAGCACGTACTCATCGAGAAGCCGATGGCGGCGTCGGCCGCCGAGGCGCAGGTGATCGGCGATGCCGCCCGGGCAGCGGGGGTCATGGCCATGGAGGCCATGTGGACCCGCTACCTTCCGCAAGCCGACGTCATCCGGCAACTGCTGGCCGCTGGGGAGGTGGGCGACGTGCGCTTCGTGTCGGCCGATTTCGGCTTCGCCGCCCCTTTCGACCCAGCGCACCGGCTGTTCGACCCGGCTCAGGCGGGTGGTGCCCTCCTGGATGCCGGCGTGTACCCAATCTCCTTCGCATCGTCGGTGCTCGGCACCGCGACGTCGGTCACAGCGGTCGGAGGTCTTGCGCTAACCGGCGTGGACTGCGACGCCGCGCTGGTCATGGACCACGGCGGCCGGTACTCCACCGCCCTCACCTCGATCACGAGCTCGCTGCCCACGCGGGCCACGATCATGGGGAGCAAGGGAAGGATCGACGTGGATGCCCCCTTCTACGCCCCGGGCGGCCTCACCCTCACCGCCGGAAACAGCCTGGGGCCGAAGACCCAGGCCGCGCACTGGGAGGATCGCACGTATGCTCAACCCTATTCGGCCCTGCACTACCAGGCCGATGCCCTAGCTCGCTATGCCGTCGCCGCACGAACAGAGTCGCCGATCCATACGCTGGACGAAGTGGTCGCCGTACTTCGCACGATCGATGAGGCGCGCCGCCAGATCGGGGCACGGTGACCATGCTCCCCCGCGCATGATAATGGGTGGAGCCAACGATGACGTGTCCTGCGTGCCATGCCGGAGCCGGCGGTGAAGTCGTACTTCAGGACGCCGCATAAGCGGCAGACCGATGTCGACATCTCCAGCGTTTCGTTCTGGTCGCGCGGCTTCGAGGAGCGGGACCAGGCGTTCGCGCGGTTGCGCTCCGAGGCCCCGGTGAGCTGGCATCCGCCGCTTGAGACGCCCGGCCTGCCCAAGCGGAGCCGCGAAGCCGGGTTCTGGGCTGTCACCAAGGCGGCCGACATCGTATTCATCAGTCGTCAGCACGACCTGTTCAGTTCCGAGATCGGCAAGGTCGATGTCCGGCCCAGACCCTTCCGCACCATCCCCAATATGCTGGTCCTCGACCCGCCACTGCACACGGCGTACCGGCGGCTCGTCAGCGCGGCGTTTACCCCGCGCGCCATCGCGACTCTGACGACAACGATCAACCGCCGGGCTCGGCAGATCGTGCTTCGTGCCGGACAGCAACGCGAGTTCGACTTCGTCTCGGCGATATCCGCGCAGTTGCCGCTTCGTACGATCGCCGACCTTATCGGGGTACCGAGCAGCGAGCAGGACCGCTTCGTGCATGCCGCCGATTCCTACGTCCGGACGAGAGTACCCGCGCAACTCCCGTCCGGGACGAGCCCCGAGGCGTTCATCGCTGAACAGGGGCGGTATCTCGCGGAGCTGTGTGCTGCCCTGGCGACGATGCGGCGCAGGCAGCCAACGGACGACTTGATGTCCTGTCTCGTACAGGCCCATATCGACGGAGCGCCGCTCGGAGACGACGAGATCCTTTCCACGGTCCTGCTCCTGATCGTCGCCGGGGACGATACGACCAAACAGGCCACCACCTTGTCCTACCTTGCACTGCGCGCGTTCCCAAAGGAACGAGAGTGGCTAGAGGAGGACTTTGACGGGCGTTTCGATCAGGCGTTCGATGAGCTGGTGCGATACGCATCCCCCGTGATCAGCTTCGCGCGGACAGCGACACGGGCCACTGAACTGGGAGGCCATCTGATCGCGGAAGGCGACAAGGTCGCGCTCTTTTACTGCTCCGGGAACCGCGACGAGAGCATCTTCCCGGAACCCGGCCTGCTGCGCCTCTCACGGCCCCACAACCAGCACGTCGCGTTCGGCGGTGGAGGCGTGCACTTCTGCCTTGGCAGCACACTAGCCCGGGTGCAGGTCAAGGCGATACTCTCGCACACCCTCAACAGGCTGCCGGACCTGGTACTTGGCGAGCCGGCCTTCGGTTTCGGCGAGACCGTGCATTCGGTCAAATCCCTGCCCGCATCACTACCCTAAGCCCACCGGGCAAAGGCAGCTGTCCCGGCCGACGATCGATGAATACGAAGGGCACCATCGACGACCGCGAATCCGACTGGATCCGCACCTTCGGCAGCACCGGACTGCGCTCGAGCGCAGTGACTGTCGGCCGCGGACCGCTCGGAAGCCAGCCCAAGAGTGCGGCTACAAGGCGTCTCCGGGGCCCGGGTACGGGCAGCCAACACCGGTTCCCGCCCCAGCCGGAAAGTGTCGCGCGGACCCGGCCACCGAGGAAAAGATCTCGCGGGCAGCAGCTCAACCGCCCTTTTCGCCGACGGCGACCGGAACTGTTCGTCAAGCAACAGCGCTGCCTCCTCGATGTCGCACTAGCGTGGTGACCGCCGGACTGCCGGTACTCCGCGCGGTTCGCTGTGCGGGCAGTTGATCGTGGTCCGTGGCCTGGGCGGCATCCGGCGCGTGCTCGGCCTCTTGCCGCCCTTGGCGCGGCCCTTAGCGGCGGCGGCATGGTGGCAGGGCTGCGGTGAGCGCGTGGGGGGTGAGCGCGTGCTCGATCCCGAGTACGAGCCCGCCGGAGATGCCGGACCATTCCTCGAGCGTCGGGTGGCTGATGACCAGGTTGCGGGTGGCCAGCGGCAGGGCGCGCCGGTAGACGACGGAGCGGATCCCGGCGAGCATGTCGTCGCTTGGCACTGTGAGTCCGCCGCCGACCACGATCCGGGCCGGGTTGTAGAAGTGGACGAGGCTGGCTACTACCTCGCCGATTTTGCTGGCGGCCTCGCGGACCAGCCCGACCGTGGTGCTCTCGCCGGCCCGCAGCGCCGACGTCAGCTCGTCGAGGGTGGCCGGGAGCTCACCTGGGCCGGCGGTGACCTGGCCCAGCTGGCGCAGTATCGCGGGCGCGGCCGCCACCGCCTCGATGCAGCCGTAGTTTCCGCACACGCACAGGACGTCGTCGGCGCCGTGCACCCGGACATGGCCGATGTCGCCGGCGGCCCCGTCCGCGCCGTGATACAGCTCGCCGCTGCCGGTGACTAGGCCGCCGCCGATGCCGGTGCTGACCTTGACGTAGAGCAGGGGGCTCTGGTCCGGGGCGATGGCTCGCGCCTCGCCGAGCGCGCGCAGGTTGACATCGTTCTCGCAGAGCACCGGGCAGCCGAACTCGGCCTGCAGGGTGTCGGCGACCGGGAAGTCATCCCAGCCCGGCATGACCGGCGGCTTGACCGTGATCCCGTGGCTGACATCTACCGGACCCGGCAGCCCGATGACCAGGACCAGCGGCAGCGGGCGGGGATGCTCGACCCGCGCCAGCAGGGCCTTGAATACCTCGACCACCCTGGCCAGCACCGGTCCGGGGCCATCGGCAACGTCCAGCGGCATCTCCGACGCGGTGAGCATCTGCTCGCTGAGGTCGTGCACGCTGAACCGAGCGTACCGGATGCCCAGGTCAGCGGCCAGTACCAGCCCGAACGAGGGACTCAGCCCCAGGTCCTCAGCCGGGCGGCCGCGGCCCACGGTTGCCCGCACGCCCGCGTTGCAGATGAGGTCGGCCTCCTGCAGCATCTCCAGCCCGGCGGTCACCGTCGACCGGGCCAGCCCGGTAACCCGGACCAGGTCAGCGCGGGTCACCGCCGCCCGGCTCGCGATCAGCCGGGCCAGCGTGCTGGCCACCGACTCCATGCTGACCCGGGCCGACACCGCCGGTACCGACAACCGCAGACTGTGGTTGCTCCTCACGTACATCACAGGCCCTTCAACTTCAAGTAGGCGTGACACCGTAGGCGGCATCGCGATCAGTGAGGTCATAGCTCAGTCCGGATCGCCTGGACGAACGGGACGGGGCCGGGCCAGTTGTCCGGCCAACCAGACACTGATTCCGGCGCGATCGCGAAGTCCTCCCAGTCGGCACCGGGCCGCGCGCACGGAGGTCTCCCGTGAGCCTGCGGCGATGATGCCGACTCGCGGTGGGCGTGACATGTAGTGATCCTCTTCATGCGTCTGGGAGGCTTATCTTGTAGAAAACCTGAGTTAGGTTGATGAGTGTTCAGCTTATGCTTTTCACCAACATAAATCAAGCATTAAGATACAAAAGTGGCGCAACCGAGGAGCAACGTGCCGGAGACACCATCGATGCAACTCGCCGGCCTCGACCAGGTCCACGACCTGATCCGGGTCCTGATGCTCATACGCTCGGGTGAGGCGAACACCCGCCCCGAGCTCGCCCGCAGATCCGGGTTCGGCCGCGCGGCCATCAGCCAGCGGATTTCCGAATTGATCGACTCGGGCCTGGTCAGAGAAGGCGAGCTCGGGCCGTCGACCGGCGGCCGGCCATCGCGCGAGGTTCACTTCCGCGCCGACGCGGGACTGCTGCTCGTGGCTGAGCTCGGCGCCACCAGCATCAACGTCGCCCTGGCCGACCTTAACGGCGAGATCCTGGAACACCGCGAGGAGCCTGGCGACATCGCGGCGGGGCCCGAACCGATCCTCGGCCGGGTCGAGGAGCTGTTCGACCAGTTCGTCGCGGCGCTGCCGGACGGGTGCGCTGCCATATGGGGGATCGGCGTCGGCCTCCCCGGCCCGGTCGAGTTCGCGACCGGCCGCCCGGTCTCGCCGCCGATCATGCCCGGCTGGGACCGCTATGACATCCGCGGCAGGCTCAGCGCCCGTTATCACGCGCCGGTCTGGGTGGACAACGAGGTCAACCTCATGGCCCTCGGCGAGCTGAGGTCCGGCCTGGGCCGCACCGAGCAGGATCTGATCTATCTCAAGGTCGGCACAGGCATCGGCGCCGGCCTGGTCTCAGGCGGACGGCTGCACCGCGGCGCCCAGGGCTGCGCCGGCGACGTCGGTCATGTCGCGGCCGCAGGCCCGGAAGTCACCTGCCGATGCGGCAACACCGGCTGCCTGGAGGCGCTGGCCGGAGGCGCCGCCCTGGCCAGGGATGCCATCGCCGCTGCGCAGGCTGGCCACAGCCCCTACCTGCGCGACCTGCTCGCCAGCGGTAAGACACCGACCGCACAGGACGTCAGCCAGGGAGCCGCGCACGGTGATGCGGGATGCCGTGACCTACTGGTCAGGGCCGGCGCGCTGATCGGGCAGACGCTGGCCCAGCTGGTCAACTTCTTCAACCCGTCCCTCATCGTCATCGGTGGCGGAGTCGCCGAAGCGGGCGACGTCTTCCTCGCCGCGATCCGGCAGAGCGTCTACCAGCGATCGCTGCCGCTGGCCACCCGCGACCTGCGCATCACCCGGTCCCCTCTCAGTAATTTCGCCGGGCTCAGCGGCGCCGCGGCCGTCGTCACCGACGAGCTGTTCACGCCCCGCCGGGCCGCCCAGTGGATTCCCCGCCGAACGCCGCACGGCTATGTCGCGCTGGCCAACCAGCACGACGCTGATTCTGGCATTAGTTCGCCGGCTGGTGCCATGGCCTGATCCATTCGGCTGTTCCGCCGACAGGATCGTGGCGTCATCTACGGTCGTGGCAGCGTGTGCCGCGATGCCCAGACCGGCATGACGTTTTGGTCAGCGGTTGCTCTGTACGGTCATCGGCATCGAGCACGTGCTCACGCCAGATATATCAGCGACCGATGGCGCGGGCCACGGTTGCGCGAGGTATTCCGTGCGGATAACCGGGGCTACAACCATAACTATGTCGCAAAGTTGCTCTTTCAGCACGCTAAGTCGCGATCGCCGGGCCCTGCAGGATGATGCCGATCGAAAGCGTCGCCTTGAAGCCCAGGGTCCGGCTGATCCAAGGAACCCATGAAACGTAACTTCACTATCATGGTTCACAGTTTGAAATCAGAGCTCACCTAGCGCACCTATTTACATGATGTGCGCTATCGGAGCGGCGGTGTGCTCATGCTGCTGCAGGGGCGGGTTTCTGCGGCTGTTGAATATCAGTCGGCTTCGCAGTACACGTTAAGGAATTGGGTACCTTCTTAGTGTGTTTGCGTGGCTGCTCGGGGCTGGGGCCGGTCCGGCGACCGTTACCCTCCCAATTGGCTGGACTGCCGATGTGCTCGCCGACGCTGCCCGGCGCTGGTTCCGGCGGTTTCACCAGATCACCGATCTAAGTTGCCTGGTGCATCTAGCGACTGGCACTTCGATCGATCTCACCCGCGACGAGTTCGACGCTGTACGCCAGCTGCTAGCGGACCGGCAGACCTGGGTCAAGCTCGGGAATGGTCCGATCGAAGACCTGGCTAACCGGATCGCTGATCTCCTGCCGCCGCGGGATGGCCGGAGCGCCGATGACTCGCATGCAGCAGCGCTAGTCATCACTCGCGGCCTGCTTGAGTTCACCGTCGCCGACCATGAACCGAAGGCCTTCCAGAAAGTGCTGCTGGCTCGCATCATGCGGATAGAGACCGGCCAGGCCAGCACACTGGACCAAGCCCTGTTCGATTTTCACGCCGACCTTGTTGTCCGTCTGGGCCCAGATCGGGTCGCCCAGCTCCAGCGGCTGCGCTACCCGGCGGATGTCGGGCCCCGTGTCCCGAGCGGGCTCGAGCGCCAGCCGGAGGGGAGCGAGGATGTTATCTCCCAGATCGCGTGGCGTCCTAGCCGGCAGCTCCTGCTCCGGATAGCCGTCCCTGTGGTTGCAGGCCTGTCGATAGCCGCTGTCCTGCTGCTGGCATCCACTCTCGCAGGCGCGGGCGGAGCGAAGTCAGCAAGCGCGGCCAGCTTGCGGATCGTAAAGATCGGCAGCGTGAGCGTATTGGCCAATGGCCAAGGCTTCACGTTGTACTGGTTTGCCGCTGACACAGCCACCAAGTCCGAATGCAATGGAGTGTGCACCGCCTACTGGCCTCCAGTGAAGGGCCCGTTGACCGCCGGGTCGTGCGCGACTGACAGGCTGGGCACGATCAAACGGTCCGATGGCTGGACTCAAGCGACCTATGATGGGCATCCCCTCTACACCTATATCGGCGACTCGGCCCCAGGCCAGGCACGTGGCGAGGCGCCTAGCATGAACGGGGGGCCGTGGCGCGAGATAACCTATCCCGCTAAACCGGGCCGGTGTCTTACGGTGAAAGCAATTCCGCCACAACCCCGGCCTTGATCATCGACGCTCCTTGAGCCCACGAAAATGGCAGCTTCGGGCAGAAGGGGGAGTCATCCGCGAACCAACGACCTGTACAAGAGCATCTACTCCCACGTCCAAAACGGCTTCAAGTCGCTGCCATCACTCCTTAGGAGGACCAAGCCATGACCGCGGACTTCTCACTGAGTGGTGGTGTCGCGCTCGTTACCGGCGCCGGGAGCGGGATCGGCCGCGCAATAGCCCTAGGGCTCGCCGGCGCGGGCGCGCACGTCGGCTGCGTCGACCGGGTCCCTCAGAACGCCGAGGCCACTGCCGCGCAGATCCTCGCCGCGGGCAGCCGGGCAGTGACGGTGGCCGCCGACGTGACCGATCCGGCCGCCCTGTCCGAAGCCGTTACGCGCATCGAGTCGGCGCTCGGGCCGCTGACGCTGGGGGTTAACGCAGCCGGCATTGCCAGCGCGGCTCCCGCCGAGAGCATGCCGGAAGAGCAATGGCGGCAGGTCATCGACGTCGACCTCACCGGCGTCTTCCTGTCGTGCCAGGCCGAGGGACGGGCGATGATCCGCAACGGCGGCGGGTCCATCGTCAACATCGCCTCGATGTCGGCCACCATCGCGAACCGCGGCCTGCACCAGGCTCACTACAATTCTGCCAAGGCCGCAGTCGTGCACCTCGGCCGGAGCCTGGCCTGGGAATGGGCCGCTTCCGGCGTCCGGGTCAACAGCATCAGTCCCGGCTACACCTACACCCCGATGACCCAGCGGCCCGAGCAACGCGACGCGATGGAGGGGTACGCCAAAGACACGCCCCTGGGCAGGAACGCCCAGCCAGAGGACATGGTGGGCCCCGTCGTCTTCCTGCTCAGCACAGCGGCATCATTCGTGACCGGCGTCGACCTCCTCGTCGACGGAGGCCACGTCATCTGGTAACCACCCGGCGCGCCGGGTGCACGGCTCGCGATTGCTATTTGGTAGCCGTCACTGCCTGAATAATGACGGCGTACAGGCGGTGCCACTGCGGCGAGCGCAATCCCGCTGCCGTTACCAGGCGGGTTGCCCGCCGCCGGGTACGTGCTTTGTCTCGCCGTCCGGCCGGCAGGGTCGGCAGCAGCAGCACCGAGAACAGATCGGCCAGGACCAGGCAGCCACCGGGCGCCAGCACCCTTGCGCACTGGGCCAGCCCGGCCCGCTGGTCCGCCCAGTGATCGAACGAGGTCGTGCTGACCACCAGGTCGAAGGTGTCTGCGGGCCAGGGCAGC
>Ga0335081_10003681_pt1 | contig 24109 bp, 19 predicted proteins | sample Lox_Sample_35_FD_206713 | JGI IMG/M metagenome (GOLD analysis project Ga0335081, IMG submission 206713) | Soil microbial communities from Loxahatchee National Wildlife Refuge, Florida, United States - Lox_Sample_3.5 | ecosystem: Environmental > Terrestrial > Soil > Wetlands | place: USA...
GGGTTGCCGGCCCATTCCCGGCGGTCCGCCCGCCGGCCGCGGGGCGCCCGGCGACATCCCCGGGAAGCGGGCGCCCTGGACGGACGGACCGGCAGTCACGATGCCGCCGTTGTGCGGGTTGGTGACCGTCTGGATCGAGTAGGCCAGCGGCCCGGCCAGGGCCGCGGCGGCGGCCACGGCCGCCGTCCACCACGCGACCTTGGCGTATCGGTTGACCCGCAGAACATAGGACCGAGCCAGACCCACCGCGGCCACCAAGCCGCCGGCCAGCACCGCCCACCGCAGCGGCGGCAGGAACCCCGGGGAGCTGCCCAGCAATACCCACGACCACACTGCGGTCAGCGCCACCGCGCCCGCCAGTGTCAGGCCGGCCCACCGGGACGTCCGTCGCGCCCACAGCTGCGTCACGCCGATGCCGATCAGCGCGGCGATCGCCGGTGACAGCGCGACCGTGTAGTAGTCGTGGAACATGCCGGACATGAAGCTGAGCACCGCGCCGGTGCCGACAAGCCAGCCGCCCCACACCAGGTGCTGCGCCCGGCGCTCGTCGGTGCGCGATGCGCGCCCGCACAACACGATCCCGGCGACCAGGAAGATCAACGCCGCCGGCAGCAGCCAGGAGATCTGACCGCCCGCCTCCCCGCTGAACAGCCGCGTCAGTCCCGCCTGCGAGCCGAACGAGAAGCCGTGCCCCGGGCCGCCCGGCCCGCCCGGACCGCCGCGAGGAAGCGCAGGGCCGCCGGGAAAGTTGCCCATGTGCCCGCCGAGCAACCGCGACATGCCGTTGTAGCCGAAGGTCAGGTTCACGAAGCTGTTGTCGGTGGACCCGCCGATGTAGGGCCGGTCCCCGGCCGGGATCAGCGACACCAGAAGCACCCACCACCCCGCGGCGGCGATCATCGCGAGCAGTCCCGCGCCGAGCTGAGCGATGCGTACCCGCGTCCGGACCGGTCCGGCGATCAGATAAGTCAGCGCCAGGCCCGGTGCGACCAGCATGACCTGCAGTTGCTTGGTCAGAAAGCCGAACCCGATGAGGGCGCCGCACAGCACGAGCCATCGGGTCCGCCCGTCGGTGACCGCCCGCATCAGCGCCCAGACCGCGGCGATCATCACGAAGACCAGGAGAGCGTCGGGGTTGTTGTACCGGAACATCAGCGTCGCGACCGGGGTGATCGCCAGCACTCCGCCCGCGATCAGGCCCGCGGTCGGACCGAAGTGGCGCTTGACGATCACATACACCAGTGCGACCGACGCCAGGCCCAGCAGCACCTCCGGCAGCAGGATGGACCAAGTGTTGACTCCGAAGAGCCGGCCGCTGATCTCCATCAGCCACAGCGATGCCGGCGGCTTGTCGACGGTGATCGAGTTGCCCGCATCGGACGAGCCGAACAAAAACGCTTTCCAGCTCTTCGTGCCGGCCTGCACCGCGGCCGAGTAGAACGCGTTGGCCCACCCCATCCGGCTCAACCCGACCGACCAGAACAGGGCCGTCACCGCCAGCAGCGCCGCCAGCGCCGGCCGCGCGCAGCGGGGGCCCGGCGGCACGGCGCGGTCGATGCGCGGCCGGTCCCTCTCGGCGGTGTCGGCAACGGTCAATGCGGGCGCGCTCACAAAGGCTCCTCGGTGATCAGTGACAGCGAGTCGGGGTCAGCGATTGCGGTGCGGGTGGAACACCCATCCGCGCAGCAGGATGAATCGCACCACTGTGGCGGCCAGGTTGGCCGCGACGAGAACTGCCAGCTCGACAGCATGCGAGGGATTCCCGACCGCGTGAAGCGCCGCCAGTGAACCGCTGGTGATCGCAAGAGCGATGCCGAACACGAGCAGGCCCTCGAAGTGGTGGCGGCTGGCACCCCCGCGACCGCGCACTCCGAACGTGAACCTCCGGTTCGCCGCCGTGTTGGCGACCGCGGTGACCAGCAGCGCGAACAGGTTCGCCACCTGTGCACCCACGACACCGCGCAGCACGGTGAACAGCAGCAGGTAAGCGATGGTGCTGGAAGCGCCGATCGCGCCGAACCGAACCGCCTGGCGGAGCAGCGACTTGGGCGCAGCGGCCCGGGAGGATCCCAGCTGAGCGGCGATGTCGGCGACCGGAATCGCCCCGGCGGCAAAGCCCTTCAGCAACCGGGCGACCCCTTTCAAATCTGCAGTGGCAGTGGCGACGATGTCGACGCGGCTGTCGGGGTCGTCGATCCAGTCGACCGGAACCTCGTGGATGCGCAGGCCCGAGCGTTCGGCCAGCACAAGCAGTTCGGTGTCGAAGAACCAGCCGGTGTCGATCACGTGCGGCAGCAGCTCGCGCGCGACGTCGGAGCGGATCGCCTTGAACCCGCACTGAGCATCGGAAAACTTCGCCGCCAGGGTCGATTTCAGGATCAGGTTGTAGCAGCGGGAGATGACTTCGCGTTTGGCGCCGCGCACCACACGTGACCCACGGCTGAGCCGGCTGCCGATCGCCACGTCGGAGTGCCCCGAGATCAGCGGCGCCGTCAACGGGGCCAGCGCGGCCAGATCGGTGGACAAGTCGACGTCCATGTAGGCCAGCACCGGTGCGTCCGACGTCGACCACACGAAGTGCAGCGCGCGGCCACGGCCCTTCTGCTCCAACCGAACGACTCGCACGCCGTCGAGTTCCTCGGCCAGCTCGGCGGCGATCCGGGGAGTGTCGTCGACGCTGGCGTTGTCGGCAATCGTGATCCGCGTCGAGAACGGGAAATGCTCCTGCAGATAACGGTGCAGACGCAAGATGGACTGCGCGAGCGCGGCCTGCTCGTTATATACCGGCACAACCACGTCCAAAACCGGCACGCCCGCCTCCCGGGCGAGAACCGCGGCATTGGGGCGGGACTGAAAAGTGCGCCGAGGCATGGGTGGGTACTCGACGACGCTCGAATCGTCAAGCGCAGTAGGCAGTTCCAGCGCGATGTCCGTCATGGTTCCCATCGTCGGGGGCGACGGTGGGCGCATCGTTGGCGCACGCTATGTGCCCGCTGTGAATCCTGGGTCCGCTGATACCTGCCCGTTATGCGGCGGTCCGGGCAGCTGCACGCGGAATTCCGTTCGTCCCGGGACGCTGTCCAGGTCGATGGCGCCGTGATGAGCCTTGACCACCGCGTCGACGATCGCCAGACCCAGCCCCGTGTTGCCGTCGCGCCGCGACCGTGACGAATCGCCGCGCACGAACCGCCCGAAGATCTCGGGCTGCTGCTCCGGCGGGATGCCCGGGCCGTCGTCGACGACGGCCAGCGTGGCGCCCCCGGCACCGTCGGCCGCCAACGAAACGGTCACCGACGTCCCCTTCGGGGTATGGGTGCGGCAGTTGGCCAGCAGGTTGGCCAGCACCTGGTGCAGGCGCGGGCCGTCGCCCGTGACGACGACCGGCTCGTCGGGTAAATCCAGCGACCACTGGTGGTCGGGCCCCGCGATGTGTGCATCGCTGACCGCGTCGACGACCATGCTGGACAGGTCCACCGGTACCTCGTCAAGGGGTCGGCCCGCGTCCAGCCGCGCCAGCAGCAGCATGTCCTCCACCAGATGCGTCATCCGCTGCGCCTCCGACTCGACGCGGCTCATCGCATACGCGACGTCCACGGGCATCTCGTCCCGTTTGCGTTGCGCGAGTTCGGTGTAGCCCTGGATCGCGGCCAGTGGGGTGCGCAGCTCGTGGCTCGCGTCGGCGACGAACTGCCGGACCCGCATCTCGCTGGCATGGCGCGCCGACATGGCGGCGGCGATATGCTCCACCATCCGGTTGAGGGCGATCCCGACCTGGCCGACCTCGGTGTGTGTGCTCGCCTCGTCGACCTCGACGATCGCCGTGGGAAGGTTCACCTCGCCGCGTTCGAGTTCGAGATCCGAGACCTCCCGCGCCGCCGCGGCGACGGTCGACAGCGGTGCAAGCTGCCGCCGGATGATCACGATGCCGGCAACGACCGCCATCACCAGCGCCAACGCACCCAGCGTCAAGAAAATGATCGACGTCGACACCAGCGTGCTGTGGACACCGGACAACGGCAGGCCCGTAACGATGATCAAGCCGCTGCGGGTGTGCAGCGCCGCGAGCCGGTACTTGCCGACGCCGCTGACATTCACCGTGACCGGATGCCGGCCCGGCTGCAGCGCGGCCAGCTCGTTGTAGGCCGGGGTCGGCAGCAGGGTCCGGGAGCCGTTGCTGCTGACGACGGCGGCGGTCACGACGTGGCCGTCCGACACCACCCCGCCGAGCGTTCCCACCGCCTGGCCGGGCGCGTTGAGGAAGTCGGGACCCGGGCCGCGGTGGCGCAGCGGCGGCCTCCCGGGCGGCGGGCCGATCTCGTGGATCACTGCCGAGCGGTGTGCGGCCTCCATCACCTGCTGATCGAGCTGGTGCAGCAGAAAGCTGCGCAGCGCCAGCTGCGTGCCGGCGCCGATGCCAATGCACACGAAGGCCAGCAACGCGATCAGCGCCGCGAGCAGGCGGGTGCGCAGCGACCAACTGCGCGGCGACCGCAGGCGGTGAAGCAAAGCCGGTTTGGTCGATGGCCGCCGCTGCTCAGCGGGGCGGCTTGAGGACATAGCCCGCTCCGCGCAGCGTGTGGATCATCGGCTCCCGGCCGCTGTCGATCTTCTTGCGCAAGTAGGACACGTAGAGCTCGACGATGTTCGAGCGCCCACCGAAGTCGTAGCTCCACACCCGGTCGAGGATCTGCGCCTTGCTCAGCACCCGTTTCGGGTTGCGCATCAAGAAGCGCAGCAGCTCGAACTCAGTCGCGGTCAGCGAAATCGGCTCGCCGCCGCGGGTGACGTCGTGGCTGTCCTCGTCGAGAACCAGGTCCCCGACCACCAGTTGTGAGCCCGCGACGTCGGTGGTGGCGCCCGTCCGCCGCAACAGCGCGCGCAGCCGCAGCACGACCTCTTCCAGGCTGAACGGCTTGGTCACGTAGTCGTCGCCCCCGGCGGTGAGCCCGGCGATCCGGTCTTCGACCGCGTCCTTGGCGGTCAGCAGCAACAGCGGTAGCCCTGGAATGTGCTCACGCAGCTTGCGCAGCACCTCCAGCCCGCTCATGTCGGGCAGCATCACGTCCAGCACGACAACGTCGGGGCGGTGCTCACGCGCCAGCGCGATCGCGGTGGCGCCATCTCCCGCGGTCGAGATCTCCCACCCCTCGTAACGCAGCGCCATCGACACCATCTCGGCCAGCACCTGTTCGTCGTCGACGACCAGGACGTGGATCGGGCTTCCGTCGGCGCGACGCATCACAACCCGACCCGAATCGGCGTCTGTCCGATGGTCGCTCATCGAGGTTCGCTCTGTGGTGGCCACGATTCGAAAGTATGGCGGCACCGACTAGGTCATTGCTGTGCGAAGTCTATGTGCCAGCTGTGAACACTCGGGCGCTAGCGCCGCTGTTCTGGACGTGAGAGATGCCGCCGCCGCGTGTCGGCGGTCGGCGTTTGCCGTCAGCGGAACGGGCTGCGCAGGACATACCGACTGGTGGGCACCGTGTCGACGTCGACGTTCGCGCCGAACGCCGACGTGCTGGCCACCATCCGGTTCATTCGGTCGCGCAGGTCCGCGCCGTCGGCCGCGCCGAAGAACGCGTGCAGATCGGCGATCGCCTCGGGTGGAAACAACTCCTCCACAATGCCGTGGATGGGTGGGGCGTGCGGCGTCAGCGCCCGCACCACCACATTCTGCGTATAGCCGAAAGTGGCCTGCGTCTCGATCGCCACCGGGGTGTGGGCAATCTGCCATCGTTGCAGCCAGGTGGCCTCGTCGAGGTCAGCCGGCCTGCGCAGCAACGCGACGTTGGCCAATCCGGTCGTGCGCGCGCCCGGTTCGGTGGCGGGCGCAACCAGCGGCACGGACTCGGTCACCAGGTACGCTGCGGTGCTTTCGCACTGCTTCTCCAGCACCGCGAGGGCCTCGCGCACCTGCTCGCCGTACGACTGCTGGGTCCACAGGCTCACCACCGCCACCACGGCCGGGTTCATCGTGGTGATCGTCATCGGCGAACCCCGCACCGCGTCGTCGCGAACGTTGACCGCCAGACCGGGCACGCCCAGCGCGAGGATCTTGTCAGCCACCCGCCCATGCAGCGCCGCACACCACGCGTCATCGCGTTCGGCATCACGAAGCAGCACGATCACTTTCTCCACGCGATCAACGTAGCCGTGAACCACCGGTAGCGAGGCGTGCTCGGCTCACGTCGAGTCAGCAAAACTTCTGTTCGGCACATGCGGCGGCCTGCGTGATCGGCGGGCGCCGGGTGGGACAACGCCTCCCCGGGTTAGGTGCCCAATGCGGTCGAATTTGCTGGCACGGAATGTGATTTGCAACTCACTTTTCCCGACCAATCCTTAGATTTGTTATCTGCGGGCAGTTTAGAGGGGGCGCGCTTGCTTTTGCCAAACGCCTATATTCACAGTTCACGCCCCATATCTGGCTTGCTGGACCGGTAGAGGGATTTCGCAACGAAGAAGTCTCTGAGAAGGGTATGAGAGTTCAACCCTGTGCGGCTCCGCGCCGGCGGCGGCATTGTCTGGCGCCTGCTCATTCGTCGCTAGACTCGGCGAACGATATGCGGCTGCGGGTGCGGTCAATGCAACGACGAACAGCCGGTAGTTTTCCAGCCGGCGGAGGTACCAATGAACCTGGCAAAGAACGTGACGGGCGAGGGCGCCCTCACGTTGACACCCAGCGACGTGCTGCTTGACGCCGGCGCGGACGCGGAGTTCGCCGAACTCAGCAACCTCGCCGTCGGCCAGGGGCCGATCGGCGACGTCGCTGTTGCAGGCAGCACGCTCGTCGTGACCAGCCACGGCGACAACGTTGTCGCGGTCATCGACGCCGACAGGTTGTCTGTTCGAGCGACGGTGGCACTCGGCGGCGAACCGGTGGCCGCCGCTGTCGCGGGCAGCCGACTGTACGTCGCCACGACCTCGGCAAGCTACGACTCCGTTTCGGTGGTCGACACGGACACCCAGACGACGGCCGCAACCTATCCGGTGGACCTCAGCATCACCGCCCTGACCGTCTCGCGCGACGGTCGGCGCCTCGTCGTCGGCCGGTCCGGCAGAGGCCGGACCGACATCGCGATCCTCGACACGGCCACGGGGGCGGTCAGCGCCATCGAGGTGGCCGCTACGGCGGGTGTCGTCGTAGACGCGTTGCGGATCAGCCCGGATGGGGCGCGGCTCTACGCTGCGGTGTCCGACCCCCACGGCAGCGACCTGTGGGTGATCGAGGTAGACACGGTCGGTGTGGTGCGAACTGTGCCGATCGGGTCGCCGATCCGGGATCTCGCGGTCAGTCCCGACGGCGGTACCGCCTACGTCCTGGTCTGCGACCCGCGCCACGGAGGTTGGTTGGACGTGGTCGACACGCGGGCCCACCGGATCGTGGCGACCGTCCAGATCGGCGGGTTCCCGACGCAGATGACGCTCAGCCCGGACAGCACCCGGGCCTATGTCGTCGACCGCCACGACGTGCTGGTGATCTGTACCGTGACGCAAAAGGTCATTGGCACGGTCACGGTCGACGCGCTGCCGGCCTGCGTCGCGGCAAGTCCGGACGGCGGCCGGCTGTACATCGCCGATTACACGGGCGCGGTGACAATGGTCGTTGTCGCGCCGGCCAGGACGGTGCCCCCGTTCCAGGCGATGGCCCGGGCGCTGCCGGGGTTCGCGGAGGTTCGCGAACTCGAGCCCGCGGTCTGAGGGGACCAGCCCACCCTTCGCGTCGAGGCCATTACCGGCGTCCGACCCGGCGGCGCGCCAAGATGGACCACAGACATATAGTCGCGACGCGAAGGAAGTGTGCCGATGGACAGTACGATGCAGGATTTCCCGCTGACCGTGACGGGGATACTGCGGCACGGCACCCAGTGGCACGCGGACCGCAAGGTCCTCACCGCCACCCGCGACGGGTACCGCGAAATCACCTACCGGGAGCTGGGCGAACGGGTGGCCCGGCTGGCCCACGGGCTGCGCGGTATCGGCATCGGCGGCGACCAACGGGTCGCGACGTTCATGTGGAACAACCAGGAGCACCTCGAGGCCTACTTCGCGATCCCCTGCATGGGCGCGGTGCTGCACACGCTCAACATCCGGTTAGCGGCCGATCAACTCGCCTACATCGCGGAGCAGGCCGATGACCGGGTCGTCATCGCCGACCTGTCGCTGGCGCCGCTGCTATCCGCTGTGCTGCCGCGAATGAAGACCGTGCAGACCGTCGTTGCGGTGGGGGAGGGCGATGTCGGCGTGCTCAGCGCCGCCGGCAAGGACGTGGTCCGCTACGACGACCTGCTCGAGGGGCAACCCACCACCTTTGACTGGCCGCTGCTCGACGAGCGGTCAGCGGCGGCGATGTGCTACACCAGCGGCACCACCGGCAACCCGAAGGGCGTCGTCTACAGCCACCGGTCGACATATCTGCATTCGATGGCCGTGTGCAGCGCCAACGGGCTGACCGTGGTCGACGGCGACCGGATTCTGCCGATCGTCCCGATGTTCCACGCCAACGCCTGGGGGTTGCCCTACGCCGCGCTGATGGGCGGCGCGGATCTGGTGTTGCCCGACCGCTTCCTGGCGGCCGACCGGCTGATCGAATTGATCGAACGCTGCCGGGCCACCATCGCCGGCGCGGTGCCGACCATCTGGAACGATGTGCTGCAGTGCCTGGCCGCCAACCCGGGCCACGACATCTCGTCGCTGCGCGTGGTGCCGTGCGGCGGGTCAGCGGTGCCGCTGGCGATGATGAAGGAGTTCCACGACAGGTTCGGCGTGCCGATCCGCCAGGCCTGGGGCATGACCGAGACATCGCCGATGGCCGCGGTGGCCTGGCCCCCGCAGGACACCAGCGATGAACAGGAGCACTGGGCGTTGCGCAACACCGCAGGCCGGCCGGTATGCGGCGTGGAGGCCCGCATCGTCGACGACGACGGCAACGTGCTGCCCAACGACGGAAAATCGGTGGGCGAGTTGGAGGTCCGCGGGCCGTGGATCACCGCGTCCTACTATCACGACAACGACCCGTCGAAGTTCCAGGACGGCTGGCTGCGGACAGGCGATGTGGGCCGCGTCGACCCCCGCGGCTTCGTCACGCTGACCGACCGCGCGAAGGACGTGATCAAGTCGGGCGGCGAATGGATCTCATCGGTGGAGTTGGAGCACTACATCATGGAGCACCCGGCTGTGGTGGAGGCCGCGGTGGTCGCCGTGCCCGACGAGCGCTGGCAGGAGCGGCCGCTGGCCGCAGTCGTCCTCAAAAAGGACGCCGACGTCACGCCGCGCGAGTTGCGTGCGCACCTGAGCTACAGAGTGGTTCGCTGGTGGCTGCCCGAACGGTGGACGTTCATCGACGAGGTTCCACGGACCAGCGTCGGAAAGTTCGACAAGAAGCTGATCCGCTCCTGGTACGCCGAGGAGGCTTTCGACGTCGTCGAGTGCCACGACTGAGAGGCGCAACCGTGTACAGCACGATGCAGGACTTCCCGCTGACAATCACGTCGCTGCTGCGTTACGGCACCGAGATCCACGCCGACCGGCGTGCGATCACCGCCACCGACGACGGGTTCCGCGAGATCAGCTACCGCGAATTCGGTGACCGGGTGGCACAACTGGCCAACGGGCTGTGCCGCCTCGGGGTCAAGCCGGGTGACCGGGTCGCGACGTTCATGTGGAACAACCAGGAACACCTCGAGGCCTACTTCGCGATCCCGTGCATGGGCGCGGTGCTGCACACGCTGAACATCCGGCTTTCCGACGACCAGATCGAGTTCGTCGCCTACGACGCCGAAGACCGCGTCGTCATCGTCGACATGTCGCTGGCCGAGCGGCTGGGCGCCGTGTTGCCGTGGATGGAGACCGTGCGCACGGTCGTCGCGGTGGGAGACGGAGATGTCGGGCCGCTCAGCGCCAGGGGCAAGGACGTGGTCCGCTACGACGACCTGATCGGCCGCGAACTGACGGAATACCCGTGGCCGGACATCGACGAAAAGTCTGCTGCCGCAATGTGTTACACCAGCGGGACCACCGGCCACCCGAAGGGCGTCGTGTACGGTCACCGGTCCACCTACCTGCACAGCACAGCCGTCTGCAGCACGAACGGCATGACCCTGACCGAAGGCGACCGGGCACTGCCGGTGGTGCCGATGTTTCATGCGAACGGCTGGGGCATTCCGCACGCCGCGCTGATGGCGGGTGCGGATCTGCTGTTGCCCGACCGGCATGCACACGCCCCGCAACTGATCGACATGATCGAGGCACGCAAGCCGACCATCGCGGCGGCCGTGCCGACCATCTGGAACGATGTGCTGCACTGCCTGGAAGCCGACCCCAGCCGCGACATCTCCTCGCTGCGGCTCATCGTATGCGGCGGCTCGGCGGTCCCCGAATCGCTGATGCGCGCCTACCAGGACAAGTTCGGTGTGACGATGCTGCAGTTGTGGGGGATGACCGAAACGTCACCGGTGGCGTCGTTGGCGCGCCCTCCCGGGGGCACACCGCCCGAAGAGGCCTGGCGGCTGCGGGCCACGGCCGGGCGGCCGATGTTCGGCGTCGAGATGCGCATCGCCGACGACGACGGCAACCCGTTGCGCCACGATGGCCACTCGGTCGGCGAGCTGGAAGTCCGCGGCCCGTGGGTCGCCGGCGCCTACCACCGCGACCGCGATGCCGAGAAGTTCGCCGGCGGATGGCTGCGCACCGGCGATGTGGGCACGATGGACCGCCTCGGCTACGTGACACTGACCGACCGCGCCAAGGATGTCATCAAGTCCGGCGGCGAGTGGATTTCGTCGATTGAACTGGAAAACCACATCATGAGCCATCCCGCGGTGCTCGAGGCGGCGGTCGTGGCCGTACCCGACGAGCGGTGGCAGGAGCGGCCGTTGGCCGCGGTAGTGGTCCGCGAGGACGCCGATGTGTCGGCGTCGGAACTACGAAACTACTTGCGCGACAAGGTGGTTCGCTGGTGGTTGCCGGAACGGTGGACGTTCATCGACCAGGTGCCGCGCACCAGCGTCGGCAAGTTCGACAAGAAAGTGATCCGCGCGCGGTACGCTGATGACGGCTACGACGTCGTCGAGTGCCGGGACTGAGTCAACAGCACGTTGCCGCCGCGCAGGATCGGGCGCAGCGTGTCGATCACCGTGGGGTCTTCGATCGTCGACGGCACCGGCTCGTCCCCGCCGTCGGCGATGCCGCGCATCGTTTTGCGCAGGATCTTGCCGGACCGGGTTTTCGGCAGTGCGCAACGACATCGACGTGCTTGAAACAGGCCACCGGGCCGATCTCTCCGGCCACCGCGGCGACCAAGTCCTCGGCGAGTCCGTCGGCCGACGCGAGGGCCTTCAGCACGACGAGCCCGCGCGGCACCTGGCCCCTGATCTCGTCGGCGACCCCGATCACCGCGCACTCCGCGACGGCCGGATGGGCCGCCAACACCGCCTCGATCGGACCGGTCGACAGGCGATGCCCGGCAACGTTGATCACGTCGTCGATGCGGCCCATCACGAACAGACGGCCGTCCTCGTCGACGTAGCCGCCGTCGCCGGTCAGGTAGTACCCCGGATGCTCGGACAGATAAGAGGCCTGGTAGCGGTCATCGTCACCCCACAGCGTGGGTAGCGTTCCCGGCGGAAGAGGCAACCCGATGCAGATCGCGCCCTCCTCGCGCGGTCGGCAGCCGTGGCCGTCCGGATGCGGGATGCGCACGTCGTAGCCCGGCATCGCCACCGTCGGCGACCCCGGCTTGATCGGCAGCGGCTCGAGTCCCATCGGGTTCGCGGCGATGGCCCAACCGGTTTCGGTCTACCACCAATGGTCGACGACCGGGACACCGAGCCGCTCCGACGCCCACGCGTAGGTGTCGGGATCGAGTCGCTCGCCGGCCTGGTACAGGTAGCGCGGGCACGACACGTCGTACTTGCTGAGATGTTGCCTGTCCGGATCCTCTTTGCGGATCGCGCGAAGCGCCGTAGGCGCGGTGAACAGCGCCTTGACGCCGTGGTCGGACACGACCCGCCAGAACGCGCCCGCGTCCGGTGTGCCGACCGGCTTGCCTTCGTAGAGCACCGTTGTCGCGCCGGCCAGCAGCGGCGCGGTAGACGATGTATGAGTCGCCGACCACCCAACCCACGTCGGAGGCGGCCCAGAACACATCGGCCGATGCGATGTCGTAGATGTTGCGCATGGACCACAGCAGCGCGACGGCATGGCCGCCGTTGTCGCGAACAATTCCCTTGGGTTTGCCGGTTGTCCCGGAGGTGTAGAGCACGTACAGCGGGTCGATCGCCGCGACCTGAACCGGCGCGACCGGAGCCGCCGCAGCCATCAGCCGGTGCCAGTCCAGGTCGCGCTCCGGGTGGAGCGCGCCGCGCCACTGGTCGCGTTGCACGATCACGCAGCTGCGCGGCGGATGCGCGCACGTTTCGATCGCGGCGTCGAGCATCGGCTTGTATTCGACGATGCGCGACGGCTCGATGGCGCACGACGCCGAGACGACCACCGACGGGCGGGCGTCGTCGATGCGTGCCGCCAGTTCGCAGGCGGCGAAGCCGCCGAACACCACGGAATGCACCGCCCCCAGCCGCGCGCACGCCAGCATCGCGATGACCGCCTCCTGGATCATCGGCAGGTAGATCACCACGCGGTCGCCCTTGTCCACGCCCAGGCCGCGCAGTACGCCAGCGAACTTCGCGGTCTGGTCGCGCAGCTCAGAGTAGGTTTAGGTGCGGTGGGTGCCCGGTCTTCGAGCACTTGCCGCGGTTCGCGGGCCCACGACACCGCCCGCGCGGCCTGCGCCCAGGACGCGCGCGGTTCTCGATGCTGGCCTCGTACAGTTCCCGATACGCACCCATGTCGGCCCCCGGTACTGCCCGGGACGGCGGCTCACTCCTGAAAGCGGTAACCCATTCCGGCTTCGGTGAGCAGATGTTTCGGGTGCGACGGCTCGTCTTCCAGCTTGCGGCGTAACTGCGCGAGATAGACCCGCAAGTAATGAGTTTCCTTCGCATAGGCCGGTCCCCACACCTCTTTGAGCAGTTCTTCCCGGCCGACGAGCTTGCCGCGGTTGCGCACCAGCATCTCCAGCATGCCCCACTCGGTCGGGGTGAGGTGCACCTCCGCGCCGTTCTTAATCACCTTCTTCGCGGCGAGATCGACTGTGAACGAATCCGTTTCGACGATGGGCTCGTCGGAGTCGGCGGCTACCGCGCCGCGACGCACCGCGGCGCGCAGCCGGGCCAGAAACTCGTCCATCCCGAACGGCTTGGTCACGTAGTCGTCGGCGCCACTGTCGAGTGCCTCCACCTTGTCGCTGGAGTCCGTGCGCGCCGACAGCACGATCACCGGCACGGTCAGCCAGCCGCGCAGGCCGGCCAGCACCTCGAAGCCGGATATGTCGGGCAGCCCGAGGTCCAGCACGACCACGTCGGGGCGTTGCTCGGCGGCCGCCCGCAGCGCACCGGCTCCGGTTGCCGCGGTGCTGACTTCGTAGCCCCGCACGGACAGGTTGATCCGCAACGCGCGCAGGATCTGCGGTTCGTCGTCGATGACCAGAACCCTCGTCACGGCTGCTGATCCTCCGTCGCGGCCGCCAGATCGATCTCGACCGTCAGCCCGCCGCCGGGGGTGTCGGTGGCCTGGATCGTGCCGCCCATCGCTTCGAGGAAACCTCGTGCCACCGACAGCCCGAGGCCGACGCCGCTGGTATTGTCGCGGTCGCCGAGGCGCTGGAAGGGTTCGAACAGCTGCTCTTCCGTGCCGCGCGGTATGCCCGGTCCCTCATCGATGATATCGATGGTCACCCGGTTGCCGACCTGCCCGGCGTTGATCCGGACCACACTGCCGGGCGCGTAGCGCAGCGCGTTGTCGATCAGGTTGGCCAGTACCCGTTCGAGCAGGCCGCTGTCGGCCATCACGACCGCGTCGCCCACCTCCACCTTGACCCGGTCGATCCCGGCCGGTGCTGTTTCCCCGGTCGCTCCGCCCCGGCGTGCCGACCCGAAACCGGTGGCCCCCTTGGTGATGCTGACCAGCGCCCGCTGCACGACCTCCTCCAGATACACCTGCCGCAGCTTCGGGCGGACGACGCCGGCGGCCAGCCGCGACGAGTCGAGCAGGTTGCCGACCAGCGCGGTCAGCTGATCGATCGATTCCTCCACCGTGGCGAGCAACTCGGCGGTGTCTTCCGGGGAGAAGCCGACGTCCTCGCTGCGTAGGCTGGACACCGCCGCCTTCGCCGCCGCCAGCGGGGTGCGAAGGTCGTGGCTGACCGCCGACAACAGCGACCGGCGCAGTTCGTCGGCCTGTGCGATGGCCTCGGCGTGGCTGGCCTCCTCGGCCAGTTCACGCTGCTTGACCAGGCCGGCCGCCTGCTTCGCGACGGCCGTCAGCACACGACGGTCGTGGGCGGCGAGCTTCTTGCCCGCCATCAGCATCCAGAACTCGTCGTCGCCTACTTCGATTGCGGCGTCGGCGGTGTCGACGCTGAGGCAGGGGTCGTTGCCGACGCACGCGACGAGCTCCGATTTGCCGTCCCGTTCCCGCAGCAGGCTCACCGCGCGCTGCGAATATGTTTCGCGGACGCGTTCCAGCAGCGTCTCCAGGTCGGCGCCGCGCAGCACCGATCCGGCGAACAACGACAGCAGTTCGGCTTCCTGCGAGGCACTCCTGGCCTCGCGGGTCCGGTTCGCCGCGCGGTCGACCAGCGCCGCGACGGCCACGGCCACGGCCAGCAGCACGAACTCGGTGACGGCGGAGTCGGGTTCGGCGATCGTGAAGGTGTAGCGCGGCGCGGTCAGGAAGTAGTTCAGCAGCAGACCCGACAGCACCGCCGACAGCGCGGCCGGGGCGACGCCGCCCAACAGCGCGACGATCAGAACGCCGATGAAGAACAGCGCGCTCTCGCCGCCGATGCCCAAGTGAGGGTCGAGGAAAGCCACGGTTACCGCGCAGATCAGCGACGGAACCACGATCGCGGCCGGCCACGACAGCAGGTGGTGCCGGCGGGACGACATCCGCGACCACGAGAACCCCCGCTTGGCCTCCTCGTGGGTGACCATGTGCACGTCGATCTTGCCGGAGTGCTGAACGATGGCGGCGCCGATCCCCTCGTCGAACATCCGCGCCCAGCGCGACCGCCGGGAGGTGCCGATCACCAGCTGGGTGGCGTTCATCTCGCGCGCGAAGTCCAGCAGCGCGGCCGGCACGTCGTCGCCGACCACCGTGTGCAGGGTCGCGCCGAGGCTGGCGGCGAGTTCGCGCACCTTGCCCATCTGCGGCGCGGAGACACCGGACAGCCCGTCACCACGAACCACATGGACGACCATCAGCTCGGCACTGGACTTAGACGCGATCCGGAAGGCGCGGCGGACCAGCGTCTCGGACTCCGGCCCGCCGGTGACCGCGACGACGACCCGCTCCCGAGCCTCCCACGTATCGGTGATCTTGTTCTCGGCGCGGTACTTGGCCAGCGCAGCGTCCACCTGATCGGCCAGCCAAAGCAGCGCCAGCTCCCGCAGCGCGGTCAGATTGCCGCGCCGGAAATAGTTGGAGAGCGCCGCGTCCACCCGTTCGGGGGCGTAGACGTTGCCGTGAGACAGCCGACGCCGCAACGCTTCCGGCGTGATGTCGACAAGCTCCACCTGCGACGCCGCCCGTACGACCTCGTCGGGGACCGTCTCCTTCTGCTCGATGCCGGTGATCTGCGCGACGACGTCGTTCAGGCTTTCCAGGTGCTGCACGTTGACGGTCGAGATGACCGTGATGCCCGCGTCCAGCAGCTCTTCGACGTCCTGCCAGCGCTTGGGGTTCTTGCTGCCGGGGGTGTTGGTGTGGGCGAGTTCGTCGACCAGCACCACCTGCGGGTTGCGGGCCAGCACCGCCGGCACGTTGAGCTCCTTGAACCGGGTGCCGCGGTACTCGATGTAACGCGGCGGGATGGTTTCGATGCCCTCCAACAAGTCCGCGGTCTTCTGGCGGCCATGTGACTCGACCACCGCGGCGACCACGTCGGTGCCGCGCTCCAGGCGCCGATGAGCCTCGCCGAGCATCGCGTAGGTCTTGCCCACACCGGGCGCCGCGCCGAGGTAGATGCGCAGCTCGCCGCGCTTCGACTTGAGGCTGGACGCCGTATGCGTCTGCGGCTCGTCGGTACTCGTCACATGTTCATCATCCACCGGATGAATCAGCTCTTCAGCGGATATTTCCGGTCGAGTTCGAGGTTGACCTGCAGCACGTTGACCCGCGGCTCGCCGAAGAAGCCCAGCGTGCGCCCGGCCTGGTGGTCGGCGAGCACCGCGCGGACCTGATCCGGGGTGACATGGCGGGCTTTGGCGACCCGGTTCACCTGCAGGTCGGCGTAGGCGACGGAGATGTCGGGATCCAGGCCGCTGCCGCTGGCGGTGACCGCGTCGGCGGGAACGACGGGTTCAGCCGGTCCCGCACCGCGGATCGGCACGATCTGGCCGATCGAGTAATCCTCGCCATACTTCGCGCACTCGACCCGCACGCCCTCGTACGTCTGAAGGAACGGCTGCTTGGTCGTGGCACACGGCTGGTCGACACTGACCACCCGGGTCGGATGGACGACGTTGCCGCGGGAGTCGCGCGGCCCGATCACCGACAGCACCGCCCCGACCCCGTCGCCGGTGCAGAACGGCCGGGACCCGTCGACGCCTTCCAGCTGGCCGATGGATGCGCTTCGCGCGCACACCTGCGTCAGCAGGCTCGGTTTGAACCCGGCGTCGGACGCCGATTTGCCCGCGGCGAGCTGGGCCGGATCCGCGGGGATGTCGACGATGCTTTCGGGGCCCAGGTTGCTGCCTCCCGACGCGGTCGGGTCGTAGCCGTTGGTGCCCGCGGCCGACGGTCGGCTCTGGAAGTACTGCGGCAGCGGGTTGCCGATCAGCTTGCTGCCCACCGGCTTGCCGTCGACCGTGATGATCGACCCTTCGGCCCTGCCGTGCAGCCCGGGTATCTGGGCGACCAGCCAGATCAACAGCGGGTAGGCGAAACCGGTGATGACGGTGAGCACCAGAAGCAGCCGCAACGCGGCCCAGTGCTGGCGAACGAAATTCGAGAGGTTCATGTCAGGACATCCCTGGGATGAATTGGATGACGAGGTCGATCAGCTTGATGCCGATGAACGGGGCGATGATGCCGCCGATGCCATAGATGTACAGGTTGCGGCTCAACAGCTTCGAGGCGCTGCTGGGGGTGTATCGCACACCGCGCAGCGCCAGCGGGATCAACATCACGATGATGATCGCGTTGAAGATCACCGCCGACAGGATCGCCGACTCCGGGCTGTGCAGCCGCATCACGTTGATCAGGTCCAGGCCCGGGAACATGGCCACGAACATCGCCGGGATGATCGCGAAGTACTTCGCGATGTCGTTGGCGATCGAGAACGTGGTCAGCGCGCCGCGGGTGATGAGCAGCTGCTTGCCGATCTCGACGATCTCGATGAGCTTGGTCGGGTCGGAGTCGAGGTCGACCATGTTGCCGGCTTCCTTAGCCGCCGACGTGCCGGTGTTCATCGCCACCCCGACGTCGGCCTGCGCGAGCGCGGGCGCGTCGTTGGTGCCGTCACCGGTCATTGCGACCAGCTTGCCGCCCTCCTGCTCGCGTTTGATCAGTGCCATCTTGTCCTCTGGAGTGGCCTCGGCCAGGAAGTCGTCGACACCGGCTTCGTCGGCGATGGCCTTTGCGGTCAGCGGGTTGTCGCCGGTGATCATCACCGTGCGGATGCCCATCCGCCGCATCTCGTCGAAGCGCTCGCGCATGCCCTGCTTCACGACGTCTTTCAGGTGGATGACGCCGAGCACTTCGGCTTTTCCGTCCAGCACCTGGCCGACCACCAGCGGTGTGCCACCGCCGGCGGAGATGCCGTCGACGATGTTGCCGAGGTCGCTCGGCACCACCCCGCCCTGGCCACGCACCCATTCGGCGACCGAGCTGGCCGCGCCCTTGCGCAACTTTTGCCCGTTCTCCAGGTCGACACCGGACATCCTCGTGGCGGCCGAGAAGGGCACCCAGTTCGCGCCCACCAGCTCGCCGGGCGTGCGGGCACGGAGGCCGAAGTTCTGTTTGGCGAACACGACGACCGAGCGCCCCTCGGGGGTTTCGTCGGCCAGGCTGGACAGCTGCGCGGCGTCGGCCAGTTGCTCGGAGGATACGCCGGGCAGCGGCACGAAGTTAGACGCCTGGCGGTTCCCCAGCGTGATCGTGCCGGTCTTGTCGAGCAGCAGGGTGTTCACGTCGCCTGCCGCCTCCACGGCGCGGCCGGACATGGCCAGCACGTTGCGCTGCACCAGCCGGTCCATGCCCGCGATGCCGATCGCCGACAGCAACGCGCCGATCGTGGTCGGGATCAGGCAGACCAGCAGCGCCACCAACACGATTCCGGTCACGCCATTGGCGTTGAGCGCCTGCGTGTCGGGCACTCCGGGGCTGTTGGCCTTCGAGTAGATGGCCAACGGCTGCAGGGTGGCCACCGCGAATACGAAGATGATCGTCAAGGCCGCGAGCAGGATGTTCAGCGCGATCTCGTTGGGCGTCTTCTGCCGGTTGGCGCCCTCGACGAGGGCGATCATCCGGTCGATGAAGCTCTCCCCCGGCTTCTGGGTGATCCTGACAACGATGCGGTCCGACAGCACGGTGGTGCCGCCGGTCACCGCGGACCGGTCGCCTCCCGACTCCCGGATCACCGGCGCGGACTCGCCGGTGATCGCCGACTCGTCCACCGACGCAATGCCTTCGATCACGTCACCGTCGCCGGGAATCGCCTGCCCGGCCTCGACGACCACGATGTCGCCCTGCTGCAGCAAGGGTGCGGCGACCTCTTCTTCCGTGCCGGGAACCCCCGGTTCCCAGCCCTGCAGGCGCCGGGCCAGTGTCTGCGTCTTCGCCTTGCGCAGCGCGTCGGCCTGTGCCTTGCCCCTGCCCTCGGCGACCGCCTCGGCCAAGTTGGCGAAGTAGACCGTCAGCCACAGCCAAAACACGGTCAACCACGCGAACCACGTCGAGTGCATGAACGCCAGAATGGTGCTCCACACCGCGCCGATCTCGACGATGAACATCACCGGGTTGCGCCACAGCGTGCGCGGGTCGAACTTGCGCAACACGGCCGGCGTCGCCTTCAGCAGCATCTTCGGGTCGAGCAGACCGCCCTGGACGCGCTTTGGGGCGATGGGCGTCTGCAGCGGAGTCACATCGGATTCGATTGCGGGAGCAGACATCAGTGAATTCCTTCAGCGAGAGGACCAAGAGCCAGCATGGGCAAAAACGTGAGAGCGACGAGGATGACGGTGACCCCGGCCACCATCCCGACGAACTGAGGCCGGTGGGTGGGCAGGGTGCCGGCGGACGCCGGCGTCGTGCCCTGTCGCGCCAGCGAACCCGCCAGCGCCAGCACGAAGATCATCGGCAGGAACCGGCCGAACACCATCGCCATGCCCAGCGCGGTGTTGTACCAGACGGTGTTGCCGCTGATCCCGGCGAACGCGGAACCGTTGTTGTTGGCCGCGGAGGTGAACGCGTACAGCACCTCCGACAGGCCGTGCGGACCGCTGTTGAGCATCCCGGCCCGTTCCCCGGGGAAGGCCATCGCGATCGCGGTACCGATCAGCACGATCACCGGCGTGGTCAGAAAGTAGATCGAGGCGAGCTTGATCTCGCGTGCGTTGATCTTCTTCCCGAGGTATTCGGGCGTGCGCCCGACCATCAGGCCGGCGACGAACACGGTGATGACCGCGAGAACGAGGATGCCGTATAGCCCCGATCCCACCCCGCCCGGCGCGACCTCCCCGAGTTGCATGTTGAACATCGCGACCATGCCGCCCAGGCTGGTGTAGGAGTCGTGGGCCGAGTCCACCGCACCGGTCGACGTCAGGGTGGCCGCGTCGCCGAACACCGAGGAGTTGGCGACGCCGAAGCGCTGCTCCATGCCTTCCATCGCCGCACCGATGGAGGTCGGCACGGTGCCGTGGTGCTGCAGCTGGGTCCACAGGATGAAGAAGGCGCTGATCAGGGCCAGCGACGCCATGATCGCCGCGATCGCATAGCCCTGTTTCTTGCTGCCCACCATGCGGCCGAAGGTGCGCGGCAGCGAGAAGCTGATGACCAGCAGCAGGAAGATTTCCAGCCAGTTGGTCCAGGTCGTCGGGTTCTCGAACGGGTGGGCCGAGTTGGCGTTGTAGAACCCGCCGCCGTTGGTGCCGAATTCCTTGATCACCTCCTGGCTGGCGACCGGGCCTCCGGTGATGGTCTGCTGCGCGCCGCCGAGGGTCGTGACGACCTGATCGTTGAGGTGGAAGTTCTGGATCGCGCCGCCGGCAACCAGCACGATCGCGCCGATGATCGCGACGGGCAGCAGGATCCGGTACACGCCGCGGACCAGGTCCACCCAGAAGTTGCCCAGCTCGCCGGTGCGCCGGCGGGCGAAGCCGCGCACCACCGCGATCGCGACGGCGATGCCGACCGCGGCCGATACGAAGTTCTGCACCGCCAGGCCGGCCATCTGCACGAGGTGGCCCATGGTGGACTCGCCCGAGTAGTTCTGCCAGTTGGTGTTGGTGATGAAGCTGACCGCGGTGTTCCACGCGAGCGCCGGGGTCATCGGCGTCGACGGGTTGTTCAGGTGCAGCGGCAGCTTGCCCTGGACCAACTGGAAGATGAACAAGAACAGAATGCTCACGGCCGAGAACGCCAGCACGCTGCGTGCGTACGCGCCCCAGGTCTGCTCCGAATCGGGGTTGGCGCCCATCAGCCGGTAGGTCACCTTCTCCGCACGGGAGTGCTTGTCGGAGGTGTAGACCCGGTACATGTAGTCGCCGAACGGCACGTGCGCCGCCGCGAGCGCCAGCACGAGCACCGCGAGGAAGATGATCCCCGCCGATGTTGTCGTCATCAGAACCTCTCCGGAAGCAACAGCGCGCCAATCAGATACAGCGCGACGAGAACCGACAGCACCAGGCCGATGACATTCTCGTAGCTCATAGCCGCTCGACCAGCTTCTGCGCCAGGCCGAACAGCCCGAAGATCGCCACCGTCAGCACGATGTACACCAGGACGGACATCTGGTCTCCGTTCAGTTGGAATCCATGCAGGCCGCTCACCGAGATCACGTGGGGCAGCATCCGCTGAGCCCTCGCCGCCGAGGACCAAACTGAAGCTAGACCGGCTCAAATGCGACACGAGCGGCGTTGACGCTTTCTTAACGGCTTGGCGAGGCTCCTTTACAGACTTCATCGGTGCGCCGAAAACCCGCACCCCGGCCGTGTCAAGGATGCGCCAACGGCCACCGATTCAGTGTTGGAATTCCGTAATTACGTGCGGGATGCACGCCGTGTCGTCCTACATTGGCCGGGTTACTGACGGCCGGACGAGGAGTTGGTTCCATCGACGATCCATTCCGCTGGGGGACGGCGGCGTACCTGCAGATCCTTGCGGTCGTCGTGGTGGTTGCCGTTCTTCACGTGCCGCTCGGGAACTACATGGCCCGGGTGTACTCCGACGGCCGGCATTGGCGCGTCGAGGCACTGATCTACCGGCTGGTGGGGGCAGCGCCAGACGATCGCCAGCGGTGGCCGAGGTACCTCACCTCGCTGCTGGCCTTCTCCGCGGTGAGCGTCTTGTTCCTCTACGCGCTGTTGCTGATCCAGAATCGGCTCCCGGCGCCGTGGGGTCACCCCGGCATGACTCCGGCGTTGGCGTTCAACACCGCGATTTCATTCACCACCAACACGAGCTGGCAGAACTACGCCGGCGAATCCACGCTCGGGCACGTCGGCCTGGTCGGCGGCCTCGGTGTGCAGGCGTTCGCCAGCGCCGCGGTCGGGATGTCCGTGGCCATCGCGCTGATTCGCGGACTGGCACAAACCCAGACCGCTGAGATCGGCAATTTCTGGGTCGATGTCGTACGCAGCGTCGTGCGCATCCTGATACCGCTGTCGGTGCTGGTGACGCTGGTGCTGCTGGCGTTGGGCGTCGTCAACAACTTCAACCCGGCGCATGACGTGACGACCCTGGCCGGCGGCGGTCAAACGATTCTCGGCGGTCCGGTCGCGACATGGGAGTCCATCAAGCTGATGTCGGGTGATGGCGGTGGCGCGTTCAATGCCAACAGCGCGCATCCGTTCGAGAACCCGACGCCGTTGAGCAACTTCATAGAAATTGTTGCGATGGTGATCATCCCGGTGGCGTTGCTGCGGACATTCGGTGTCATGGTGCGCGAGAAGAAGCAGGGTTGGGCCCTGTTCGCGGCCGCCGGAGTCTTGTTCGCGATCGGCGTGGTGATTCTCACCGTCGCCGAGATGGCCGTTCACGGCACCGCAATGCACGCCGCCGGCGCCGCGAGTGAGGGCACCGAGACCCGGTTCGGCATTCCGGGCAGCGCGTTGTTCGGGCAGGCGGCAACGGGAAGCGGCGACGGTGCGGCCAACTCGTCGTACGACAGCTTCGCCAGCCTGGGCGGGGGGATGCTGATGGCCAACATCATGTTGGGCGAAGTGAGTCCGGGCGGCCCCGGCAGCGGCCTGTACGCCCTCGTGGTGATGGTGCTACTCGCGGTGTTCCTCGGCGGCCTGATGGTGGGTACTACCCCGGAGTATCTGAAGAAGCGACTGCAGGCGCGGCAGATAAAGCTCGTTAGCCTCTACATCCTGGTGTTCCCGGTGACGATCCTCACCGGCACCGCGGTCGCTATCGCCCAGCGGGGCGAAGTGCAGGCGATGCTCAACACCGGCTCTCACGGAATGTCGGAAGTGCTGTACGCGTTCACCAGCTCGGCGGGCAACAACGGCAGCGCGTTCGCCGGGCTCAGCGGCAACACGACGTGGTTCAACGTCGCGCTGGCGCTCGCGATGGCGGTGGGCAGATATCTGCCGATCATCCTGGTGCTCGCGCTGGCGGGAAGTTTTGCGGTCCAGCGGACCGGAGTGGTTACGGCAGGCACCCTTCGCACGCATGCGGTCAACTTCGTCGGTCTCGTCGTCTTCGTCACCGTGCTGATGGTCGGGCTCGAGTACCTACCCGCGTTGGCCGTCGGTCCGCTCGCCGACGGGCTGGCGTGATCGTCAACGCATCATCAAGGTTTTCCACGGCGCTGTAAAGGAAGCGCAAGAAACCTATCCCGTCGGTCCGGGGCCGGCGTATGGAGAATCCATGACGCTCTTTCACGCGTTACGCCCCCGTACATCGATGGATCGCGTTGCGCGCTGCTGCTCTTCATGGCAGAAGTCGTTTCCCGACGCCGAGATCGTCTATCCCGTACGGGTATTGCGAACGCCCGGGACGGCGCAGTGGCTGCGCGACCACGGGTTCGGGGTGAGCGCCGGTTGCGACGACGACCTCGCTCGCGTCCTCGCGTCGGCGGTGGCGCCCCGGCAGGTCGTGCTGCACTGTAACGACCTGCCCGCCCGCACGATATGGCACGCCGTCGGTCTGGGCGTCGGCCAGTTCATCGCCGGATCACGTGAGCAGATCGCCACGCTGTCGGCGTGTGCCGAACGGCCGCAGTGCGTCGTCTTCGACGTGACCGACGAGCCTGACGACGACGAGGTGGAGTCAATGCTGCGGCTGCCGAACCTGCAGGTCTGCGGATTTCACAGCGAACTCGACCGCACCGACACGGTCGACGAAATGATCGCCGTGATGGCGCAGCTTCGATACCGCCACGGCGTGCTGCTCACACGGCTGAGCGTTGCGGTGTCCGGTGCCGACGAGCGTCCGATCGAGGCCATCGCCAGCCAGCTAGACGACACCGTCGAGGGCGGCTGCGCGCGGTTCCGCTATCCGCGCCCGGCGCTGCAGGTATGTCCTGACTGGCTGGCCCTGACCCGCGAAATGTGATTGTCAGCCAGCTTCGAAAACATGCTCTGAGCTGCTCGGAAGTATCCGGATCACACTAGCCGCGTGGAGTGGACAACGACACAGCGGCGGAGATGGCGTTCGCGTATGCGTCTGGTCCAGAATGTTTGACGACCTGACTATTTCCACAGAGGACGCGGATGACTGAATCGTCGGCGGTGCCTTCGAAGGCGCCGGAGCGGCGGATCCGGCTGACCCACCACCTGCTCGCGCTCCACGACGGCCACCAGGTCGGCGTGTCGGTCGGCGG
>Ga0335081_10003682_pt1 | contig 24108 bp, 20 predicted proteins | sample Lox_Sample_35_FD_206713 | JGI IMG/M metagenome (GOLD analysis project Ga0335081, IMG submission 206713) | Soil microbial communities from Loxahatchee National Wildlife Refuge, Florida, United States - Lox_Sample_3.5 | ecosystem: Environmental > Terrestrial > Soil > Wetlands | place: USA...
TTGGTGAGATCGCTGTCGCCTTCCTGCACCGCATTGTGGCCGTAGATCGGGCCGGTCAGCTCGGAGAGCGTGTGCGGCACCACGATCAAGGCCTGCGACGGCGAACGCTTCACCGTGCTGCGATAGGCCGGCGACAGGTGCTTGGGATAAACCTTGAGGCTGTCTTTCGGGAATATGAGCGACATTGTGCTTATCCCTTATCAAGCGACCTTTTCGAGCGCCAGCGACACGCCCTGCCCAACGCCGACGCACATTGTCGCAAGTGCGAGCTTGCCGTCGCGCTCGTGCAGCCCATGCGCCGCCGTGAGCACCAGCCGTGCGCCCGACATGCCGAGCGGATGGCCAAGCGCAATCGCCCCGCCATGCGGATTGACGTGCTCGGCATCGTCGGCGAGGCCAAGCTGCCGCAGGCATGCTAGCGACTGCGAGGCGAAGGCTTCGTTGATCTCGATCAAGTCATAGTTGCCGATCTTGTGCCCAAGCCGCGCCATCAGCTTGCGCGTCGCCGGCACCGGGCCGATGCCCATGATGCGCGGCGGCACCGCCGCCGAGGCCATGCCGAGAATGCGTGCGCGCGGCGTCAGCTTGTGCTCCTTGACCGCGGCTTCCGAGGCGATGATGAGGGCGGCAGCGCCGTCGTTCACGCCGGAGGCGTTGCCCGCGGTCACCGTGCCGTCCTTGCGGAAGGGTGCTTTAAGCTTGGCAAGCTGCTCGATCGAGGTGTCCGGGCGGGGATGCTCGTCACGGTCGACCAGCACCGGACCGGCTTTGCCGCCGGGCGCCTCGACCGCGACGATCTCGGTGGTGAAATAACCGCGGCCTTCGGCCGCGCCCGCGCGCTGCTGCGAGCGCAGCGCGAACTGGTCCTGGTCGGCGCGGCTCACCTGGAATTCTTCCGCCACGTTCTCGCCGGTCTCCGGCATGGAATCGACGCCGTATTGCGCCTTCATCAGCGGGTTGATGAAGCGCCAGCCGATGGTGGTGTCGTAGATTTCGGCCGTGCGCGAGAAGGCCTCGGCGCTCTTTCCCTGCACGAAGGGCGCGCGCGTCATCGATTCGACGCCGCCGGCGATGGCGAACTCCATCTCGCCGGCCTTGATGGCGCGCGCCGCAGTGCCGACCGCCTCCATGCCCGAGGCGCACAGCCGGTTGATCGTCGCGCCGGGCACGCTTACGGGGAGCCCGGCCAAGAGCAGCGCCATGCGCGCGACATTGCGGTTGTCTTCGCCGGCCTGGTTGGCGCAGCCGTAGAACACGTCGTCGAGCTTTTCCCAGTCGACATGGGTATTGCGCTTCATCAGCGCCTTGATCGGCACGGCGGCGAGATCGTCGGTGCGCACCCTGGCGAGCGAGCCGGCATAGCGGCCGATCGGCGTGCGCGCGGCGTCGCAGATGAAGACCTCGCGCGTTGCCATCAGGCCGCCTCCGCGTGCGCGCGGTTGGTGCGTGCCTGCAGATCGCGCAGCACCTCGAGCTCTTTCGCAGTCGGCGCCGGCGTCTCGGCGACCTTCGCCGCGAACTTCACCTTCCAGCCGGTGTTTTCCTGAATCTGCTCGCGCGTGACGCCGGGATGGATCGAGACCACGGTCATCTCCTTGGTCTCGGGATCGGGCGCGAACAGGCACAGGTCGGTGATCAGCCGCGTCGGGCCCTTGGTCTTCACCCCGAGCTTGGCGCGCGAGTCGCCGCCGGAGACGTGGCCGATCGAGGTGACGAAATCGAGCTTCTCGACGAAGCCGCGCTTGCCCTGCGCCATGATGATGAAGATCTCGCCGCAGGAGGTGGCGATCTCCGGCGCGCCGCCGCCGCCCGGCAGCCGCACTTTCGGCTTGTCGTAGGGGCCGACCACCGTGGTGTTGAGATTGGCGTATTTGTCGATCTGCGCGCCGCCCAGGAAACCGATCTTGATGCGGCCGCCTTGCAGCCAATAGCGGAACATCTCCGGCACCGACACCGTGGTGATCGCGGTCTCGCACAATTCGCCGTCGCCGATCGACAACGGCAGGATGTTCGGCTTGGTGGCGAGCGTGCCCGATTCGTAGATCAGCGTGATCCCCGACGCGTGCGTCAGCCGCGCCAGATTGCAGGCGGCCGAGGGCTGGCCGATGCCGACGAAACATACGTCGTCGTTCTTGAGCGCACGCGCCGCCGCGATGGTCATCATCTCGTTCGGCTTATAATCGACCATGGCTGTCACTCCGCCGCGGCGCGGAACTTGCGCACGTGCTCGGCAAACACATCGGGACCCGTTTCCAGGACGTTCTGTTTCATCCAGGCAAGAAAGCTGTCGCGCTCGCGCGAGATCTCGTCCCATTGCTTGTAGTAGGCGTTGTTGCGCGGGTAATAGCCCTGCGCATAGGACGGAAAGGCGCCGCCCGGCACCTCCACCACATGCCCGACGGTCCAGTGCGGCAGCACCACCGCGTTGAGGCTGCGGTCGCGTGGCAGCTCGTCGACGATCTCCTCGACCGTGATCACCGAGCGCTTGGAAGCAAGCACCGCCTCCTTCTGCACGCCAAGCACGCCCTCGATCATGACATTGCCGGCACGGTCGGCGCGCTGGGCATGGATGACAGCCACATCCGGCCGGTGCGCCGGAACGGCGGCGAGCTTCTCGCCGGTAAAGGGACAGGTGATGTATTTGATCTTGGTATTCACCTTGGGCAGGTCGCCGCCGAAATAGCCGCGGAACACCGCGCAGGGCAGGCCGGCGGCACCGGCCTCATAGGCGTTCGCCATGGCGGCGTGCGAATGCTCCTCGATCTCGAGCTTGTGCGGCCAGCCGTTCTCGACCGCGTCGCGAAACCGGTAGAGCGAGCCGACGCCCGGATTGCCGCCCCAGGAAAACACCAGTTTGCTGGCGCAGCCCATGCCGATGAGCTGGTCGTAGACCAGGTCGGGCGTCATGCGAATGAGCGTCAGGTTCTTGCGGCGCTGGCGGATGATCTCGTGGCCGGCGGCATGCGGAATGAGGTGGGTGAAACCTTCCACAGCCAGCGTATCGCCATCGCGGACGGTTGCCTCGATGGCCTCGGCAAGAGACGAAATACGCGCCATGCGGACTATTTCCCGGTTTTCGGCCCCGTATTTACGGCTGCGCACAAGCAGGGTCAAATGGACATATAGATAGACGTTGGACCTCCAACCATGACGGCCCTCTTGGGACATCAGCCAATCTTCGCCATTAAGGCCGAGCTCGACGCCATGATGACGCTCGGCTGCACGCCCTATGGCGAGCGGCGCTTCGTCGGCATTAGCGGCGGAACGGTAAAGGGGCCAAAGCTCAATGGCCGCATTCTGCCCGGCGGCGCCGACTGGCAGATCGTCCGCAGCGACGGCGCAGCCGACATCGAGGCCCGCTATACCATCGAGACCGATAAAGGCGCGCGCATCATGGTCGACAGCAAGGGGTTGCGGTACGGTCCGCCCGAGGTGCTGGAGAAGCTGGCACGCGGCGACAAAGTCGATCCCGCTCTTTATTATTTCCGCACGGTGATGCGGTTCGAAACCGCCGATCCGGCGGTGGACTGGCTCAATCGCATTCTGGCGCTGGCGCGCGGCCAGCGCGAGGCGCGCGCAGTATTGCTGGATGTTTACGAGGTGGAATGATGGCGGACCGGATTGCGATTGTTTTGCCGCCCTCGCTCGCAGCCGAGCAACAGGGCAATGTCGCCATCCTGCGGCTCAACCGGCCGCAGAAACGCAACGCACTCGATGACGATACTATCGTCGGCATCGAGAAATTCTTCAGCACACCGCCGGAGGGCGCGGGCTGCATCCTGCTGGCCGGCGAAGGTGAGCATTTTTCCGCCGGGCTCGATCTCTCCGAATTGGAGGAGCGCGACATCGCGCAGGGCATCGCGCATTCCTCGCTCTGGCACCGCGCCTTCGAGAAGATCCAGTTCGGCAAAGTGCCGGTGGTGGCGGTGCTGCACGGCGCCGTGGTCGGCGGCGGCTTGGAGCTCGCGGCGGCGGCGCACGTGCGCGTCGCCGAACGTTCGGCCTATTACGCGCTGCCGGAGGGCAGCCGCGGCATCTATGTCGGCGGCGGCGGCTCGGTGCGGCTGCCGCGGCTGATCGGGGTGGCGCGCATGATGGACATGATGCTGACCGGCCGCACCTACTCGGCGGAGGAAGGCCAGGCCATGGGGCTGACGACGTATCTGGTCGAGGCGGGCAAGGGCTTCGCCAAGGGGCTGGAGCTGGCGCAGCGCATCGCCGCCAATGCGCCGCTCACCAATTTCGCTGTGATGCAGGCGCTGCCGCGCATCGCCGAAAGCGATCCGGCCTCGGGCTATGCCATGGAGGCGCTGATGGCGGCCATCGCGCAGGCCGCTCCGGAAGCCAAGGCGCGCCTGCGCGAATTCCTCGAGAAGCGCGGGCCAAAGGTGACGCGTTGAAATATATCCCGCTCGTAGGCATGCCGGCCTGGGCGCGTTAGAATTCGCCAAAACAAAGCCCAAGGATGAGATGTCGATCCCGATCATGAAAGCCGAGCCGGCTGCCGCGCCTTTGCGCGCCGTGCGCCTGGGCGCGCCCGATGCCGTGGTCGAGCGCAGGGCCGACGGCACGATCCACGTTCGCGCCGCGCAGAAGCTCGCCGCCTATCACAACACGCTGAGCGAGCCGCTCGAACGCTGGGCCCGTGAAGCGCCCGAGCGCGTGTTCCTGGCGCAACGCGACGCCAGCGATCAATGGCGCAAGCTCAGCTATGCCGAAGTGCTCGAAAAAGTGAGGCGCATCGGCGCGGCGCTACTGCGGCGTGGGCTATCGGCGGACCGGCCGATTGCGATTCTATCCGGCAACGACATCGAGCACGCTCTGCTCGCGCTCGCCGCCATGCATGTCGGCATTCCCTATACGCCCGTGTCGGCGGCCTATTCGCTGTTGTCGAGCGACTTCGGCAAGCTGCGCATGATCATGGAGCTGCTGACGCCCGGCCTGGTGTTTGCGAGCGATGGCGGCCCGTTCGGCCGCGCCATCGCGGCGGCGGTGCCGCCGAGCGCCGAGCTGGTGGTGACGCGCAACCCGCCCGCGGACCGCAAGGCCACGTTGTTCGCTGACCTGCCGGGCAGCGAGGACACCGCGGGCGTCGCCGCCGCGCGGGCGCGCGTTTCGCCCGACAGCATCGCCAAATTCCTGTTTACCTCCGGCTCGACCGGCACGCCCAAGGCCGTGATCAACACGCAACGCATGCTGTGTTCCAACCAGGCGATGATCGCCGCCGGCTTCTGCTTCGTCGCCGACGAGCCGCCGGTGGTGGTGGACTGGCTGCCGTGGAGTCACACCTTCGGCAGCAATCACAACTTCAACATGGTGCTGGTCAACGGCGGCTCGCTTTATATCGATGACGGCAATCCGACGCCGCCGGGCGTGCCGAAGACCGCGCGCAATCTGCGCGAGATCGCGCCCACCATCTATTTCAACGTGCCGAAGGGCTACGAGGCGCTGGTGCCGCATTTCCGCGCCGACGAGACGCTGCGCAAGACCTTCTTCTCGCGGCTGAAGGTGCTGTTCTATGCCGGCGCCGGTTTGAACCAGACCACCTGGGACGATCTCACGCAGCTCGCGGTCGGGACCACCGGCGAGCGGATCATTTTTCTGTCGTCGCTCGGTTCCACCGAGACATCTCCCTTGGCGCTTGCCTGCAGCTGGGATTTCGAGCGCGCCGGCAATATCGGCCTGCCGGCGCCCGGCGTCGAACTCAAGCTGGTGCCGAGCGAAGGCAAGCTGGAGGCGCGCCTGCGCGGGCCGCACATCACGCCCGGCTATTGGCGGCAGGACGAACTGACGCGCGCGGCGTTCGACGCCGAGGGCTACTACAAGATCGGCGACGCGCTGAAATTCGCCGACCCCGACGATCCGCTGAAGGGCCTGCTGTTCGACGGCCGCATCGCCGAGGATTTCAAGCTGGCGACCGGCACCTGGGCGAGCGTCGGGCCGCTGCGCGCGCGCTTCATCGATCACTTCGCGCCTTATGTGCGCGACGTGGTGCTGGCCGGGCCCGACCGCGACGACATCGCGGCGCTGGTGTTTCCCGATATCGAGGCTTGCCGCAAGCTCGCCGGGCTCGGACCCGAGGCGGCGCCGGATGCAATCGTGCAGCACGCCAGAGTGCGCGCGAAGTTTTCCGATTTGCTCGGCAAGTTCGCGGCGACGAGCGCCGGCTCGTCGATGCGCGTTGCGCGCGCGCTGCTGATGGCCGAGCCGCCGTCGATGGACAAAGGCGAGGCGACCGACAAGGGCTCGATCAACCAGCGAGCGGTGCTGAAGAACCGCGCCGCGCTGGTGGACGAGCTCTACGCAACGCCGCTATCGTCGCGGGTGATCGTGGCTGGAGGGGTTTGATGGACGTCAAAGGGCAAGCGGCAATCGTTACCGGCGGCGCGTCCGGCCTCGGCGCCGCCTGCGCGCGCACGCTGGCGGCTGCCGGCGCCAAGGTGGCGATCGTGGACGTCAACGAGAAGGCCGCCGCCGAGGTGGCGATCGACATCAACGGCATCGCCATCAAGTGCGACGTGGCCGACAGCGCCAGCGCGGAAGCCGCCGTCAAGAAAGCCGCCGCCGACCACGGGCCGGCACGCATCCTGGTCAATTGCGCCGGCGTCGGTCCGGCCAAGCGCATCGTCGGCAAAGACGGACCGATGCCGCTCGCCGACTACGAGCGCGTCATCAAGATCAACCTGATCGGCACCTTCAACATGCTGCGGCTCGTTGCGGCCGGCATGCAGGCGTTGCCTGCCTTCGCCGACGGCGAGCGCGGCGTGATCGTGTCGACCGCTTCGGTCGCCGCCTTCGAGGGCCAGATCGGCCAAGCCGCCTATTCCTCGTCCAAGGGCGGCGTCGCCGCGCTGACGCTGCCGGCGGCGCGCGAATTCGCCCAGTTCGGCATCCGCGTGCTGGCGATCGCGCCCGGCATTTTCGCCACGCCGATGCTGCGCGCGCTGCCGCAGGAAGCGCAGGATTCGCTCGGCGCCGCGGTGCCGTTCCCCAAGCGGCTGGGCGAGCCGCGTGAATTTGCGGCGCTGGTGATGCATTGCATCCACAATGGCTATCTCAACGGCGAGGTGATCCGCCTCGACGGCGCGCTGCGGCTGGCGCCGCGGTAGCGCATGATCCCGAAAAACGGGAACCGGTTTTCGGATAAGATCATGCGCAGATGTGAAAAATGACGCTCTCCAACAGCCGCAAGGTGCGCATCGAGTGGGGCGACTGCGATCCCGCCGGCATCATCTTTTATCCGCGTTATTTCGAAATCTTCGACGCTTCCACCGCCGCGCTTTTCGAGCGCGCGCTCGGCATGACGAAGTTTCAGCAACTCAAAGGCTTCAATTTCGCCGGCTATCCGCTGGCGCGCACGCGCGCCAAATTTATCCGGCCGACGCGTTTCGGCGACGACGTGACTGTGGACACCGGCATCAAGTTCGGACGCGCCAGCTTCGAGATCGAGCACCGCTTGAGTCTCGCCGGCGAGATTTGCGTGGAATGCTCGGAGACGCGGGTCTGGGTGGTGCGTGATCCCGCGACCGGCGGGATCAAATCGCAGCCGGTGCCGCACGACGTCCTGGCCAAGTTCCGCTAATCGATCCCCGCCGCGATCTTCTTCAGGATCGCCAGAAAGCGCTTGCGGTCGCTGCGGCCGATGATGGCGTCGAGATTGCGCTCGTGCCGGCGCGCGCAGCGCGTGAGCTCGATCAATGTCTTCTTGCCCGCCGCCGTCAGACTGAGCCGGTAGGCGCGCCGGTCGCTGGTCACGCGCTCGCGCTCGATCAGGCCGCGCCGCACCAGATCCTCCACCACCGGCGTGACGCTCGACTTGTCGCGGCCGCTCGCCTGCGACAGCTCGGTCTGGCTGATGCCGGGGTTGCGCGCGATCAGCGTCAGGGTGGCAAAGCGGCCGGGGCTTTCGCCGATCGCCTGGGAACGGCGCGAGAAGGCCTGGAAGGCGGCCTCCTGCGCCATGCGCAAGTTGAAGCCGACCCAATGATCGAGCGGCCCGAATTTGATCGATTCGGCAACGGCTTCGCCGTTCTTGCCGCGCCGCCGCTGCTTCGGCTCGTTCACCGTGTTTCCCCCAAAGCCCCGGCTAACCCCCGGAGCCATTAGTTTGACTTCAAACCAACTTTACAAGTAGGCCGATATCCGGCTCAATTACCGCAAAAGATGGCACGGTTGCCATCACAAAACCAAGGGAGGATGCCATGAAATCGCGTCTCGCAATGACCGCCGCCGCGTTCGCCGCGCTGATCTGCGCCGCCGGCGCACAGGCGCAGGAAAAGACCTTTGACCTGAAAATCTCGCACTGGGTTCCACCGTCGCATCCGCTGCAGAAGGCGCTGGAGGAATGGGGCGCTTCGGTGGAAAAGGATTCCGGCGGCACCATCCACTACAAGGTCTATCCCGCGCAGCAACTCGGCAAAGCCTTCGACCATTACGACATGGCGCGCGACGGCATCGCCGATCTCACCTACGTTAATCCCGGCTATCAGCCCGGCCGCTTCCCGATCATCGCGGCCGGCGAACTACCGTTCCTGATGTCGAATGCCAAAGGCGGCACGGTCGCGCTCGACCAATGGTACCGCAAATACGCGGCCAAGGAGATGAAGGACGTCAAGTTCTGCCTCGCGTTCGTGCATGATCCCGGCGCGCTGCATTCGGTCAGCAAGAAGATCATGGTGCCGGCCGACATCAAGGGCATGAAGATCCGCCCGGCGCAGGGCACCATCGCCACCTTCGTCAAGCTGCTCGGTGGCGCCAATGTCGACGCGGCGGCGCCGGAAGTGCGCGACGTGCTGGAAAAGCACGTTGCCGACGCGGTCACCTTCCCGTGGGGATCGATCCTGCTGTTCGGCATCGACAAAGTGACCAAGTACCACATGGAAATGCCGTTCTACACCACGACCTTCGTGATGGTGTTCAACAAGGCCAAGTATGACGAGATGGACGCCAAGCAGAAGAAGGTGATCGACAACCACTGCACCGGCGAGTGGGCGCTCAAGATTGCGGCACCGTGGGCCGACTTCGAGCACGCGGGCATCGCCAAGATCAAGGCGGAGGCGGGCCACGACGTCTACACGATCACGCCAGCGCAGGTGGCCGAGTGGCGCAAGGCGGCCGCTCCGCTCGAGGCCACATGGGCCGAGGGCGCCAAGAAGGCCGGCGTCGATCCCGTCATCGCGATGAAGGAACTCAAGGCCGAGCTGGCGAAGCACAACGCCGCCTACTGATTGCGCGGCGGACGGCCATGTCCATCGCTTCTGTCGACGGGGCTGCATGAACGGGACGGCTGCGTGATTTTCTCGCCGCCGTCCTCTGCAAATTCGATTTGAGACGGCGCGGCGGCCATGAAACGCATTTACATGGATCGTTTTATCGATTCCATCGAATGGGTGGCGGCCGCATTCGTCGGCATCGTCGCCGTCGACATTTTCGTTTCTGTGTTGTTGCGCAATCTTTTCAACTATTCGATTCCGGACGCCTACGACTTCGGCCGCATGCTGCTCGGCATCCTGATCTTCTGGGGCATCGCCGCGACCTCCTATCGCGGCGGGCACATTACCGTCGATCTGATCTGGGCCAATGTTGCGCCGAAATATCAGCGCATCATCGACGTATTCGCGACGCTAGTGCTGTTATTCGTGGTGACAGTGCAGACCTACACGCTGTTCGACAAAGTACGCGGCACTTATTACGACCATGTGCTTACCTTCGACTTGCGGCTGCCGACCTGGCCGTTTTTCGCGGTCGCCTGGGCCGGCGACGTCTCGGCGGTCTTGCTTATTGCGATCCGCACCTACCGCCTGATCTTCCGTCCGGCCGAGATGCACGATCCCAAAGTCAAACCGGTCGAGTGAGACGCGATGAGCACGGACGCCGTCGCCATCATCGGTTTCATCTCGTTGTTCGGCCTGATGCTGCTGCGCGTGCCTGTCGGCATGGCGATGGGCCTCGTCGGCGTGTCCGGCTTCGGCTACCTGGTCGGCGGCACGCCGGCGCTCAAGCTGGTCGGCCAGACCTCGATGCGCACGGTCACCGACTACAGCTTCGGCGTCATTCCGATGTTCCTGCTCATGGGAACGTTCGTTTCCAATTCCGGCATGAGCCGCGACCTGTTCAAGGCGGCGAACGGCTTCGTCGGCCATCTACGCGGCGGGCTCGGCATCGCGACGGTGGCGGCTTGCGGCGGCTTCGCTGCGATCTGCGGCTCCTCGGTTGCGACCGCCGCCACCTTTTCTGCGGTCGCCTATCCGGAGATGCGACGCTACGGCTATCCGCAGAGCTTCGCCGCCGGTGTCGTCGCCGCCGGCGGCACGCTCGGCGCTATGCTGCCGCCGTCGACCGTGCTCGCGGTCTACGGTCTGATCACCGAGCAGGACATCGGTAAGCTCTACATTGCCGGCATTCTTCCCGGCATTCTGGCGATGAGCATGTACGTCAGCACCATCGCGCTCATCGGCTATCTACGGCCGAAGTTCTTGCCGGCCGGCGCGCGCACACCCTGGCAGGAGCGCCGCGCAGCGTTAAAGATCATCTGGGCGCCGATGCTGCTCTTCGTGTTCGTCATCGGCGGGCTCTACGGACTGCCATTCCTGCCGCGCTTCACGCCGACGGAAGCGGGCGGCGTCGGCGCATCGGGCGCCTTCCTCATCGGCGTCGTCACCGGTCGGCTGGACAAGGACAAGATCCTCGCCTCGCTGCTGCAGGCGACGCGCACGGCCGCCGCGGTGTTCACCGTGCTGATCGGCGCCCTGATCTTCGGTTATTTTCTCACCATCACGCAGACGCCGCAAAAGATCACCGAATTCTTGACCGGCCTGGGGCTCGGCTCCTACGGTGTGCTGGCGCTGATCATGCTGATGTATCTGGTGCTCGGCTGCCTGATGGACGCCCTGGCCATGGTGATCCTGACCGTGCCGATCATCTTTCCCGTCATTACCCATCTCGGCTTCAACCCGATATGGTTCGGGGTGATCATCGTGATGACGGTGGAACTGGGCCTGATCCATCCACCGGTGGGGATGAATGTCTTCGTGATCAAAAGCGTGGTGAAAGACGTGAGTTTCGCCACGATTTTCAAGGGCGTCGTGCCCTTCATTCTGACCGACCTGATCCGGCTGGTGATCCTGATCGCCTTCCCGATTATCGCCTTGTGGCTGCCCTCGCATATGTAGCCGGGATCGGCTATAATAGTTTGGACCCAAACTATCGGTTCGACCCATGGAACGCTCGTTCAAGAAGGAAGTGCAGGCGCTCAAGCTGGGAGACGGCGAGACCTTCCGCGGCGAAGGCATTCTCGCCGTCACCAAGGCGTTGCTGCAGTCGGGCGTCTCCTATGTCGGCGGCTATCAAGGCGCGCCGGTCTCGCATCTGCTTGACGTGCTGGTCGACGCCGAGGACATCATGGCCGAGCTCGGCGTGCATCTGGAGACCTGCTCGAACGAAGCTTCCGCCGCCGCCATGCTGGGCGCCTCGATCAACTATCCCTTGCGCGGCGCGGTGACCTGGAAGTCGATCGTCGGCACCAATGTGGCGGCAGACGCGCTCTCCAACCTGGCTTCGCCCGGCGTGGTCGGCGGCGCCATGGTCATCTTGGGCGAGGACTACGGCGAAGGCGCCAGCGTCATCCAGGAGCGCTCCTATGCCTATGCGCTGAAATCCTCGATGTGGCTGCTCGATCCGCGCCCCGACCTGCCGTCGATCGTGCGCATGGTGGAGAAGGGCTTCGAACTGTCGGAGGCGAGCCACGCGCCGGTGATGCTGGAGCTGCGCATCCGCGCCTGCCACGCCACCGGCGAATTCGCCGCCAAGGATAACCGCAAGGGCGTGGTGTCGGGCCTCAACAAGCTCGCCGGCCCGCCGCGCTTTGAATACGGGCGGCTGGCGCATCCGCCGGTGATCTTCACGCAAGAGAAATTGAAGGTCGAGGAGCGGCTGCCGGCGGCGCGCAAATTCATCCGCGAGCAGAAGTTCAATGAGATCGTCGATGGCGACGTGTCCGACGTCGGCATCATCGTCATGGGCGGGCTGACCAACAGCGTGCTTCGCGCGCTCGAACGCGTGGGCCTCGCCGACGTGTTCGGCGCCTCGCGCATTCCGCTGCTGGTGCTCAACGTAGTCTATCCGCTGGTGCCGGAGGAAATCACCGCGTTCTGCGCGGGCAAACGCGCCGTTCTGGTGGTCGAGGAAGGCAACCCGGCCTATATCGAGGACGCGATCAATGTCGAGCTGCGCCGTGCCGACCTGCAAGCCAAGGTGCTCGGCAAGGGCCCGTTGCCGCGCGTGGGCGAATATTCATCCGACGCGCTGCTCGAGGGTCTCGCCGCTTTCCTGCAAGCGGCGAAGCCGGCCGGCCTCGACGCCGATACGCTGGCGGAAAAGGCGCGCGGCCTGATCGCGCACAAGCCGAAGGCCGCCGCCGCGCTGGGCCCGCTGCCGCCGCGCCCGCCCGCCTTCTGCACCGGCTGCCCGGAGCGGCCGGTGTTCTCCGCCATCAAGCTGATGCAGCGCGAGCTCGGCCCGACGCACATCTCGGCCGACATCGGCTGCCATTCGTTCGCGACCTTCGCGCCGTTCTCGCTCGGCAATTCGATCCTCGGCTACGGCATGTCGCTCGCCAGCGCCGCCGCGGTGACGCCGAACATGGAACGGCGCCCGATCGCGATCATGGGCGATGGCGGCTTCTGGCATAATGGGCTGATCACCGGCGTAGCGTCAAACCTGTTCAACAAAGGCGACGGCGTGCTCATCGTGATGCAGAACGGCTACGCCTCCGCCACCGGCCAGCAATACATCCCGTCGAGCACCACCAGCCGCGATGGCCCGACGCCCGGCGTCGATATCGAACAGACGCTGCGTTCCATGGGCGTAAAATGGCTGCGCACGGTGCGCACCTACGGCGTCAGCAAGATGGTGAAGGCGCTGAAGGAGGCGATGCAGACCGCCGAAAAAGGCCTCAAGGTCATCATCGCCGACGGCGAATGCCAGTTGGCGCGCCAGCGCCGCGTGCGCGCCGAGGACGCCGAGAAGCTCGAACGCGGCGAGCGCGTCACCCGCGCGCGCTACGGCGTCGACGACGAAATCTGCACCGGCGATCATTCCTGCATCCGCCTGTCGGGCTGCCCGTCGCTGACAGTGAAGCCGTCACCCGATCCGCTGCGCACCGATCCGGTGGCGACCGTGGTTGAGTCCTGCGTCGGCTGCGGCCTGTGCGGCGAGGTCGCGCATGCTGCGGTGCTGTGCCCGTCGTTCTACCGCGCCGAAATCGTGCGCAATCCGAATTGGCGCGACCGTTTCATGCACCGCCTGCGGCTGAAAGTGATCGGCTGGCTCGGCGGCTATGATGGCAAGGTGGCGGCATGAGCACGCCGCGCCCCATCACCATGCTGATCGCCGCGCTCGGCGGCGAAGGCGGCGGCGTGCTGACCAATTGGATTGTGGAGGCGGCGGCTGAGGCCGGTTTTCCGGTGCAGAGCACGTCGATCCCCGGCGTCGCGCAGCGCACCGGCGCCACTACCTATTACATCGAAATATTGCCGGTCCGCGCCGACACGCTGAACGGCAAGCGGCCGGTGCTCGCGCTCACGCCCGGCGTCGGCGACATCGACATCGCGGTGACCAGCGAACTGCTGGAAGCCGGCCGCACGGTGGCCAACGGCTTCGTCACGCCCGACCGCACCTTCGTCATCGCCTCGACCAGCCGCTTCTATGCCATGGACGAGAAGATCGCCATGGGCGACGGCCGCTTCGACCAGGACAGGCTGACGAAAGTCATCAAGGAGCATGCGCGCGAAACCGTGCTCATCGACATGGCGCGGCTGGCGCAGCAAAGCGGCTCGATCATTAACGCGGTGATGCTCGGCGCCATCGCCGGCACCGGCCGTCTGCCGCTGACCGCCGAACAGCTCGAAGCCGCGGTGCGCGCCGATGGCAAGCAGGTCGATGCCAATGTGCGCGGCTTCCGCGCCGGCTTGGATGTCGCGCGCGCCAAAGTGCAGCCGGCGAAGATCCCCGACAAAAAGAAAAGCGCCGCCGCGACCCGCCAATCGTTGGAGCAGGCGGTGGCCTGGACCTTTCCGGCACTGGCACAGGCAACCGCGCTTGAAGGTGTGCGCCGGCTGGTGCCCTATCAGAGCGCCAATTATGCGCGACTTTATCTCAACCGGCTCAAACCGGTGCTGGAAGCCGACGAAGCGGCCGGCGCGCACGGCAAGCTGCTGAAAGAGGTCGCGCGGTATCTCGCTGTGCGCATGTCCTACGAAGACGTGGTGCGGGTGGCGCAAGCCAAGATCGCGCCGCAGCGCTTACAGCGCATCGCGCGCGAGGAGCTGCGCGTGACCGACGAGCCGTTCTCCGTGCACGATTTCCTCAAGCCCGGCATCGAAGAGCTGTGCCAGCTGCTGCCCTCGTTGCTAGCGCGGCCGACTCTGCACATCGCCGCGCGCCGCGGCTGGCTCGGCCGCGTCTATTTCGGCATGGAGATCAACGCGACCTCGATTTCCGGCTACCTGCGTTTCCTGATGCTCGCCAAGCTGCGGCCGCTGCGCCCCTTCGGCCACCGCTATAAGCAAGAGCAGAAGGCGATCGATGCCTGGCTCGCATTGATCGTCAAAGCAGCGAAGCAGTCGACGCAGCTTGCGCTCGAAATCGCCGAATGCGCGCGGCTAATCAAGGGCTATGGCGACACGCACGCGCGCGGAACTGCAAATTACGCGGCAATCGAGGCGCGCGTGATCCGGCCGGCATTGGCGGGCCACATCCCGTCGCAGCGCGCCGCCGATGCGATTGCCAGCGCGCGCACCGCCGCGCTGCTCGATCCCGAGGGCGAAGGCCTCGCCAAATGCCTCGCCGATATCGAGGGCCACGCCAGCCTGCCTATGGCCGCTGAATAGGCGCGTTGTCAGCCCCACCCCTGGTCGAGTAAGACTCCTCGCCAACAACAACCAAGTGTCCGCGTGCGGATACGTTAGGGGCGAAACGAAATGGCCGCACCGACCGGACAACGGCCGACGATCGCCGCCGAGGCCTTTTTGCGCGCGCTGGCCGACCATAGCATCGACTATTTTTTCTGCAATCCCGGCACCGACTTCCCGCCGATCGTGGAGGCCTTCAGCCGCGCCAAGAAAACCAACGCCAAGGTGCCGAAGCCCATTCTGGTCCCGCACGAAAATCTCGCGGTCGCCATGGCGCACGGCGCCTATCTAATGAACGGCCACCCGCAGGCGGTGATGGTCCACGTCAATGTCGGCACCGCCAACACCATCAACAATCTCACCAACCTGTCGCGCGACCGCGTGCCGCTGATCCTTGCCGCCGGACGCACGCCGATCACCGAGAAGGGCTCGTTCGGCTCGCGCTCGCGGCCAATCCATTGGGCGCAGGAAATGTTCGATCAGGCCGGCATGGTGCGCGAGCTGGTGAAATGGGACTACGAGCTGCGCCAGCCGGGCCAGGTCGGCGACGTGGCCGCGCGCGCGGTGGAAGTGGCGATGGCGCATCCGCGCGGGCCGGTCTATCTGGTGCTGCCGCGCGAGCCGCTGTCGGCGCCGCTGGCCGAGCCGGTCGGTCCGGCAAAGCCGCGCCCGCGAGCGGCCGAAGCGCATCCCGACCCGCGCAGCATCGCCACACTGGCCGAATGGATCGCGACCGCCGAGCGTCCGCTGATCGTTGCCGCCACGCTTGCGCCCGTCGCGGTCGAGGCGCTCGCGCATCTGGCCGAGCGCTGCGCCATTCCGGTGGTCACGCACAATCCGCGCACCGTCTGCATGCCGTCGAGCCACCATATGCATTTCGGCTTCGAGCCAGGCGCGCTGCTCGCCGACGCCGACCTGGTGATCGTGCTCGAATCCGACGTGCCGTGGATTCCGCATTTGCAGCATCCGCCGGCCGGTTGTCATGTCTCGCATATCGGCGAGGACCCGTTCTTCGTGCGCTATCCGATGCGCTCGTTCCCCAGCGATCTCGCCGTGCAAGCGAGTGTCATCCACACGTTGGGCGCGCTCAGCGCGGCGGTCGAGGCGCGGCTGCAAATGGCCGAAGCCCGCATCGCCGCCCGCCGCGCCCGCCTGACCGAGCGCATGCGCACGCGGCGCGCACAGCTTGCCAAGGATTCCGCGCCCGGGCAGACCATCTCGCCGGAATATCTATCGCGCGCCATCGGCGAGGCGGTGGGCGAGGACGCCATCATCTTCAACGAATATCCGTTGCGGCCGGATCATTGCGCGCGCGAGAGGCCGGGCACGTTCTTCGCGCTCGGGCCCGCCGGCGGGCTCGGCTGGGGTTTCGGCGCGGCGCTCGGCGCCAAGCTCGCGGCGCCCGATCAATTCGTCGTCGCCACGCTCGGCGACGGCGCCTACATGTTCAGCAATCCAACCGTCGGTCACTGGGTTTCCGCCAAGCACGAGTTGCCGATCCTGACCATCGTGTTCAACAACAGCCGCTACGGCGCCGTGCGGCGCGCCACGCTGTCGATGTTCAAGGACGCCGTCGCCGGCGAGAGCGACGGCCGCCTGCTGGCCGATCTCGATCCGTCGCCGCCCTACGACGAGATCGCGCGCGCACAAGGCGCCTTTGCCGAGCGCGTCGAGAAACCGTCCGATCTGCCCGCCGCGCTGATGCGCGCCCGCGACGCCGTCGTCGGGGAGCGCCGGCAGGCGCTGCTCAACGTCATCACGCCTTATTGAGAAGCTCAACGAGACAGCAAAGTCACGGAGGAAGGAAGTCCATGCGTATCGATGCCTATACCCATTTCATCCCGGAGAAATTCTTCGCCAAGCTTGTGGACAGCGGGTACGGCGACATCGGCAAGCGCGTGCGCGAAATCCCGTGCATCCATGACCTCGAGGTGCGGCGCAGAATTGTCGACAAGTTCAAGGACTATGCGCAGATCCTCTCCTACTCGCAGCCGCCACTCGAGCTGCTCACCAAGGGCGCCGAGCTCGACGAATATTCCAAGCTGATCAATGACGGCCTTGCCGGCATCTGCGCCAAATACGGCGACCAGTTCCCCGGCTGGGTGGCGCAGGTTTCGCTGGCGGCGCCCGACGCTGGCGTCGGCGAAGCCTCGCGCGCCATCAAGAACGGCGCGCTCGGCGTGCAGATTTATACCAATATCGCCGGCAAGCCGCTCGACGATCCGGCCTTCGAGCCGTTTTTCGCGGCGATGGAGAAGCTCAACAAGCCGATCTGGATGCATCCGGCGCGCGGCGCTAATTTCGCCGATTATGCCACCGAGAAAAAATCGAAATACGAAATCTGGTGGACCTTCGGCTGGTCCTACGAGACCGCGGCGGCGATGGCGCGGCTGGTGTTCTCCAAGATCATGGACAAATACCCGAACTTGAAGATCATCACCCACCATTTCGGCGGCATCGTGCCGATGCTGGAAGGCCGTATCGGCCCGGGTTGGGATCAGCTCGGCGCGCGCACGTCGGACGAGGACCTCCACGCACTGCTCGGACAGCTGAAGAAGCGGCCGCTCGATTACTTCAAGCACTCGTTCTATTGCGACACCGCGGTGTTCGGCGGCGAGCCGGCGACCCATTGCGGGCTGGCCTTCTACGATCTCGACAAGATCGTGTTCGCCTCCGACTGCCCGTTCGATCCGGAGAAAGGCACCATGTATGCGCGCGAAACGCTGCGCATCCTGGAAGGCACCGACATGCCGAAGGCCGACAAAGAGAAGATCTGGCACGGCAATCTGGAGCGAATCACCGGCGCGAAGTTCAAGTCCTGACCGGCGCAAAAGGCGTGGATGCCCGGCATAAAGCCGGGCATGACGCATTGCGGCGTGGCCGGCGCTGTAGAAACGCTGCGCAGTTCTGGCTAACCTCGCCGGCCATGGCGCTGACGCACCCCATCGGCATGTCCGAGCCCGAGCCGCCCAAAGATGGCGACGGGCGCGTGGCGCCCATAGCGTCCGGCGAAGCCGGACGCGTCACGCCAATGATGGAGCAGTACATCGAGATCAAGGCCGCCAATCCGGACTGCCTGCTGTTCTACCGGATGGGCGATTTCTACGAATTGTTCTTCGAGGACGCCGAAATCGCCTCGCGCGCGCTCGGCATCATGCTCACCAAGCGCGGCAAGCACTTGGGCGCCGACATCCCGATGTGCGGCGTTCCGGTCGAGCGCGCCGATGAATATCTCCACCGGCTGATCGCGCTCGGCCATCGCGTCGCGGTGTGCGAGCAGCTCGAGGATCCGGCAGAGGCGAAGAAGCGCGGGCCGAAGAGCGTGGTGCGGCGCGACGTGGTGCGGCTGGTGACGCCCGGCACGCTCACCGAGGACACGCTGCTCGATGCCAAGCGCAACAACTATTTGCTGGCGGTGGCACGCGCACGGCTGTCGTCGATCAGCGAGGAGACGCGCTTTGCGCTTGCCTGGATCGATATTTCCACCGGCGAGTTCCGCATCACCGAATGTGACCGGCTCACGCTCGCTGCCGAGATCGCGCGGCTGGAGCCGAGCGAGATCATCGTCTCCGATGCGCTCTATAGCGAGGGTGATCTCGCGCCCTATTGGCGCTCGCTGGCGGCGGTGACGCCGCTGACGCGCGACGTGTTCGACGCCGCAACCGCCGAACGGCGATTGACGTCTTTCTTCGCGGTTGCCACCAGCGAGGCCTTCGGCGCGCTGACACGGCTGGAGCTGACGGCGGCCGCGGCCTGCGTCACTTACGTCGAGCGCACGCAAATCGGCAAGCGTCCGCCGCTGTCGCCGCCGTTACGCGAAGCGGCCTCCGCCACCATGGCGATCGACCAGGCGACACGCGGCAATCTCGAATTGATGCGCACGCTTTCGGGAGAGCGGCGCGGCTCGCTGCTCGACGCCATCGACCGCACGGTAACGGCGGCCGGCTCGCGGCTGTTGGCGCAGCGCCTGTCGGCGCCGCTCACCGACCCGGCCGCCATCGCCAAGCGCCTCGATGCGGTCGCCGCGTTCGTTGACGACGTGGCCTTGCGCGCCGAGACGCGCTCAAGGCTCGCCGCGGCGCCCGATCTCGCCCGCGCGCTGGCTCGCATCGCGGTCGGCCGCGCCGGGCCGCGCGATCTCGCCGGCATCCGCGACGGCATCCTCGCCGCCGCCGAACTTGCCCGCGCGCTCGGCGCGTCGAAGGAGCCGCCCGCCGAAATTGAGCAGGCGATGCAATCCTGCCGGCGTCCGGACGGCATGCTGGCGGCCGAATTGTCCGCTGCGCTCGCCGCCGAGTTGCCGGCCTTCAAGCGTGACGGCAGCTTCGTGCGCGAGGGCTACGACAAGACGCTCGACGAGCTGCGCGCATTGCGCGACGAATCGCGCCGCGTCATCGCCGCGCTGCAGGCGCGCTACGCCGAAGAAACCGGCGTGCGCATCCTGAAGATTCGGCACAACAATGTGCTCGGCTATTTCGTCGAGGTCACCGCCCAGTACGGCGACAGACTGATGGCGGTGCCGCTGAGCGCCACTTTCATCCACCGCCAGACTCTGGCCGGCCAGGTGCGCTTTACCACCGCCGAGCTGGGCGAACTGGAAGCCAAGATCGCTAGCGCCGCGGAACGCGCGCTCGGGCTGGAGCTCTATATTTTCGAACGCCTCGCAGCCAGCGTGATTGCCGAAACCGAGCCGATCAAGGATTGCGCCGAAGCGCTCGCCCGCCTCGACGTCGCCGCCGCGCTCGCCCACCTTGCTTCGGAACGCGATTATGCGCGGCCGCACGTCGACGACAGCCTCGATTTCGTCATCGAGGGCGGCCGTCATGCCGTCGTCGAACAAGCCTTGTCGAAAGACGGCACGCCGTTCGTGGCGAATGACTGCGATCTGTCGCCGCCACCCCCTCCCTCCCCTCCCCCGCAAGCGGGGGAGGGATGGATGGGGGCAGGCCGCATCTGGCTGATGACCGGCCCCAACATGGCGGGCAAGTCGACTTTCCTGCGGCAGAACGCGCTGATCGCGATCCTGGCGCAGATGGGCTCTTTCGTGCCAGCCAAGCACGCAGCGCTGGGCGTGGTCGACCGCCTGTTCTCGCGCGTGGGCGCCGCCGACGATCTCGCGCGCGGACGCTCGACCTTCATGGTCGAGATGGTGGAGACCGCCGCCATCCTCAATCAGGCGGGCGCGCGGGCGCTGGTCATTTTGGACGAGATCGGCCGCGGCACCGCCACTTTCGACGGCCTGTCAATTGCCTGGGCCACCGTCGAGCATCTGCACGATGTCAACAAATGCCGTGCGCTGTTCGCCACGCATTTTCACGAACTCACCGCGCTCGCTGCCCGCCTTCCGCGGCTGCACAACGCGACGGTGAAGGTGAAGGAATGGCAGGGCGAAGTGGTGTTCCTGCACGAAGTCACCGCTGGCGCCGCCGACCGCTCCTACGGCATCCAGGTGGCCAAGCTCGCCGGGCTCCCCGCGAGTGTCATTGAGCGTGCCAAGATCGTGCTGGCCAAGCTCGAGCAGGAGGACCGCGCCGCGCCAAAGGGCTTCGAGGACCTGCCGCTGTTCGCCGCGCCCTACAAGCCGTCGGCCGCAATGCAGGAGGCCGCGCACGACCTCATCACCGCGCTCAATCCCGACGACATGTCGCCGCGCGACGCTATGGAAGCGCTGTACCGGCTGAAAGAGCAGCTGGCCAAAACGCCCAAAGACTCATGATGAATATCGCCGAGCGGAAACAGACGAGCGCACTCGCCGACGCGCAAGGCTGGATCGAGCGCTTTGCCGTCACTTTGCAGACACAGGACGCGCGGGCCGCGGCCGAGCTGTTTCTGGAGGACGGCCTGTGGCGCGACCTGCTGGCATTCACTTGGAATATCCAGACCATGGCCGGCCGCGCGGCCATCGAAAAGACGCTGCGCGAGACGCTATCGCGCACCAAGCTGAGAGATTTCCGCATCCCGCCGCGCCGCACGCCGCCGCGCTGGATCAGCCGCGCCGGCACGGACTGCATCGAAGCCATCTTCGAATTTGAAACCGCGCTTGGGCCATGCAACGGCGCGCTGCGCCTGCTGCCTGATCCGCAAACGTCGGAATTGCGCGCCTGGACGCTCAACACCAATCTGCACGAGCTGCGCGGCCACGAAGAGGAATTCAAACGGCGCGCGCCGCCGGACTCGACACGCGACTTCGGCGCCGAGAACTGGCTCGACCGCCTCGAAAAGCAGCGCGCCTTCGCCGACCGCGATCCCGTGGTGCTCGTTGTCGGCGGCGGCCAGGCCGGCTTGTCGATCGCCGCGCGCCTGCAGCAGCTCGGCATCGATACGCTGATTGTCGACCGCCACAAACGCGTCGGCGACAATTGGCGTACGCGTTATCACTCGCTGACGCTGCACAACGAGGTCTTCGTCAATCACCTGCCTTATCTGCCGTTCCCGCCGAATTTCCCCGTCTATATCCCCAAGGACAAGCTCGCCAACTGGTTCGAATTCTACGTCGACGCCATGGAGCTGAATTTCTGGACCGGCACCGAGCTCGTTTCCGGCAGCTACGACGACAAGCGCAAAGTCTGGTCGGTCACGCTCAAGCGCGACAGCACAATACGCGTGATGCATCCGCGCCACTTGGTCTTTGCGACCGGCGTCAGCAGCATTCCATCGTTTCCCGACTTGCCCGGGCTGACCGACTTCGCCGGCACTGTGGTGCATTCCGGCGCCTTCACCGATGCCGAAAAGTGGCGCGGCCGCAAGGCGCTGGTGCTCGGCACCGGCACCAGCGGCCATGATGTCGCGCAAGAGCTGCAGGCGCACGGCGCCGATGTCACCATCATCCAGCGCAGCAAGACATATGTGGTGAGCCTGAACGAAGCGCAGAGCGTCTACGCCATCTACTCGGAGGGCATTCCGTTCGATGATTGCGACCTGTTGGCGACCTCGATGCCCTATCCGGTGCTGCAGCGCTCCTATCAGGTCTCGACCGCCAAGGGCCGCGTCGTCGACAAGGATCTGCTCGAGGCGCTAGCCGCGCGCGGCTTTAGGCTGTGGTTCGGTGAGGACGAGACCGGCTTCCAGATGATGTATCTGCGGCGTGGCGGCGGCTATTACTTCAATGTCGGCTGCTCCGAGCTCATCATCGCCGGCAAAGTCAAGCTGATGCAGTTCGCCGACATCGACACATTCGTCGCGGACGGCGCGCGCCTCAAAGACGGCAGTGTCGTGCCGGCCGAATTGCTGGTGTTGGCGACCGGCTATCTCAACCAGCAGGAAACGGTGCGCCGCTATCTCGGCAACGCCATCGCCGACAAAATCGGCCCGGTCTGGGGCTTCGACGAAGGCGGCGAATTGCGCAACATGTGGCGGCGCACGGCGCAGCCTGGCCTCTGGTTTACCGCCGGCTCGCTGGCGCAATGCCGCATCTTCTCCCGCTACCTGGCGATCCAGATCAAGGCGCTGGAAGAAGGCCTGCTAAACTAGCGGCGGCTCATCGGCGGGCATACGGTGCATGCGCATCATCGTCACGCTCCAGCCGACCGACATCAGCAGCGCGAGCGCCAAGCCGCCCGGATTGCCGAACGGCTCGGCGGTGAAATGCAGCACCGTGCAGGCCAAGGCGAAACCGATGAGGCCGGTCGGCGCATTGGCGAGGACCGCGGCCGCAGCTTTGCCGCCCATGCGCGGGTGCATCACCAGCGCGATGCTGGTCAGCACAACCGGAAACACCGCGAGTAACCCACTGCCGCCCGGCCCGAGCTGAAAGCTGAACGTCACGACGATACCGACGAGAATAGCGACCATCGCGGCGCGCAGCAGGAAGTCGGGCCAGCGCGCGTGAAACGCCGGCATGCGCACATGACGCAGCGAACTTACCGCCCAGATGCACAGCGAGAGCACGACCCCGTTCATGGCGGCAGCGGTCAGGAAGGTCCAATCGACCGACCGGATGACCAGCGCGAACACGATCCAGACCGCAAAGGCACCGCATAAACTGACGGTCAGCGACCGCTTCTGCGCGAGCAGGCTATAGACGATGGCCAGGCTCGCGTTGGCGGCATTGATCGCCAAGCTCGCCACCGCGCTCTGCGCGATGAAATGCGGGTCGTGATCCATGGCGAGAAATACGTAGACCGGGCCGGCGCCGATCGGCAGCGTCGCCACCAGGCCGCCGACCACGGGGCCGGCGCGCTCGGCAGTCACCGTCGCCGCCACCACGAAGCCGGCGGTGACGGCCATTTTCACGATGAGGGTGAGGATGAAATAGAAATCAAGCGGCATTTTGCGCGGACAAACCACGTTGGCCTGCCTGGCGCAAGCAGCTTCAGCGCATGGCAGGCCGTCGCCGCTAATCGCGCGCCAGCTTCACCTCCACCGGCGGGCCGGCCTTGATGGTCTGGTACACCACGCAATAGCGCTCGGTGAGCTTGAGCAGCTGGTCGAGCCTGTCCTGCGCCGCGTCGGTGTCGAGATCGAAGCGCAGCCTGATCTGACGGAAGCCGACCGGCGCATCCTTGGCGACGCCGAGCGTGCCGCGGAAATCGAGGTCGCCTTCTGCCGACACCGTGCCGGACTTGAGCGGAATGTCGAGCGCGGTGGCCACCGCCTTCACCGTGACGCCGGCGCAGGCGACCAGCGCCTCCAGCAGCATGTCGCCCGAGCACAATTCCAGGCCGGAGCCGCCGGTCGCCGGATGCAGGCCGGCGACGGAAAGCGCGTGGCCAGTTTCCACCTTGCAAGCGATATTGACGTCGTCGAGGGCGCCCTTTGCCTTCAGGGTGATGACCGCCGCGTTCGGATCGTCCTTGTAACGCTGCTTGATCGGCGCCTGCATGGCGCGCAATTGATTGCCGTCCATCACACACTCCTGATTTAGGCGGGCGTCAGCACCACGCGGCCGACGATCTTGCCGGCACGGAGCTCGGCATGCGCCTTGTTGACGTCATCGAGCGGCCGCGTGGTCACTGGCACGTCCGGCAATTCCTTGCGGCGCACCAGCTCCATCAGCTCGGCCATTTCCGGAATGCTGCCGAGATAAGAGCCCTGGATGGTCAGCGCGCGCATCGCGATCGGCGGCAGCGATACCGTGATGTCGCCGCCGTACAGTCCGACGATGATGTATTTGCCGCCTTTGATGAGGCTGTCGAAACCAACGCGCGCGCTCGCCGACGAGCCTACCAAATCGATCACCGCCCAGGCGCCGGCGCCGTCC
>Ga0335081_10003683_pt1 | contig 24107 bp, 18 predicted proteins | sample Lox_Sample_35_FD_206713 | JGI IMG/M metagenome (GOLD analysis project Ga0335081, IMG submission 206713) | Soil microbial communities from Loxahatchee National Wildlife Refuge, Florida, United States - Lox_Sample_3.5 | ecosystem: Environmental > Terrestrial > Soil > Wetlands | place: USA...
GAAGACTACGTGTTTGATAGGCTGGATGTGAACGCTCAGTAATGGGTGAAGCTTACCAGTACTAATCGCCCGTTCGGCTTGACCATAAAATTTACTTGGCTGCACGAGCCTGAACTATGAATTCGCAGAAATTGGCGGACCATAGCCCAGGCCCCGTGAACATGCCGGCGGAAGCCGGCATGAGCAGGCTGGAGAACTAGCCAGCCTGCGGAGCTCGACGGAGCTCCAGCCTTAATGTAGTGAAATCCTGATGCTATTCAGTTGTGAGAAATCAGTTGTCAGTGGCTGGTGGCCAGTTGCCAGTTGAAACGGTTCCCTTGGAAGATTGTCATTGTCGGTTGTGAGCCGATACGGACCGAACCAGAAAGTTGTCATCCCGAGCGGAGCGACAGCGAAGCCGAGGGACCTGCTTTTCGGGGCTTTCGCCCCCGACAGTTCTTTTACAAGATCGACGTACCAGGTCCTGCGTGCAACCCACGCTTCGGGACCGAGCGGCGAATGCCCATGGCGCGCTTTTTTGCGCGAAATGGGGCGATCGCCCACGTCAACGATGCCGGTGATCTTACCGCGGGGGAAACACCCGTTCCCATCCCGAACACGGAAGTTAAGCCCCGCCGGGCCGATTGTACTGCACGCGAAAGTGTGTGGGAGAGTAGGTCGTCGCCGACATAAATAAGGGTCGCTCGCTTTATCGCGAGCGGCCCTTTCCTTTTTGAATGGAGATCCCTCGCTGCGCTCGGGATTTCGGCTCGCGGCTCAGACGCCGCGAAAGCGCCTCAACATAAATAACGGCCTCACGTGAATAACGTGGGGCCGTTTCCTTTTGCTGCCGTTCCGTGCGCAGTGATACAAAGGAACAGTGGACAAGGCGATTACCACATTCGAGAGCCTAGAAGAATTGAAGGCCGAGGAACTCCGCCAGTGGCAGTCACTACCGGCGCATGAGCGCCTGCGCGCTACCTCGGAGCTGACCCTCGCTCTCTATCGCATGAAAGAGCCCGACCTGGATGTTCGACGAATTCAAAGAACCCTTGTCCATCTTCAACGCGAGAGGCGTTAGGTACCTGGTGGTGGGCGGCTACGCCGTGTCGCTGCACGCCCAACCCCGCTCCACTCAGGACATCGACATCTTCATCGCCGCAGACTTCGAGAATGCAGCCGCAGTCTTCGATGCTTTGCGCGAGTTCGGCGCCCCCCTCGAAGGCCTCACCCCAAGCGATTTCGCAGAACGCGGCAAGTTCTTCCGCATGGGCCGTGCGCCTTTGGCTGTGGACGTTTTGCTGGACATCACTGGGATAGACTTCGAAAAGGCATGGCGGAATCGCATCGAAGCAACAGTTGATCCGGGCAGCGGACTGAAGGCCTTTTTCATCTCCCGCGAAGATTTAATCGCCAACAAAGTTGCCTCCGGCAGGCCGCAAGATGTCGCCGATGCGTCCGCCTTGCGCAACGTAAAAGAACTTGGCCATTAAGTCTTGCCCGATCACCTTCCCTAGCCATTGTCATCCCGAGCGGAGCCGAGGGATCTGCTGTTCGGGGCTTCAGCCCCGATGCTGGCCCGACTGTACTGCGCGCGAAAGTGTGTGGGAGAGTAGAGCCTGCCCTGAGCGCAGCCGAAGGGTCGTCGCCGACATAAATAACGGCCTCACGTGAATAACGTGGGGCCGTTTCTTTTTGCGTATCATGTGGGTGAGGTGTTCTGTGAGCACAGCTGGTACGACTTTTGGATTCACACCACAGGCATGGCAAGCCGCTAACTAAACGCGAAGCAATTTGCGCTATTGTGCGGGCAGGGCGGCTCGGACGAACAATCACCTACTCTGAACTGGCGAAGCAGATTTTAAGTATCAAGGTTGAACCCCACAGCTATGCAATGAACGCTCTCCTCGACGAAACCTCAAAAGAAGAAGATGCAGCTCGCAGAAGCATTCTGACCGCACTTGTCGTGCGAAAGGAGGATGGTGTGCCGGCCGAGGGTTTCTGGGAATCTGCGCGGGACATTGGGCGGCAGTGGACCGACAAGGACGCGATGTGGGCGTCCGAGGTCAGTCGTGCTTTGAGTGATTGCAAGAAGCACCCGCTCTGCCCATAATGTGCGCTAGGCGCCGATTCGCACCTCAAGCTACTGCGTCGATTGGAATGCGGGTGCCCCGTTCAAGCGGAGCTTGAGCGTGGCCATTCGAGTGACCTGCTCTGTCTGCTTGTTCACCCGGGACCCGGCCTCTTAATCAAGGTATTTACTGTCCACCAAGTGTTCGTATTTCGCTAGTTGAGCTTTTTCTTCTTCTTGTGCTCACTGTAAACAGTCGTGTCCACTGTAAGCTCCTCGTCCTTCTGAATGTCCCGCAACGCCCAAAAGTCGTAATTCTCATCGCAACGAACATTCGGTAGGCACCCCGGTGGTGGATCATTCAAATACCATGACATCGTCAGCCGGGTGAAGTGCTGCGGGCAGCCGTACTTGCCGTCTTTTTCAACAGCAAAGTCAGCATAGAATTGTCGGAGATGCTTCCGCTTGGGGACTTTCTTCCCATCTATCCATCTCATTTCATCAATGTCTTCAGGGAACAGCGGTGTCCCTTTTTGTATCTTCCGAATTGCAAACACTCCCACGCCATGAATCGGTGATGGGGCTAACCTCGTGCAAATACCCTCGTGCGGTAAAAAGGTGCGCTTTTCGATAAACGCATCCGTTACACTGACGCCAAGACCTTGCAGGTCCGGATAAATGGCGACTTCGTCAATACCAAAATCGTCCAGCTCATCCTTGATCGATTCAGCGACAAACGCGGGGATCGTTATTTTCGTAAGGTGGTCTCCGCGGGCCCCAAAAGTCGTCTCAAGAGGATCTCTAAGGACTCCATGGATGGTGAAGCACGACCTCTGAGCCGCTATGCGACGATCAAAATAATTTGGAAAAACTGCGATCGGCAATTTCTTTCTAAGGTGCTTCTTTGGGTCAAATCTGTCGGGCAGCCAAGGACGATATCGTTCTGTATCCGCTTTAGCGAGTCCCGCCGAGCCAGGAGGCAATACTTCGGCCTTTCCTAGCACTTGGCCGTTAAGCCACCAAGGGTCGATTACCCAGACCGCGGCATCTTGCAGTCCCTCTGCGTCCCTCACAGCAAAGTACAATCCCATGAGCGCATTTTCTGTCCAGTCCAGCAGCCGAGTCGGTGCCCCGTAGTGTTGCATGAGGAAATACCACTCCCAGGCGTTGCTGGGTTGGTAGGAACTCAAGCTGGGCGCGCGTCGAATGAAGTCCTCGCGAATATCGTCTTCGGCCTCACCAACGCTGATCTCATCACTCAAGTGACGGTAGAGCTTCGGAAGAAGCGGCCAAGTCGACTTGCGGATTCCTCTAAACCAAAGGCCAACAGGATCGCGGTGTTTGTCGTCCCACGGTTCTTTTATGGCCTCGACGGCATGGATGAATTCGGTGACACTCTTTGCAACATGATGGGCGCTCGCCTTGCGCGAGGCATTCTGTGCAACTCTTCCCATGAGGAGAATGAGAAATCGGCAAGCTCCCGACGTCAAGACTTACTTAAAAGTTAATCACAGCGTGACTTGGTGAGGAGAAGGTGGCCCAGTGTTTTAGAGTGACCCAGCCTAAAATGTGGGTGCCCCATCCGAGCTTCGTTTGCTCGGGTGGGGCTTTTCGTTTCGTGGTCACAAATGCGATGACATCAATCCGATTCGGTTCCGGGTTGTGCCGTCCCTGAAGGGACTCGGAATTCTGGGGAAACGCGACCTAGCTTCTGCCGTCCCGCAGAGCGGGACTGAGTTCATCCGGATTCCCAATGGTGGCTGAAACTACTTAGCGTTATTGGCAAAGGGAGCGGGCGCTCCGCGCAGCAGGCCTTCAGTGCTGATGTCTTCGTCGATGTCCGGCCAGTGGACGCCTTAGCCGCCACCGGCAATTTTCCAGTTGCGGCGTTGTTCGGCGGTGGCGTGGAACAGTCTGGGATACCAGGCTAGCGGGGCTGAGATGGTGCGACCGTCCTTCAGGCGCACGCGCAGCGAGTCCTCATCGAAGGACACATCCGCGACTCGTTCATCGGCCGCTATCGCCAAAATACCCATACCATGCCTCCAGAAGGCGCTTCTGGTTCGCCTGCACCAGTGATTCTATCGTGTTCTGTTTCCCACCCTAGCCAAAGGAAGGCTAGGATGGGGCACCCCACTAAAGCCGAAGTTTTCGCCAGCGCGACCGGATCGAGCCAGAATTTCGCCGAGAGATCCTCGCGGTCAATATAGACATGCGGCGGCTCGTTAGGTTCGTGGCTGTAGAAGTAAAAGCGATATGGCCCTGACCGGAGGACGGTTGGCATACGAGACGACCAGAGGCATTGTAGCGAATCGCCGCGTGCTGGCGTCCCTGAAGGGACTCGGAATTCTGGGAAACGCAACCCAGCGCTGAAAGCCTGCCCTGAGCGGAGTCGAAGGGCGCTGGGCTATGATCTGCCGTCCCGCTTCGCGGGACTGCGATACCGCTGGACTATGTTGTGCCATCCCGCCTCGCGGGACTGCGATACGGCTGGGCTATCTTATGCCGTCCCGCTTCGCGGGACTCACCCATCCAAAGGACTGCTGGTGCGCAGCGCTGTCGCTTCCATAGGCTACTGCCGCGCGAAGGTTTTCTGCGGTCAGTGCGGATAGTCGTCCAGCAGGGTCTGCGTCGCAGGCGCGCTCGACGATAGGAACTACACTTACTTGCCATCCATTTCGGGAGTTGGCGGTTACCTTCGTTTTCAGACCGTGCATTTTGTCCTCTAGTCCGACTCCTATCCATCCACTAAACTGAAATTGCCGAAGGCTTCCTGCCCAACGCCTTCGGGCCCAACGCCAATCCGCGTTGCCGGCGCTTGAGCACCCGGATATTCCGGGTCCGCCAGTAAGGTCGCAACTTACGGCGGCACGATCTTTGCCAACTTGCGCAGAACCCTAGAGACCTTAGTTACCATACATAACATTTGTTTGTAACAAGTTATCGAAGTTTCGGTAACCTAGGCAGGGGGGGGAGGGGTATGGTTACGTTACTCGACTAAAGTGGCGGGTGCTCCCCAGGCTATCATCGCCGCTGGGCGGGTGACGCAGCCTGCAATGTGGGTGCTCCATCCGAGGCTTCGTTTGCTCGGGTGGGGCTTTTCGTTTCGAGGCCACAAATGCGGTAACGTCAATCCGATCCGACGCCGGGTTGTGCCGTCCCTGAAGGGGCTCGTAATTCTGGGGAAACGCGTCCCAGCGCTGAAGCGCTGGGCTATCTTCTGCCGTGGTTGCAATTGAAATGTCCGCCACCCTCACCAGTTGTGTCATAGAAACTGGCGTCCGGCCGATGGTCAGAGGGCTCGACGGCTCAAAGCCGTCATCGCAACAACCAAGAATGTGGAGCAGGTTGAAGCGCCAGCCTGAGCTGCTGTGTTTGAGCTGGATCGCCGAGCTGAAGAACGTCACTCCGTACAGATTGCCGGCACCGTCCATGGTCAAGCCGGCATCAGGCTCAGCCCCGTTCGGTTCCTCATCGAAATTGTGAAAGATAGTGAACGTCTGGGCTTGTAAGGGCTGTGCAGCGATGATCAGCGTGAATGTAATCACGAGGCTGATCGCGAACGTCTGGGCCTGCTTTTCATTATGGCGCCTCCTCGTCTCTAAGGACGCACCATCAGAGCCGCGCGACGATGCTTGCGTTGTCTGGAGAATGTCAGTAGATGGTCAAGACTTTGTGCCAAACCGTTAACATTTCGCCCGGCGGATTCCGCAAACGGAACTCGTGCCATCGTGACTTCCATCACCAACCGGCGTGACCGATTTCTTCCCCCGCACCGTCCAGAGGCTTAGACTATAGCTTCATCAACCCAAGAGGACTGATGCATGACTACGACCGCGACCAAGCCCCAGTTCGGCAGCCAGATTAAGGCTGACCCTTCTTCCGACGTTTACCGCTCCGAAATTCATCCCCTCGACTCATTGTTTTTGCCGAAAAGCGTGGCCGTCATCGGCGCCTCTGAGCGGCAGGGCAGCGTGGGCCGCTCCGTGCTGTGGAACCTGCTGAGCAGCCCCTTCGGCGGGACGGTCTTTCCTGTCAATGCCAAGCGGCCCAGCGTGCTCGGCATCAAGGCGTACCCCAGCGTGAAGGACCTGCCCGACAAAGTGGATCTGGTGGTTGTCACGACTCCGGCCGATACCGTGCCCGACCTGATCGCCGAGTCGGTCGAGCTGGGCATTCCTTCCGCGATTGTCATTTCTGCGGGCTTCAAAGAGTTCGGGGAGCACGGGAAGGACCTGGAGCGGCAAATCTCGCAGATCATTCGTGGCAAGATGCGGCTGATCGGCCCCAACTGCCTGGGCGTGATGAACCCGATCCGCGGCCTGAATGCCACCTTCGCGCGCACCGTTGCGCGGCCGGGAAATGTCGCGTTCATCAGCCAGAGCGGCGCGCTCTGCACCGCGGTGCTGGATTGGAGCTTGCGCGAGAACGTCGGCTTCAGCGCCTTTGTCTCTGTCGGCTCCATGCTCGACGTCAACTGGGGCGACCTGGTGGATTACTTTGGCAGCGATCACCGCACCCAGAGCATTGTGATCTACATGGAATCGATCGGCGACGCGCGCTCGTTCCTCTCTGCCGCGCGCGAGGTCTCGCTCACCAAGCCGGTCATCGTGATCAAAGCGGGACGTACCGCCGCAGCCGCAAAAGCGGCGGCCTCGCATACCGGCTCGCTTACCGGCAGCGACGAGGTCCTCGACGCCGCCTTTCGCCGCACCGGCGTTCTGCGCGTCAACAGCATTGCCGACATCTTCTTCATGTCCGATGTGCTGGCCAAGCAGCCGCGTCCGCGCGGCAAGCGGCTGTGCATTCTGACCAACGCCGGCGGTCCGGGCGTGCTGGCTACCGACGCGCTGGTGGCCGGCGGCGGCGAACTGGCCGAACTCTCTGCCGCGACCATGAAAGCCTTCGACGAAATACTGCCGGCGCAGTGGAGCCACAACAACCCGGTCGATATTCTGGGCGACGCCGAACCCGAGCGCTACGCCAAGTCGCTGGAGATCGCGGCCAAAGATCCCAGCATCGACGGCATGCTGGTGGTGCTGACGCCGCAGGACATGACCCATCCCACGCAGATCGCGGAGAAACTTAAGCCATACGCGAAGGGGCTGAACAAGCCCGTGCTCGCCAGTTGGATGGGCGGCGCGGAGGTCGCGGCCGGCGAGCAAATCCTGAATCAGGCGGGCATCCCCACATTCCAATTTCCCGACAGCGCGGTGCGCGCGTTCAACTACATGTGGCGCTACGCCTATAACCTGAAGGGCATCTACGAAACGCCTGCGATGCCGCAGCACGCCGATGCGGCCCTGCAGCGCGGCAAAGCCGAGAGCATCCTCCGTGACGTTCGCCAGTCGGGGCGCAACATCCTGACGGAATACGAGTCGAAGCAACTGCTGAAGTGCTACGACATACCGATCGTGGAGACGCGCATTGCGGTAACGGAGGCCGAGGCGCTCGAAGCCGCGGACGAGATCGGCTACCCCGTCGCCGTCAAGCTGCACTCCTATACCATTACCCACAAAACCGATGTTGGCGGTGTGCAACTCAACCTGCACAATGCGGACGCGGTCAGCCGAGCGTTCCGGCTGATCCAGATGTTCGTTTCCGAGAAACCTGGCGCCGAGCATTTCCAGGGCGTGACCGTGCAGCCTATGGTGAAGCTTGACGGTTACGAACTGATCATCGGCAGCAGCCTGGATTCGCAGTTCGGCCCGGTGATTCTGTTCGGCACCGGCGGGCAGCTGGTTGAGGTGTTTAAAGACCGCGCGCTGGCGCTGCCGCCGCTGAATTCCACGTTGGCGCTGCGCATGATGGAGCAGACCAACATTTTCCGTGCGCTCCAGGGCGTTCGCGGACGCAGGCCGGTGAATCTCGCTGCGCTGGAAGATTTGCTGGTGCGCTTCAGCCAATTGGTCGTGGAGCAGCCGTGGATCAAGGAAATCGACATCAATCCGCTGCTGGCCTCACCGGAGCGGCTGTTGGCGCTGGATGCGCGCGTCGTCGTGCACGGCGCCGAGCTCACCGAAGACCAGCTACCCACGCCCGCGGTTCGTCCCTATCCCATCCAACTGGTTTCCGAGTGGAAGATGAAAGACGACAGCCTGGTGACGATTCGCCCGATTCGTCCCGAGGACGAGCCCGCGATGATCAAGTTCCACGAGAAGCTCTCCGAGCGAAGTGTGTACCTGCGCTGGTTCCAGCCCTTAAAACTCTCTTCGCGCACCGCGCACGAGCGGCTGACGCGCGCCTGCTTTATCGATTACGACCGCGAGATGGCACTGATCGCCGAACGCGAAATCGACGGCGAGAAGGCGATCCTGGCGGTGGGTCGCATGAGCCGGCTGCACGGACGCAATGAATCCGAGCTGGCCGCGGTAGCCATCGACGAAGCGCAGCACAAGGGTCTGGGCACGGAGCTCTACCGGCGGCTGATTGAAGTTGCCCGGCATGAGAGGTTAAGCAAGGTGGTTTCGAACATGCTGCCGGAGAACCGCGAGATGCGGGCGCTCTGCCAAAAACTGGGCTTCAAGATGTACTCCAATCTGGAAGACAACATGATCTGCGCCGAGCTGGAGCTGTAAGGCGCACCGCCTTCTGCCAGATGCTCAGGTCTGGCGCGGTTCGCGATCCAGGAGGCCACGTACCAATTCGAGCCGATCCTTCACCCTATGTCCACTCGTCGGGCTTGCCCCTGCGTGTTATGATTCACCTTTTCCAGGGGCGGCCGGCGGAGCGGTTGCAGCAGCCGCGTCTCAGGGGCAATCGCTAAACCTTGCCAAGCGAAAAACAGGTCCGTTGGTCGCAGTTGCGAGTGGGCATCACTGTGGTCGTCGCGCTGATCACGCTTTGCGTTCTCATCTTCCTCATGACCGGCACCACCGGTCTATTCACCAAGAAGATCCTCATCAAAGCCTATGCGGACAACGGCGGCGGCCTGCGCGAAGGTGCGCCGGTGCAACTCGAGGGTGTCGACATCGGCAACGTGGCCGGCATTCGCGTGGCCGCCAACCCGCCCAGCAAAGCAACGCCGGTGGAAATCAGCATGAGGATCACCACTAAGTACAAGGAGAGCATGGGCAAGAAGTGCACCGCCGCACTGACCACCCAAGGCGTCCTTGGACAGGTGTTCGTGGATTTGAGCTGCACCCAGGCCAAGGGACCTCCGCTGGAGAACGGCGATACCCTGGCCACGCAGTCGACGCCGCAGTTGCAGGACGTGGTGCGCGCCAGCCAGAGTACGCTGCAAAACGTAAACGTCCTGGTCAAGCAGTTGAGCGATATTCTGAATTACGTCCAGAGCGGCAAAGGCTCGATCGGCAAGATCATCTACGACGAGGAGCTCTATAACCGCGCCAACAACACGCTCAATCAGCTCTCGAACGTTGCCGATGAAATCAATTCGCCCAAGAGCACCATCGGACAGCTCATCACCAACGACCGGCTCTACGAAAAGATCAACGGCGCCATCGATAATCTCAACAACATCATTAACCAGGTTAATAACGGCCAGGGTACGGTCGGCAAGTTCCTGAAAGATCCCACGCTCTATGACAACGCCAACAAAATGGTTGCTAATGCCAATATGTTGGTAGGCGACATCAATGCCGGCAAGGGCACGTTGGGCAAGCTGGCCAAAGACCCGACCATGGCAAACAAGATCGACAGCACGGTCACGCATCTCAACAACATCACCCAGCGCCTCGACGCTGGCGAAGGCAGTGCCGGTAAGTTCCTCAGAGATCCCGCGATGTACGACAACGCCAACAAGCTTCTGGTCGAGACGCGCGATCTCATCAAAGCCGTGCGGCAGAACCCCAAGAAATACCTCACGATTTACTTGAAGATCTTCTGATTTGGCGCAGCCCGCAGAGAATCGCCTCTACGATTTGGAACTTCACGGCGATGCGGCGGTGCTGCGGCTGACATCGGAGGACGGCATGAACCGCCTGACCTCCGCGCGGGTCAAGGCGCTCACGGCCGCGGTCGAAGAGCTGGCACTTCGTCCGCCTGCGCGGCTGGTCATGGCCGGCAATGCGCACTTCTTCTCCGCCGGCGCCGACCTCAACGAAATCGCTGCTCTCACTGGCCCACAAGCGCTGGGGTTCGCGTGCATGGGCCAGCGGCTGATGAATGCCGTCGCTCACTTCCCCGCCCTCACCATCGCGGCGGTTCATGGCTACTGCATGGGAGGTGGGCTTGATCTTGCATTGGCGTGCCATCGTCGCATCGCCGGCCCACATGCGCTGTTTGGACATCGTGGCGCTGCACTGGGGCTGGTGACCGGCTGGGGAGGCACGCAGCGCCTGCCCCGCCTGATCGGCAAAGCTCGCGCCCTGCAGATGTTTCTTGCAGCAGAAAAACTAGGCGCGAAACGCGCGCTCGAGATCGGCTTGGCGGACGAGATTGCCCAGGATCCGCTCACGGCGGCGCTAATTGTCGTCCCGAGCTTCGGCGCGACTTGAAACTTGAAACTGGAAACTTGAGACTATTCGTGTGCCCGGCATCGATCTCAGCCGCGAACTGAAGCAACTGGCTCTCGATGCAGGCTTCGATCTCGCCGGCGTTGCGGGCGCGGCCGACACCAAAGAGCACAGCTTTTTCCCCACCTGGATCGCCGAAGGGCGTGCCGGCGAGATGAAGTACCTGGACGCGCGCAACGAGGCGGGGGTGTTGAAACGCGCCTCGCTGGCCAATGCCGCGCCCTGGGCGCGTTCTGTGTTGGTCTCCGCGCTCAACTACCACAGCGATCAGCCCTACTCGACGCACGCCGGTGGCGGCACCGAAGGCTGGATCTCGCGCTACGCCTGGTCGCAACGTGATTACCACGATGTCGTGCTGGAGAAGCTGCGCGCAGTGGAGGCACGACTGTTGGCGCTGTGCGGCGAGCACGAGATGCCCGTACCCCGCACTTGGTGCTACGTCGATACCGGGCCGGTGATCGAGCGCATCTTCGCCAAATATGCGGGCATCGGCTGGATCGGCAAGAATACCTGCGTGCTCAACCAGCAACTTGGCTCCTGGCTCTTTCTCGGCGTGATGCTGACCTCGCTGGAGCTGCCGCCCGATCTACCCGCCGCCGATCGCTGCGGCTCCTGCATCCGCTGCCTTGATGCGTGCCCTACCAACGCCTTCCCTGCTCCGTATCAGCTCGACGCTACGCGGTGCATCGCGTATCTCACCATCGAACTCCGGGGCTCGATTCCCGAGGAGCTGAGGCCGGGTATCGGCCGGCAAGTCTTCGGCTGCGACATTTGTCAGGATGTTTGCCCGTGGAACCGTAAAGCCCCGGTCACGACTGTCGCGGAACTGCAACCGCGCGAGAAGCTGGTCAATCCCGACCTGGAGTGGCTGGCGCGACTCACGCCGGCCGAATTTCGCGAGCTGTTTCGCGGCTCGCCGGTAAAGCGCGCCAAACGCGGCGGGCTGCTGCGCAACGTAGTCGTCGCGATGGCAAACAGCGGCGACGTGCGCTTCCTTGAACTTCTGCGGCAGCTCTCGCGCGATGAAGACCCGCTTATCGCCGAGCATGCGCGCTGGGCGGTGAAGAAATTGGTTAGTGCTTAGTCACGCTGTGTTCTACCAGAATTCTCGCTTGCAGCCAGGACTTTGTCGGCGATTGCGGCCGCCTCGACCGCGGGCCTCACGTCGTGCACCCGCACAATATGCGCGCCGTGCAGAATGCTGACCACCATTGCCGCCAGCGATCCATAGAGGCGTTCGCCGGGCGGGGCGTCTTTGCCGCTGCGCTTGCCGACGGTGCGGCCCACAAACGACTTGCGCGAGGTTCCCGCGAGCAGAGGGAATCCAAGCCGTTGCAGTTGGTCCATATGCGCCAGCAGCGGGTAGTTGTCGTCGAAGCTCTTGCCGAAGCCGAAGCCGGGGTCGAGGACGATGCGCGCCCGCTCCACGCCGCGCTCGAATGCCGCCTGTAAGCGATTGGCGAGATCGTGCTCGACCTGGGAGACAACCTTGGCCAAGTGCGGCAGGCCGCGCCATTGCCGCGGTTTGCCGCGCGTGTGCATCAGCACCACGCCGCATTGCAGCTCGCCGCATGCCATTGCCATCTGCGGGTCCCACTGCAAGCCGCTCACGTCATTGACGATTTCAGCGCCTACGGCGATCGCCTGCCGGGCGACATTCGCTTTGTAGGTGTCGACGGAGAGGACGGCATCCGGGCGGGCGCGCAGGATACCCTGGAAAACCGGAATGACCCTACGCAACTCCTCGGCCTCAGAAACCAGCGGTTGGCCCGAATCCGCAGCCTCCAGCGTCGCGCCCGGCCGAGTCGACTCGCCTCCGATGTCGAGGATATCGGCGCCTTCGTCCAGCATCCGCAGCCCGTGCTCGATCGCTTTCTCGGGCTCGAGAAATTTGCCCCCGTCGAAGAACGAATCGGGGGTGACGTTAAGCACGCCCATCACCATGGTCCTCTCGCCGAGAGGCATGGCGCGCGAGCGTAGTTGCCAGGCGAAGCGAGGCCGCATGCCACAGATTGTACGGGAGCACAGCACAGGTGGAGTACGCCTTCTGGCTGATTGCGCAGGGCCGGGTTCTTGACGGGGAGAAACGGGGAAGGCTGGCAGCCTGCCCCGCACATTTTGGAACTCGCGTTATTGCCTTGCCGACCCCTGATCTCCTTGATCTCCCTGATCGCCTCCGCGCGATTTCTTCCCGGAACGCTTAACAGTGATCGATTTGGCCAGCTTGAAAGTGACCACCGATTCCGCAGGAATCTGCAAGTCCTTGTTGCCGGTGAAAGCTGAGACCGCGGCACCGCCGCCGGCGCCCAGTAGACCGCCGATGAGAGCCCCCTTACCGCCGCCGGCCAAGCCGCCGATCAGGGCGCCGCCGCCGGCGCCGCCGCCGGTTACCGCCGCGGTTCGCTTGCCTTTACCTTTTATCGTCTGGGCGTAGGTCGAGGTCTGGATCGCGGTCGGCACGCCGCCGACGTTAATCGAAGTCAACGCGACCGATAGATTGCCTTCACCCTTGAACTTACCGGGCGACTTGGAATCGACAACGGTACCGGCCACGCCCGCGCCGGAGGGAATAGCGACCTCGCCGTCCACGGCAACCGCATGGGCCAGGGTGCCCGTGAACGTGTCACCCGGGTTCGCCGTCTTGGTGTCGATGGTATTACCCATGCGAACAACCAGGTGTGTGCCCGCGGGTACGACGATCGGGGGTGGCGGCGGAGGTGGTGGGGGTGGGGCCGGTGCGGCGGCTGGGGCTGGGGCCGCCGGTTGCTGCTGCTGCGGTGGCGCGGAATTGGCCATCTGCGACTGGTTCGCCGGCGGATTCGTTGGTGTCATCTGGTTGGCCTGAGCCGACGTGTTATCGGTCGCCGGCGGGTTCTGGCTCTGCTGCTTGTTACAAGCCGCTAAAGCCAAAACGACGATGAAACTGACCACGAGCGCTGACATTCGGGAACGCATGTTGTTTCCTTTCGTAAGGGATGCCGGACCTGAAAATGCGTCCAGCCAGCTACCGCTTGTTATTAGGCAGTGCACGCCGGGATTTGACGCGGCGCGAACACACTCTTCAAAGATGCACAGGTGACGAAGATAGTCGCGGTTTCGAAGACGGCCAAATTGTAACTTGTTTGCGGCGTAATCGCATGCTGCCGAACTGCGTCAGGCGTGAGTAGAGGCGGTGGCCGCACTCGGCTGCTCAAGCGGTTTGGACTCACGCAGGCTGAAGTACCCCAGAACTCCAGCGAGCACGGAAGCTCCCAGTACTGCGGTCTTGGCCTCCATCAGATGCGCGGGATCTTCGAAGGCCAACGAGCTGATGAAAATCGATACCGTAAACCCGATTCCGGCCAACATTCCGACCCCTGTAAGTTGACGCCAGGTGACGCCGCGCGGCACTTGCGCCACTCCTGCTCGCACCGCGGCAGCAGCGAAACCGATGATGCCCAGCGGCTTGCCCACCACCAGGCCAAGAACAATTCCCCAGGCGATGCGGCTGGTCGCCAGCTCGCTCCAGGCCCCGCTGGAAAACGTCACGCCCGCATTGGACAGCGCAAATAGCGGCAGCACCAGGAATGAAACCCAGTCGTTCAGCAGACGCGTCAGCCGCTCCGAGGCCGCTTCCGTGTTGTTGAGCAGCGCATCGAACCTGCCCAGAAGATTTTTCGCAGTTTGAACGTCGCCTTGCGCCATGGCGTCGCGGAATCTCCGCGACATCTCCGTTGCCATGTCCTGAAATTGCGCGAGAGAAAGCGGCGCCGTGGTGGGCACCATGAATCCCAGAATCACACCCGCGATGGTAGCGTGAATACCGGAGCGCAGGATCGCCACCCAGAAAGCCACAGCGAGTACGAAGTAAAGAATGGGCTGCGCGATACCGACCTTCAGGGTGACAAAGAGGATGGCAAGGATCACCAGCCCCGAGAACAGTGCGGCCCGATCCAGCGATCCGCTATAGAACACCGCAATGACGATGATTGCGCCGATATCGTCGGCAATGGCCAGGGTCAAAAGAAAGATCTTGAGGTCCGACGGCACGCCTTTGACGATGCCCAGCACACCCAGCGAGAAGGCGATGTCCGTCGCCATGGGCACGCCCCAGCCATGCTGGCCCGGCTGATGGTAGTTCATGGCCACGAACAGCAGCGCGGGGATGACCATGCCGCCCAACGCGCCAAAGACCGGCAGGGCGGCGCGGCGCACATCCGCCAACTCGCCGTGCACGATCTCGTGCTTGATTTCCATACCGACCAGGAAGAAGAAGATCGCCATCAGCGCATCGTTGATCCACTCATGCACTGGCAGGCGCAGACGCGACAGCGTGAGCTCCATTTCCCACACGTGGTGGTAAGACTCATGCCAGGGCGAGTTGGCCCAAAGCAGAGCGATCACCGCAGCCGCCAGCAGAGCGATGCTGCTGATCCCCTGAATATGAATGAACCGCTGGACGGGCAACACCAGTGCGCGTGTCACCAGCGACTCGCGCAGCCGGACCCGAAGCGCTCCGTAGGTGCGTGGCGGAATGGGCATGGTTGAGAGGGACAGGCCGCAAGCTGCCAGCCATGAGCTACGAGCTTAAAACGAAATGCAGCGAAAAGCCAAAAAGCAAAAGCCCGGAAGAAAACCTTAAGAGAAATAGGGGCGACCCGCAGCTCGCAATTGGCAATCGGGCAGCGCTCGGCTAAGCTGAGAGACTCCGTTATGTATGCCGCGGTCCGCAATGTGCTGTTGATTTTCGCTGCGCTGCTGCCCATCGTCAACCCGCTGGGCATGGCGCCGATTTTTGCCGAAATGACCCTCGGTTATTCCGAAAGCGTCCGCCGCACGGTCGCGATGCGCGTGGCCGTCAACGGTGTCGCCCTGCTGGTTGCGTCGCTGTTCATTGGGGGCTACATTCTCCAGTTTTTCGGCATCACCTTGGAGGCGGTGCAGATCGGTGGAGGATTGCTGGTCACGGTTGCGGGATGGAAAATCCTGAACAAAACCGACGATCTTAAAGACAAGCAGATCGAGAGTCCGCCTAGCAACCAGGAAATTTTCTCGCAAGCCTTCTACCCGCTCACCATGCCCCTTACTGTGGGACCCGGGTCAATCGCAGTGGCGCTGACCTTGGGGAGCAATCTGCACACGGAGAGGCACCTGCAATTGATCTTCAGTGCACTCACGGCGGTGATTGGAATTCTGTGTATCGGGCTCACCATCTTTTTGTGCTATCGCTTCTCCGAGGGCTTGCAGCGGCTGCTAGGCCCCACGGGAACCAGCATTCTGATTCGTCTTTCCGCGTTCATCCTGGTCTGCATCGGAGTGCAGATTGTGTTTAACGGTCTGGCAGACTTCTACCACCTGCTACAAAACGCGCCCAGCTAGCTCGAGATCGCACTGGCATGCGTGTCATAAAATACGTAGTGATGCAGTTCAGCCCGCGCCCTTCTTCACTTCTGCTTGCCTTGGCAGTAACCCTGCTCGCCGCCTGCTCTCATCGCGCGCCGGCGAAGACCTACGAACTGCAGGGCCGGGTGGTCGCTGTCGATCCTGCGGCACGGCAGCTCACCATAGCTCATCAGGCGATTCCCGGCCTCATGGAAGCGATGACGATGCCGTACCCGGTCAGCAAGGACGAGGCCTGGATCTTTCGCGCAATCGCTCCCGGCGATCAGATCCATGCAACGCTCGTTGTCAGCGATCACCCCGAGCTTCAGGACATCAACTTTAGCAAAGGCAGCGACGGCGACGGCACATCGCAAATCCACATTCCCGAGCCCGGCGAATCTGTTCCTGACTTCACGCTGACCAACCAAAACGGAGCCCATATTCATTTCAAGCACTTCCTGGGCAAGCCTCTGCTCGTCACGTTTATTTATACGCGCTGTCCGTTTCCTGATTACTGTCTGCGCATGAGCCACAATTTCTCGCAAGTGCTGCAGGACCTGCAGAAGAACCCCAAAGCCTTCGCCGAGGCGCAGCTTCTCAGCATCAGCATCGATCCCCAGCACGACAAGCCCGCGGACTTGCGCACCTACGGGGAATCCTATGTCGGGCGCATCGATCCCAGGTTCCAGCATTGGCAGTTTGCATCGGGATCTCCCGAGCAGGTGCGCCAAGCTGCCGATTTTTTCGGGCTGGCCTATAACAGCAAAGACGGGCAGATCGTCCACAACCTCAGCACCGTTCTGATCGGCGCTGACGGCAAGGTGCGCAAGGTCTACAGCGGAAACGAGTGGAAGGCGGAGGACGTCGCGGCGGACTTCACGGCCGCGAGCGGCGGGTGATGCCGTTACTTACCGGCATCGCGCTACGATCAACGTCATGTCGTCGGCTTGTTCGCCCTGGCTGAAGTCTTGCACTTTGGCAATAATTCCATCGAGCATCTCGCCGGCCGCTTTGCAGCAGTAAGATTTCATGGCATCGATCAGCCGATCCTCCCCAAACTCCTCGGCGTCCTCACTCGGCGCAGCCTCGGAGATTCCATCGGTGTAGATCAGCACGATGTCACCGGCGGCGAGTTGCCGTTCGGCCACGGTGCAGTCCCATTCCTCGAACAATCCCAGCACGGTGGCCGTGGCCTCCAGCCGCTCGATGACGCCGGTCGAGCGCAGCAGCATCGGCGGATTGTGGCCGCAGTTCACGTAGCGCAACGTGCGGCTGGCATCGTGGTAGATGGAGAAGAATGTGGTCGCGTAATTGTTGGTTTCGGTGTTCTTGAAGAACAGGTAGTTCACCGAACGCAGCAGGCGAGGAAGATCATCCAGCGCCAGCGCGTACTGTCCGCGCAGACTCGCCTGCAGGTTGGCCATCAGCAATGCGCCGGAGATGCCTTTGCCGGAGATGTCGGCCAGTACCAGGCCCAGCTTGCCCGACCCGAAATCGAGGAAATCATAATAGTCGCCGCCGACGGCGCGCGTTTGGATGCATTTGCCGGCGCAATCCAACGTCGCCAGCTTGGGCGCTTCCTGCGGCAAAAGCCGGCTTTGCACCTGGCGGGCGATCTGCATCTCCTGCTCGCTGCGCCGCTCGGCTTCCATGCGCTGCGCCATCTTCTCTGCCAGTGAAATGCTGCGCATGGCGATGCCCGCCTGGCTGGCGACCGAAGCCAGCAGGCGTTTGTCGCGCGCCGAGTACGGCTCTTCCGACAGCCGGGGACCAAGCACGATCAGCCCTTGCATGTCGCCGTCTACCGCCACGCTTCCAGCGGCAGGTCCGGTCTGCGTTCGTGACGGAATAGCGGATCCGCCAATCGGAACCAGGCACTCAGGATGCAGCTTCTCCAAAGGCGTCCCGCGCAGCGCGGAAGGATCGGCGTCCAACGGCTCGCGTTGTCCGGCCAGTTGCGTGAATGCCAGATCGGAGCGCGAAAATGTCAGATCCTTCTCGGGTGGATTTCCTGCATAGGCGCGAAGCTCACTGTCGCCGGAGAGAAGATAGATCACCAGCGGCATGGGATGCAGCGCCTCGTGAATGTGCTGATGCAGCAGCTCCGCCAAGGCGCGGCGGTCGCTGACCGTCAACGCGGTTTCGGCCAGGTTCTCCAGGATCTGCTGCGCGTCGTAGGCGCTACGGAAGAAGGCGCGGTCCAGGCGCGTGCGGACCTGACGCTGCACCTGGGTCGCGCCGGTGATCAGCAGCACGCCCAGAGTTGCGCCGATCGGAATGGCGGTTTTGGTTCCCGCCGCAAAGCGCCGAGAGAATGCCTCTCCGAACCACAGCGTGATGCCGATGGAAATCACCAGAATCAGGATGAGGAATCCGCGCTCCACCAGCAGGTAGCGGGCGCTGCGCCGCAGTAGCACGGGAATATCCATCACTCGGTGCTTCACCACCGCGTAAGCAAACGACAGCGGGAAGACGAAAAGAAAAACCGCCTGGGTAAAAACCAGCCAGAAGGGCGGTCGTTGCATTATCAGGTCATAGGGCAAGCCGATCAGCAGGGCGGGCGTAAGTCCCACCACCGTTCCCCATAACATGACCTTCAGCTTTCGCCGCTCCTCTACGCTAGGGGCATGAAGCACGTTCATCACCAGCGAGACAATGCCAAGAAGAACGGCCCCGTAAGCGGTCGTCAAGCGGGTGAGGCCGATAGTGCGCCGGCCAAAAAGATGGACCAGGAAAGGCAGCGCTTCCATGCTGCCATGGGGAATATCGCCCAATCTGAGGCACCCACCTATCGCGGGCAACAGCCATTTCAGCCACGGTAGCTTGCGATCGATCGGCGAGCGCGTTGGAAAAACCGCGAAAAAGAAATAAAACAGGCCAGGCAGGAAGGCGCCGGTGAGGGCAATAAAGTAATTCGTGAACGACTGCAGCGTCTGAGGCGCCAGGGAGAAATCCGCAGGCGCTATGCCCGTGAAAGAGGCTAACAGTAGCGCCAGCAGCCAGGCATTCTTGTCTTCCAGCCGCAGGAACAGAACCGCTAGGCCGACCACCAGGAACACCAATGGGTACACCAGCAAGATCGCAATGGCGCTGCGCCGGGCGGGGGTATCTCCGGCGTCGCGGGGATGGCGAAAGACGGGCGCAATCGAAATTGGCGCTGCCTCTCCCCGGCGCTGGAGCGCAAGGTGGACAGTCTCACCTGGATGGGAGTGCATCCAGACCGTGTGCTGCACACGCATGCCATTAGGCGCCGCGAGGCTTTGGCCATCGGCAGCGAAAATGATGTCACCGACACGCAGCCCCGAGTGTTGTGCCGGACTGTCCGGATACACACTCCTCACCTGCAGGCCCGCCGGAACCTGGTCGGTATCCATCCCGACCTCGACCGGCTCGTTGGGCCGACTGCTGTAGTACATCCATGAGCCGCTATAGAGAGTGGTTATCGCGGCAAACACGACGGCCAAGGCCAGCAAGAGTGGACGGTACTTGGCGGCGGGAGACGGGTTTGCGGCCATTGGCATGGCAAGTAAGGCTAGTTTAGTCCATCTCCCTGCCGGTCGATTGCATCCAGTTACATCGCGGATCGAATCGGGAACAAATATGTGGCGCGAACTTATTCCCTGAATGAGGAGCATGCATGCCAGAGAAAGAAACACTGGAGCGGGCGCGCGAAGACGCACGTGAAGGCAAGTCGCCGAGCACCCAGGCCGGCGAGTTCGTCAAGGAAGAGATGGACCACATTCGCGAGGGCAAGCACGGCGCGCGATCAACCAAGCAGGCCATTGCCATCGGCTTGTCCAAAGCGCGGCAGGCGGGCGTAAAGCTGCCACCGCCGAAGAAGGGCAAAACCTCGGAGGCGACGCGCACGAAGGCAGAGCGCGATCTGAGCCGCGGACAGCGGCCGGCGAGAAAGAAATCAGCGAAGCGTTCGCGCGCGGTGGACGGCGCGCTGAAGCGCGAAGGTCATTCAGCGGCGTCACGCGCGTCGTTGTCGAAGCAGGCGCGACAGGCGGCTCGACAGCGCGGCAGCGCGGCACGAAAGCAAGCCGCCAGAAAGGCAGTGCGGACCAAGGGTCACGCTGAGCTCAGCCGAGCCGCCCGCAAGGCAGCTCGCACCCGAGAGAGACGCGCCGCATAGCGGAGACAGCTAATATTTGAAACTTCGATCGCTGGGGTGTGTTTCCGGTGAAGCACTAGCGTAGCCCGGGAGCGACCCTGATCGCATGTATAATTTTGCTGAGCGCGCCCGTAGCTCAGCTGGATAGAGCGAATGCCTCCGGAGCATTAGGTCGGGAGTTCGAATCTCTCCGGGCGCGCCAGATCTAACTCGGAGTGGCCAGAAATCCAATCTGGGAGGGAGTGAGGTAGTATCCCACGAACTGCTCCAAATCATTGAAGCCTGTGTAGTAGGCGGACCGCAGATTGGGAAGCGCGAGGCGCGTGAATCTTCCGTTCTGATAGACGAATGCGTGGTTCAGAAATCCAGGGTCGGTGTAGAAACCGAAAATCGCCCCTTGACTATTGATTCCTGTGAGCACTGTATCCTGGGAAGAAACTGGGAAGTCGATTGTTGTGTAAGCGCCATTGAAATACAGGAACCCGTGCGCGTGTCCGTGTGCGTCGTCGTAATAACCGACAATTTCTTCGCTATTGTTGATGGCGAGGGCCGTGGTACCGGTGCCGCCGGGAACGGCGATGGTCGTGAAGCTACCGTGGGAACACAGAAAAGCTGCGCTGGAAGATCCGACGATCTGACCGAAGTCATTGACCGCGTAAAGTTCGGTGTCAATCGCGCCAGGGTAATCGAGTGTGCTGTAGGTTCCAGCTATATCGACAAGGCCATGGACAACGCCGCCGACAAAGTACAAGCCTACGATCTCTCCGGTGTTGTTAATACCTTGTGGACCCGTGGAATTGCTGCCGGGATAGGAGATGTCGGAGTACTGTCCTCCGGAGTATAGAAAACCGTGACCTTCCTGGCCGCCCAACGGTACATAGGTGCCCACGACATCGCCGGAATTATTCATGCCCGCCGTGTTGGTGCTCGAGGAGCCGGGAACGGAGATGGCTTGGAACTGGTAGCCTTGTGCGGCTGCCGATACCGCGCTCCACAAAACCCAGATGCAAACGGCGATTCGATTCATTGCTATCCTCCGACGGCCATGGCCGAGGGGCACTTTACCCTGATCGAATACGCTGTTGCAAGCTCCGCAATCTTCGCTTCCTGATCGAAACTGGCGCCAAACGCATGTAGATGTTGGAATTCGGGCCGGAACGCGCGCGTCGTCGCAACTTAGGGACCACAAACCGTGTTTATTGCATCGGATACTGCTATCGGGGAGAGCGTCATGGCATTTAGAAGGGCAGCACACATTCAGCGGCTTGCGTCAGCACTAATCATGATCATTGGGCTCGCAGTTTCGGCCGCCGCACAAGGGTGGCCGGCTCCCCGGCCCGCTGCCCCACAGCGAATGGCGCGTTTGCAGTACGTCTCCGGCGAGGTTTCCATCGCGCCCAAAGACACCAACCAGTGGACGACGGCACGTGTCTATCAGACCCTCCCGGCGGCCGAGTACATCTGGACGGCGAAAGACTCACGCGCTGAGATAGGCGTAGGTTATGGATTCATCCGCATGAATTCGGAGGTGAGCCTTACCCTGCTGACCCTCAACCGCAGCACGGTGCAGATTGGGGTGAATCAGGGAGAAGTGAGCCTGACCATCCTCCATCTTTTTCCTGGCGAGATTTATGAAATTGACACGCCGAACGCGACCCTCACCGCAACCAAAGCCGGTGTGTACCGAGTGGAGGTTCGTCCCAATGAGGACCAGACGCTCGTGACTGCACGCAAGGGAGCGATCGTGGCGACCGGGCGCGGCAACGCGCTTACCGTGAAGGCTGGCGAGCAGATGCTCTTCAGGGACGGCAATTCATTGCAGCATACGTCGCAGCAGGCGCCACCGCGGGACGGCTTCGAAGATTGGGCGAGTGTGCGCGATGAAAGGCTGCGCGCGAGCCGACCGCCGTTCGCGTTTGGAATCGGCGTAGGCCCATGGCCGTATGGACCACCACCTCCGCCGCCACCGCCATACTACCGCTGACTACTCCCACCCTGCTTCGACATTCTCGGACTCACGAACGCCGGCGCCCGCTGGCTGCAAAATGGCGCACCTGCGTGCTGCCCGGACTCCGGTAAAACTGGCAATACTTCGGACGGAAATCTTACCAGTAAGACGATCTTACTGGTAAGATTTTCGCCACTCGTCAGGCTCGCGTCCATCCCCCAAGCCCGTCGCGGTCTGTTCTTTTCCCGTGACCCGCATCACCGACTCCTCCGCGGCCTTTTCCTATGCTTGCGTTAGCCAATGTCCAACAGCAGCTCCAGCCATGTCAACCCGGGTCTCCAACGTGATGGGGCAGGGGTCAATCCCTGGATCGTGACCGTCGCGGTCATGCTGGCCACGTTCATGGAAGTCCTCGACACCACCGTGGTCAACGTTGCGGTGCCGCACATGTCGGGCAATCTGGGCGCGACGGTCGATGAAGGCACCTGGGTCGTCACCTCGTACCTGGTATCGAACGCCATCATCCTGCCCATGGCGGGCTGGCTGGCCACGCGATTTGGACGCCGGCGCATGCTGATGGTCTGCGTCTCCGGCTTCACCCTGACGTCCGTCTTATGCGGCATGGCGACTAGCCTAGACTGGCTGATATTCTTCCGCGTACTACAAGGCCTGACCGGCGGCGGCTTGCAGCCCTTGTCGCAATCGGTGCTACTGGAGACCTTCCCCCCCAAGAAGCATGGCACGGCCATGGCCGCGTTTGGCTTCGGCATCATCTTCGCCCCCATCCTCGGGCCGACGCTGGGCGGCTGGATCACCGACAACTACACCTGGCGCTGGATCTTCTACATCAATCTTCCGGTCGGGATTCTGTCGCTGCTGATGATCAGCCAGTTTGTCATCGACCCGCACTATCTGCGCAGGCGCGCCAGCGACGGCGTTGACCTGTGCGGCATCGGCTTTCTTGCGCTGGGCTTCGGCATGCTACAAATCGTGCTCGACAAGGGGCAGGAAAAAGACTGGTTCGGCAGCAACCAGATTCGCTGGATGGCCGCGCTGTGTGTCATCGGACTGGTGGGCATGGTCATCCGCGAGCTTAACGCGAAGCATCCGATTGTCGATCTGCGCGTGCTGAAGGACCGCACCTTCGCGGCCGGCACCTTCCTCATGACCATGCTGGGCTTCGTGCTCTACGCCTCGCTGATGCTGCTGCCGATTTACTTGCAGACGCTGCTCAACTATCCGGCCTTCCAGTCGGGGTTGGCAGTGTCGCCGCGCGGCATCGGCGCGCTAATCATGACGCCCATCAGCGGCCAGCTCACCAACCGTCTCGATCCGCGCAAGCTCCTCTTTATCGGCATCGTCACCGGCGGCTGGAGCATGTACTGCTTCTCGCACCTGAACTTGGACGCCGGCTATTGGGACATTTTCTGGCCGCAGATTATTCAGGGCGCGGCGATGGCCTTTCTCTTTGTGCCGCTGATGACGACCAGCATGTCGGGCATCGCCAAAGAGAAGATGGGCAACGCCACCAGCATCTACAACCTGATGCGCAATATCGGCGGCAGCTTCGGCATCGCCCTCATGACTACTTTCCTGGCGCGCCGACAGCAGGTGCATCAGAGCCAGCTCATCAGCCACATCACGCCGTCGAGCATCAGCACGCAGAACATGCTGCACGGCATGCAGAACTGGTTCCACCTGCATCAGCCCCTGAGCGCCTACGACGCCGCGCACAAATCCTGGGGCGCCATCTACCTCATGGTGCAACAGCAGGCGGCAATGCTTTCGTTCGTCGAGGCGTTCTGGATTATGGCGCTGATCTTCTGGGCGATGGCGCCGTTGCTGCCGCTGCTGCGGAACGCTCGCGATCTGCATCCGCACACGACACCGGCGGCACGGCCGATTGTGCGCAAGCCGGCGGCAGCGGAGATTGCCGAGCCTGAACCGGAGCTTCAGCCTGAGGCCGAGCCGGAGTTAGTGGGAGCCGGGAGTTTCCACTAAGGAGACTCTGAACAAGCTGCTGACCGTTTTCAGGGGCTAACCCGGATTTCTCACCAGTAGTAAACAGGCAAGCATAATTCAGCATAGAAAAAGGCCGCCATTTCAGGCATAACTGCGTTGTTGAAGGCGAAGTCGATGCCGGAAGGAAACGGC
>Ga0335081_10003684_pt1 | contig 24100 bp, 14 predicted proteins | sample Lox_Sample_35_FD_206713 | JGI IMG/M metagenome (GOLD analysis project Ga0335081, IMG submission 206713) | Soil microbial communities from Loxahatchee National Wildlife Refuge, Florida, United States - Lox_Sample_3.5 | ecosystem: Environmental > Terrestrial > Soil > Wetlands | place: USA...
GGTTGCGGGAATTCCCTGCCCATTACGAGCGTAGAAGGTAGGAATGACTTCCCTCTCGAGGACCTCATACAACTGCTCGGCCTCATGCGCGTCCCAGTTGGGATCGTCCCCGTGTTCCTGACCGTCACCGATTGCCCAGCCTACGTCGGAAGAGTAGGCTTCTGCCCACCAGCCATCCAGTTCAGACAAGTTCAGACCGCCGTTCACCAGAACTTTCATGCCACTTGTCCCCGAGGCCTCCCACGGCCGGCGCGGAGTGTTCAGCCAGAGATCCACGCCCCCTACAAGTTGAGAGGTGAGCAACACATCGTAGTCGCTCAGAAAGGCAACCCTTCCCCGCACATCGGAGCGCGCGATGAAGTCGCTCCATTGCTTTATCATGGCTTGCCCTGCCTGGTCCTGCGGATGCGCCTTGCCCGCAAGAATCAACTGGACAGGGTGTTGTCGGTCGGCGAGGATTCTCACCAGCCTCCCGGGGTCGTTGAGCAGAAGGTTGGGGCGCTTGTAGGTTGCAAAGCGGCGTGCGAAACCGATGGTCAAGGACTGGGGATCGAAAAGCGATTCAGCTTCGGCGATCTGCTCCCGCGTTGCGCCCCGGTGTGCTCGCTGCCGGGCCAAACGTTCTCGCACGTAAGTGATGAAGGATTCGCTTGCCTTCTGCCTCATCTCCCATAATTGCCCGTCGCTCACTTTGTCCAGCAAGTGAACGCTTGTCATGCTGCCGACCCAGCGCTCCGGGCCGCACCTTTCCGTCCACAGATCGTCTGCCTCCACAGAGTCCCAGGTTGGAACGTGAACTCCGTTGGTTACATAACCCACCGGCACCTCAACCTGCGGCCAGCGCGGAAACAGCGGCTGAAAGATTCTTCGGCTAACAGCGCCGTGCAAACGGCTCACCCCATTGACATTGCCGCTCCCGCGCAATGCGAGATAAGCCATGTTGAAGGGTTCGGAGGAGTCGTCTGGACTTTTTCTTCCCAGGGCCATTAACTCATCGAATCCGATTTTCAGTTCATTCTCGGCATATTCGCGGAAGTACTGGCGCATCAACTCCGGCACAAAACGGTCGAAACCCGCCTCGACGGGGGTGTGGGTCGTGAAAAGGTTCCCGGCTCGGGTCACGGTCATCGCCACGTCGAACGTTTGCTCGTGCTCCTGCATGTAGCTCAATGCTCGTTCCAGCACGGCGAATGCGGCATGTCCCTCGTTCAGATGGCAAACCTCGGGGTTGAGTCCGAGGGCGGAAAGCAGCCTCCAGCCTGCTATCCCGAGGATGATTTCCTGCTGCAGGCGCATCTCCGGGCCGCCACCATACAACTCGCTCGCGATTCCGCGGTGGGTTGGCAGATTAGCGGAGTCGTTGGTATCCAACAAATACAACTTCGTTCTTCCCACCTGGGCTTGCCAGGTGCGCACCCACAAGGTCGCTTCCGGCATTTCGAGCGGAATTCGCAGCCACTCGCCATTTGCGTCACGCAGAGGAGTAATCGGAAGCTGACTAGGATCGTTGTAAGGGTAAAGGGCTTGTTGAAAACCGTTGCGGTCGATTTCCTGCCGAAAATACCCTTGTTGGTAAAGAAGCCCCACTCCCACAACTGGAATGCCAAGATCGCTTGCCGCTTTCAGTTGATCTCCTGCCACGTTGCCAAGGCCTCCGGAGTAAATCGGAAGCGCCTCGCTCAGCATGAACTCCATACTGAAATAAGCGATGGTCGTGGTCACTGGTTTGGGATGGGCGGTGTGAAACCACGTGGCGCCCGCCTCAATCTCGCCTTTGCGGCGAAGCATGCGCTCCACCTTTTTGCGAAATGCAGGATCTTTACACGCCTCGCGAATCGCCCGCTGCGACGCGGTCTGCAGCACCACCCACGCGTTCTGGGTAAGCTTCCACAGTTCCGGATCGATCTGTTCCCAGATGGTGTCCGCTGAGTGGTTCCATGCCCAACGCAAGTCGAGCGCGAGATCGGTCAAAGCCGAGAACACGGAGTCGGCGGTCAGATTTTCCCTCACGTCATCAGTCATCTTCTATTTCCTATTTCCGTTCGGCTGGACTTCATTTATGCGGCGCTGCGGCTGGCCGCGCCAATTGCCTCGCGTACGATCTCCTGGGCCTCGTCCTGGATGCGATGCAGATGGTCGCTTCCCCGAAAACTTTCGGAGTAGATCTTGTAGATTTCTTCCGTTCCCGAAGGCCGAGCCGCGAACCATCCGCTTTGAGCGACTACCTTCACTCCTCCAATCGGCTGGCCATCTCCCGTCGCTGCGGTCAATACCTTTTCAATTCGCTCTCCCGCCAATTCAGTGATCTGCAAGTGCTCTGGAGAAAGTCTTCCCAGAGCAGCCTTCTCTTCCAACGTTGCCGGAGCTTCGATGCGCTCGTAAAGAGGATTGCCCAGTTCGCGCGTCAATTCGAGATATACATCGCCCGGGTCGCGCCGCAGTTTGGCCGTAATCTCGGCCGCGAGCAACGCCGGAATGATTCCGTCCTTATCGGTAGTCCAAACAGTTCCATCCTGGCGCAAGAACGATGCTCCGGCGCTTTCTTCTCCGCCGAACCCCAGGGAGCCATCAAGTAAGCCGCTGACGAACCACTTGAACCCTACGGGAACTTCATACAATTTCCTTGCCAGCTTTCCCGCAACCCGGTCGATGATGCTGCTGCTGACCACGGTTTTCCCGACCGCCGCGTCGTTCGACCATTTCGGGCGATTCGAGAATAAATAGAAGATGCAAGCGGCAAGATAGTGGTTGGGCGGTAGCAGGCCGCTGCTTTTCGTGACGATGCCATGGCGGTCATGGTCGGTGTCGCAGGCAAAGGCCACATCGAACTTGTCTTTCAACGAAATAAGGGACCGCATCGCATATGGCGACGACGGATCCATGCGAATCTTTCCATCCCAGTCCAGCGTCATGAAGCGGAAGGTCGGATCCACGATCGCATTCACAACTGTAAGATTCAGCCCGTAACGCTCGGCAACACGCGGCCAGTAGTGAACTCCGGCGCCGCCCAGCGGATCGACGCCCAGACGCAGACTCGCCTCGCGAATCGTGTCCATATCGAGCACACTCGCCAGATCATTAACATAGCCGCTGATATAGTCGTGCCGGTGCGTACTCGGCGATTTCAGCGCCTGTTCAAACAAAACGCGCTTCACCCCGCGCAACCGGTTTGCCAGATATTCGTTGGCCTTCGTCTCAATCCAGCGTGTTATCTCGGTATCCGCCGGTCCGCCGCTCGGTGGGTTGTATTTGAAACCGCCATCTTCGGGAGGGTTGTGGGATGGGGTGATCACAATTCCATCCGCAAGTCCGGTTTTTCTCCCGCGGTTATAGGTGAGAATGGCGTGAGAAATCGCGGGAGTCGGTGTGTACTCGTCGTTCTCGGCGATCATCACCTCGACTTTGTTCGCAGCCAGAACTTCTAGCGAGCTGGCGTAGGCCGGCTCCGAAAGCGCGTGGGTGTCTTTCCCCAGAAACAGCGGTCCTTTGATCTTCGCCTGCTTGCGGTAGACGCAAATCGCCTGGCTGATGGCAAGGATGTGATCCTCATTAAAAGTACGATTGAAGGCGGATCCCCGATGTCCAGACGTTCCGAACAAAACGCGTTGTTCCTGCGCTTCAGGATCCGGATGCTCGGCGTAATACGAGGTCAGGAGTTTGGGCAGGTCAACCAGCTTGGAAGCATCGGGAACGGTTCCGGCTAATGGATCGATTTGCATGGCATCTCCAATGCGAGTTCCGGACGGCGCTCAAGCACTGCTCTCAGGGATATAGCGCTTTTAGGTTTCAGCAGAGACGCAACCCAGCTATCAACCATCTTACCGCTTTCTGGTTTGCGAAGCGGACAGGAGCCGACACGGTACTAATCTAATTCGCTGAATTAGATCAGTACCGCCGACACTCCTTCTTCGCCGGGTTGTTAACTTGTGCTCTCAGCGCGGAGAGTTGTTGCTGCGCGAGGATGATCTCACCGTGGATGTTTCACCAAGGGTCTCTTCACTTCTCGGATCGGGAGGCTGGATTGCTACTCCGGCAGGTTTGGCAGCGGGACTACTGGCCGGATTTCGACCGTCCCCTTGCGTGCTCCGGGAATGCGCCCTGCGATCGCGATGGCTTCATCAAGATCGGCCACATCTACAAGAAAGTAACCGCCGAGCTGCTCGCGAGTTTCGGCGAAGGGGCCGTCATGGACGGTTCGTTTTCCGCCCCGCACCCGGACACTGGTTGCGGTTGCCACCGGCTGCAGCGGCGAGGCCGCGACATACTGGCCTCCGACCTTGAGCTGATGTGCGAGTTCGGTCGATTCTCCGTAACAGAGCTGGCGTTCGGGCTCTGTCCATGCTTGTTCATCGGCATAAATCAGAAGCATGTATTTCATGAGGTGCTCCGGTCTCGGGTTGAGTTGAGCTGGCTATTGTGCCATGTTGCCTTCCGCGGCGGTTGCATCCAATGATGGTAACTCACCTTAATTAATGGGTCGCCGTCATGGCCGGTACTAACGGCTTGGTTCTTGCTAATCAACGCCCGCCTCGCTGGCCTTTTCCCGGCGTGCGGGTACATACCTGCCGGTTAATAATCGAACCAGCCAACCGCCAATCGACACCCAGAGGAGAAAAATCTAATATTCGAATATGCCTGGGGACGTGGCAGCAGCCGTTGAGTCCGTCTATCGCTCCGACTGGGGTCGAATCGTGGCTACCCTGATCTCTTTGCTCGGCGACTTTGATTTGGCGGAAGAGTATGCACAGGAAGCATTTACAGCCGCATTGGACCAGTGGGCCCTCACTGGAGTGCCAGAGAATCCGCGCGCCTGGATTGTTTCGACGGCCCGGCATAAGGCCATCGACCGGCTGCGACGGCAGACTCTGTTCACGGAAAAACTTCAGCCCCAATTGGCTCGTGAGATGCCCTCGATGGCGGAACCGGCCGAATATTACGGGGACGAAATCCCCGATGAGCGGCTCCGGCTGATTTTTACCTGTTGTCACCCATCGCTCGCGCCGGAGGCGCAGGTGGCACTTACCCTTCGCACACTGTGCGGCCTAGAGACGGATGAGATCGCCCGGGCATTTATGGTCGAGACTGCCACCATGGCACAAAGGCTGGTGCGCGCCAAGCGCAAAATCCGCGACGCTCGTATTCCCTATGCCGTCCCAGCCGCTTCCGAACGGGCCGAGCGTCTTGAGCCGGTTCTGGCTGTCATCTATCTCGTATTCAACGAGGGATACGCCGCCACCCGTGGTGAGCGCCTGATCCGCGCCGATCTCTGTGGAGAGGCAATTCGCCTGGGGCGAACCGTCCGAACATTGCTGTCGCCGCGCCCGCCGCACGAGGTCACCGGCTTGCTTGCTCTTATGCTGCTGCACGATGCCCGGCGCGAAGCTCGCGAGGATGAGAAAGGCGAAATCGTGCTGCTGGAAAATCAGGACCGCACCCGCTGGAACGGCGGACAAATCGCCGAGGCTTTGCCGCTCGTCGAGGAAGTGGTGCGGGGTAGTTTCGGCACATACGCCTTGCAGGCTGCCATTGCCGCCGAGCACTGCAAGGCGGCAAGAGCGGCAGACACAAATTGGGAGCAGATTGTCCGTCTATATGACCGGTTGGAGCTCACAGATTCTTCTCCGGTTGTTTCGTTGAATCGCGCGGTTGCTGTCTCCATGGCGGAGGGTCCCGGCGCGGCGTTGGTGATTATGGACACTCTGGCGAAGCAGGGGGACCTCGAAAACTACCACCTCTTCCATGCTGCGCGCGCTGATCTGCTGCGCCGGATCGGCGCTCGAAGTGAAGCCGCAACAAGCTATTCGCGTGCCATCGCGCTGGTCACGAACGATCGCGAGCGCTCGTTCCTGGAGCGGCGTCTGCGCGAAGTCAACGCTCCGTAGGCCTGACCGAGACTGTGCCGGCCATTGTGGAATTGGGAACCGTAAATTTTGAGCGGTAAGCGGGTTGACCTGCAGAGTATCCTGGGGCTCACCGGCTAGAACGGCAACATAATTTATATCGAGAGCATCGAATCACTGTCGTGATGCTCTGACAGGTTTGCCCATGGGCAATTTTCGGGTTGGGAGGGCTTGGCTTCGATCGACAGCCGCCCTCTCCCCGAGAATTGAAGATGACATAACTTTCGAGATGCCAGCTCAAGAACAAACACGTTTTGAATATGACCTGCCCACTGCGGTGACATTTCTCGTCGTAGGGTTGGCCGTCGGAGCAATTTTGGCAGTCTTATTCTCTCCACTGACGGACAGTTCGACGACTCGTTTGCAAACCTCTCCACCGGATCCGCGAGTCGGCGCGAGTCGACGTTAGGATTGGCCTGGACTCTGTACCTCGGACTGCAGGAGATGATTCAGTTCGTGGGTCAGTTGCAGGGCCCTTACATGGTCTTTTTCATCCGCGATTTCTTGAATAACTTGGCGCCATGTTCTCGAGCTCATAGGTGGCCGGGCCGGGCGCTTTTTTGCGGGCTTGGGCGCATCAGGCTGTGGCTTGCCGTCTCCGAGGGATTTGGGGCCAAATATCGATCCAGTGAGCACGGGTAGCAGCCCACCCCGAAGTTCTTCGATATGTTGGTGGAGGATGAGACGCAACTCCGCCAGAATCTTCCGCACTTCCGCATCGTCGTTCGTGGCGAGAGCCTGAGCGCAAAGTATCGTAACTTGCTCATCAAGTTTCATTCGGGACCAAGAGGCTGGACTTGTGGTTATACGTTGAGCGGCCGATTTCGTTGGGATGGCCCACAGGTCTGCACCGAGAAAGGCTGGGGCGATCGTGAGGGTCCGAATGTTGTTGCCGTACCAACGCTAACCCATGATCGCCCCAAATCCACCAACCCCTCGCGGTGGTCGTGGAAGGTTTTTCTGACGGTCTCTACCATAAGCCAACTCGCACAGCTTCGGAATACCGGTGATACTGTAGTTTTCATCCCAGGGCGCAATCCGCGCGCCCTTTCATTCTTTTCGGTTGCCAATCTTTCAACGATTGGGACAATGTTCGGGGAGCCGGGCGGGAGATTTTCCGGTTCCCCGTTATATGCAGCTTGAGCCATAGCGATTCAGTCAGGCGAAGTGGTCCCTGCCGCAATTTCGATTATTTAGTATTGGCGTCGAGGATACGAATGATTGTTCCACTTCGCCGCTCAACCTATCAACGCGATGCCCCCATCGAGAACTGCACAAAGCAGTGGCTTGCTATTTAGGTGCTTTCAGTTGGGTTGAAATTGTCCTTCGCCAAACAGCTCACAAAGCCTCAACTCAAGTCTGAAAACCTGACCTGTCGAATTTGACTCGGCAGGCAACTTGCTCGAAAAGCTGACGGGAAGACCGTCCCCACGGTTTCTGCACCAGATGGCTCCCCCTTTTCCTTCTGGCGAGTTTCTCCCCCCGGCAAGCAGTCCACCGAGATGACTGCAATTCTGGGCGAACAGTCGCGAAGCAACAATAAGGTGAATAGAGTAGAGCATCTGTTTTGATCGCCCCTTCGATTCCCAGGCGCAACGGGGCTCTTGAATTCGGTTGGCCCGATGAAGATATCTACGAGGAGAAAACCAGGAAGGTTCAACTATGAAATGCAAAGGTGAGGAAAAGTGCTTGACGCCATGAGGCGCAGATAGTTGGCGAGGAAATGCGTCAGTGCAGAGCGATGTCAGCGCAGAAAGAATATAAGAGGCTTCACCAGATCCCTTTATCGCTGCCGGTTGTCTTTGCTGCCAGCGCCGCCGCCAGCGCCAAGCCCGGAAGCAGACTCAACCGCAGGCCGTTCAGCAATTCCCCGTTGAACACAAGACTCGCCCACTCCTTCGCATAGAGGGCCACGGCTTGCGGGAAAAGTGGAATTCTCAGGAACTCTCTTCTGAGGCTAACATTCGCAGCGCTGACTCGTGCAGCATAGGTTACTTGGGAAGGCAAAGGGAGAGCCCGCCCGCTATACCTTTCCGCATATTCCGCCACGATCAGCATATAGCTGCTAAGCCCCTCCCAAACCCCGGCGGAGCGGGCCAGAGATCGAAGATACTCATAGTCAATCGCCCCGGAATCCGCCAGCCGGGCAACGTTGGCAATATCGCAGAGTCGGAGATAAAAGTGACGATACATGCGCTGCAGCGTGCTGATCATAATCCGCTCCTCGACTGCCGGCACGCGGAAGGCATGGAGACCGAACTGCGCCGTGGTGGCGCGAGCAACGAGAGAGTTAGTGATTGCTGCTTGCTCACCCGCCTGGCCCAGTCGGCCGAAATGTACTTCGACAGGCTCAGGCAAGCCGGGAACCACGAAGTTCCATTTGTTGGCCAGCCGGTCACCCAAACTGGGCGCCGCGATACTTGCCTTAAACACGTCACGCATGATGGCGACGACATCGGCAACCTTCGCATTCGTATAAAGGTCAAGGTCGTTCCCTAGATCGGGCCAATGATCAAGCGATTTAATCACGATGACATCGCCGACATCGTTCAATAGCCGGCAAACCAGAGCCAGAAAGAACAGCGCATTGCGGATACGCGCGCGCTCTGTTGCGAGCGCGTTCTCAAGCCACTCAATCTCGTCCTTTTCATCTGCCAGAAATGCCTGGCGGAGATGCGGGAGGGCGCGCATGATCACATGGTGAGAATTCGCGAGGTCCCAGAGCCTCGCAAGATCTTCATGACTGTAGTCAACAACTGCCTGGGCGATTTGTTCAAAACCGTCGGATTGGCGGTCCCGCAACACCAGTTCGGAGAGAAGCGCGAGTTGATCGATGCAACCGTTGTTGGTCATGGTTCACAGGTCCGTTGCGGCCCGACATTCATTTCCTGCTAAGACTCGCCAATCGGATCCCAACCTGACTTCCGGGATATCGGCCGATGGAATCAACGGCGTCATGTCGCGGTCTCTTCTGGCTCCTCGGGGCCTATATTCCGGAACTGCCTCTTCGCCCCAGATGGGCAAGCAGCGAGATCACAAACAAGACTATGAAAATAAAAAACAGCAGCTTCGCGATTCCCGCAGCTGCAACCGCAATTCCGCCAAATCCGAAAACTGCGGCAACGATTGCGACCAACAAGAACACCAGTGCCCAGTACAGCATCGATCCTCCTTTGGTCAGCTTTCCAGACCGATAATGCTGATGCGTTCACTCATGCTCCGCTTCTTCCATCTCCTATTCCCGGATAGGCGAGAAGCAGGAGCCAAACCTCTCGGCCTGGCTCCTGCTCGATAGGAGAGCACTCGGGCAGCATATTCACAATCAAAGCCAGCCCCAATACTGCCGCCTCTGTAATTCTTAGGCACATTCCCTTTATATTCCGCGGGATTGATATTAGTTTCGTTGCTCGCTTGATCCCGAGAGGGAGCAGTTCACACGTCCCGGCGAGTTCAAGTCCCAGACTCGAGCGAACGCGACCGCGTTCCAGTTGCCTCGGAGGGAACATCCATTGCTTTCTTCTTAATGCCCACCATCTTGCCGCGTAGAACCTGCCGCGCTTCCTGGCCGGAACAGGCGTCAGCAGCCGATTTCCTCCTGCGGTCTGCCAGTCCCGCGTGAAAGATACAGCATCTGCCCGATAGCTCTCGTCCTCGACCTGCACGCACACTACACGCGAATGACGGCAGCGGAACGGTGCCCGAGAAGTGCGCAGTTCGGTATTTTGGAGGTGTCGAGTGAGCAACTTCTTGCTTCGTCTTCTCGTGGCGGCGGCAGCAGTATTTATCTGCGTTGCTCTCAGACCATCTGCACAGACCCAACTGCGTGATGAGGACCAAAGCCTGGCCACGCGTTCGCAACCTCTGCGTATCGGTTCAAGCGGCGAACGGTCTAAAGCAAACTTGTCGCCACACGTTCTGCCCGGTAAGAACGGGGGCGTTCGCTGGCCATAATCACGAGCCACATACCCTACAGCATTTACCTTATTGTTATAGTCAGCCGAACGATTAGTCTTCGAAGTTATCGGTTGATGCGGAGAGATTGCTTCCACGAGGATCACAGACGAATGAGGTGAGTGATGCGGTTCATAAGACGAGCGTTGGAAGCGTGGCCATACGTGTTCATTGCAATTTCTCTAACCGGACTGGCCTACCTCGCCATGATTGGAGGCCACTGAAGACCACGAGCAGTCCTTAGCACCCACATTACAGCGTAGTTGCACGACCCCCGAAGCCTCAGGCGGGAAACTCAGCCTCGCATTCCCCGCTCACTTCAGTCCCTAACCCCCGGGTGTCAAACTGCATCCAACAAAACGATCTGAAGCGGAAATGCATCTCCAGCCAGTTTGCAGCATAAGAGCAATGGAGCATTTCAATGAGTTCGAATGCAGGATTGAAGGTAATCATTGTGAGGTTCGCGCTCCGCTCGCTGTTGGCCCTTCAGCATTCAATCATTTGTCGACCTGACAAAAACAACCCCCGATCGAGCAGCCACCTCTCTGCCGGTTTCCTCGTCAGCGAAATTCCGGTGGCATTCACCTGAGCAAGAGACTTCGTCTACCTAATGCGCACTGCGGAAACTGCGCAAGCCGCGCCCACTTCAGTCGCCGTTCTTAGGATGGACGATTATGCGGCTCAAGAACGAAGTCACTTTTACGATCGTGGTGCTGTGCAGTTTGGTTTCAATATCTCTTGCGCAGCAGCCCCATAGAACTCACACGACTCATGATGAATCGCTCAATCGTCACCACCGGACGTATTTGCCGGGCGCTTTGACTCCCGACGAGGGTCTTGCAATCCTTGGAGCCGCACTTGAGTCTCGCGGTCATCCTGACTGGAAATCTGACTGTTCCCATCTTGTGCAGGACATCTATGAACGCGCCGGGTTCCCCTTTGCGTACGCCACTTCCGCAGATCTTTATATTGGAACCCCTGCATTTCGTCGGGTGGCTCACCCTCAACCGGGTGATCTGGTGGCGTGGCGTGGCCACGTGGGAATTGTCGTCAATCCTGCACAACGCTCGTTCTTCAGCGCGTTGCGATCTGGTCTTGGTGTTTCTTCCTACGACTCAAAGTATTGGAGGGGCCGCGGCCGTCCGCATTTTTTTCGTTATGTCACACGAACCCCAGTTCGACTCAACATTGCTCTCGTGAGGAATACCAGAGAGCGGTCGCCGTCCCAGGATAAACAAGACTCCGGAGAATTGCCTGATATCAGCCTGAGTGGAAGTGTACCTTTACGCTCATTCAAATGACGGCCGACTCCGACTTGAGTTGTTCAGGACCTGGGAATTTCGATTCTTTGATCCTCTTCACTTATTCCTATGAAGAAAGCCGATTTTGAACTGCAGATGTGACCTTGTTCCTGTAATGCTGATTGGCAACACTGTGCCGAAGCCATCCTTCTGAAAGAATGGGTCCACCGGTTTCAACAGAAGAGACTTCCACCCGGTTACCGTTTGTGACAGCTTCGCCATCCAGTGCACCCGATTCTCATATGTCCTCTCGTGACCCGCCAATACAGGAACCACTGTAGAGCTATTCCCCATTTGCCGTGGTAGAAAGTGAGGGTTTTCAGAGCAATTTCCCAGTGTCGGCGTCTTTGCCAGTTTCTTGAAGACCTCATTATTGTCGCGCTCTCACAAGGGCCGTCGTTCACAACGAAGGTGGGAACCATGATGAATAGTCCCGACCACGATGACACTGCGCCTGTCCTGGTGCGGCCGAGACAAAAACGCAAAGACGATCACGGTGGTCTGGCGGTCGCGGATGGCTCTTCAGGGGAACTCAGTCTGGTTTTGGCCAGTCTGCAGAGCATGCGGGACGGCGACTTCTCAGTACGTTTGCCAGTGAATTGGACAGGCCTCTCCGGCAAGATTGCGGACACATTCAATGAAATCGTAGCCGCTAACCAGCAGATGGCCAAGGAACTCAAACGGGTAGGACAGGTCATCGGGAAAGAAGGAAGAACGCGGGAGCAGACACGCTTCCAGCAATCACGTGGCGCCTGGGGCGAGATGGAACTTTCTCTCAACACTCTTGTGGAAGACCTGCTGCGGCCTACCACTGAAGTAACGCGCGCCATCGCGGCTGTTGCACAAGGCAACCTCGCCCAAACTGTCCGCCTCGACGTGGACGGCCGTCCCCTGGAGGGCGAATTCCTGCGTTCGGCGAAAATCGTCAACACCATGATTCAGCAGCTGAGCGTGTTCACGGCAGAGGTGACGCGCGTGGCCCGCGAGGTGGGTACCGACGGCAAACTGGGCGGTCAGGCCCAAGTTCCCGGCGTCGCCGGGACGTGGAAAGACCTGACGGATTCTGTGAACTCCATGGCCAGCAACCTGACCGGTCAGGTGCGTAACATCGCGGAGGTTGCGACTGCCGTGGCCAGCGGCGACCTATCACGCAAGATCACGGTGGATGTTCGCGGCGAAATCCTGCAGCTCAAAGAAGCCATCAACACCATGGTGGACCAGTTGCGCTCCTTCGCCTCCGAAGTGACCCGCGTGGCCCGCGAAGTCGGCACCGACGGCAAGCTCGGCGGACAGGCCGTGGTACCGGGCGTAGCTGGGACATGGAAAGACCTTACTGACTCGGTCAACGCGATGGCCGGCAATCTCACAGCCCAGGTTCGCAACATCGCCGAAGTGACCACCGCCGTCGCCCGCGGCGATTTGTCGCGCAAGATTACGGTGGATGTGAAGGGAGAAATTCTCGAGCTCAAGAACACCATCAACACCATGGTGGACCAGCTCAACGCCTTCGCCGGAGAAGTTACCCGTGTGGCTCGCGAAGTCGGCACCGAAGGCAAGCTCGGCGGCCAGGCGGAAGTGCCGGGCGTTGCCGGTACCTGGAAAGACCTGACCGACAACGTCAACTTCATGGCCTCCAACCTGACCGGGCAGGTGCGCAACATCGCCGAGGTCGCCACGGCTATTGCCAATGGCGATCTCTCCCGCAAGATCACCGTGGACGTCCGCGGCGAGATTCTTCAGCTCAAAGAGACTCTGAACACCATGGTGGACCAACTCAACCGGTTCGCTGGAGAAGTCACCCGCGTGGCCCGAGAAGTCGGCACCGAAGGCCGCCTTGGCGGGCAGGCTAACGTTCCAGGCGTCGCCGGAACCTGGAAGGATCTTACTGACTCCGTTAACTCCATGGCCGGCAACCTCACCGCCCAGGTTCGCAACATCGCCGAAGTCACCACTGCCGTGGCGAAAGGTGATTTGTCCCGCAAGATCACCGTAGATGTGAAGGGAGAAATTCTTGAGCTGAAGAACACCATCAACACCATGGTGGACCAACTCAACGCTTTCGCCGGAGAAGTCACCCGGGTCGCCCGCGAAGTCGGCACCGATGGCAAACTCGGCGGTCAGGCAGAAGTGCCGGGTGTCGCCGGAACCTGGAAAGGCCTCACCGACAACGTCAACTTCATGGCCGGCAACCTCACGGCTCAGGTTCGCAATATCGCTGAAGTTGCCACGGCGGTCGCCCGCGGCGACCTTTCTCGCAAAATCACAGTTGATGTCAAAGGAGAAATTCTCGAGCTCAAAGACACTCTCAACACCATGGTGGATCAGTTGCGCGCCTTCGCCTCTGAGGTGACCCGCGTGGCCCGCGAGGTTGGCACCGACGGCAAACTCGGCGGCCAGGCGCAGGTGCCCGGCGTGGGCGGGACATGGAAAGACCTGACAGATTCGGTGAACTCGATGGCCAGCAACCTCACCGCGCAGGTCCGCAACATCGCTGAGGTTTCGACGGCTATCGCCACCGGCGACCTTTCCAAGAAGATCACCGTGAACGTCAGTGGTGAAATTCGCCTTCTGAAAGAAACCATCAATACGATGGTGGACCAACTCAACGCCTTCGCCGGTGAAGTCACCCGCGTGGCCCGTGAAGTGGGCTCCGAAGGCCGCCTGGGTGGACAAGCAAATGTGCCCGGTGTTGCCGGAACATGGAAGGACTTGACCGACTCCGTCAACTCCATGGCCGGAAATCTCACCGCCCAGGTGCGCAACATCGCCGAAGTGACCACTGCCGTTGCCCGTGGCGACTTGTCCCGCAAGATTACGGTGGACGTGAAGGGAGAAATTCTCGAGCTCAAGAACACCATCAACACCATGGTGGACCAGCTCAACGCTTTCGCCGGAGAAGTCACCCGCGTCGCCCGCGAAGTTGGGACGGACGGCAAGCTCGGCGGCCAGGCGGAAGTGCCGGGCGTTGCCGGTACCTGGAAAGACCTGACCGACAACGTCAACTTCATGGCCTCGAACCTGACTGGTCAGGTCCGCAACATCGCGGAAGTCGCTACCGCGATCGCGAACGGCGACCTCTCGAAGAAGATCACCGTGGACGTCCGGGGCGAAATCCTGCAGTTGAAGGAAACGCTCAACACCATGGTCGAGCAACTGCGCTCGTTCGCCGCTGAAGTGACTCGTGTGGCTCGGGAAGTTGGCACCGAAGGCCGCCTCGGCGGCCAGGCCAACGTTCCAGGCGTCGCCGGAACCTGGAAGGATCTTACTGACTCCGTCAACGCCATGGCCCGCAACCTCACCGGTCAGGTGCGCAACATCGCTGAAGTCACCACGGCTGTCGCCCGCGGCGATTTGTCCCGCAAGATTACGGTCGACGTGAAAGGGGAGATTCTCGAGCTCAAGAACACCATTAACACCATGGTGGACCAGCTCAACGCCTTTGCCGCCGAAGTGACCCGCGTCGCCCGCGAAGTTGGCACCGACGGTAAGCTCGGCGGTCAAGCCCAGGTGCCCGGTGTTGCCGGTACCTGGAAGGACCTCACCGATAACGTCAACGTCATGGCCGCCAACCTGACCGAGCAGGTGCGCGGCATCGTGAAGGTTGTGACGGCTGTCGCCAACGGTGAACTCACCCAGAAACTCACTGTTAAGGCGAAGGGTGAAGTTGCAGCGTTGGCTGAAACCATCAACAACATGACCGACACGCTGGCCACCTTCGCCGACCAGGTCACCACCGTGGCCCGTGAAGTCGGGGTGGAGGGCCGTCTGGGCGGCCAGGCCAACGTGCCGGGCGCCGCCGGAACGTGGAAAGACCTCACCGGTAACGTCAACCTGCTCGCCGACAACCTCACCCGGCAGGTGCGCGCCATCGCCGAAGTGGCGACCGCGGTAACGAAAGGCGACCTCACCCGCTCCATTCAGGTCGAGGCTTCCGGTGAAGTCGCTGAGCTCAAGGACAACATCAACACCATGATCGACAACCTGCGGTTGACCACCGACCGCAACACCGAGCAGGACTGGCTCAAGACCAACCTCGCCCGCTTCACCGGCATGTTGCAGGGCCAGCGCGATCTGACAACGGTCGGACGCAAGCTGCTGTCCGAGCTTGCTCCGCTGGTAAACGCGCAGCAGGGCGTCATCTATCAGATGGAGACGGAAGAATCGACCAGTCTCGTTATGCTCTCAGCCTTTGCCGGAGATGGTGACGGCCGCCTCCAGCGCTTGAAGCTCGGGGAAGGTCTGGTGGGCCAGTGCGCTGCAGAAAAGCGCCGCATGTTGATCACGGACCTTCCTCAAAACACGACCCCCATCCGCTCCGCCTTGTTTGAAGCCATTCCGCGGAATGTGATCGTGCTGCCAGTGCTGTTTGAGGACCGCGTTAAGGCCGTCATCGAACTGGCTTCTCTCAGCTTCTTCACCGATCTCCAGTTGGCCTTCCTTGAACAACTCACAGCCAGTATTGGAATCGTGCTGAACAGTATCGAAGCCACAATGCAAACCGAAGGCCTGCTGAAGCAATCGCAACAGCTGGCCGCGGAACTCCAGGCCCAGCAGAAGGAACTGCAGCAGACCAATGAGCAGCTCGCTCTCAAGGCGCAACAGCTCGCGGAACAGAACGTGGAGGTCGAGCGCAAGAATCAGGAAATCGAGCAGGCGCGCCGCGCTTTGGAGGGAAAAGCCAAAGAGCTGGCGCTCACCTCGAAGTACAAATCGGAATTCCTGGCCAACATGTCGCACGAGCTGCGCACACCTTTAAACAGCATTCTGGTTCTCGGCCAGCAGCTTGCCGACAACCCGGATGGCAATCTCACTGCCAAACAGGTGGAATTCTCCCGCACCATTCATGCCGCAGGGACCGACCTGCTGAACCTCATCAGCGACATCCTCGACCTGTCGAAGATCGAGTCCGGGACCGTCTCGGTCGAGGCCCAGGAGGTCTTCTTCGGCGGCATGCTCGAAACCGTCGCCCGGCCCTTCCGTCACGAAGCGGAAAACCGCAAGCTATCGTTCGATGTTCACCTGGATCCCCATCTTCCCCGCAGTCTGACGACAGACTCCAAGCGTCTACAGCAGGTGCTCAAGAACCTGTTCTCGAACGCATTTAAGTTCACCGAACAAGGCGGTGTCCGCCTCTCGGTTTCTCTGGCGGGAAGCGGCTGGAGCGAAGACCACCCCGTGCTGAACGGCGCCGGAACAGTGGTCGCGTTCGAGGTCACTGACACCGGAATTGGCATTCCCTTCGATAAGCAACGCATCATCTTCGAGGCCTTCCAACAGGCCGACGCCGGTACCAGCCGTAAGTATGGGGGCACCGGATTGGGTCTGGCCATCAGCCGCGAACTGGCGAATCTGCTGGGAGGAGAGATCCAACTTCGCAGCGCCCCCGGCAAGGGCAGCTGCTTCACTCTGTATGTGCCGCAAACCTATGTTGGCCCGGCCACGGTTTCAGCCGCGGATGGCCGCGCTGTTTCTTCGTCTTCTCCACTACAGCTTGCGGCTGTGAGTGTATCGGAGCTTCCCGTCGAACAAGTTCCCGATGACCGGGAGACTCTCCAACCAGGCGACAGCGTGCTTCTGATCGTCGAGGACGATCCGCATTATGCCCGGGTATTATGTGATCTCGCCCGCGACCAAGGCTTCAAGGTTCTGGTGGCGACGAGCGGCGGCGCTGCGCTGAATCTGGCGCGAGAGTTTCATCCAACCGCGGTCTCGCTCGACGTGTTCTTGCCCGACATGCTGGGTTGGACCGTTCTCAACCACTTGAAGCAAGACCCCTCGACCCGCCACATCCCGGTACAGATGTTGACCCTGGACGAGGACCGCCAGCACGGCCTTGCCCGCGGCGCCTTCGCGTTCGTGACCAAGCCCGTCACCTCCCGGGAAATCGAAGCGGCTCTGTTACGCATCAAGGAGTACGCAACTCCGCGCCGGAAACGGCTGCTAGTGGTGGAGGACAATCCTGCTGAACAGCTCAGCATTCGAGAACTTCTGGGCTACGACGACCTCGACGTAATCACCGCTACGACCGGCAAAGAAGCCCTCAAAACCGTCAACGATGGTTCAGTGGACTGCATTGTGCTTGATCTGCGGCTGCCGGACATGTCCGGTTTCGACGTATTGGAACGCCTCCGGGACACCCCATCGCTCAGCGAATTGCCGGTGGTCGTTTTCACCGGCAAGGAACTGTCTCCCGAGGAGGATGCGCGCCTCCATGCCCTGGCGCGCAGCGTGGTGGTAAAGGGCGTGGAATCGCCGGAGCGTTTGCTCGACGAAACTGCGCTCTTTCTCCACCGCGTGGTAGGGGACCTTCCAACCGAAAAACAGCACATGCTCGACCGGCTGCACCGATCGGATGACGCGCTCACGGGCAAGAAGGTGCTGGTAGTGGATGATGACGTCCGCAACATCTTCGCGCTCAGCAGCGTCTTGGAGCGGCGCGGCATGACCGTACTTACCGCGGGCACCGGGCGCGAAGCCGTCAAGACTCTCGAATCCACCCCGGACGTCGCAATTGTGTTGATGGACATCATGATGCCGGAGATGGATGGTTACGAAACCATGCAGGTGATCCGCCAGAACACCTCCTTCCGGCGCATGCCCATCATTGCTCTCACGGCTAAAGCGATGAAGGGAGATCGCGAAAAATGTCTGGAAGCGGGAGCGTCCGAGTATCTGGCCAAACCCGTCAACACTGAACAATTGCTCGCTGCATTGCGGATGTGGCTGCACCGGTGATTCACAAAACCATGGCTGCCAATCAAAAAGTGAACATCTTGATGGTGGATGACCAGCCCGCCAAGCTGCTCAGCTATGAGGCCATTCTTAGCGACCTGGGAGAAAACCTCATCAAGGCGGGGTCCGCCAAGGAGGCGCTGGAGCAACTCCTCAAGCATGAGGTTGCCGTAGTCCTGATGGACGTGAGTATGCCGGTCATGAACGGCTTTGAATTGGCTGAAATGATCCGCCAACATCCCCGTTTTCAGACGACGGCGATCATTTTTATTTCTGCCGTCCACCTGACGGATCTTGACCTGCTCAAAGGGTATGAACGAGGCGCGGTGGACTATATTTCGGTTCCGGTTGTTCCCGAACTTCTGCGCGCCAAAGTGAGCGTATTTGCGGAACTCCACCGTAAGACCCAACAATTGGCGGCCCTCAATCGCGAACTAGAGAAGCGGGTATTGGAACGGACCGAGGAACTCGCCGCTAAAGCAGACGCGTTTCAGCGGCTGAACCAGGAGTTAGCGCGCAAGCATCTGGAACTGGATGCAGTTGTCAAAACCGCTCCTGACATCATCTTCAGCAGCGGGGGCGACGGCCATCGCGACTACATGAGCGACCGGTTTTACGAATACACGGGGGCGGAGCGCGGCTCGGCACACGGCTTCGAGTGGCTGGCCTATGTCCATCCTGATGATTCGGGAGAGGCCGAGGCCGCCTGGATTCGCTCGCTGAAGGGAAGCGAGAAGTACGAAGCGGAATACCGGATCCGTGGCCGCGACGGCGACTACCGCTGGTTTCGGACTCGCGCCGTCCCCATCCACGATTCCGATGGAAACGTGATCAAATGGTACGGCAGCACCTCCGACATTCACGACAGCAAACTTCTGGAGCAGTCCATTCGCGAAACCACGGTTCGGCTGGAAAAGATGGTGGATGAGCGAACCGCAGCGTTGCGCCACCTTTCCAGCCGGCTGATGGCCTTGCAGGATGAGGAAAGGCGTCGCATTGCGCGCGAGCTGCACGATGGATTGGGGCAGGAACTTATTGCGGCGAAGATGATCCTTGATGGCCTGGCACTTGACCAGGCCAGTCAGTCCAGCGGTGCAGCCGGTGACGCGAGCGCGCTGATTGACCGCGCCATTCAGCAGACCCGCAGCATCTCTCACCTGCTGCACCCTCCCTTGCTGGACGAGGTCGGTTTGCACTCCGCCGTGCAGTGGTACCTGGACGGATTCGCCAAGCGCAGTGGGATCGCAACCTTTTTCGAAGTGCGCCCGTCCGATTTCCAGCGCCTCTCATCCGAGCTGGAGACAGCCGCCTTTCGCATCATCCAGGAGGCACTTTCCAATGTCTTCCGGCACTCCGCGGCCCGCAATTGCTGGGTCACGCTTGCGCGCGATGAAAATCAGGTGTCCATAGCGGTACGCGACGATGGCAAAGGCATCGGCGAATTGGTGACCGAACTTCAACCCAGCAGCATTGGAATGGGCATCGGGGGTATGAGACAACGCGTTCGGGAATTCGGTGGAGAGTTACACTTGGGGAATGCCAATCCAGGGACGTTACTGGAAGTAACCATACCTTCCAGCGTCTTCGCCTCGGTGGAGACGCAGGTTACCGCTTAATCCGCGCTCCTTTCCGACTTGCCATGGCACCCGGAACGATCGATGGTGCGAAGTAATGCCCGAAGATTTTGTTGGGCGTCTCCCAGAGCCGTACGTTCCTCTGTCGACAATGCTCGGTTGCCGTCCTCGGTCTCTTCAATCCGTGTTGCAATCGTCTCGAGCGCAATGGTAATTCTCTGGCGCAACTTGTCCGAATCGAGTTCCAGCATCGCTTGTCTGTAGCGTTCCTGCCAAAGGTACTCAGATGCCATAGTTGCTTTCCTTAGGTAGGATTCACGATATCTTATGGGGAAAAAGAAAGGTGAAGGATTTGCAAATGCACATTAGCGCTTAACTGCAAATCTAGTTACAGGATATTCCCGACAATCCTGCAGTTTGAGCGGGTGTGTCAATCGACCTTTTAACGTATTTGCTAAAGATCGAGAAGAAATCCCTGAATACCTCCGTCGCCGAACCGATTCGCATCTCAAAAGTATGAATATGGACAGGAGGTGTGACTATGGTTCCGATTTTCAAACGAGTTCCGATCAGCGATCTCAGTAAGCGCCGTCGCGGAAAACATCACGATCTGGTCGGCGGAATTCTCCAGGAGCTGGAAACATTGCCCACCGCATCTGCGCTCCAGGTGCCGATCAGGGAAGTCGGCGGCGTCAGCCTTGCGAATCTTCGCTCCGCCATTCATCGCGCCACGACATCGCACGGCCTGGAGATAGAGACGGCTTCAGATAAAGACAATCTCTACGTGTGGAAACCATCCGACAGGCGCAGACGTAAGCGCGCACTGAAGTAATACGCGGGAGGCATGTGCCGGGAGCTTTGGCCTCTGGCACTGCCTTCTGAAGTTATGAGAAGCCGCAATCGCCCTAACGAATCTCTCGCATTTGCCCACCCCGAGATGATATTGGCCCGGAACGTTTATCACGCTGTACTTCGCTGTTCGAATGGCCCATAACCCTTTCGTTCTCATATGCAGGTCACTACTGGCAATCCGTGCCACTTGACAGTGACTTTGTAAAGCAACCTACAGTGTGTGCTCGATTTCGACGGCTTGCAGCAGAACGTCGCTCAATGCAGCAGTCCGTATACGGACGCGGTCACATTCGAGGTCACGATCAAGCGTCCCTGGGCCACAACCGGCGGATCGAAGGCGATACCGGTTCCCAGTTGGTCGCTGGAATTCATGTTGCTGTTCCAAAGTTCGTGGGACACCGAAGTCGCGTCATAAGCGTGGAGAATGGCTTGTCCGGAAGTCGTTTTCTCGTAAGCCCAGACGATCCCATTCTGATTGCCGTTCGCGCTGACCACGATGTTGGCACCGCGCGCCCCGGATGCGCTGGGAGATTCCGCGATTGGAGTCGGATTAAACGACCCATTCTGGAATTGGTACTGCTTCATAGCTAAATTGGATGCCTGAGCGTACAGATACCCATTCCAGTATGTGGTGTCGCCATATAAACGATTCCAGGTGGTGCCCTCTGCCACCCCGCTTACTCCGCTGGTGCAGCTGTCCTCGCCAACCATAAACTCTTGCGGGATTTGGTCCGCGCTGGCGTTAAAGTGTCCGAGGGTATCGGTGTTGACCAGGAAAAGACGGCCTTCCTTATCTATTGTCACGCCGAAATTAGCGCTACCGGCTGGCAGCAGCATTAGTCCTCCTGAGCCCAGCTCCAGGTCGGCTACGTCAAGACAGGCTTGATTGGAGGGAGTAAACCAATCCTGAAGCTGGAACTGGCCCCCGTTTAGGCGGAGTTTGAGCAGCGTGTCGCCATAGTTGTTCCCTTGTTCGTCCGCATTGAAACTGCCGTCCGCAGCCTCGACGTAAATGTTTCCTGCAGAATCGACGGCTGGCGCAGCTCCTCCCTGCCAGATACCTCCGCCTCCACCGTGATCGGCAGGGCCATCGGCGGGGTCAACCGCCTGCGCCTGCGTGGTTGGATTGAAAACCGCCTGGAGTTGAAGGGTGCTGGCGTCGAAAGCCATCAGCCATCCGTGATACACGCCCCAATCCGAAAATGACGCCCAACCGACGAGGATTGATCCGTTGATCTCTGCCAAACCGGACCGCTGGTTCTGGAGCGACGGGTCAAACGGGATTTGCCCGTTCACACTACCCTTCCCCGTACCCGGCACGCTGGCTTGGATCTGCACTCCCCCCGGCCCGGAGTCCTGTCCCGTGCGGACGTCGATGGAGCGCAGCCATTGCTCGGCAACGCCATTGTCGAGATAGGTCGTCACGAAATACAGAACTCCCGTGCTTGGATCGAGGATGGGTGTGCCTGTGATTCCAACTTCGCCGCCCAGAGTGGTTCTCCCGCCAAAATTATCGGGAAGGGGAACGATTCCATTCGCCGGGTCGAGGTAATGCCGCTCCCATAACGAGCCGCCGGAGAGATTATCCGCATCCACCGCATAAACACTGTCATTTTCTGTCGCCAGGATGATGATGTTGTGAACACCAGACGGCCCCATGTTTACGTTCGCCACATACAGGGGTTGAGCAACGATCAGTCCATCCCCCTGAAAATTCCCGATCAATCCGAACTGGCCTGGGCTGACATTGGAAGTGGTCAGTGTCGTTTCGCTTGCGAAAACCCCATTTCTCGAGTTGCTTCCTTTCCAAGTCAATACACCTGTAAAGTTTGCCTGTGAGGATTCAGAGGAACCGGATGGTTGCGACCTTGCGGACTGACAACTGGTCGCGGCAACCAGCAATCCAAAGACGGCCAGTGACACACACTTCTGACACCAATCGCACTCGCGGGACATGGCAGCTACCTCCCCAATTCGCCACTAGGATGAACTTGGTAGATTTTTCGTTGGTTCAATCGTCTGACGTCAAAGGAAGTACACATTTTGGTCGAGGCGAGACTCTGGATCTCTACAGAGTCGTCCGCGGGTAAGTCCGGTAAATACCTCAGTCGAGACCAGGGTTGCCCCCAGGAGTTAAGCCCTGGTAGAAATCTCTCGTTTCGATTGAATGTGGTTCGCTGCGCCGCCCCTGGGCTCACGCCCGAAAAATCAAGGTCCTTGCATACGCTCGTGCCATCGTCGAAAATAGTAGGGGAAATGCCCGAGGCACGATGATCGATTTCACGCGGTAGCTCATCTGCCTTCGGGTTGTGGCGAACAATCGCGCTTCATACCAGATAGCGCCATTTCTTAGCGAACTTGCTTCCGGCGGTGGGCGGTTTCCTCAACGAGGTCAGAAAATGGCGGATCGCGGCTTTCTTTCTTTGTCGATTCAGAAAAATTCAGCTGCTCGTTATCTGCTTGCATTTGCGTTAATGTTGGTTGCATTACTGGTCGCTCGTGTGCTGGATCCGCTACTGGGCACGTATCCGCCCTATGTGATCGTTTTTCCCGCCCTTGCTTTCGTAGCGTGGTACTGCGGCGTTGGACCATCAGTTGTGGCGACACTCTTAGCCTTGGCAGGGCTGAGATATTGGTTCATGACTCCCCTCCATCCGCTTGCCACGGTGACCACACAACAGACGCTTGAGCTTCTCATCTGTCTTGTCGCCTCAGCGATAATAATAGCGATGGGAGAAGCGCGGCGTCGCGAGAACGAATCCTTACGCCGAGCCCAGGGTGAGCTGGAAGATCGAGTGCGGCAGCGGACAGCCGAGCTCGATGCCGCCAATCAAGGTTTGCGCAGTCTTACGGCGCACCTGATGCAATCGCAGGACGACGAGCGCCGGCGAATCGCCCGCGAACTGCATGACAGTGTCGGCCAGACCCTAGCCGCGCTGGCGATGAACTTGACCACCGTTGGAGTAGATGTGGAACGGCTCAGACAGATTGCCGGAACGATTGCCGACAGCGCCTCTCTAGTTGAAATGATGAACAAAGAGGTCCGCACAATTTCATACCTGCTGCACCCTCCTTTGCTGGACGAAGCGGGCCTGGTCTCGGCTTTACGGTGGTACATCGACGGATTTGTGCAACGCAGCAAGATAGAAGTTGATCTTCAGGTTCCAGACGATTTTGGTCGGTGCCCGCGTGAACTGGAAATGGCAATATTCCGGACGGTTCAAGAATGTCTGACGAACATCCATCGCCATTCAGGCAGTCCGACGGCGACGATTCAGCTCTCCCGGTTCGACGGCGAGGTCCGCTTGCAAGTTGAGGATTATGGATCTGGTATGCCCACCGATGAAGTCGACGATGCAGGTTTTGCCGCCACTCCTGGGGTTGGAATCCGAGGTATGCGGGAAAGACTTCTCCAGCTTGGCGGCACACTGGAAATCAATTCAAACATAAGCGGCACCGTAGTTGAGGCAAGATTGCCTATCACGCCAAAGTGGTCAGCCGCCGCCTAGCGGCTCACTGTCAGTCTCGGACCAAGGCTATTCCAGGCAATGCCAAGGCAGAGCGCTGGACCCCTGATCTCAACTGACCTCAGGTGACTTTCCCGACTGGATACAACCTTCGACGTATAGTAAGTGAGGTTCTGCACAGTTACTCTGGTTGCTCCACACAACGCCCACCAAAGCAGGGTGCCGACTTACTGGGAAGCAGGTGCCCTGCTCCCTTCTCTAACCCGCAATCATTGAGGATTCGGTTCATAACTTCCGGAATACATTGTGAAATCCGGGATTCG
>Ga0335081_10003685_pt1 | contig 24098 bp, 24 predicted proteins | sample Lox_Sample_35_FD_206713 | JGI IMG/M metagenome (GOLD analysis project Ga0335081, IMG submission 206713) | Soil microbial communities from Loxahatchee National Wildlife Refuge, Florida, United States - Lox_Sample_3.5 | ecosystem: Environmental > Terrestrial > Soil > Wetlands | place: USA...
GGCCGAATTCACGCTGACTCCGGAGATGCGTCTGACCGGGGGTCTCATTCTGCGGGCTGAGTATCGTCATGATACGTCGAACGTTATGTCGTTTGACAACAACACAAAGACATCACAGAATACTTTCGCGCTCGCCGCGATGTACCGGCGGTAGGGAAAAGAGCACGTAGTGGGCTTCCGGATGCCTCTGGAAAGGCTTGGGGCAATTTTCTAAAACTGAATCAGGACTCTCCACGGACAACCAAAACGGTGAAGAGGCAAATTTGATAAAAAAGCGCGCAGATATTCGTCTTAATGATTTTCTCAGTATCTATGGGTCTTTCGTTGGCGGCAAATGCCGTGTCATATTCAGTCACCTTGGAGCAACGCGAAGAGAGGGTTTGAAAAGGATTCATAGAGGTGGGCACGACAGCATATTTATTCCACAATGGTACAGCAGATGTAAAAGGTGCGATAAGCATTAATGATATTCTTACGATCTATCGCGAGGAAAAGTCCGATGACATGAAAGAAGCGGGAAAAATCAAGGTGCTCTTCTTTGTGGAAGAAAATTATATGAAGGGTGAAGTTGTAGAAGGCGAGATCAAACCCGGTGATATAGCGAGAAAGCGGTCAGTTGCATGCCTTTTAGCTTTATCTGGAGCAAGGGCAGATAGTAAAGAATCTCGTATGCTCGCTACTGATAAAAGCGCTGAACAAAAGATGAAGAATTTCCCGGCGCGCACTGATGGTCTCATGGTGTACAGAGATGGAAAAACGCAGGCCTGATCCCGACAGGCGCGTGTACGGTCCCACCGGTAGTCGCCGTAGATGGAAACAAAATAAACACAATTTTTAAAGACGTGTAATATTGCAGTTGAAACTTGAGGTGCAGACTCATTCCTGTAACTGTTGAAGTTTCCATTCTTGTAAACACTTTAATGTACAAACTATATCTGTTAGCCCTCTATCCAACTTTTACAAAATCGTAATCGAGAACAGACATATAGTAAAGACATCATTGACATGACCTGTGATCGGGAATATATTTGTAAGTATGAAAATCCGAGTGACTTATTATTTTGGTAAGTCTCTTACCCGGTGTGGCGATTGGTGGTGAAATACATTCCGACAAAGGATGTCAGGATAACCCGGAAGTGATCGGGCCATGTTTTACCGTTCATGGGAGAATCTCCGTATATTCTGTATAGAAGGGAACCCCGAGCGTGGGAATTTGGAAAATTGGAACAGACCACTCACGTGGTATGTTGTCGTCTGAAGATGAGATAATGCCGGTCGCTATTAAAACAGAACCAGGCGCAAGAAAAACCATTAATAAATGCATCTTTTGACGATTTGAAGGCTCATGACAATGGGATATAGCACGCGTACAGTCACGAGGGAATGGCAATGATTAAGGTCTTTCTAAAAAACAAGAAGCAGATAACGTTTGAATTAGGCGATGAGAAAAAAGAAATTGACCTTGTTTTTCGCTTTCACAACGGGCTTGATGGCAATACTGTTCTAAATTTAAAAACAAGCAATACAAAGATATCCACCCGCATAAGGGTATCAGAGATCCAAAACATGCAGTGTTTGAAAGGTGAAATGAATAAGACGGCTGAAACTGAGATAGATAGCTCTGCGCAAAATTCCAGATTCAAAACGCGAGAAGAATATGAGGAGTGGAAAGAACAGAAGATGAGAGAGAATAAACTTAACTCCTCACAAAAGAAAGGTCAACAAATGACCGCACCCGATAACAAATAGGCCCAGTACATCGGTATTCATTCATTTCCATATGACGCTGCCAAAATAAGCTCCACGCGCCGAGTCAACTCCAGGATTGCCCGCAATATGACCAAAGTCGGCCACGGAAGGCCGTCAGAATGGAAAATGCCAGATGATGTCACCCGTTTTCGAAGTCAAAAAAGAGATCCTGGACAAGTCGTTCTTCCGAGGGGCCTCTTGCGCAACGGCGCCGTTCGGAGTGCTCGCATTCTGGGGCGGCATGTTGATGGCGGCGCGAGGGTATCCGTCGGAGTATGACTGGCGATACATGCCAGTATCCAATCTACTCTCTCCCGACCGAAACCCCGACGGCTATCTGTGGGCGTCGGCGGGCATCGTGCTGTGTAGCCTCTGCGGGTTATGCTGGGTGGCGGTATTGGCCCGGCGCTGGAGTCATGAGGGTGCGCGAGACCGGCCAAGCGGAATCAAGGCGCTGCAGTTCGGAAACTGGTGCATGATATGTGCTGCCCTGATGCCCCGGCGGCTTCTCCCGATACAAAAAGGGGCACGAAATCCTCGCGGTATTGGCATTTGCCGGCCTGCTAATCGGGATGGTCCGCCTGATGTTCCAGACTATGAGGCGGATCTTCCTGAGGCGGATGCGCAGGTTCAGCAGTCATGCACGGCTGTATGCAGCCATCTTGGCTAGCGCAGCAGTGTTCCCGATCTTGCTTGCGGGCTTAGCCCAGGCGTATGTCCAGTATGTGTTCCCTGAACTCCCTTGGGTAAGCCTCTCATGGCGTGCCCGGGGAGTGCCCGTGTATTTAAGTTTGGCCTTTTGGGAATGGATCACGTGCATCGTGCTCTCCACGTACATGGCGATCCTCACCCTCGCGACATATGCGCTTTACCCCACACGAAAAGCCGGAGAAGGAACTTAGGCGACACCAAACAACAATGATCGAATCGCTGGAGGTTGCGCGGCGCATCATCGCACGGCGCATCATGTGCGGAGAGATTCTCGTTTTCTCCGTGAAATCCACATCGGTTAGATCTTCCTGAAGACGACTATCAAATTGAAAAATATTGTCACAATTCCATCTGACTTCCAAAGAGGGATTTAATGACTGCTGTACTACTAACACCTGCGCTTATGATAAAATAATGAGAAAGGTTCTTCCGTGGTTTCTTGGAATTGGGAAGTAGCAAGTGAGCGAGCTACAACGAAAGTCAACGCTTGCGGTCAAATAAATTGTTTGTGGCTCAAAGACTGCATGAAAGGAAGTCTCAAGCCGGACTAACAAGGCTCTCTATCTAACAGCCATGCGGCTTCCTCCACAGTTTAGCATAATATGAAGGAGTCGAACAATGACAGACACCTTAACAACGGTATTCGAGAAAGTTCAGGACGGTCTTGGACAGGGCGGCGTTTTAGATCAGATCGATAAACATTTTCGTAAGCAGCAAAGAATCAATTTGTTCGAAAAACTCGAAAAGATCGATAATAAGAAGGTAGATAATTTCCCGGTCGTTCTTTATAAGAGCATCACGCCAAACGGGAAAAAACAGCCTGCCTTATTGCGTTTTTATCTTCCGTCTTGGAAAGATCACGACGAAATCTTTTGGCATTCGCTCGGTGATTATATAATTCTTGCGCTGCACCGAGTGACAGATGTCGAATTCGATAGCGCCAGAGGCCGGATAAAGGTGAAATATTTTCCCAAGATAAAAGGCCGGATAAAACATCCGGAAGACATCAGGGTGATCATCCAAAAAATTGCTTATCTTGTGGATACCGAAGGTTTGCCGACAGACTTCACTCGCTTCCGACGCATGACAGAGCGACGTGGTAGCTTGGGTGAGATGAGCAAAGAACAAGCCGCACTTATAGGCGTGGCATTAAAACTTATCCAGATACCTGAATAGCAATGTAGCTGCTAAAAATCACGTCCTCACCCTAAAGGACTACCGGATGCCAGATCAGCATGCTTGGTCAAGAATTTGATAACAGATTCGACTTTTAAGCATGACACCGTTGCAGGCGGATATCGCACTTTACCCACGATGCAACGACTGAGAATTACGCTGGCGCGGCTTTGTGACGCTATTCGACCCGATTAAGCCGCACGCCGTGACCCGGCAGGCTTTAGGTTTAATTTTTCTCTGATCTCTCTTGCCGGGGCGCTCGTTGCATACACAGCTGTTCCCACGTCGAACATCTTCGATGTGCTCAAGCCTCCTACGATAACAGGGTCAAGACCCGCATGCTCCACAAGCTCGCCGGTAGCTTTCAAACCCTCCTGGTCGTCGCTAGCTATCGGAATCCCGATTTTTTTGCCGTTTTTGTTGACTGTTTTTTTGAGGTCTTCAAAATACACCGTATTGAACGCTCTTACTATTCTTGCGCCCGGCAGAAGACGTGCCACCAGGATGCCGGTGCCACCCGCTTCTCTTCTTGCCTCTTCCGCAATCACCCCATCTCTCTCAGGATAAGGATTCGACGTGTCGATCACGATCTTGCCCTTCAGGGCGTCCTTTGCTGCGGCGTCAAGCTCTGGCAGAGCCTTCAAGGGAAGCGACAGCACGATCACATCGCCAAATGCAATTGCCTCGGCGACGTTCCCGGCGCGGGCTTTGGGCCCGGCTGTCTTGACAAGGTCTTTGAGAGTATCAGGGTGTCTTGAACTATAGAAGATCTCATATCCTGCCTTTGCGAACAAAATTCCAAGAGTCCCCCCGATATGGCCTGAACCAACAATACCGATTTTATTTATTTTCATGTCTTCTCCCCCTTTTTTAAACGATCGAGTGCGGTGCGCCCTCGATGCTTAACTCTTCTGATTAAAAGATATCACTGCCTGAAATAATATCAATGCAACAAAAGTATGTATCTGGCACTGTGTTCATTCGAACATTTTGAACCCGATAAGCTTATTAAGACTCCCATGGTACCAATACTTCGTGAGTACAGTCTCAGATATAAATGAAATTAACGACCCTAGGGGAAGTTTTTGAAGTTGAAGACTGCGACTATCATCTCATAAAACAGATCCGTCAAGGCATCTTTTCCTAATAAACTATATAACAACGGATACTCGATATTCGATCGGATGCTATATTTAGGAAGGGGATTTCAAAAAAGCATGGCAGCCCCGCAATCATATATGTATGGCAAACATATGGGAGATGAGGAGAATTCCTCATCCTGAAGAGGTTATTCGTAATTATGATCGAAGAGTTCTCTTCAGGCTGTTTAAGTTCGTACTGCCCCCATATCCGGCATCAGGAGGTTATATGGATATTAAGACATGCAAGTTATTGGCACAGTATAATCAAATGGTAAATCAAAAAATGGATAGCATAATTTGTAATTTAAGTAACACACAGTGGAACTGGGAGTTTGCAGGATACTTCAAGACTATAAAGCAGTTATGCAGTCATATTTATATTGTAGATTACAACTGGCTGAAAAGATTTGGTCAATTCAGAGATTTTCAATTTATAAGAGATCCCCTTTTTGATCAGAATTTAAACTATAGTTCTAAGCTTTTTGAGGATATTGCAGACTACATTTTTAAAAGGAATGAACTGGATAAAAAACTGATTATGTTTACCGATGAGGTTACCGAAAGTGATTTAGAAAAAATAATATCATTTGCGAATGCTAAAGGAGAAATGGTCAATAAACATGCCGGAGGATCAATTCTGCACATATTTAATCATCAAACCCATCATAGGGGCATGATCTCTGTTTATTTAGATATGATGAAAATTGATAATGATTTTAGTGGCCTGTTGCAGTTGGTTTAAAATAGAATCAGCTGAAATAATTCTGTCCATGGGGAGTAAGCATTATTGTTGCTGCCTAGAATTCCCGGTGAAGCTGTTGGTGAAGTTCATCCAGTAGCCTTTACCCTTATCGCGATATTGACATTGCACAGTTGTAGATGGAGCCCAGAGGGCCGGGATCACAAGGAATGTGAAAAATTCTGTTTAAAGTTTTAGTCCATGCTCCTTCCCGGACTTGTTGAAGCTCCAATCAATTGCAACGGACGCACATGCCGGGATCGTCAATACGGTCAAACATGCACAAAAGATTGCCGGCGCAGACAAGGTCCATGCGATTTACTGTGTAAGTGTCTCAATGAAGTTAAGGTCATGTTTGGAGAATGTGGTGTTGAACTGAAGCAATGATATTAACTGGTGGGGTGAGAGGGGCATTGAACTTCTCACCTCTTATCCCCATTGCCATGAAAATCGTTGGATCGAAGATTTCCCTGAATGTGCAGTATGCCCCTCGCTGTGCTACATAAATCGAAAATGAAAAGCCCCCGGTTTCCCAGGGGCCACATATCTGGAACAGTTCAATATCGCATTATATCGATCCACCGCTTAATTCATTGGCGCTTTTATTAAAAATTTAATTTCTGAATCCGTTGCCTCCATTACTTCAATTAGCATCTCACGGAAACCTATAGTCGTTGATCCAGATCTAGCTAGATGATAGGTCAATTTATTAGAATACGTGATATTTGTCGGATCGTCAATGAACTCACGATATGTTAATTCCAATATGTTGCCACTCTTCCCCCTATAGACAATCTCTTGGTGAAGTGATCCGTGATGGTAAACTTTATCAATTTTTGTCAAGAACTTAGTGTTTTTGATAACATTCCAAGGGTGCACCTTTAACCCTTCATTTTCGCGTATTTCTTCACCGGCATTTGAGCTCAAAATACACGGCGCATAACCGAATGCTAAGTCGTTTTTATCAACAGCAAGACAATAATCCCAACTTGTGGTAGAAATGTTTTCGAATGGTTTAGGATAGTCGGGATTCCCGCATACCACAGTGCCGTCCCTAAATTTTCCCAGTATGTACCACGTAGACCCTTTGGGTATCAAATCTTCCCGAGCCCCGACGTGAGGGGGGAGAAAATCTTGGTTAGCAATGTAACCTGGTGAATATGATGCTTTTATTCTGGACACCATGGGTTCTCCGACTGACGCCGTCTGTATAACTCCTATTTGGTAAGAATCAATATTTTCAGGTGTTCGCATCACAGGAGTTAGTTTTGCATAACATCCGGAAACGAGTAACAAAAGAGATACAATAATGATTTTTTTCATAAGGCCCCCCATTGTGTAAAATAATATTTTCAGTATAGTCGCAAACTCTAAATAATGTAAAGTCCTTTTAAGGGTATTTTTAGGGTATATGAAATTGCCCCCTAGGCGTCAAGGAGCCTATGTAAAATATTCAAATGTTCAGTTCCTAATCTAGCTGTTACACCCTGGGAGCCTACCCTGCTGATCCGTCGTATGGTTCCAGCAGGATCGTCTCTGCAGATGATCATATAATTCAGGTTGCGTCATTCATTTTTATGATATAGATTCAATCAATAGCTTCTTCCTGAAACAGTGAAGGTGCATTTCTTTGGATTTTTCAATGTTTCAAGTAGAAATCAGCAACCTACCTGTTTATGAGATAGATATCAAGACGGGACTATATTTAGGGAAGTCGGTCGCAATATTTCGTCGTTTCTGATATATTACGAAGTCGTAGAAAAACTTTTCATAACTTATTAGGCTGATCTGCAGGGTGCCGTTCATGAGATTTCGTACTCTTGCAATGATTCTGGGCGTTAGTTGTTTCTGCGTCCTGAATGCGGTCGGCTCGAAAGCGGCTGACGATCAAGTCAATTCTGATGTTTTGCCTATCATTGATGCTCATGGGCATTTGAATCGCGACATGTCTGCTGAACGCCTGATTCAGCTTATGGACGCAGCCGGAGTCAAAAGCATGGTCCTCATGGCCCGCTACTACGAGGGAGTCAAAGCGGGGGGTAATGGAAGTGATGAACAGGCTCTTGAATTTGCCCGGCGGTTTCCCGGTCGCTTCATTCCCTTCGTGGCTGGGCAACGTGATGACCTCGGTGCTCGAAATCGACGTGTATGGGAAGGTCACACTCGGGCTGGAGATGACTTTCTCCAGCAAGCAGAAAGAAAGCTGCAATCCGGTCATTACTTCGGCTTAGGCGAATTCATCCTGAGACATTATGCTTATTCGAATTTTGGAAAACAAGGGGGTGATGATGTCGATCTTCCCGTGGACAGCTACCTCATGCATCGTATCGCTGAAGTTGGCTCCAAATATAATGTTCCGGTACTGATCCACCTTGAGGCCGAGCCAGACAAAGTGAAGGAGCTGGCGCATCTTCTGGAAACCGAACGCGGGACCATGTTCATCTGGGCTCATAACTGCGGACGCAGCAGCGCCGACCAAATCCGTGAATTTTTGAATCGCTATCCCAATCTAATGTGTGATTTGGGAGGGATGACCGCCACTCGGCAGGGCGGCTATGGACGCTACTGGCCAAAAAAAACACCCTGGATCCACCCCATCGAGGATGGATCGGGAAAGCTTTTTCCCGAGATGATAGCCCTTTACGAGGAATTCCCCGATCGCTTCCTTCTCGGCACTGATGCGGCACATACGCCAGCGCTGGATTTTTACCTCGAACGCATCGTTCGCTTCCGCCAATTACTTTCCCAGCTTCGTCATGAGACAGCGGAAAAAATTGCGTATAAGAATGCTCAAACGCTCTTCGGTTTGAAGTAACAAAACACGGCTAAGCGGCCATCTTCGGTTTCGGTACCGCGGCGCTCGCTACATCCTTTACGCCTTCTACTACACCGACCAGCATATCCTTGACCGCCTTGACCGCCGTGTTGCCGATGGTCGATGCGGCGTCAATGGCGCCTGTTACGGCGACTTTGGCCACCTCCTCGACGTTCCCGCCGACTTCCCTTGTTGCCTCGATAACGCCGTCGACGGCACGCCTCGCCACCATCGCCACATCAGCACCGACATCCGCGGCCCCTTTCACAGCACCCTTGACGATGGACCCCGCAATGGTAACCACGTCGCCGCCCACGTCGCTAATACCCATAATTACGCCTTTCGCCACACTCTTGGTGCTCAGGATCAACCCTGTGCCGACCTCTTCCGTGGCCTGAATCGCTCCTTTGACGACATCCTTGGTGACCCCAACCGCTTCAATAGCGACAACATTCGTCGCGCGAAGCGTGTTTGAAACAGTGTTTCGCACCAGGCTCACGATTTCCGCCTCAATCTCATTGATGCCCTTGAGACTGCTGATGACCCCTTCCTTCACTGTTGTCCCCGCTTTGCCTATTTGCTCCACCGGTGCCGGGTTTCCGGTCGCCTCTGGTGTGCCGGCTGTCTGTTGATTCATCATATCTCATCCTCCCTTGCAGAAGGTATCTTCCTTCGCTGTCTTTTTGCGCGGCCGGAGTTGCACGGCCGCTTCCCAATGTTTTATTTGAATCCCGTGTCTTGTTAACGATTAATAATCTGATTTATCCGTATTGCAACTATAGTATTTCGCAGTCCAGTTTCTTCCCCTTAATTTTATGGAATTCCGCAACGACTTCTTATTTCAACTATATCAGATGTCGGGCTGATTTAGAGTATCTTTTAGGCATGTAATGAAAAAATACTGTAATTACTCACTAGCCAGATTAGCCAGGTCCAACGTGAACGAGTTCCACTCCCCTGAAAAAAAGTTTCACTCAACTGTCCCCCACTATCCCTTGGTGTTTACCCAATAGCGCGCGAGTCACTACATTGTCACAGAAAATTCATAGAGCCGTAACATTGAAATGGTATTCATTATGCGTGAATGAAAAAATAACGATAGGAAATGATCAGTGTCCTGCTGGTAAAATAATTCACGTGCTACGACACGGTTAATTTAACCGCGGGGGACGCGGGTAGAATAGAGGCAATCGTGGACAATGCAATGAAACAGGTGACCGTTTTTATAGGGTCCTTAGCTGGCCTCTCGAATATAACTCCACGCAGCAAGCACATCCGTTGCCGTATATCTATTGCGGCACCAGTACAGTACGCCCTCATCGGGAAGAATGATTGCATTCTTCCATATAAAATATAGTTTCGTTCAGTCTTTGTTATGGGCACTGGGCTGACCTGCAAAGAGAACGGGAAACCCGAATCAAGAAGTTATTGCAACTGGAAAGGACGTATTCGGACATGACGTTCGGCGTTAAACAAAAAAAGGAGGTGATAAAAAAACAGAGTGGTTCGGTCAAATGTTCCAGGACGACGCCTGTGCCGGCATGCAGCCCCCCGAACAAGACCAAAACAAAAGTAACCGTGTGACGTAAAACCATGGGTCCGTGAAATCGGACATCCGGCTGCCGAGAGAGAGATTGAAAGCGGATAGAGTAATAATGAGAACATCAATTCATTTCTTTCCGAACGAAGAAGGAAACGGAAATCACCCATTCCAAAAGGAGATGCAACATGAGACGATTTGCTAAATCTTTTCTGGCCACGTTCGTGACAGCCTCGCTTTTGCTGTCACCTGTCATCCCGGCAGCGTTCGCCGAATCGATGACTAAGACTCCTATCATCATTACCCAGCCCGACGTTGACTCGGACGTCGCCCCCTACGTCAATGATTGGGCCGGGGAACCCAAGCTGCCGAAGGAAATGCTCGTGAAGCTGCTGCGGGACCGAATCAAGTACGTCTTTGTGATCTTCAATGAGAACCATTCGTTCGACAACGAGTTTGGCACCTTCCCTGGAGTCAACGGCCTTTATTCGGATGGCCGGAAGCCCCGTTCCGCCGAAAACACGCCGGGCTTCACCCAGACCTACACGGACGTCAACGGTTTGACCGTGACGGTCCAGCCGTTCCGGATCGGACCCGAGCAGAACTCTACTGTCTGGGACAGCGTCGATCATTCGCACACCGGCCTCGCGACCAAGATCGACGTCGTTAACGGCATGGCAAAGATGGACAAGTTCGCCTACGATGAGTACACGCGCTTCGCGTCAAAAGGCGGTGCTGCCAACGCTGCCGAGGGCACGCAGTTCGCACGCCTCGTGATGTCGCACATCGACTGCGACACCATTCCCTTCTTCTGGCGCTGGGCCAGCCGCTTCACGATCTTCGATAACATCTATGCGACCGAGGACACGCCCTCCACGCCAAACGCGATAGCGATGATAGCGGGGCAGTCGGGTGAAACGCAGTGGGTCGAGCATGGCGCGAACAACGGTCCCACCCTCACCGTGGGCACCCACCATGGCATGCTGCAGGGGCCGCCGATAGTCAATGACAATCAGCCCTTCTACGGTTCCCAGTACGACACGACCACGGTCGACAAGCAACCTGCAGGTCCGAACGAGAATTACGCTGACGGCAACATCGCCATGAACCTGACCTTCGCCACCTTGCCGCTCACTTTCCAGGGCCGGAACATCACGGAGGTGATGAAGCAGAATCTGAACCCACCCTTCGACATGCCCGACATCCAGCAGGACATCCCGTACATTCAGAAACTAAATACGAAACCTGTCAACTGGCGCTGGTACCAGGAGGGCTACGATCTTGAGTCAACCGATACGGGAACAGCTACGCACGACTCCTATGTAAGCCACCATCAGGGGCCGCAGTACTTCGGCTATCTCGCCAACACGCCGCCGCTTCGTCCGAACTTCCGTGGCATGACCGACTTTTTCACCGACATGGCGAACAACGCTCTGCCCCATGGTGGCGTTTTCTACATCCGCGGCGGATACACGAACCAGATGGGGCTGATGCCGGTGATCACGAATCCCAGCACGACCGCACCGGAGATTGCAGCGATTAATGCGGCGAAGGCCGGCGACGATGACCATCCGAGCTATAGCGACCGGCAGATCAGCGAGGCGATGGCGGCCCGTGTCATCAACGCGGTCGCGGAGAATCCGGAAATCTGGGAACACAGTGCGATCATCATCACTTACGACGAGTCGGACGGCCTCTACGACCACGTCCCCCCGCGCATCCTCTCCTATGGCCCCGACGGTCTGCCACTCTCCCGTGGAGTCCGCATACCCCTTATCTTAATCTCGCCCTACGCGCGGACGCACGCCGTTTCACACGTTGAGGGCGACCATAACGCGGTGATCGAGACGATCAACGATATTTTCGGTCTCCCCCCGCTCGCCAGCCTGCCCGATGAAGCGCAAGCACTCGCGGCTGGTAACTCACCGGCATTCAACCAGTTCGGCCCGTCTGGATTCGAGCAGAAGTATCTCGGGCCGCGCGACATCAACTCGCCGATTACCGACAGCCTGCTGTCGGGTTTCGATCCGAAACGTCTGATGGGCATGTCGCCTCCGCTTCCGGCCTCGTTCGCGATGATTCCTGACAGCGTCGTAAACACGCTGCCGCACTATGACGGGCACGGATGTCAGTCGATCGGGATCACGCCGGAGGATATCCGGCAGGGTATACCAAACAACATTCCCGCGGGCTTCAACCCGCTCCCGAGCACCTACCCAGCAGCCAACTGAAGACGGGGAAAGACGGATGGGGTGCGCACTCGTCGCACCCCATCCGACATTGTTTCACGACAATATGCGATATTCGCCCAGGAGGGTCTATGCGTTTCCTGTCAGTTTTACTAGTCCTGCTTTCGGTCTGTTGCTCGATCTCTGTAGCTAAAGCGGGCTCTGTCGTCGATCGCGTGAAAGCACGCGGCGTCGTCCGCTGCGGCAGTGTTGAACGTCCGGGCCTCGCAAGCGTCGCCGGCAAAGAACATTGGGCCGGATTGAACGTCGACGTTTGCCACGCGATCGCCGCCGCGGTGCTCGGCTCCGCCGATCGCATCGAATTCCATGTGTATGAGACACCAAAGCAATTTGACGCTGTGCGCAACCAGGAGGACGACGTCTACTTCCTGACGGCTTCGGAGATCGACCAGCAGAAGCTGGCAGGCAAGGTGGTGCCCGGCCCCGCCGTCTTCATGGAATCCCATGCGGTAATGGTGCCGTCCAAGTCGGCTGCGCACAATGTCGGCGACCTTGCCGGAAACACCATCTGCTTTCTGATCGGTAGCTTAACGGAGCGGAGCATCAATGCTTACTTCGACGGGCTGCACAAGAACTGGCTGCGCATGCCCTATTCCGAGGATGGGGAAATGAACGACGCTTATAACGTGCAGCGCTGCAGTGCAATCGCAGGCGAGATGACCACCCTCGCCGCTACACGCCTCGACCCGGGGGTGAACCGGTTGTCCAGCCGTTTCCTCGCCGAGCCGCTGTCGGTTTTCCCGGTCATGGCTGCGACGGGAACCAACGACGCGCAGTGGTCTGCAATCGTCGCATGGACCGTGGACACGCTGATCAGCGCGGAGAGGCCGGAAACGCGTTGGTATGCGGGAGGCGCGGGGGCGATGCCTGTCGCAGCGCCGGAATTGGGTCTCGACAAGGGCTGGCAGAGCCGAGTTCTTGCGGCCGTTGGCAACTATGGCGATATCTTCGAACGACATCTCGGCAAAGGCTCCCGGCTCAAACTCGACCGTGGTCTCAACGCTAACCAGTTCAGTGGAGGGCTGCTCCTGAGTCCATTCCTTGACTAACGCCGGAAACTGCAGACTGGAAGGCGGCTTGCTGCCAAAGTGACTTCAGAATGATCTTGTTCAGCACCTTGTCCAGGCAAAAAATTAATGATTTTATACGGAAATTGAAGCCGAACTGAATATCCCTGCCGGGTACGCCAGGAGAAAAGCATGAGGAACGACAGATTCAGAAGCGCACTAACGTATATACTGGTGAGCCTCACGCTGACACTGGCCTCCTGTGGAGGAGAAGGTGGGGGCTCACCCCCAGGCGATACAAGAGTCGGGCAAGTTAGCGAAGCCAAGGGGAGGACAGCGGTACTGATGACTCTTTCTATTACACCGAGCAATCATTTGGGTATCGATGCTGGCACACAGCTCCACTTTAGCGCACGGGGCTATTTCTCAGACAATTCCGTGCAGGATTTAACAACGATGGTGGTCTGGACTTCGTCTGATACATCAATTGCAACCATAAGCAACGCACCAGACTCAAAGGGACAGGCACTAGCCATATCGAAAGGTTATTGTAGCATTTCTGCAGCGCTGGATGGCATCTCAGATTCAATCATCATAGGCATTAACTAAGAAGATGTGAATGAATTAAAAAGCTTCGCCGTAAATTCTAGATGTCTCACCGGTCGCCAAACTCAGTAAACGAAGGGCATGGCTTTGCTCACTGCAGGTGCATAATAAACTGTATTTAATGATTGTTTCAACCAACGACAACCACCCACTCGTAGGTGGACACGAGATAGACATAATTTTTTGACGAGGTGAAGAATCATAGTTGAATTATGCGGAGCGGACTCCTTCCCGAAGTTCGCAACCGTTAAGTCTTTATGAAATTGTAAGGAACAACCGGTATGCTGATCCAGTGATACCCGCGTGAAGTATGTCAGCATTAACCGTTGTTCTATAGTTTTTTGTGAATGATGAAAGTCACTTTTTAATATGAGCCCCACGCTCGCAGAAGCACATCGCGGACAAGTTACCCTCAAATTGATCAACATCAGCTCAAGCTAGTTTTGACCTGCTCAGTCCGCGCTCACGGTGTATAGTACTTGCCGTTTACTTCATCTCCAATGATAGCAAAATTCGCCGTTGAAGTTTCAAGGGGATCAGATTTCCATGAAAAATCGATCGAGGGAACCTCAACCGAGGCCTCAAGCTGAGCCACGGCTTTGAAGCCATCGACACGGAATTGTTTCTGGGGATCGTCGTAGCTGAACTTCTCGTTTGTTGCTTTCCACACTATACGCAAGTCCATTCTGGCAGGTATTGCTTCCGCTTTGAACTGCGGCCATTTCGGCTGGTCTATTATTTCAATCCCTTTCATTTGCAGTACCGCCGAACGTCCATCATTGCTAAACGTGACTCCACCTTCGGCCACAGGCACAACCCAGTAAAGGCCACACGGTCCGACCGGAGGATGAAAATCATGCACCTGATTCGCAGGGGCCAACTGCCCCTTGAAGAGGGTCACTCAAATATGTGCGAACGTCCCATTTTGAGCAGTTCTCCCTGTGTAGTACTCACCCTGCATGATATCGTTATCCGTTGTAGGATTTCCAAAGGCAAGACGATTGCCCTTGTTATCGGTCCCCATCCCTCTAAAATCTGCACATCGGGCTACCTTTCCCTTGAAATGATAAATGTGCGATGGCTCCATGGTAGGACCAGCCGGCTGGTTATGACTGCCATTCTTATCAAGCCAAGGAATGGGAAAGGGGTAATTACTTCCATCGTAAACGAAAGGTTCTTTTTCGTCTTCGTCACGTTTACCCATCGCATCAGCACGGTTTGGCAGTTGAAGAGCTGAAGCTGCCGCAAGTATCGAACCAGAAATCAGAAAACGTCGCCTACTGAACTCGAAATTAAATGACGAAAATTCTTTTTTCATGCTGACCCTCCCTTTCTGTAGCCCTCGTCAGAAGAAACTACTACCAAAGTAATCCAAAATTACCTTATTCGATTTCTGGTTCCCGTTGCCATTATATTACTATAGCATAGCAATTTTGTTGATGCTGAAAACAGTCTTTTTGTACGAATCATCTGTAACCAATTATTGAGCTAAATTCGGCCAACGCAATATCAATGGTATCTTTGTGTACATCAAGTCCAACGAATGTGATAAAATGTATCATGACCTGCCTCCTTGGTTGTGGGTCTGTATTTGGGAATCGGATTCCCAAGTATATACCACGTCGCAAAGGCAGGTCACTTTTCTTTAACTGTCAATCATTATGTCTTAAAATAACCCCATTAATTCTCTAAAGTTTTTCAAGATTGTGGCGATAAAATATTCATTGCTGGTTCATGATTACAGTCAAGACGAGTATTTTCAGCACTTATTATTGAATCAGTACCCAAAATGAGTATTCTAGGAACAAAAGGAAGAGGGTGATAAGTCCCGTCGTAGCGACGCCCACCACTGGAGCCCAGCCCTGCCGCTTGGAGCGCAAGCAGTTTTCAGCCAAACGCAGGAGGAGATTATGATGAAAAAATTCTTGATCCTCGCAGTTCTCGTCCTAGCATTGACGTTCGTCGAAGTCGCACTGACCGGCTGTTGCGTACATCCATTCGGCGAATGCGGCTGTCTGCACTGCCCGGCCGGCGAGGCTACTGAATATACTAAAGACGAACAGATATGCATTGACCATGGATGGGGAACTTACTTTTATACATATGGCGAATGCTGCTATTGCCCATGATCTAAAGGCATTGCTCTTGTGTCAGTTTCAACACTCTGCAAGCAAGATGATGGCATCGACCACAGATCACGTTACCCCGCTTCTCGAGTTCAGCGAGGATCTAGCCTTGGCGGGCAAGGTCAGCAAAGATTCGATAGATCATGGTTGGTCATTTTGTGATAAAGTTTTCTGTCAGCAACTCCTACCTGGTTCACGACAGTTTCATTTCTTAAAATTGCAGATATCATCTTGAAGTTGTTATCGCAAACCTCAAAAGCCCTCCTTTATTTTTTAGTTTCCATTCCTGGCAACAGTTGAATGATCAATCAGAATTCAATAACGTATCCCTCAAAATAACCCACTCGAAAGCATTGACAAATCTTCATATCGGTGCTTGGATATAAAGAGATTTCGATAAAGCCAAAACCTTCGCGAAAGGGGAACGCGGAACGTCTATGATTTTGATTTTGAGCTTTTATATGCGTTCATCTGTGGTTCAATTGCCATTTGTGGGAGGGTCATGATCAAACCATAATAATCATTAAAAGGACAAGGAGGACTAGAATATGATGAGGCATCTTCGCATCGGCATTGCCGTTCTCGCAGCAGGATTTATCGCGAGCGGTTGTGTCAGCTCAGGCACATTCAAAAAGATGGAAACAGCAAAAAATCAGGAGATCGCTGCAGTGCAACAGGAAAAAGCCGCGTTGGAACAGCAGAAAGTTAACCTGGAGAAGCAGAACGCGGATCTGAAACAGCAGGTCTCGTCCTTGGGGCAACAGAAGGCCGGGCTAGAGCAGCAGAAAGCGGCACTAGAGCAGCAGAATGCGGCTGCCCAGCGGCAGGTCGGGTTGCTGGAGCAGGAAAAGGCTTCACTGATGGCGTCCAGTCAGCAGACGCAGAAACAGTACGAGGCACTGGTGCAGGACCTCTCGAAGGAAGTTGAAAAGGGCGAACTTCAGGTGAAGCAATATAAGAACATGCTGTCAGTGGAATTGGCGGAACAGATATTCTTTGATTCCGGCAAGGCGACGCTGAAGAAGGGAGGCAAGGCCGTATTGAAGAAGGTCGGCGACGCCCTGAAGGGGTACGAAAACAAGATCATCCGGGTCGTAGGTCATACGGACAATGTGCCGGTGGCCAAGTCCCTGCAGGCCACCTTCCCGTCAAACTGGGAACTGTCGGTCGCCCGTGCCACTAACGTCGTCCGTTTTCTGCAGGAGGTTGGTGTTCCACCAGAGCGAATGGTGCCGTCAGGACGGGCTGAGTACGATCCCGTGGCCCCCAACGACACGCCGGAAGGACGCCAGAAGAACCGCCGGATCGAGATAATGCTGATCGACAAGAACCTGGTGACCGAAATGACCAAGACAGAAAGCTGATATAACTGCCGTCTGTGTTCGTGGCCATGCAGGCGACTACGAAAAATTCGAGGTCCTGGGAGCGGGCAGCCGCAGCGCTGGATCTTTTCAGTACTGAAAGTTTCATATCGACTCTTTGCTCTGAAACAACGCTGAATGTTTCTGGCATTGTGATGCGGAGTCCTGTGCCTGAATCGCGATGAGAATAATTAAATTTCCGCTTCTTTTCGTAGCAGGTCTTATTGCTGGACTTATTGACGCCATGGCGGGAGGCGGCGGGATCGTCACCATTCCCGTACTGCTTGGCATAGGAATGCAGCCACAGACAGCGCTCGGAACGAACAAGCTTCAGGGCACTTTCGGCTCGGGAAGCGCCATGCTGCATTTTACCAAAGCCGGCGCTGTGGACCTCCAGGAGTGCATGGCAGGAATTGTCTGGACCGCGTCCGGCGCTGCGTTTGGCACCATGGCTGTGCAGACGCTTGACCCGGCCTTTCTTCGCCGTGCAATTCCCGTCCTGCTCATCGCCATTGCCCTGTTCATGCTTTTCTCGCCTCATCTGGGCATGGCGGACGTCAGCGAAAGGATGCGAAAGAAATCGTTCTTCGTCCTGTTCGGCTTGCTGATCGGGTTCTACGATGGCTTTTTTGGGCCCGCGACCGGCACCTTCTGGGCCATGGCGTTCGTGCTCTTTCTCGGGTTCAATTTGACACGCGCCACTGCTTACACCAAGGTGATGAACTTTACGAGCAACTTGGTTTCGCTGGCCTTCTTCCTGGGAGGCGGATTCGTTTCTTTTCCCGAGGGGATCGTCATGGGACTTGGTCAGTTCGCGGGCGCGCGCGTCGGATCGCGCTTGGTCATGAGCAAAGGAAGCCGTTTCATCCGGCCGGTGTTCATCGCCATGGTTCTTGCTGTCAGTGTAAAGCTCCTTTGGCAGAATTTTCGGTAAGGGATGCGGGAGACTCGCTGAAGGCATTTCGAAGGTTGATGCGGTTTTGATTGCTCTTGAAGACGGCTTTTCTTTTTATTGCTGCGGGAGGCGACGAGATTCTGTCCGTCATGGGCCGGCATTCTGCCTGATAGTTTAAAAATAAATCATCTAAAGAGAGGGGTTCAGTTCAGGGGCTGCACAATATAAGAGGCTCTTTAGGGGAGTTGATTGAGAATTATCCCATAAGGTTGTACAATTACATGCGAGGTCGCCAGATGGAAGGATCCGTTGCTGGTGCCTTCAGTAGTTGTTTGATCCAAACCGCCAATTCTAACGTTAAGTGATACCCGATCAGAATGACGAGAAATAATATGGCACCAGGCGGTTATCTAAATCTCGGGAGGGTTCTTGTAATGTCCGCCGTTACCGCTGTCTTTAGGGATGAGCAGCCGAAGCATCCCCGTAAAAAAGTTCGAAAAAAGTGAAAATCGCGAATACAGCTCCTTAATTTTCTTCGTCAGAAAAGAGATACTACGGGGGATCGTGCTTCTCAAATGCCCATGATTTGAACTTTTCGTAAAAGAGTGCTTTCAGAAGGATAGATGCTGTTCAAAACCGTGGCTCATCTTCCTCAAATATTGCACTAGGAGGAACCTGTCATGAACAAGACGATTTTTTCAGGCATAGCCCTTTTGATTCTTCTTCTTCCCTGCTCCGCACTCTCCCTAGCACCCGACTGCCGGAAGTGCCACGAGAAGCTGCTGAAGGAAAAAATCGTGCATCCCGCAATTACTATGGGGTGCGATGCATGCCACACGGGCATCGATGCCTCGACAGTACCGCACACGAATACCGGTAAAATAGCTCACGGGCTCTCTTCGGATCAGCCCGCGCTGTGCTACGGCTGCCATGATTCGTCCCTATTCACGAAAAAGGACGTTCATCCCGCGCTCTCACAGGGCTGCACTGTCTGCCATAATCCCCATTCCTCACCCCATGCCAAACTGCTCGTAGCGGAGCCGCCCGAGCTGTGCTTTACCTGCCATGACAAGTCGGGGTTCACCAACAAGCTGAATAACCACGCGCCCGTTGCCCAGGGCAAATGCCTCACTTGCCATACCCCGCATTCTTCGGACGAGATGGCATTGCTCCTGAAGAAGCCCCTGGACGTCTGCCTTGAATGCCACAAGAACATCAGGCACGGGGAACATAAAACCATGCCGCCGGGAAAGGAGCTCCAGGACCCGTTACGGCCGGGCAGACCCTTTTACTGTGGCACCTGTCACAACCCCCATGGCTCCAACGGCGTGCTGATGTTCAGGTTCGATGCTCAGTCAACAAAGAGCCTCTGCGAGCATTGCCACAAATTCTAGAGAATGACTCTATGCAAATTCCAGTGAATCTTTTCAGGAGAATCGCTCCTGTATATGATCGTAGAAAGTCCTGTTTGGATCATTCATTTTTATGATATAGCTTCAGTCAATTGCTCCTTCCCGTCTCTTTTGTCGTTTCAATACCGATCAACACTTCAAAGCAGCAACACCTATTCGTTATCTTCCACTTATAAAATTCCCTTACAAAATCATATTAACTATTAAAGTTTATCAAGATTTTGCCGATAGCATTTCTAGGAGGCCTAGGAAGGGCTGTCTGCTCACTAGAATTCTTTACTCTCAACGGAGTGCCATGGTCATGGGTGAAGTACGAATACTGAACCCATCTAATGAATGCCGAACAGCATCTACTTCACGGAAAAGGGAGCCTGAAAGACCAAATAACCTTTCTAGTCTGACGTTGGACAAGAACTGGCAGGATGTTCTGCTGACTTCTTCTCGTAACGCAGAAGGGGGGATGGCGATATGAAAAGCAGATGTACCATGGTGTTTGTCTTGTCGTTCGTTCTGGCATTTTCTTTTTTTGGATGTAGCGGCCAACAAGGGCCTGCCGGTTCACGGGGACCTTCTGGTGCTGCAACGGTTGCGAGTCAAGTAGATTACTACACCATAAATGATGGCTCTCAATTCATACGGTCCTCGGTGCCGTTCAGTGCGCCGACGGGCAGTACTGGCACGGCGCAGCAAATCAACAACTCCGATGGTTCAGTCACATTAACCATCAATAACTCTCCGGCCTATGCTGATTGCGGTTTCTATGTCTTTGTTGGGATGCTCGGGGACTTAAATAGCATTAACATCACGACCACATCGGGGTCTGACCCCATCGGTGTGAACATCTGGTTCGATAAGGACAGCAACGGAGAATTTTTTACCTGGACCGCAAACGTGTATGGTGGCGTAGGGGGAGACGCGTATATTCTTGGTCCTCAATCCACGAATAATGTCCTCAGTCTTAATACGGGAAGTACTTTTACGTCCCTCAATCCTGACGGGGGTAATTACACCTTGGCACAGTTGATTGGTGGTGCGGCACCCGGAATAACGATTACGACACGAATCGCGATCTGGGTCGGTATTAATGTCAATTCCGGCAGCAGTACGGCGACGATACAATCTCTCACGATAAATTAATTTTTAGGAGAAGAGAGTTCGGAGATGGGCGTTCAAGAACCGCGCGAAACCGCTCGCGTTACTAACCTGTCGACCCACGCTGACTGTTTCGCGACATGTGAGCCTTAACTGTACGTCAATTTTCGCTCAAGGTCTTTCGAGTGGGAGATGCGCTTTGCCTCATCGAGAGTTATGAGTTCGGCTCTGCAAAGTTGAATGAGATGCTGGTCCATTGTCTGCATGTGGTATTCGTCGCGTCCCTTTTCGATATACTGCTCTATCTCGTCGAGGCGATTTTCCCTGATGCACGCTTTTATGGAAGAAGTCGCATACATCACTTCGAGGGCGGGCAGAATAGTTTCGTCTTTTTTCCCTCTTACAAGCCTCAGAGAGATAACTGCTATAAGGCTTTCTGCCAGCCTTTGCCTGATATTGTCTTGCGCTTGGGGCGGAAAATAACCGACGATACGGTTGATGGACGATGCCGTATTATGGGTATGAAGTGTGGACAGGACTAGATGCCCCGTCTCGGCGGCCTTCACACAGGCCTCTATGGTTTCAAGGTCGCGCATTTCTCCGACCATGATGACGTCCGGATTCATGCGCATTGCAGACCGTAATGCAACGCTGAAACTTTCCGTGTCGATGCCTACTTCCCTCTGGATAATACAGCTTTTGTTCGACGTGAACAAAAACTCGATCGGGTCCTCAATCGTAATGATATTGTAATCGAAATTATCATTGATAAACCTTATCGTCGAAGCGAGCGTCGTTGACTTGCCGTTGCCGGTCGGCCCGGTGATGAGAATCAGACCGTTAGGAACCTGCGCGATCCTGGCGAGCACCGGAGGAAGATTCAACTCATCGAACGTGCCTATCTGGTGAGGTATAACGCGCATAACAACGCCGAGGTTGCCGCGCTGCCTGAAGATGCTCACGCGGAAGCGTCCGACATTCGCCAGCGTATAGGAAGTATCAAGTTCCTTCAAGTCTTCAGGCAGCTTCCGGTTGTGCTGCTCCATGACCGCGTTTGCGACGAATTCAGTGTCTTTTTTCGTCAAGTTCGCGAGCTTGGAGCGAATAAGATGGCCGCGCGCACGGAACATCGGCGGGTTGTCCACCTCGAAATGGATATCCGAGACCTTTTTTTCGAAGGCAATGTGGAGAATCTGATTAAATATTGCAATGTCCATGGCGCATTGTACCTCCGCGTTTTATCTTGGTCGAAGACACATCCCTGTATCTATGATTTTCGATCCGCTTTCGCCACCTGTCTGCGGAAAATCGCATATTCCAAAACAATGCCCGCTTGCTGCGAAAGGATCTCGAGCATATCGAGCCGCACAGGAGACGCATCTTTCTGCCCGAAATCCCCGTATATCACTGCTACGACCTTTTGATCGCTTATCAAGGGCAGCAGAACGATGGCGGGACTCAACGGCTTGCCTATTTCTGTAAAAAATGTCCTGAGCGTTGCATCGCCACTCTCTCCGTAGTAGACGCGCCCTTTTTCGATAACGTCCCGGAAAACCGAAGGCTTTGAAAGCTGGATCTTCAGCCTGTCCGCCGGAGTCGGCCCCATGCTTTTTTCGGAACTGATCCCTATGGCTCTTTCACCGATCAATTCCGAAGCACGGACGACAAGCGTAACCGCGCGTTCGAACATCTCTGAAACAGCCGTGAGAACCACAAGCGCCGCATCGGAAGGAGTCGTGATCCCACGAAGCGATGTGATGCCTTCTTTCAGTTTCTTGCCGTAGATATCGGCATCGTCGTATCCGTGCTGAAAACTCTTGACATACGACCTGAACGCGTCGAGGAACTTTATCGTATCCTGGATGTACGTTTCTCTCCGGTCTTCTTTCGTCGGTTTGGGGAGAACAGCCCTCACGCCCTCGTGGTACGATTGCAGGATGAAATCACTATCCTGAGGAGAGGCGAATTGGACCACGGGAACCGCAGAGTACTTTCCGCTCACCTCTTCCCTCAGGCTTGCGATTTTTTCCCTGGAAAACCCACCCTGCGATTTGACGGGGTTGTCGAAAACAACGACAGGCATTCTCCCGGAAAGGAGGCATTGCGATACCATCCGGTCGAGCTCCTTTTCGTCGTCTGTCGCAAATACGAGTATTCCCTCATCGTTACAGAGGGACATGACTGAATGACTGATCAGCGTATCACAGCTGAAAATGACGACGGCCTTGCTCGCCTGCTTCGCCGCAGCGTCGGGCGCAACCTTACCAGCCATGGATTTCCTCAGAAAAGAAACAAATGCCTCCTGCTCTTCGAGGGAAAAACCCGGGAGCAGTTCCTTTATTTTCTCCCGATGAATTGCGACCGGATCAAAGATTTCCATTTCAGAAACGGGTCGGGGTATTTTCCTCTCAAGCCGGTCGAGGTCGGCAAGCCCGAGATCATCCGCGGTAACTGCCGGACGTTCTCCTTTTGTTTCATCGGCGCCTTCCTCGGGAAGGACATCGGCAAAGAGCGCTTCAAAGGAAGGAACTTCTTTTCCGGCCGCGCGGTCGCGTTCCCGTTCGTCGAAGATGCGAAGTGCCTCCATCAAAACCATCTGGGCGTCAACTTCAAGGTCCTCCTCTCCTTCGGAAACAACGACAATCGTATCCGTGTCAAACGTGAAGGTGCCCTTCGTCCAGCTCATCAGCTCGACAATCGTCATCTCGACCAGCTTTTTCAATCCTCTCAGAGCGTCTTCCCGCTTCAGCGTGCCCGTCTGCACCAGGGTAGCGAGAATCGGCATGCGGTTTTTATCCGCATTCTTCATGACGCCCATTGCCTTTTTGAGATCGTCAATCGTTATGGCCCCTGTCTTCACCAGGACGGTCCCGATGCGGACGCTGTTGTCGATATGATTTGCACCGACAATATATCCTTTTCTGAAAACAATCTTGCTCTCCCCTTTGCTCCCCTTGACGGAAAAAATGCCTGATTTCCTCGTCGTGTGGACCAACTGGATAATGTCTACTATAGGCAGATGTTCTAAATCTCCGGTAAACGCCATGTTCTCTCGTGTTAATCCTTGGTAAGGATCCCCTCAGGGTACTGGGATATTAACTTAGAACGCACAAGTTTTATAAAGTCCGGATGACCTCACGCATTGAATTTGAACCAGCCTCGTCCGGATAATCCGGTAATCTTTTTTGAAGAAATCTTGCGATCCCGGATAAAATCGATAATCGTACAGCCCCACGGAGATCGCTTGCACTTGGAATGCATTTATCCAAGTATATAGCCGGCACCTCAGGGGGGATAATTACATTGAATTATATATTGATAGGGAATAAGAATCAAGTGCGGCTCCTAAATATGTCAAGCCAAAGCCAAAATGTCCTATTCTTACCAAAGCTAAAGTGATAATCATGTAAAGGGCACCTCCGAGCATAGCAGAAACGTGAGATTCTGTTATGCTCATAGGAAAAGAGACCAATCTTAA
>Ga0335081_10003686_pt1 | contig 24097 bp, 24 predicted proteins | sample Lox_Sample_35_FD_206713 | JGI IMG/M metagenome (GOLD analysis project Ga0335081, IMG submission 206713) | Soil microbial communities from Loxahatchee National Wildlife Refuge, Florida, United States - Lox_Sample_3.5 | ecosystem: Environmental > Terrestrial > Soil > Wetlands | place: USA...
TGGCGCTGAGGGTCATCTGCCCGGGCTTGAACCGAATCTCGGCCTGAGTAGCGGGCTGGTACTGGTCGATGTTTTCAACCACGTGCTCGACACCGTTGAGCCGGACGGTCGCCTGCTGCGCCGTCTGGTTGGCGAGCTGAGCCCGATTGCCGGCATCGACGGCGTGCATGTCGGCTTCGTTTGCCTTTGCCGACGCCACGCGGATGCCTTCCTGCGCCCGGGCATCTACATCTTTGATCTGCCTGGCGTTCTGGGCGGTAATCTCATCCAACTCGTTCAGGCGGCCGCGCACCGGGTCCAGCTGTTTCTGCACGTACTTCTTGCGGGCGAACGGGTTCAAATGCCCCCAGAAGCCTTCATGCCGCTCATAGACCAGCGGCTCGTGGCCATTGGGAGCGGTGGGCGTGGCCTTTTCCGTGCTCGTTGTCGGCATGGCCGTCTGGCTCTGGTTCATCTGCGGGTTACTGCTGGAATCGCTGGGAGGCGTCTGCTGCGCCCATAGCGGGGCGGCAAGCGCCGCAGCCAGCGGCAGCGTCAACAGAAACTTGCTTATCATGATCGAATTCCTCCGAAGAATTGGGGGAGCATCGGAGCTTAAGGGAGCTCAGCACTCCAAACCGCACGCCGCTCCTCTAACACAAGAGCCGACTCGTGCTGGCGTCTCATAATCAAGTGAAGGGCCAAACTCAGTGTTCTGCTGATTGTTCTAAACCTTTCTTTTTGAGGTATCTGGCCAGCATCTTCCGCGATCGCTGCAGGCAGGAATGGGTAGGAAATGGATGGCTCGGGTAAATTTGACAGAAGCAAGAAGCAGGAGGCAGGAAGCAGGGAGCGACCGCTTTTGCTCTCCTGCATCCTGCTTCGTTCTGCTGCATCCTGCTTCCTGCGTCCTGCATCCTGCTTTGTTATGCGTAAGCTCGCTTTGTTGCTCGTCCTGTTCGCCCCTGCCCGCAGCTACTCCCAGATGGATACCAGCAAACTCCATCTGCCTCCCGGTTTCCACATCAGCATTTTTGCGGACACCGAGCAATCTCCGCGCATGCTCGCTTTCAGCCCCGGCGGGGTGCTGATAACGACGGCAACCAGCGAGGGCACGGTGCTGGCCATGCCCGATCCTCATCACAGCGGCGAAGCCGAACGCGTGGTCGCCGTGCTCAAAGACCTGAACGGTCCGCATGGGATCGCCTTCCACAACGGCGGGCTCTACATCGCCGAGGTCGGCAAAATCGTGCGCTATGACTGGGATGAAGCCCACCTGCGCGCGTCGAATCCACGCCACATCGCCGACCTGCCTTCGAGCGGCGGCGGCCACATGACGCGAACCCTGCTGTTCGCGAATGGCAGGCTCTATGTGTCGGCAGGATCCAGTTGCAACGTCTGCGTCGAAACCGACTCACGCCGCGCCGCGGTGCTCGAGATGAGCGACGACGGCTCCGGCGCGCGCATCTTCGGCCACGGCATACGCAACGCCGTTGGGCTGGCCTACAATCCCAAGACGCAAACCATCTGGGCCACCGACAATGGCCGCGACTGGCTGGGCGACGAGCTACCACCCGACGAAATTCTCGACTTGGGCAAGAGCGGCGGAGACTTTGGCTGGCCCTGGTGCTACGGCGATCGCGTCCCCGACACCCGCTTCTCGAAAGACGCGCCCGCGCACTGCAAGAACGTCGTCCTGCCCAAAGTCAACCTGCAGGCGCACTCGGCCCCGCTTGGCCTTGCGTTCTACAACGCCAACATGTTCCCCAAACCGTACCAGGGAGATCTGTTTGTCGCCTATCACGGCTCGTGGAACCGCAGCATCCCCACCGGCTACAAGATCGTGCGGATCAAGCTCAAGGACGGGGCGCAGCCGCAGGGCGTTGAAGACTTCATCACCGGATGGATGCCCCCCGACGCAACCAAAGCTACCAAGCCCTTCGGCCGTCCGGTTGGCATTGCGATCGGCGCCGATGGCTCGATGTACATCAGCGACGACAACAACGGCGCGATCTACCGAGTGACCTACAGCGGAAAGTGAGAACTCACCGCGCAACCACTGTCTTCCCGCACAGCGCCGCGTGCTGCTCCTGGATGAAGTTATCGGTCATGCCGGCGATGTAATCGCAGACCACGCGCGGCAGCAGCTCGTGGCGCATCTTTTCCTGGTAGCTGGAAGGCAAGGCCTGCGGGCGGCTCGTCCAATACGCGAACAGCTCGCGCACGGTGCGCTCGGCGGCATCTTTTTCCGGCTTCAGGTCGGGGCTGAGGTAGAGCCGGTCATAAAGGAACTGCCGCAGCAGGTTGCGCTGGCGCTCGACCTCAGGACTGAAGCCAACCAGGCGTTCGGGATGGCGCCGAACATCCTCCGCTTTTTCGACGCCGGCGGCGCGCACGCGAGCCACCGTGTTCTCGATCAGATCGGTTACCAGCAGATTCAGCACGCCGCGCACTGCCTCGTTGAACTTCAACTTCGGCAGTGCTCCCGGATGGCGCGCTTCGGCCTGGCTATAGAACATCTCGAACAGGGGCACGGCGGCGCGCATCTCCTCCACGCCGAGAATGCGGGCCTCGGCGCCGTCATCGAGGTCGGCGGTGTGATAGGCGATCTCATCGGCCAGGTCGATGAGCTGGGCTTCGAGCGGCGGACGCTGGTCGAGCAGATACTCGCCGAGCTCGGGAAACTCCCGCGCCGCGTAATCCCGCGAGTGCTTGATGATGCCTTCCCGCACCTCGAAGGTCAGGTTCAGCCCGCGAAAATCGGCGTAGCGCTGCTCGAAATCCTCGACGATGCGCAGCGCATGCAGGTTGTGGTCGAACGAAAAACCGTGGGCGCGCATGGCGGCGTCGAGCGCTTTCTCGCCCGCGTGCCCGAACGGCGGATGCCCGATGTCATGCACCAGCGCCAGGCATTCCACCAGGTCAACGTTCAGCCCCAGCGCGCCGGCGAGCGTGCGCGCCACCTGCGCGACTTCGATGGTGTGCGTCAGCCGGTTGCGAAAATGATCGGAGTAGCGGCGCGTGAAAACCTGGGTCTTGTTTTCTAATCGGCGAAATGCCCGCGAGTGGATAACGCGGTCGCGGTCGCGTTGAAAATCGTCGCGGTAGGGATGCGGAGCCTCGGGGTAACGCCGTCCCCGGCTGTCTTCAACACGGACCGCGCAGGCGGCCAGCATGGGGGAAGTTTAGCACTGGACGCCAGTTGCTAGTCGCTGGTGATTAGACTCGCCAGTAGGTAGAACGCCCTTGCGCTAACCAGTTTCGTGTCAGGGCACGACTTTAGTCGTGCCGCAAGGTCGCTCATTTGTTGTCATCCCGAGCGACGCACGAGGCGAGCCTGCGAGACGAGTGCGAGTCGAGGGATCTTGGGTTCGAAAAGTGTGAATCTGCGCAGTGAGCCGGCCCCAAAGCCGCGCCCTCACTCGGCAGGCTCGCACGGGCGCGGCATTAAATGTGAACGTCCTGACGGCACGACTGAAGTCGTGCCCTGACACGTGTCTCCAGAAAGCAAATCCCTGGGTTTCCTGGCGTCTCAGCGTCCCTGCTGCGCCAGCTTCACCCGCGCCGCTTCCAGCTTGTGCTGGACCTTGGCGACGTCTTCCTGCTCCACGTCGGCGGGGACGGCCTTGGCCCACTCCTCGAGCGCACGCTGCCAGTGCGCGGCGGCCTGCTTCAGTTTGCCCATCTTCTGATAGACATCCCCCAGATGGTCCTGAACCGTGGCGTCGTTGCCGATGCGCTCAGAGGCCTTGCGCAGGTTTTCTTCCGCCAGATCGTAATTGCCCAGCTTGAAATAAGCCCAGCCCAGCGAGTCGAGATAGGCGCCATTCTGAGGGTCGAGTTCCACCGCCTTCTTGATGTATCCCAGAGCTTCTTCCAGGTGCGTGCCGCGATCGGCCAGCATATAACCCAGGTAATTCAGGGTGATGGCGCTGCGCGGATCACTGGCCAGCACTTTCTTGAAGGCGACTTCCGCCGGCTCGTAGCGCTTCTGCCGCTCGTAGATGGAACCCAGCACGAACTGGACGTAATCCTTGTCTTCCTGCTTGCTGGCGAGCCCGGCGGCCTTGTTGATGTCCTCTTCCGCGTCGCTCCAGCGCTTCAGGCGGCTGTTTATTTGCGCCAGCGCGATGTAGACCTCGCGGTCTTCCGCATTGCCCTTGAGCAGCGACTTGGCCATAGCCATGCCCTGGTCTGCCTGCCCCGTGTCCACCAGTTGTCCCGCCAGCACCAGCTTGAGGCCGCGGTCGCCAGGCAGCTTCTGCACCGCTTCCTGCGCGACCGTGGTGGCCTGTGACCACTGCTTGGCCTCGCGCAGGGTGTCGATCATCTGCTGGTAGCCGCGCGACGCGCTCTCGCCGCCCAAATCGATCATTTTCTTGTAAGCGTCGATTGCAGCCTGCGTTTTGCCCTGCTCGCGATGGACGGTTCCCAGGCGCTCAAGAAACACGCTGCGGTTGTTGCGCTCTCCGGTGTTGTAATTGCCATCCGCCTTTGCGGTTTTATCCAGGAGTTGCTGCAGCGTGGCGGCGGCATCGTCGAAGCGTCCCTGGGCGTCATACACCAGCGCCATGTTAAAGGGGATCTCCAGCGAATCCTGCACCAGGCTCTCCGCCTTCTTCAGCATCTCCATCGCCTGGTCAAACTTGCCCTGGCGGCGGTAAATCTCGGAGATGCGCAGATACGACTGCGCGTCCTGGGGATCGGCGTCGGCGATTTGACGGTACTGCTCGAGCGCGGCGTCATACTGGCCGTCGTTCATCAGGTTCTGGGCCAGGCCGCGCAGCGATTCCAGGTTTTCGCGGTCCAGCTCCACCGCCTTGCGATAGGCAGCGACCGCTTTCTTGTATTCTTTTTGCTGCTCGTAGGTATAACCCAGCGCGCCATACAGCTTGCCGCTGCGCGCCGAGTCCGGAACCTGAGTGAGCAAAGCGATCGCCCGCGAGGAGTCGCCTTCCTCGTTATAGAGATAAGCCAGGCTGGTGACCGCTTCTTCCGATTCAGGCTGGATCTTGATGGCGATCTTGAATTCTGCCTCGGCTTTCACCAGTTCGTTATCGAGCCGGTAGAGCCGCCCCAGGAGCAGGTGGTCGTCAACGCTCATGGGTTCCAGGCGCACGATCTCCTGAAACTGCTCGATAGCGAGCTTTAACACTTCCTGCGACTGCGTCCCCGCCTGCAGGTCGCCCAGAGACCGCAGATAGATACGGCCCAGCAGCTTGCGTGCCTCCAGGTTATTGGGGTCACGCTTGATGATCTCCTGCGCCTCGCGTACGGCTTCGGCTATGCGTCCGGTCTTGGCGTAAAGTTCGGCCAGGCCGGCGTTCAGATATTCCGAATCAGGGTCATTCTCGATGGCGGCACGGTATTCCTGGATGGCCTTGGTGGCATATTCCGCCCGGCCGTAGATCGCCACCAGTTCCTCGTACATGTGGGCCAGACTGTAGTGGTAGTAGGCGGCCGCCTTGTCGGGGACCTTGAGCCCGGGCGACGCCTTGGCGGCCTCGGACGACGTCTTGACTTGGGGTTGACCCTGCGGGGTTTGGCTCTCTTTACGTTCCTGGGCAAGAACAAATGTGGAAATCAGCAATAGAACGACACATGTCTTCTTCATGAAGGCGCAAGACCCCTGCCTACCCGTCTCCAACATTCAGATTGGATGCTGGTCCCCTGCCGGGTGGTGCACTACGCATTGTACGAAAAAAACCTTGGTACTGCCCGATTACCACGGTGCCGGCCCCGGTTCCCAGGAGAATCTTTCGGCCATTGGGCGACCGGGTCGGTTGTAACCGTAAAACCTGCTACGCCGATTGCGCCAGCCGAATCCCTTCCCCACCCAGCACCGTGTAATGCTGATCCGGAACCGGATATCCGGCCTGGCCAAATGCCTCTCGAATCAGGCGGTTAGTGTCGAAGTACACCTGCCAGTAATGCAGGTTGCTGCAGTATGGCCTGACGGCTAGCACCGGCCCGGCGAGCGTGAAAGTCAAAATTTCGACGTCAGGCGCGGGCGTGGCCAGAACGTTGGGAATCTTTGCCAGCCCTGCTTTAAGGCGCTGGATCGCGTCCTGGTGATTGACCCCATGCGCCAGTTGAGCGGTAAGCTCCACGCGCCGAAACGCATTGGTGCTGAAGTTCTGGATGGTGTCGGAGAAGATCTTGCTGTTTCCGACGATGGTGCGCACGTTATCGAGCGTGTCGATCGAGGTCACGAACAGGCCGATCTCATGAACGGTCCCCATGACCCCACCCACGACCACAAAGTCTCCGACCTTGAATGGCTGCAGAATCACCAAAAAGACCCCGGCAGCAAAGTTCGAGAGCAAGCCGCTCCACGCCAAGCCGATGGCCACCCCGCCCGCCGCGATCAAGGCGGCGAAGGTGGTGGTCTGGACCCCGAAGTATCCGAGGATGGCCACCACCAGCGCGATGTTGAGCAGAGCGCCGGTGGCGTTCTGAATCCAGCGAATCAGGGTGGGATCGATCTTTTGCCGCGTCATCGCCCGCCCGATCATGCTGACGGCCAGGTTGATCAGCCAGCGGCCTATGATCCAGAGCGCAAACGCGCCCAGAATCTTCAGTCCCAAACTCGCAAGGGTGGTGAGGACGAATTGCTTGATCGAATCTACGCTGACGTTCATAGGCGCCTCGCTGACGAATCCAAAAGCGACTAATTCTATGGAAAAAAGAAGGGGATGGAAACAGGGAAACGCGATGATGCGATGGTGCCCCACATCTGCCCGGGTTTGGCAGATGTGGGTATTTCTTCAGTGCCCGAAATGCCGCACGGTCTTACGTGACCCAGTGCCAAGCCGAAACGCCCAGATAGGTCACCACGAGAAAAACGAACAGCAGGGTCAACAGCACATGCCCGGCCACAAATGCGTTTCCCCTGGGCCAGTCCGCATGCTCGAAGTAGGTGAAATCAACCACTACGCGCAACAACCAGTAAATACCGATGAATGCACTTAGCGCCAAGGCGGCCCGCTCGCCGTGCAGCATTTCGTCGTGCAACAAGAGCGTGAGCACGCCGAACGAAAGGATGGTGTAGACGGTGAAGCCGCCATAAACCCACATCAGCCTGCGATTGAACGGGGTGAGCTTGGCAAGATCTTCCTTCCATCGCAGGCGGTAGGGCACCTGGAAGCTGGCAATCAGCACGGCAAAATGTCCTGCACCGGCCAGCCACAGGGCCAAGCTCATCCACTCCTCGATGGTTCGTGGCATGTTCGTACCGTCCTTTCACCCGCCAATCGCATGCAGGAAGGGCAGCATCACCCGCAAAACAAACCATGGATGGAACAGACAGACCACCGGCCCCACGGCGATCAGCGCTGCCCACAATCGCCCTCGCATTCCGTGCCCCAATCCCAGCCTCTGCCCTGCTCCCGAACGCTCTGCAAGCACGCCGAGCCCCTGCGCCAGAAAATAGGCCGTCGGCAGTCCGCAGCCAGCCCTGGCCGGAACCGAGATCACGAGGTCGTGAATCAGTCCCGACATCAGAAACGCGGCCAGTGTCGCTCCAGCGACCCCAAAGCGCCTCTGCAGCGGCCGAAACACCAGGGCATAGGACAGCTTCCGAAACCCCAGGTTCCAGCGCTTCCCCCACAACTCGCTGAGTGACTGCGACTCGAGCGGCCGCTGCATGATGGGCGCGGCGGGGATTCCCGCGCGCTGCCACAGCAGCGCGATCAAGTGGAACGTTCCGAAATGAAGAAACAGCACCAGACCGACCATGCCTGCCCAACCGGCCAATAAGTGATGGTTGGGAGGAACCATGCGCGGAGCGAACCAGATCAGCGCTGCACCGGCGAGCGCCTTCGCCAGCGCTGCCAGCCATTCACGCGGCTCGCTATGGCACTCCGCGACGTTCGTCTCAAAGAATTCTTCGGCATCCATGCCGGGCCAGAGCAGCAGATAGGCCGCACTGCGTCTCCAACTCAGCGTGCGTTTCGCCGCCCGCGCCTCCCACCACGTCTGCCACTTGCATCCGGCAAAGATTGCGGCCGCGAGCAGCCACATGAAGACCCACGGGACCAAAACGGCGCGCAGACCGATGACCGCCGCGGGGAGCGCGGCCAGCGGCACCCATCCCACCCATGCCCGCAAGCGGGTCCCGTTGGACGTATCGACTCTCCGCGCGATCGAAGTCGTGGCCGGCATAGGCAGTTACTTCAGATACTTCTGACTTAACAGAAAGTATAGAAATACCGTTACTTTGTCAAGTGTTTTTCTAAGTTTCAAGCCTTCGGGGACGGTGGGTGGATTTTCTCAGTGCCGGAAGTGCCGCACTCCGGTGAAGACCATGGCCAAACCCAGCTTGTCGGCAGCGTCGATGGCTTCCTGGTCGCGCACCGACCCTCCCGGCTCAATGATGGCCGTCGCGCCCGCTTTGGCGATCTCCTCGATGCCATCAGGAAATGGGAAGAACGCGTCGGAGGCGGCGACCGTTCCCTTGACCGGCAGGTGTGCGTGCATGGCGCCGATCTTCGCGGAAAAGACGCGGCTCATCTGCCCGGCGCCCACGCCGATGGATTGCCCGTCGCGCGCGTAGAGGATGGCATTCGACTTGACGTGTTTGCAGATCTTCCACGCAAACAGCAGCGCGCGCATTTCTTCCGCGGTGGGAGCGCGCTTGGTGACAACTTTCAGGTCGGATTCCTTGAGCTGGTGGGCGTCGTCATCCTGCACCAGCAATCCGCCGGAGACGCTCTTGTAAACCCATTTTTTCGGCACCGCCACGACTTCCACCAGCCGCAGATTTTTCTTGGCGGCAAAGCGCTCGCGGGCCGTGGCATCGAAGCCGGGCGCGGCGATGGCCTCGACGAACAGCTTGGCCATCTCTTCGGCGGCAGCGCCATCAATCACGCGATTGACGCCAATCACGCCTCCGAACGCCGACACCGGATCGGCCTCGAAGGCTTTCTTGTAGGCTTCAAGCAGGTCTTTGCCGGTCGCCGTCCCGCAGGGATTGGTGTGCTTGATGATGGCGCACACCGGCTCGGTGAACTCCTGTGCCAAGTCCCAGGCCGCCTGCAAGTCAACGATGTTGTTGTAGGAAAGCTCCTTGCCCTGGAGTTGGCGTCCATTGGCCACGCCCAGGCCGCTGCCATCGGCATAGAGCGCAGCTTTCTGGTGCGGATTCTCGCCGTAGCGCAGATCCATGGCTTTTTCGAAGCGCAGACGCAGCGTCTGCGGAAAGCCAGCTTCATCGTGCAGCTCGAAGCCGCGTCCGTTTTTGCCCACGCGCTCGAGCGTCGAGGCGATGGCCGAATCGTAGGCGGAAGTCGTAGCGAAGGCCTTTTGCGCCAGCCGCCAGCAGGTTTCGACGGCCAGCTCGCCGCCGGATTTTTTCATCTCTTCGATAATCGCGGCGTAGTCGGCGGGCGAAGTCACCACAGCGACGTCGCGAAAATTCTTGGCGGCGGAGCGAATCATCGACGGCCCGCCGATATCGATGTTCTCGATCAGCTCGTTGAATTCCACGCCCGGCTTGGCCGCAGTCTTCTCGAACGCGTAGAGGTTCACCACCACCATGTCGATGGGCTGGATGCCGTGCTCGGCTACCGCCGCGCGGTGCGCCGGGTTCTCGCGCACGTGCAGGATGCCACCGTGCACCTTGGGGTGCAGCGTCTTCACGCGCCCATCGAGCATCTCGGGAAAGCCGGTGAGCTCGGAGATATCGCGCACGGCCACGCCGGAATCGCGCAGCAGCTTGGCGGTGCCGCCGGTGGAATAGAGTTCGACGTTGAGCTGGGCCAACTGGCGGGCGAACTCGGCCACGCCGGTCTTGTCGGTTACGCTAAGAATGGCTCGTTGAATCTTCACAGCAACCTCACTGAGGAGTACCGAGTACCCGGTACCGAGTACCGCGTAAGAGCGGTCGGATGAGAAGAACCCGTTACCCTGCCAGAAAACGGGCGGGAGAATCAAGGACACGGCTCACAAAAATTCAGTACTCAGTACCAAGTACCTGGTACCAAGTGGATCGAATGAGCACCATTTGTTGCCCTGTAAGAATTCTGTCGACTCCCGGAAGAATGGGCGGCGCCGACGCCGGAACTGAGTGCTTGGGACTGGGTACTTGGTACTGAGTATGCAGTTCTAATTCTTTCCCCGTGCCCTGAGCCGGACATGGCCGTTCTCAGTTTCGATGGAGTACTCGACCTTTGAGCAGCCGAACTTGGCCTGCACTTCCGTCGTCTTTTTCGAGAGAAACTCGCGGAAGGAATTGAAATCAGGACCGGGCGCCACCCCGGCTTGCGCGCGGGCTTCGACCAGCGCCTTGTACAGCACGCCGGCTTTATCCAGTTCTGCGTGTGGCTGGGTAAACTCGAACTGCGGATCGCTAACCGCCTTGCCCTTATCGACTAGGCCGAGGGCAGCGGCCGCCGCCTGTTCTTCTTCCGGACGCAGCCCCTGGATGGCCAGCAGCGCATCCTGCGGCCGGCGGTAACCCTCTTCCTTGATTTTCAGCTTGCGCCGCCACAGATCGCTGAAGACGGCAAATTTCTGCGCCAAAGTGTTGTACCGGAAGTGCTGCTGGATGGTGAGCTTGCGGCCTTCGCTGTACTTCTTGATGGTGGCGCGGACCCGCCACTCGACGTCTTCCGGCGGTTTCTTGGCGCCGCCGGCGAAGTACACGTCGTACTCGACCTTGAGTTTGCGGATGTTGTCGTCCAGCAGGCCCAGTTCTTCGTCGACGGTCAAGCGGAGTCCTTCCGCGTGCAGCCTACCAGCAGTGCGGGATGGCGCATACAGCACCGAAGTCGGTGGACGGCGGGAAGCGCCAGATCCGGGGCAAGTTGTCCAGAGGATTGATTAGAAGCAGTTTATCTGGCGCTGGCGGCCATTTTCTTCACCATGGCCAACACCAGTTTGCGGTCGCTTTCGTTGAGGTTGGAAGAATAGCGGCGCACCTGCGACAGGAAGCGGACGTCCTCGTCGCTCAACTGAGGCGCCTTCCCAGGGTTTCCGTTGGGGTGCAGATTCTCCGCAAAAAACTGGGCCAGCGGCAGTTCCATCGCCCCGGCGATCTTGGCCAGCGTGTCCAGTGACGGAATGGTGTGGCCGTTTTCGACGCGCGACAGATAGCAGCGCAACAATCCGGTGCGCTTTTCGATGTCGCCTTGCGACATGCCCTTTTGCAGGCGGTAACTCCGTATGGTTTCGCCGATGTTCATCAGGGAAGAAGACTCTCAGCCGTCTGCCTGGGGAGGTGCACGCATAGTAACCAGAGTCCCGGAAGAATGGCAAGCGAATTTTTTTAGAGCAGGCAAGCCATGCGGCGTGAGGACGGGGACCCGTTCAGAATCCTAGGGCAGCGGCTCTGTGACCGGAGCATGCAGACCGAAGCTGGCTAGTACGGCATTACAGTCGTGGTAACCCCCGAAGAAATCGGAGCGGTCGGACTGCGCGCAACCTCGTTGTACTCCCCGGGTTGTACTCCCCGGCCTATGCGTTTTCCGTGTGCAGGTTGTCGGTGGGTCGAGTCGGACTTTCGACGAGCATCAGTTCGAAGTACAACACTCCCGACATAGGATTCGGACGATAGGCAGGAATCTCGTAGAAGCCGAGTTCGCGGTAGAGCTGAACCGCCTGCCGCATGACCGGCGCGACCGTGTCCAGGCGCATGCGTTCGTAGCCGGTTGCGCGCGCCTCCGCAATGACGACCTCGGACAGCCGGCGCCCAATCTTGTATCCACGAAATTCCGGCCGTACATAAAGCCGCTTCATTTCGCAGATGCCATCTTCCAAACGATGCATGGCCACGCATCCCGCGCGACGGCCGTGGAATTCAGCCAGCAGCAGACGTCCCGCGGGCGGCGCGTAGTCGCCGGGCAGCGAGGCCAGTTCCTGATCGAAACCTTGAAAGCAGAGGCTGAAGTTGAGCGAGCGGGCGTAGTCGAGAAACAGTTCGCGGGCGGCGATCAGGTCCGCGGGAGTCACAACTTGGGTGATTTTCACCCTGGATTCAGCAGCCGCGCTCATACTCACCCCATCAGCATGCCGCCGTTCACGTTGAGGACGTGTCCGGTGATGTAGGACGCCTCGTCGGAGGCAAGAAAGCGCACGGCGTGCGCTACTTCCTGGTCGGTGCCCAGGCGGCCCAGCGGCACCAGCTTCAGCAGGTTTTCTTTGTGTTGGGCAGGAAGGCCGGCAATCATAGGGGTTTCTATGAAGCCCGGGGCTACCGCGTTCACGGTGACATTGCGCGAACCCAGTTCTCGCGCCAGCGCCATCGTCAGGCCGATGAGCCCGGATTTCGAAGCCGCGTAGTTCGCCTGGCCTGCCTGGCCCATTTGTCCTACCACGCTTGTGATGTTGATAATCCTGCCCCAGCGCTGGCGCATCATTCCTCCCAAAACCTGCTGAGTGGTGAGATATGCCGCGGTGAGGTTGGTGGCCAGCACCGCATCCCAATCGGAGCGCTTCATCCGCATCAGAAGCTGGTCGCGCGCGATGCCGGCGTTGTTCACCAGAATGTCCACCTTGCCGAATTTGTCCAACGCTGACTTAGACGCGGCTTTGATCTGTTCGTCACTGGCCACGTCCATGGGGAAGGCCTCAGCAGTTCCGCCGGCGCGGGTGACCTCATCCACAACGGCCTGAAGGTTGTCACGATTGCGGGCCGCCGCAGCCACCGTCGCGCCTGCCTCCGCCAGCGCCAGCGCACACGCCCGCCCAATCCCCTGCGATGCCCCGGTCACCAGCGCGACGCGGCCTTTGAGGTCTGGCATGGGAGCGAGTTTAGCATCTGAAGATTGAGCGATTGCTTCATTTCATCTTTGAGTGACTAAGTCCGTGCAAATCATCGGTCGATACATCAGCGGCTTAACTCCGCCCTGGCTGCATCTTTCCTGAACAAATACCGCAGAACCGGCGGCGCAATCAGCGTCGTCGCCGCAGTCATAAAGACCACGATGGCATACGCCGCCTGTGACATCATTCCGGTCTGCAGTCCGACCAGCGCAACGATCAGGGCTACCTCCCCACGCGGCGTCATGCCCACACCCACCTTGAGCGCGCTCAGCCAGCCGTCCTTCAGGATCGGCAGGCCACAGGCAACGATTTTTCCGATCAGTGCCAGCACCGTGACCACGACACAGGCTACGATGACGTCCGGTCGGAAGACCCGCAGATCGAGCCGCGAACCCATCGTAAAAAAGAAAAACGGAGCCAGGAATTCGTTGATGGCGCTGACCCGCGGCGCCAGTTGCCACTCCGCTGAGTACTCGGCAAAGGCCAGACCGGCGAAAAACGCGCCGACGATGGCGGCCATGCCGATCCTCTCGGCGGCGGCTGAGAGCCCCAGGCACAATGCCAGCGCCATAATCAGCGGCGCGTTTTGTAAGGAGAGGCGTTCCACGCCGGGCCGCATCTTGTGAATTACTTTCGATGCGAAGAACACCATGAAGACGGTGAATGCCACCGCTTCCGCCAGCAGCACAGCCAGTTGCAGCCAGCGCACACCGCCGCTCGATGCCAGGCCGGCCACCACCGCCAGCACAATCATGCCCAGAATGTCGTCGGCTACCGCGGCAGCCAGGATGAGGTTCGCCACCCGAGTGTGCAGCACCCGCAGGTCTGCCATGACGCGTGCGGCGATTCCCACGCTGGTAGCGACCATGGCCGCGGCAACAAAAATGGCCTCGTGGGTGGGGTCGGCTCGCAGCAGGCGCAGGTAGGCAAATCCCAGCACGAATGGCGCCAGCACGCCGGCTATGCTTAAACGCAGGGAGGTGCGACCGACCCGAATCAGTTCCTGGGGGCTGGTCTCAAGTCCCACCGTAAACAAGAGAAAAATCGCGCCCAGGCCGGCTATCGAAAGCGTGGTCGCCCCGGGGTTCACCAGCTTCATGGCATACGGGCCCAGCACAACACCCGCCAGGATTTCGCCGACCACCGCCGGCAGCCGCAGTTGCTCGAAGACCTCCCCGAACACCTTCGCCCATACGAAGATGGCGAACAGTTCCAGCAAAACTGACTGGGCATGAGGCATAATCAGAATCGAGCCGGCGGCTCACCGCGTCATGCGGCCCGGAGGCCGGACCGCTGGCTTGATGCCGCCCCGTCTCGAGTACCAAATGAATAAGTTACCGAATATGTTGTGCTTGCATCCAAACAAATTCGGCAGCATATGATGAGATTTTCCGGGGGAAAAGGAATTTGATAGCCACGGCGGAAAAGCCCACAATCTCCGGACGCTGGGCGCGCACGCCCTTTTACTTCAATTCCGGCGCCCACCTGATGCGCATCGGCCGGGAAAGAGCTGGCAACCTGGCTGAGCTGCTGCAGGCGCTGCAGGTCTGCCCCGACGAATCCATTTTTCAGCACACGTTCCAGACCCTCCGCGAGCACCATTTCATTCGCGAAGGCTTTTCCAACGACTTCGCCCACTGGGCCTTCGCAGCCTGCAACGAGGTAGGACTCGCGGAACGTCTGGCCGGAATCGACGTGCGCGAATTCACCACCATCGCCGCGCTGCGCAAGCGGCTGGTCGACCTTGTCGATTCCTACCTCAAGCAGAATCCGCGCGCCAGTGAGCGCACCGCCTTTGAGCCCTTTTACTTCGCAGCCTCGGAGCTGATCGTGATTCCGACACCGTTTGTGGCGCGCAACCTGACAGAATTTGCCGACGGTGTACGCCAGGTGAGTCTGCAGAGCATCCACTACCATTTCATCGAGGCCCGCCTGCGCTTGAAATTGAACTCCAACGATTTTTCCTTGTGGCTGGAGAACGAGCTCGACCTTCCGCGGCTGGCGGACCGCATCAATCACATCGACATTTACACCTCCACGCTGCACGACGTTCGGCGCACGATCCTGCGAGTCGTGCAAAGCGCGCTATAAGGGGAGAGCACACCAGAGATGAGCGACGGGAAGCCCTCCAAACCGGAAGCAACCTTGAACGGCTACCCTCCGGCAGCGACTGCCACCACGGTGTCGGTGCCAGGCATGCCGGAGGTTGAGCGGCGGCAGCGGCCGCGTCCGAAGATCTCCACTTCGCCTCCGGCGCCTCCCCCGCCCCCGCGGCTCGATGACTACGAACCCATCATCGGCAAGCCGGAACTCGACGACCTGCGTTTTCTCGCCCGCCGGCTTCGCGGCAAAACCGTGAAGATGGTGAATTCCACGGCCGTCGGAGGCGGCGTGGCCGAGATGCTGAACCGGCTCATCCCCCTGTTGAACGAGTTGGAAGTCGCCACCAAGTGGGAGGTTATCACCGGCGGCAACGATTTCTTCGAGGTCACCAAGGGCTTCCACAACGCGCTGCATGGTGGCGAGTACGCGGTCACGCAGGCGGTCAAAGACATCTTCATGATGTACAACGAGCAGAACCGCCAGCGGATGCAGTTCGTGGAGGATCTGTTCGTCATCCACGATCCGCAGCCGGCGGCGCTGATCAATTCCAAGGAGCGCAACCGCGGACGCTGGGTGTGGCGCTGCCACATCGACCTCTCCAATCCCAATCCGGAGGTGTGGGGATTCCTGCGTCCATTCGTCGACCAGTTCGACGCGGCAATCTTCTCTTCCCCGGCGTTCAGCCGCCAGCTCGCCTGCCCGCAGTATCTGTTCTTCCCCTGCATCGATCCGCTTTCGGAAAAGAACAAGGACCTGGAAGAAAGTGTGGTTGCCAAGGTGTGCGACGATTTTGGCCTCGACCGCAGCCGGCCCATCGTCACCCAGATTTCACGGTTCGACCGGCTGAAGGATCCGGTTGGCGTGATCCAAGCCTACAAGCTTGCCAAGAAGTACGTGGATTGCCAGCTGGTGCTGGCCGGCGGCGGGGCCACGGATGATCCCGAAGGCGCAGCCGTACTGCAGGAGGTAATGGAAGAGGCGGACGATGATCCCGATATCATCATCCTCAACCTGCCGCCCTGGTCGGCGATCGAGATCAACGCATTGCAGCGCGCCTCCACGCTGATCATCCAGAAATCCCTGAAGGAAGGTTTCGGCCTGACTGTCACCGAGGGGTTATGGAAGGGTAAGCCGGTGATCGCAGGCTCCGTCGGCGGCATTCCTACGCAGGTGATCCACAAGCTGACCGGCGTGCTGGTGCACTCGGTCGAAGGCTGCGCTTATCAGATCCGTTATCTGCTCACTCATCCCGAATATGCCGCCGAACTCGGCAAGAACGGCTACGAACACGTAAAAGAAAATTTCTTGATGACCACCAACGTCAAGCGCTGGCTGCTGCTATTTCAGATCCTGCTCGGAATGAGCCGGCCTCACTCCCCGGAAGAGGCCTAGGCCGGCGTTGAATTTGCCGTGGCTCGGACTACTGCTTTATAGTGCTGACCGCACTCCATGTACGACGACTTCTATGTCAACGAACGCTGGTCCGGCAGGCAAGTCCACTGCGTCTACCAGGCTCTAGTCGTCGGCATTTCTACGCGCCATGCCGACGCAGTGGACATCAAATTCCTGGTCGACGGACAGCCGGCGTGGATCGCGCTTCCTCACCCCGCCTGGGTGGAACACAAGAAGCGCACCGGACATGACCTCACCGATCCGCTGGCAGTAGAAATCGCCGGCCATTACCTGAAGCAAGCGTTCGAGAGCGGAATGGAGTCGGGCCGCGAGATCTACACCTTGAGCGTTAACGACACCCTGGCCCACCTTGATGCCGTGATGCAGGATTTTGCCGCCGCTCGTCAGTGACGCCCGTCACATTCCTGATTTCGGCAGGTTTCACGCAAAAACCTGAGACTTTGCTTGGATTTGCGTCCGGACGGGAGCAGAATATATCGTTCCGGGTCTTCGTCCGCACCCAATAATACCGGCCCCGACCAGGGGCCCAGGAAGAGGCAATCATGGCTACTACACTTCAAGAACCCAAGACGGCGGGCGCCGTCCAACACTCCAGGCTTGCGCAGTGGGTGGAAGAAGTCGCCCAGCTTACCAAGCCGGAGCGCGTGCACTGGTGTGACGGCTCCGCCGCCGAATACGACGAGATGCTGCGGCTGATGGTGCAGGCCGGCACCGCCATCCCGATGAATCCGGAGAAACGTCCCCACAGCATTTTCGTGCGCTCCACTCCGGCCGACGTAGCGCGCGTGGAAGACCGTACCTTCATCTGCTCGCGCAAGCAGGAGGACGCCGGCCCCACCAACAACTGGCGCGAACCGGCCGAGATGAAGGCCGCGCTCAACAAACTCCTCTCTGGCTGCATGGCCGGGCGCACTCTTTACGTGATTCCCTACAGCATGGGCCCGATCGGATCACCCATCGCCAACGTCGGCGTAGAGCTGACGGATTCGCCCTACGTCGTGGCCAACATGCACATCATGGCCCGGGTAGGAGCCAGGGTGCTCGACGTTCTCGGCGAGGACGGCGAGTTCGTTAAAGGGCTGCACTCGGTCGGACTGCCGCTGGGCCCCTCGGATCAGGACAGTCCCTGGCCCAACAATCCCAGCGAGAAGTACATCTGCCATTTCCCGGAGACGCGCGAGATCATTTCGTTCGGTTCCGGCTACGGCGGCAACGCGCTGCTGGGCAAGAAGTGCCACGCCCTGCGCATCGCCTCGGTGCAGGCGCGCGACGAGGGCTGGATGGCCGAGCACATGCTCATCCTCAAGCTGATCAGCCCCGATGGCCAGGTGAAGTACATCACCGGCGCCTTCCCCTCGGCCTGCGGCAAAACCAATCTGGCCATGCTCATTCCCACCGTGCCGGGCTGGAAGGTGCAGACCGTGGGCGACGACATTGCGTGGATGAAGTTTGGCCCCGACGGCAGGCTGTATGCCATCAATCCTGAAGCCGGCTTCTTCGGCGTGGCGCCGGGCACCAGCATGAAGTCGAATGCCAACGCCATGCTCACGGTCACGAAGAACTCCATCTTCACCAACTGCGCCCTGACGCCCGACGGTGACGTCTGGTGGGAGGGCATGACCGATACCAAGCCGGCCGAGCTCTCCGACTGGCTGCGCCGTCCGTGGACGCCGGCCAGCGGCCGCAAGGCTGCGCATCCCAACGCGCGCTTCACCGGGCCAGCGCGGCAGTGTCCGGTAATCGCGCCCGAATGGGAAGACCCCAGGGGCGTGCCGATCGACGCCATGCTTTTCGGCGGACGGCGTGCCAGCATCGTTCCGCTGGTCACCGAGGCCTTCGACTGGCAGCACGGAACCTTCATGGGCGCTACCGCCAGCAGCGAAACCACGGCAGCGGCCGCGGGGAAGGTCGGCCAGTTGCGGCGCGATCCCATGGCCATGCTGCCGTTCTGCGGCTATCACATGGGCGATTATTTTGGGCACTATCTGGAGATCGGCTCGCGGGCCGGCGCCAAGCTGCCGAAGATTTTCTACGTCAACTGGTTCCGCACCGACGAGAAGGGCGGCTTCCTGTGGCCGGGCTACGGCGAGAACAGCCGCGTGCTGAAGTGGGTCTTCGAGCGCTGCAACGGCACCGCCAAGGCGGTGGATACGCCCATCGGGCGTCTGCCGCGGCCGGAGGACCTCGATGTTCGCGGGCTGGACATCACCGCCGCCAACCTGGCCAAGCTGCTGAGCGTGGATGTTGAAGGCTGGCTGGCCGAGGTGCCGCTCATCCGCGAGCACTTTGCGCGCTTCGGCACGCACCTGCCCCAGGGTCTGCGCGACGAGGTGGATCGCCTCGAGCAGCGGCTGAAAGCGGCGAAGAAGTAGCTGGGTTGCAGACGATTCGTGAAGGGGCACGCCTTAAGGCGTGCCGTTAGGCCACCGGAAGTGCCGGCTTTAGCCGCTGGGGAAGATTGCCTCAGGGCCTGAAGGCCGATTCATTGGTGGCAGTGACGGCACGGCTGAAAGCCGTGCCCCTTCACTTGTATGCTGTAGGACGAAGAACCATGTTCTCCCGCAAAATTCGCGTCGAATACGAATCCGACGGCCAGCGGCATCCCGCGCTGCTGAAGTGGCTGGATAGCTTCTCCATGCGCAACTTCACCAACGCCCAGATGTTCGACGACACCCTCCCCGTCGCCGACGGCGTCATCGAGATCGGAACCCGCGTGCCGCTTCCCGAACTCAAGAGCGCGATGGAAGACTGGTTTCGGAGAAAGAACTATCTGTCGAAGGACGCTAACCTTGCCGTAGCGGAAACGTCGCGGCTATAGGGGTCCTTCGACTCGCGACCGCGATAAAGCTGCGGTCGCTCGCTCAGGATGACAGCAGCTGATTATGTTTTCTGATTTGTCATCCTGAGCGGAGGCGCAGCCGAAGCGCAGTCGAAGGACCCCTACTGCTCCAAAACCACCCGGGACTTTACTTCTGCGCGTTGCCGGCGGAGAGCTGGCCGTTGTCGGCGACCTTCACCACCATCAGGACTTTGTCGTCCACGTGCGTGCCACCGCGGGAGAACTCTTCCACGTCGGCGAGCACCGCATCCACGATGTCCTGCGCCGGGCGGTGGCGGTTCTTGCGGATGCTGGCCGCCAGGCGCTCGGTGCCGAACTCGTCGTCTTTGGGGTCCATGGATTCGACGATGCCGTCGGTGCAGCACACCAGAATATCGCCGGGATTGAGCCGCGCCGAGCCGCGCGAATACTCCGCGCTGGGGAAGAGGCCGATCACGGTGCCGCCTTCTTCGAGCTGTTTGTAATCGCCGGTCTTGCCGTCGATGAGCAGCGGCGGCACGTGCCCGCCGTTGATGTAGTGCAGGCCGTTGCGGCGGGTATCGATCAGCCCCAGGAAGATGCTCAGAAACTTCTTGCTGCGTGTGTCGTTGTAGATCATCTCGTTCAACGACAGGGTAAGGACTTCGAGCGAGTGCAGGTGCATCACCAGGGCGCGCAGCGTGGCCTGCAGGTTGGACATCACCATGGCCGAGGAAACGCCCTTGCCCTCGACGTCGGCCACCACCAGCAGGAGCGACTGCGGGCCCAGGTTCAGGAAGTCGTAGTAATCGCCACCCACCTCGTAGCACATCTGGTTGATGACGGCGATGTCATAACCGGGCACGACCGGCGGCGCATCCGGCAGCAGGCTGCGCTGGATGTCGGTGGCCAGGGCGACTTCGCGCTCCAGGCGCTGTTTCTCCACCACTTCGCGGTGCAGGCGCGCGTTTTCCAGCGCCATGGCCATGTGCGCCGAGAGCTTGGTGAGGAAGTCCTCGTGCTCGGGCTCGAAGCGGCCGCTGACCTGGTTGAGCAACTGGATCACGCCCACGATCTCGCCCGTTTTGTGGCGGATGGGCAGGCAGAGCAGCGAGCGGGTACGGTAGCCGAAGCGCTGGTCGAAGCTGCGGTCGAAGTATTCGAGGGTGTAGGCATCCTCGACGTTGATGGTCTCGCCGGTTTCGGCCACGCGTCCGGCGACGCCGCGCCCGTAGGGCACGCGAATTTCCTGGTGGTCCAGGCCGGAGGCCACGATCGACCACAGCTCTTTTTTCTTGGGGTCGGCGAGAAACACGGTGCCGCGATCGGCCGAGCACTCGCTGCGGGCGATCTGCAGGATGCGGTCGAGCAGCTCGGCGAGATCGAGCGTGGAGTTGAGCAGCAGCGTGGCTTCAAAGAGCCGCGAGAGCTGCGAGATGGCTTTCTGCGCCTGCTCCGGTGATTGCACCTGGTTCTTGATGGCGCTTGCGTCCACGCGCACCTTTCTCCTGGCCACCGCGCCGCCCGGCGGCTGTTGACTCGAGTGGCGCGGGAGATCGGAGCGCGGCAGTCCCGAGTCCGTCAACTATATGCAGGCGTGCGGGATTTGTAAATACAGGGGAAGTACGTCGGTGAGAGCGAAGCAAAACCCCCACCCTAGCAAAAGCGGCTAGGGTGGGGCACCCCGCTTGAAGACTCTCGGATGTGATGCTATAATGTGTCACATGAAAACGGCTTCGGTTCGCGACCTGCGCTATGACTTTCCGAAGATTGAACGCGCCCTCCGCGCGGGGGAAGAAATCCAGATCACCAAGCGCAGGCAAGTCATAGCCCGGCTTGTCCCCGAACGCGCGCGCGGCGCCCGCCCCGACTTTATGGCGCGCCTCCGCCAAATCTACGGCAATACCAAGCTTAAGGTTACCGGTGCGGAACTGATTTCCAAGGAGCGGGACGAGCGTTGAAAGCCTATCTTGACTCGAGTTTCCTTTTCCCGCTGTACGCGCCAGACGATCATTCGCCGGCGGCGACTGCAGAGATAAAACACTTCCGAGGCACCCTGATTCTCAGCTCCCTGACCGAGTTGGAATTAGCCAACGCGCTCGAACTGCGCGTCTTCCGCAAAGAGCTGACGCGCGAGCAGGTGGACCGCGCGCATGCCGGTTTTGGCAGTGACATTCAGCTCGGGACGTTGACCGTCTTCGAACTGGAGCCCGCTATGTTCCTCCGTACCCGGAAGTTGATCAGGCAGACCACGTCGCTCCTCGGCTGCCGCACGGCTGACATCCTGCACCTGGGCGCCGCGCTCGAAGCCGGGGCGGACCGGCTGTTTTCCTTCGACCAGCGACAAAAGGCGCTGGCCCGCCGCATGAAGTTGGAAACTAACTAAGTCCGCAGGACAGACCTCGCTTCTACTTCTGGTAGTGCAGCAGCGAGAACACGTTGTACTTCGCGAGCTTCTCCCGGCCTTTCAGGAAGTCGAGTTCCACCACGAATCCGCAGCCGACCACGCTCGCGCCCAGCGACTCGGCCAGCGCAACCGTGGCCTGCGCGGTGCCGCCGGTGGCGAGCAGATCGTCGACGATTATCACGCGCTGGCCGCGGCTGATGGCGTCGCGATGAATCTCCAGCGTGTTCTTGCCGTATTCGAGCTCGTAGGAAATTGACGCCGTCGCGGCCGGCAGCTTTTTCGGCTTGCGGATGGGAACGAAGCCGGCATTCAGCCGATAGGCGACAGCCGGGCCGAAGATGAAGCCGCGCGCCTCCATGCCCAGCACCAGATCGATTTCCTGGTCGATGTAGTGCTCGGAGAGCGCGTCGATCAGGGTGGCAAAGCCGCGCTTGTCCTTGAGCAGGGTGGTGATGTCGTAGAACAGGATGCCCGGCACCGGGAAGTCGGGCACTTCGCGGATCAGCTTCTTCAGCGGCTCGCAGTTGTACGTGCTCTTGTGCACCTACCAGGCTCCTTCGATGCGGAATGCGGTGAGGCCGGGGATCGGCTTGGCATCGGATTCGTCGACCTCATCGACGCGCGCGGCGCGCGGGCCCTCGCGCAGCCGGCCGCGCAATCCCATGAGTTGCTCGCGTGAGCCCATGGCCAGCACCTCCACGGTGCCATCGGGATTATTGCGCACCCATCCGGCGACGCCCAGCATGTGCGCCTCGCGCTCCACAAAAAAACGGAAGCCCACACCCTGCACCCGCCCCCGCACGACGTAGCGGCGAGCGTGAACGTCGGATTGAGATCGGGCCTCGGCCATCGCAAAACGCAACCGGGAGGGCAAGGCCCTTCGACAAGCTCAGGGCAGGCTTTTAGCCGTGCCGCAAGGGCCGCGTCCTCACTCGCCCTCCCGCCTTACTTCACTCGCTCCAAATACACGCCCTCGGCCGTATCCACGCGGATCTTCTCTCCCTGATTGATGAACGGGGGCACCTGCACCACCAGGCCGGTTTCGGTCTTGGCCGGCTTCCCCACCGACGACGCGGTCGCGCTCTTGAGGCCGGGTTCGGTCTCGACCACTTCGAGATCGACCGTGGCCGGCAGCTCGATGCCGATGGGCTTGCCTTCGTAGAACTCCACCTGAAGCTGCAGATTGGGCGTGAGGTAGTCCACGGCGCCGCCCAGCACCTCGCGCGAGATGTGCGTCTGCTCGTAGGTTTCAGTGTTCATGAAGTGGAAGTCGTCGCCGTCCGAGTAGAGGAACTCCATGGTGGTCTCGTCCACAATGACGCGGTCGACGGCGTCGGCGGAGCGGAAGCGGTGCTCGTACATAGCGCCGGTGCGCAGGTTGCGCAGCTTGGCCTGGATGAACGCGCGCAGGTTGCCGGGCGTGCGGTGCTCGACGGCAAAGATGGAGTGCAGGTCGTTGTTGTGCTTGATGATCATCCCGGGGCGCAACTGGGTCGCTGGTATGGCCACGAAAAACTCTCCGTTCGAGGGACTGGGATCGCCTGCCGCCCGGTGCGGGCACAGGCCAACGTTTGATTGTAAACGATGGCCGCGGACTTAACCTCTCGCTCAGAAATCAGGAGACGGTTCGCAGATTCTTCCGCAAGCGATCGGGGTCGCCCGGGGGCAGCAGAGCCTCCACCGCGGCATGAGTGGTTCTCCAGATGGGAACGGCGCTTGCCAGCAGCCTGCGGCCCCTGGCGGTCAGCGTCATGCGGCGGACACGGCGGTCCGCCGGGTCCACCGCGATCTTGAGCAATCGCCGGCGCTGTAATGGCTTGAGCGCCGCTGTCAACGTGGTGCGGTCCATGCCAAGCAGCGCAGCGACCGCCCCCATGTCCGGGGGCTGGGGGCGGTTCAGGGACATGAGCAGCGAAAATTGCCCGCTGGCGAGTCCCACCGGCCGCAGGGCAGCGTCAAAGCGCCGCGCCAGGGCCCTGGCCGCGCGTTGCACCTGCAGGCACAGGCAGGCATCCCGCACCAGGAGCGTGGTCGCAAAAGTTGGATTCGTAACCGCCATAGCCAAATCATATTGATATCAACCTAGCTTGCCAAGAACCTGTGCGGCATGTATGTTGATATCCACATATTTTGGCGGTGCCCGACGCCGGGAGGAAAAACATGCGGAAAAAGAGGATCGGCGTAATGGCGGCAAGCACCATGGTCATGGCGGTTATGCTGGGCGCGGCGTGGCACGCGGCGGCGGAGGAGGCCAAGACGCCTTATCCGAACATGGCGCCGGTAGAACAATATTTGATGCCAGATCGGGCGGCTGAAATCGCAATGGCGCGCAGTGCGGCGCCGGAATCTATTTCCCGCGAGGCCGAGGTGCTGGTTCTCGGACGCCACGGTTACGAAACCGCGATCCCAGGAAAGAATGGTTTCGTGTGCGTCGTGGAACGCTCCTGGACCGCTCCCATCGATGACCCAAACTTCTGGAATCCGAAGCTGCGGGGCCCGATCTGCTTCAATGCGGCGGCCGCGCGTTCCTACCTGCCGCGCACCATCAAGAAGACGGAATTGATACTGGCGGGGCGCACCAAGGCGCAGATGGTCGAGGCCGTCACCGCCGCGATCGACAAGAAAGAATTGCCGCC
>Ga0335081_10003687_pt1 | contig 24092 bp, 25 predicted proteins | sample Lox_Sample_35_FD_206713 | JGI IMG/M metagenome (GOLD analysis project Ga0335081, IMG submission 206713) | Soil microbial communities from Loxahatchee National Wildlife Refuge, Florida, United States - Lox_Sample_3.5 | ecosystem: Environmental > Terrestrial > Soil > Wetlands | place: USA...
AGAGTGGGGTACCACTCTTAGGTAGCGTCCCTTGTGGTTAAACTGTCGGGGACGACAGAAAACAACAACTTGCCACGGCGCGGCTGAGGCCGCACCGCTGCAACTCCAAAGGTTTTTCAGCCGGCGGAGCTGGCGGCCGCAGTTTTTCTCCAGCGATGAATACGCCCTATCACCCGCGCGATCATCCGGGCCAGATCGCAGGGTGCTGTCTGATGATCATTGCCGCGTTGCTGGTGGTCGGCTCCGTGAGCCATGGCGTAGTTCGCCACATCGTGCAGACGGCCCCACTGTGGGGCGGTATTGTGCTCGGCTTGCGGCGGTCCGATTTCGCCAAATGGTTTGCGCTGCCTCTGTTCGTGTTCTGGCTCTGCGCCATGGCCATGATTTGGTTGTTTCTGCTGGGATGGGTGCGGCTGATTAGCGGTCATTTTTCGTCTATCGAGGTGGCGATGACGCTGGTTGTCGGAGCAGCTTCCCTGGTTGGGATTGTCTACTGCCTCCGCACGCGCACCTCGGTGAAGCCGCTCGCGGCGTCTGCGGCTTTCGTCGGCTGTGCACTGCTACAGCTCCTGGCGTTTCGGCTTAGTCTGCTGCGGGCGATCGCCCATCGATAAGTCAGAGCTCCATGGTCTTCAGCTCGGGGCTGACCATTAGCGGGGCGCCGGTTGCGCGCTGCACATCCTCGAAAAGCAAGCCGGGCGCAATCTCCTCCAGCACCAGCCCGGTCTGGGTGACACGGATGTACGCCATCTCAGTGACGATGGTGTCGACCACGCGCAAGCCGGTGATCGGCAGCGTGCAGCGCTTCAGGATCTTCGGCTGACCGTCGCGCGTGGTGTGCTCCATGGCGACAATCACGCGCTTGGCGCTGGCCACCAGGTCCATCGCACCCCCCATGCCCTTCACCATCTTTCCGGGAATCATCCAGTTGGCGAGGTTGCCTTCCTCGTCGACTTCCATGGCGCCCAGCACGCTGAGGTCGATGTGCCCGCCGCGAATCATGGCAAAGGATTCAGCGCTGGAGAAGAACGCGGTGCCCGGAAGCTGGGTGACGGTCTCTTTGCCGGCATTGATCAAGTCGGCGTCCTCATCGCCGGGCCAGGGGTAGGGCCCCACGCCCATCATGCCGTTCTCGCTCTGGAGTACGACCTCGATGCCGGGAGGCACGCAGTTGGCCACCAGCGTTGGCATGCCGATGCCCAGGTTCACATAGAAGCCGTCGCGCAGCTCGCGCGCTACCCGGCGCACAATCATGTCGCGCTTTTCGGTGTCTTTTTGCTTGCCGATGTTCGGTGATGTTGCCATTGCTTCCGCCCCTAAGTCAGTGCTCGACTTTTGCTGTTCGCAATTCGCTCTTCGCTTTTCGCCGTTCGCTTCCAGGTTCCATCTCTGCTGCTGTTCTGGCAGCTCGCCTGGCGTCTTGCTCAGAAGACCGGATCCCCCACTCCATCGAAGGGCGAAGAGCGAAAAGCGAAGAGCCACAGGCAATCAAGTCTAACCCTCTGCGTGCTACCGCCTCTTCAACCTCCTGCGCTCAATGCGATCCTCGTAGTCCGTTTCCTGGAAACGCAGACCGCGAGAACTGCCAGAGCGCGCCGTCTCCATTGCCTCCACCGCCGTAGGTCGATGTGCCGTACAGGTTCCCGCTGGCATCGAAGCCTACGTCACTCAGCGGCAGCGCGCCACCCAGACCGTAGAAGCTGTAGAGGACGTTATGCGTCCACTGCCCGTTGGAATAGGTCACCTCAAACAGCGAGCCATCGCCGTGGGAGCCACCAGCGTACGTGGTGCCGTAAAGGTTTCCGGCTGAATCGATAGATATGGGGGCTTGCATAAAAGACGCCTGCGTATCGATCACGGTGTACACCCACGAATCGCCCGACGGCTTGAGCTGGAAGATGCCGCCCCCGTAGCCGGTCGCGCCGTAAACATTGCCGGCGCTATCGAGCACGAGATTGGCCTCCGGCATGCCGCCGTCCTCCTGTTCGGTGAAGGTATAAAGAAGCTGAAAGGTGTATCCCGCGCCCGAGCGCACCAGCTTGAACACTGTGCCGTAGCCGTCGGCGCCGCCATAGGTGGTGGTGCCGTACAGGTTTCCGGCGCTATCCGGAGTCACATCGCCCAGCGGGTCGCCGCCGTCGGAGGCGCCGGTGAAGTTGTAGAGCACGTTGAAGCTGTAGTTGTTGCCGCCGGTGGGCGTGAGCTTGTACACCACGCCGGCGTTACCGCTGCCGCCGCCGAAGGTCATGCCGTACACATTGCCGGCGGCGTCCACCGTCACGCCGCCCACGAATCCGCTGGGATTGGTGCCGTCCGGGCGATACAGCACGGTCTCCGTCCAGGGACAAAGCGCCATCTGGCAGAACCTGGGCGGGGGGGTGAGCTTGAAGACGACGCCGCAACCGTTGCTGCCGCATTGCGTGCCTCCGCCAAACAGGGTCGTGCCATAGACCGCGCCGTCCGAGCCGAGCGTCACTCCCGCCAAAGGTCCGCCACCATCTTCACCTTGAAAGGTATAGAGCGGATTGAAAAGCCACGCGCCGTTCTTGAAACTGGCGCGGAACACCGCGCCGCATCCCCCGATTGCACTGCAGATCCCGCCGCGGTTTCCCCCGAAGGGCGCCGATCCGTAAACATTGCCGGCGCGATCGACCGCCACCAGTCCTTCGGGCCCGCTGCCATCCGACCCGCCGGTGAAGTTATGCAGCACCGTGAGCGTCTGTGCCTGGACGGCAAGGCCGGCTGACAACAGAAGCACAGCAATCAATAACAGCGTACGAAAAAATCGGATGCGCAGAAAGATACTCAGGTACTTCATACCAGTGGCTCCTTTTCTACTGCTTTCTTACTGTCCTGCGCTCGATCCGCTTCTCGTAATTCGTTCCCCGCAAAATGCGGTGCACATAGACGCTGGGTGTGTGAACCTGGTCGGGATCGATCTGGCCCGGCTCCACCAGATGCTCAACCTCCGCAATGGTGATTTTCGCCGCGGTCGCCATCATAGGATTGAAGTTCTGCGCGGTTTTGCGATAGACCAGATTGCCCCAGCGATCGCCCTTCCAGGCTTTAATCAAAGCAAATTCCGCCGTCATGCCGCGCTCCAGCACGTAGGGACGGCCATCGAACTCGCGCGTCTCCTTGCCTTCGGCGACCACGGTACCGAAACCCGTGGGCGTGTAGAACGCGGGGATGCCGGCGCCGCCGGCGCGAATGCGTTCCGCCAGCGTGCCCTGCGGAATCAGCTCCAGATCGATGCGCCCGCTGAGCACCATGTCTTCCAGCAACTTGTTCTCGCCGACGTAGCTGCCCTTGTGCGTCTTGATCTGCCCGGCGGCCAGCATCAGCCCCAGCCCGCAGTCGTCGATGCCAACGTTGTTGCTGATGGTGTGGAGATTCTTCACGCCCTTCTTGACTAGGGCGGCGATGAGGTTCTCCGGGATGCCGCACAGCCCGAAGCCTCCGATCATGATGGTGGCGCCGTCCTGGATGTCGTGGACCGCCTCCTCGGCGCCGGCAACTACTTTGTTCAATGGCATAGCAGTTTTGTTCCGACCGGCGATTGTACCGAGGCGGGCGGCTGCGCGCAAAGCGTTATTCGTCCCGCTCAACTGGCAACTGACTACTGGCAACTGGCCACTGATTCGCGCTCTCGAACAGCTCGCGCAGCCCCGGGCCGCGCAAGTTCTCGTGCAGATGCGCCAACTGCTGCTCGAAACGTAGCAGCGCCTCTTCGATGTTTTCGGTGTTGGTGAGGGCGATGTCGCGCCACATGGAATACGGGCTGTGCGCAATGCGCGTCATCTCGCGCAGGGCGCGGCCACCGATCGGCACCAGTGCTTCGTCATCGCCGAACTCCTCGCGAAGCATAGTAGCAAGGGCGGTCGAGATCATCTGTGGCAAATGGCTGACCCACGCGCACAGCCGGTCATGCCGTTCAGGATCCATGACAATCACGCGCGCGCCGATGGCCCGCAACAGCTCCAACCATTCCCGCTGTCGTGGCGTGTAAGGCTGGCCGGCTTCAATCGGCGTGATTAGCCACACGGCCTCGCGGAACAATTCCGCATCGGCGTTCTCGATTCCACTGACTTCTTTACCCGCCATGGGATGCCCGGGCAGCACGCGTTCTCCCGCGCCGCTCCCAAGTAACATTCGCGCCCGTTCAACGAAGTGTTCCTTGGTGCTGCCGGTGTCGGTGATGAGAGCATCGCGCGGGAGTAGCGGCGCAACGGCCTCCAACTGCGAAAGAATGCAACCAACCGGAGTGGCAAGCACGAGGACATCACTGTCGACAATGGCGCGCTCCAGGTCGGCCTCGGCTTGATCGATGGCGCCCCGTGCCTGCGCGATCTCCAGCACCGCGCGCTTGTCGCAGCCGACGATGCGGCCGGAGAAGCCGGCTTGCCGCAGCGCCAAGGCAAGCGAGCCGCCAATCAGGCCCGTACCGACAATCGTGATTTGGTGAATTGCCATCGCTCTTGCGAAGGGGCGCAGCTTTAGCTGCGCCGATACGGCTTCCTGTTAGATTGTCATCCCGAGGAGGCCCCGCCTTGCGGGGCCGACGAGGGACCTGCTTTTCTCCCGCGCCCGTTATAGCTTAACGCGGCACCTGCCGACCGTCTTCCCGCTTCGTATAATCGAACCGCTTGAACGCCGCCAACTACAGCCCGCAGCGCGTGGTCTCGCTTCAGCCGAGCGCCACGGTCACGCTGCGCGATCTGGGGCTGCTGGATCGCGTGGTCGCCTGCACAAAATACTGCGCCGATGCCTGCCCGGAAATTACCGAGCACTCGCCCTTGATTGTCTCCGACTCGTGGTCGGCGCAGGCACAGCAGATTCTATCCGCCCGCCCGGATCTGGTGCTGGCCTCGGTGCCCTACCAACTGGAAGCCGTCGGCGAAATCCTCAAAGCGGGGGTGCGCTTTCTCGGCCTTGCTCCGCGAACGCTAGCCGACATCTACGCCGATATTGCTGCTATCGCGGGAGTCATGGGCGCGTCGGCCTCAGGCGAAGCGGTTATCGCCAGAATGCAAACGCGCATTGAAGAGGTGCGGCAACGCACCGCGGCGGCTTTGAAGCCCAAGGTCTTCTGCGAGGAGTGGGGCAAGCCGATCATCACATCGCAGCCGTGGGTCGCCGAGCTGGTGGAAGCCGCGGGCGGCGAATTCGTCGGCGAGCCCGGCAAGAGCACGACGGCAGAGGAGATCGTTGTGGCGCAGCCGGATGTCATTCTCGCGGCCTGGTGTGGCGCCGGCGACCGCGTGCCGCTGGAGAAAATTGTCGGGCAGCGGCAATGGCGGGAGCTGCCGGCGGTCAAAGCGGGGCGCGTCTTCTGTATCAGTGACGAGCTGCTGAATACCCCGGCGAGCACACTGCTGGGCGGGCTCAACGCCATCGCCTGGGCGCTGCATCCCGAGTTGTTCGAGCGGCCGTCGGGGGTGAAAAGCAGTGGATAGTGGTTGCATATCGGCGAAGCTCAGGCCATCGCCCTAGCCGCTGCCCTGAATGTCGACTTTGTGCTCATCGATGAGCGCGAAGGGCGCCGCCTCGCAGTCCAAGCGGGGCTCTCCGTTACCGGGGTGTTAGGTGTTCTTTTGCGGGCGAAGCTCAACGGCGAAATACCGGCAATCAAGCCTGAAATTCAATCCCTTAAGACGAATGCCCGGTTCTTTATCGCACCACAATCTGGAGGCAGAAATACTCGCGGCTGCCGGCGAGCAGTAGCGGGCTCGTTAGTTTGGCCCATTGGCGGCATCATCCGAAATGATTTATCGGCCCCGCACCCTTGCCCAACGGATACGCGGTCAGGATCGCCTTGCGGACATAGGCCTTGGCGGAACGCACGGCTTGGGTCAGATCATCGCCCAGCGCCAGGCGGCAGGCGAGAGCGGTAGCGAAGGCACAGCCTGTGCCGTGGGTTGATCGGGAGTCGATCCGCTCGCCGGGGAACACCTCTTCTTGGATCCTTCCGGAACGGCGGTCGCTCAGGTAGTCATTCGGCGGGTTCAGGTGCCCACCGGTGATGACCACCGCCCTTGCGCCCAAATCGAGCAGGCGAGCCGCCATCCGCCGAATTTGGGGCAGCGCCGAGTCCCAAGTTGCGTTTTCGGCAATCGGCTCGACTCGCCTCAGGATCGCCGCCTCGGCAATGTTGGGGGTGATCACGTCGCACAGGGGCAGCATCGCCCTGAGGACCTCCACGCCGACTTCGTCCAGCAGGGCGGCGCCCGACGACGACCGGATCACCGGGTCCAGCACAATGTTCGGCAGCCGCCGGGACTCCAGAAAGTCGGCAACCGCCGCTGCAACCTCGCCCGAGCCCAGCATTCCGATCCGCATGGCCGCGATTTCCACGTCATCGGCCAAGGCAACCAGGGTCTGTGAGACCAGATCGGGGCTAACCGGCTGGATCCCAAACACCCCCTGCGTCGACTGCACCGTAAGCGCCGTAATGCAGGTCACGGCGTAGCAGCCCAAGGCCGCCGCTGTCTTGATGTCGGCGGTGATGCCGGCTCCGGAAGAAGGATCATAGCCGGCGATGCTGAGCACGACTGGCCGCGCGCGCATGAGGAGACTCTACAGCAAAGGGCGTCAGCGAGGGTACCCGGTCGCAGAGTCGTGTACATTTCGCCCCTCGAGGGTCAATTTTACTATCGCAAGCACGACGTAAGTAGCTGATATTTAGCAGGTTACATCCAACCCCGCATGGGGCCGCCTCATCCAAATTAACCAATAACGCCACTGAAGCTGATCGGAACTCCCGGCAGGAAAGCGTCTATTCGTGCCCCAAGGCGGTTGGGCAGCCGTAACCACAAGCGTCCCAAAATGGCAAGTCCACATTTTGGTTACCATCGGGTTACGGTTGACTCTTAGTTCTTCACATGAATAGACTTTTAAACATCCTGTCAGGGAGGACCAACTTAAACGATGAGAGGTGTCTAAATGTTACGAGTACTAAGCCCGATGGCGGCGACGTTTGTTCTCGCCACCGCGTTGGGCGCGGCACCCGGTAATAGCACACCGGATTCGCAAGAAGGGGCCCCAGGACAGATTCAGGAACATAAGCCAAGCCGGCCGCCGAAAGCTCAGGTCGGGAAGGCCTCGTGGTACGGGCGCATTTTTCAACATAAGAAGACGGCCAGCGGCGAACCGTACGACATGTATGACTTGACCGCTGCCCATCGCAGCCTGCCCATTGGTTCCTGGGTCAAGGTCACGGATTTGAAAACTGACCGGTCGGTCATCGTCCGCATCAACGATCGCGGACCGATAATCCCCAGCCGGATCATCGACCTGTCCTACGAAGCAGCCAAAGTCCTAGGCATGAGCGGGGTTGACCGCGTGCGCCTGGAAGTCCTGCCAACCCCTGTGTTGGCGGCAAACCTTGGGCTGCAAGAGTGACGCTCTAATCGGGCCCCCAACCAGCCCGCCGCGGCGGGCTGGTTGGGGTGATATAGACTGGGAGCCGATGCAGGCACGAGATCGGCTCATCGTGGCGCTTGATGTCCCAAGCGCCACCCAGGCTCGCCCCATCGTCCAATCCCTGGGCGAAGCCGCAACTACGTACAAAGTCGGCAAGCAGCTCTTCGTCGCCGAAGGGCCGCAGTTTGTACGGGACCTCGTCGCCTCCGGACGTAAGGTCTTCCTCGACTTGAAGTTCCACGACATTTCTAACACGGTAGGCGCAGCAGTGCGCTCTGCGGCGGAGCTGGGCGTCAGCATGATGACGGTTCACGCCTCAGGGGGCAGCAAGATGCTGCGAGCCGCTGTCGAAGCGGCGGCAGAATCCGCTACAAAGCCGCTCATCCTCGCGGTGACAGTTCTCACCAGCTTGTCGGACGCCGATTTGCAGGAGGTCGGCATCTCCGGAAACGTTCTTAGCGAGGTGCTTCGGCTGGGAGCGCTGGCGCGAACTGCCGGGTGCGGCGGTGTGGTGGCGTCGGCGCTGGAAGCCCGCGAGCTGCGGCGGGAGCTGGGGGAGGGCTTCTCCATTGTGACGCCCGGAGTCCGGCGGGCAGGAGCTGCCGCCGACGATCAGGCGCGAGTGGTTACGCCCGCCGAGGCCATCGCCGCTGGGGCAACGTACTTGGTGGTCGGGCGACCGATTCTGGACGCGCCCGATCCAGCCGCGGCAGCCCGGCAGATTGTGGCCGAGATTGAAAATGCCACCGGACAGGTTTGAAGGGGTGGCGTTGGCTGCGCCCTTCTGCTTCTCTTAATTCTTTTGTCATCCCTCACCGACTTAAGTCGGTGAGGGACCTGCTGTTCCTTCGTGCAGCCTGCTCCGGCACGCGGGACAGCAGGTCCTTCGACTCCGCGCCCGCCCGACCGCAAAAGAAGCGGTCGGAAAGACAGGCGGGCGCTCCACTCAGGATGACAAGGTAAAGGGCGACCGCCGATCAATGATCCAGGCCGTCTGCGAGCACCAAAAACGGAGGTCCCGGTTGGGACCTCCGCGAGTTAATGGAGGGGTTGTTCTACGGCTTCGCCGTCATAAACATCATGTCACCGTGCTTGCCGGCCTCGATCTTGTAATCGGACGGCACCTGGAAGAGCGAGGCATCGGGCTCGCCGCGAGTGATGCTGGTGACGGTGCTGGTCATGGTTCCCATCATCGGGTCGGTATGGGTCATGCTGAGCGGAATCTGAAGGTCGATGGACACCCAGCGCTCGGTCACGACAGAGATGGGCTTGGCATTGCCAATCTGGCCCGCCGGAATGGTGCGAGTCACCCGCGTGCCCTGGGCCTGAAGGCCGAGGATCGTCTTGGCGCCTAGCTGCTCGGTGGTCACGTCCTTCCCGGAGTCCTTCCACATCGCTCCGAACCCGCCCGGTCCAGCCTCAGCCGTCACAGGCCCGGGCCCGCCCGGTCTAGCCTCACCCGCCGGCAGCTTGGGGGGATGCAACGGCATTTCGTGCGCTACCTTCTTCTCCGGGTTCAGCACGTAACGCTTACCCGCAACCGGATCCATAATCACCACCATGCTTCCCTCAGTTGCACCGGTAGCCGGGGTGACGAGCTTAAACGGGACTTCACGCCGCACCCGGCCCTGAGAGTCGCGGTATTCCGTGCTCCGGCTTTCGGTATGGATCGTGTTGCCATCCGACAATGTTTGGTCGTGAGATACAGTGACGGTTGCCGTCATGGGCGCGCCTGTGACCACCTTATTGCCCAGGCCAACATCCTCGTGGAAGATTGCGCCACCCATGCCGCCACCCGGGCCTTGTACTTGAATCATCACTCCCGCTTCTCCTGGCGGCGGAGGTGGCGGAGCCATCTCGCTCTGGGCCAGCGCCAGTCCGGACAGCGCAGCCAGCAATGCCGCCGCCAACAGCAACCTGCTTACAATCGTTGCGAAGCGCATAACGTGTTCCTTTCCTCGTAGTGGATAGTGGTTAGTGGATAGTGGATAGTTGTTCTCGCCAGGTTTTTTCTATCCACTATCCACTAACCACTATCTTCAGTTCACAAATCGGACGGCACGTACCGCGCCGTCATAGCCGACCACCACGTCTGCCACCTGCGGCTGGGCGCCCCGGCCCGGCAACTCCATCCGTACCACCTGGGCGTCGCTGGAACAGCTCAGCGGATCGCAGAACATCAAGGCCGTATAAGCGGACTCTGCGTCGCCGGGCGATTCGTCGCTAGCAGCCTGGACCGTAGCTCCAACGCTTTCCTCTGTCGGGGCTTGCTGATGCGACTGCTTCCGCGTGGCCATCACTAGGCTCTGAACGGTTGACCTTTCCCGCCGCCTCGGCCGGAGGCTAGGCACTTTCTCCGAGCCACTCGCGGTTGTCACGGGCTGTTGAATCGCCGGAGCCACTTCCGCTGGGACTGACTGGCTTTGCACTGGCGCCTCCGGGCGGCGCTGGAGGAGGTGAATTCCCAGGAAGATCGCTACCGCAATCGCGGCAGCCGCAGCGACATAGGCTCCAACCTCGAATACGCGGCTTAAGCGCCAGGCCAATGGAGTGGAAGCGGGCGCCGGCTTGAAACCCAAGCTCTCGCTGGGTCCCGTCACTTCAGCACGTGCCGGTTTCTGGCCGCCGGCCGCAACTTCCGCAGCCGCACCAGGAGGCAGAACGCCCGCTGAAATGCCCTGCCGGAACACGCGAAGCAGCGCCCGCTCCACATCTGGGCCGGCATCGCGGCCGGCAGTCTGCGCCCGCAGTGCATGCATCGAGGCGGCCAGCGCGCGCTGTTGCGCCAGCCAACCGCCGCAAGACGGACACGTCTCCGCATGAGCTGCGATTTGCATCTCGTTCGTCTGCGCCATCTCTGCCAGGCTCAATGACGCCACCCGCTGTTTGAACTCACGGCATGTCATGACAAGCACCTCGCGGTCAAACCCGAGATCCCCGGCGCCACCGCCGCCGAGTGTTGCAGCTTCTTGCTGAGCATGTCATGGGCGCGATGCAGGCGAGAGCGGATCGTCCCGATGGCGCAGCCGATTGCCTTGGCCGCATCGGCATAGCTCTGCTCCTGCAAGTCGCACAACACCACCGCCTCGCGATAATGCTCCGGCAGCGACAACACCGCCTTCCACACCGCGGTCGAGGCTTGGCGCCGCGCGATGCCCTCGCCGGGATCGCTCTCGACCATCAACGCCGCCGCCGCCTCGTCCACCGAGGTGCTCAAGCCGTTCTCCGCATAGCGGCGCTCCAGCGCCCGCCGGACGTAGTTTCGCGCCACCCCGAAAAGGTAGGCGCCCAGCACGCCCCGCGCCGGATCGAACTCCCGGCCCCGCTGGAGCAGGAAGATAAAAACATCCTGCGTCACTTCTTCGGCGATATGGGTAGAGCCGCTCATATGCAATGCGAAGCGAAAGATCGGCCCCTGCCGTCTGCGATAGAGGGTGGTGAACGCCTCTTCGTCTCCGGCTAGAGCCTGCGTCAGCAGTTGCTCGTCGGTCAATTCGGTCAGCAACTTCACCTCAATGGTGGTCCTGATCTCGTTCTGCCATATTTCATCCGGCAGAAACGTAAAGTTCCGTAAAGTTCCCCACATCAGCCGGGTCAGTCCTCGCCGGCCACCTGCCCATCTTAAACCGGCGTAATCTTCACCGTCCGCTGGCGCAAATTTCCAAAACCCAGAGCAGAATTTCCTTGAGAAGAATTCTAATCTGCGCCTAACATTGACCTGTCTCCCGGCCCACCCTTGAGGCCGACCCAATTTCTCCGCAGCCCTGCCAGACCATCCCAGTCCGCTGGCAGAGGAGGAACTTCCATGCCACTTCTTCGATACAATATCCGCCGATTTTTCAGCCGCGTCGTGTTGGCCGCGATGCTGCTGCTGTGTGTGTCTGCCAGTGTGCAGGCCCAGAATTACGAAGTGATCTACTATTTCGGTTACACCGACGGTTACTTGCCGATCGGACGGCTGGCACTCGACAATGCTGGCAATCTCTTCGGCACCACAGCATTGGGAGGGGCCGATGATGTGGGTACCGTTTTCAAATTGGAGTTCGAGCATCGCCGGTGGGTGCTGGACCAGTTGTACAACTTCACCGGAGCGTACCTGGGTGGCTGTGGCGGACACCGCGATGGTGGGTGCCCTTCCGGCGGCGTAGTTCGCGATGCCAGCGGCGCGCTCTACGGGACGACGTCCTATGGGGGCGCCTTCGGCGGCGGAACCGTCTTCCGGCTCAGCCCCTCCCCGAAGCCTCCAATTTCGGGGTCAACGCCCTGGAATGAAAGCATACTTTACAGCTTCAGTGGAAGCGACGGCGCTCATCCAGCGCTGGGGAACCTGGTTCTCGACCCGCATGGCCGGCTTTATGGCACTACGATGTCTGGGGGCTTGAACAACTGTTCTGGCACGTGCGGCACCGTCTTCCAGCTCGTCCCGAATGGTGGAACGTGGAGCCTCAGGACGATCCACTATTTCGCCGGCCCTCCCAATGACGGAGGCGTTCCTTACGCCGGCGTCACTGCGGGCAGGTTGGGCCAACTCTACGGCACTACCGCCGCCGGAGGAACCTATGGTTGCGGCACCGTCTTCCGCTTGACGCCATCGAATTCGGGCACGGGCTGGACGGAAACCGTTCTCTACAATTTCACCGGCGGAACCGATGGCTGTGCGCCATGGGCGGGTGTGGCCGTCGACAATCTTGGCAATCTCTACGGGGCCACAACACGCAGCGGCGCAAACTCCGGCGGAACCATTTTTGAGCTCTCTCCCTCCGACGGCGGTTGGACCTACAGCCTGGTATTTGCCATGACCGGCTTCGGCGGCCCCAATGCGAACCTCACGTTGGACAAAGCCGGAAACCTTTATGGCACGACCTCCGCCGATGGCGCCTATGGTAATGGGAATGTATTCGAGATCAGTCCCTCCAACGGACTCTGGACGTATACCTCCCTGTATGACTTTACGTGCCAGCTCGACGGCTGCGCGCCGGAAGGCGGAGTAGCCATCGATGCCGCGGGCAATCTCTACGGCACGACGAGCGGCGGGGGTTACTATCTCAACGATTGCTATGGCACGTGCGGCGTGGCGTGGCAAATCACGCCGTAGTGGTCGTATTGCGGGAGTTGGAGCGATGAGCAAGAAACATATGGGTTCCAGCCTTGATGACTTCCTCAGGGAGGACGGCATCTTCGAAGAGGCGCAAGCGCAGGCGGTCAAAGAGGTGGTCGCGTGGCAGCTCGCCGAGGCCATGAAGAAAAAGAAAATCTCAAAAAACAAGATGGCGGCGCTGCTCAAAACGAGCCGCACCCAGGTTGACCGTATTCTGGATCCGAAAAGCGATATTACGCTCGGCAGCCTGCAACGGGCGGCGGCGATGGTCGGACGGCGTGTAATGATCGAGCTGCTGTAGGCGAGGGGAACGGGCAAGTCGAAAGTCTTACCCTGAGCAAAGCCGAAGGGGGCCCTATTCAGTGCAGAGATAGGTATTGAACTGCCCCGCCCTAGCCAAAAGAGGGCTAGAACGGGGCACCCGGGAATGAGAGAAAAAATGAGGTACTCTCTCCCCGCCCCACCGTTACCGTGGGCCGGCTATTGTTCCCTCAGACCTTTCGCTCACGCTGCCGCCGCGGCACCCTGTGCGCGTTCTGTCTGATCGACGGAAGCAGCGGGCTTCTTTCCCAGTACTTCTGCCTCGGCTTGGAGCCAATCGTCCAAGTCATACCCGTGTTGGCCACCGCGCTGTTCGAACAAATGGTAGGCGCGCATCCGAATAATCTCCTCGGTCTGTTCCTGGGATCCCAGATCCGAGGTAGCGGGGTTTTCAGTTTTTCTTGGCATGGCTTGCCTCCTGGGATTTGTCGTGCTGAGCACTGCAAGAAGAGATGAAGCTAACGGGTTGACTACGGGGAGAAAGACGCCACATCAGCGTCTAGAACATTTTTATCATGTTCCGGTGTTTCGTCGCTAGGACGAATGTCACGCCTGGGTGTGCGTCAAAGGCCGGGCTGAATTACAAACGTCGTCAGTTGGCGGAAACAGCCGTGCCAGCCTGCTCCTGCGCATTTACCTTCGGCGCGCCCTTCAGATATTCATCGATCGACCTCGCCGCCTTGCGCCCGGCGCCCATTGCCAGGATGACGGTTGCGCCGCCGGTCACGATATCGCCGCCGGCAAAGACGCCGGGCTTCGACGTCGCCAGCGTGTCCTCTTTCGCGGAGATGTAGCCGCGCTTGGTGATCTCCAAACCGGGTGTCGTCATCCGGATCAGCGGGTTGGCCGATGTTCCCGCGGCAATGATCGCCACATGACACGGCACAACGAACTCGGAGCCCTTAATCGGCACCGGACTGCGGCGGCCGGAATCATCCGGCTCGCCCAGTTCCTGGCGAATGCACTTCACGGCGGCGAGATTTCCCTTCTCATCGCCGAAGAACTCGACCGGGTTCACCAGCATCTCGAAGTGAACGCCCTCGTCTTTCGCATGGTGCACTTCCTCGACGCGGGCAGGCATCTCCTTCTCGGTGCGGCGATAGTAGATGCTGGCGCTCTTCGCACCCAGGCGCAGCGCGCTGCGCACCGCGTCCATAGCGGTGTTGCCGCCGCCAACCACGATCACGTCGCGGTCCTTGCAAGGGTAGAGCGGCTCGTCGTACTCGGGGAAACGATAGGCGCGCATCAGGTTCACGCGCGTGAGGAACTCGTTGGCGGAATAGACGCCGTTGAAGTGCTCGCCCGGCACGTTGAGGAAGCGCGGCAGGCCCGCTCCGGTGGCGATGAAGATGGCGTCGAAGCCTTCATTGTTCATCAGCTCGTCGATCGTCACCGTCTTGCCCACCACAACGTTAGTTTCGAACTCCACGCCGCGGCGGCGCAGCACATCGATTTCGTGACGCACAATCTCTTTGGGCAGGCGGAACTCCGGGATGCCGTAGACCAGCACACCGCCAAGTTCGTGCAGCGCTTCGAAAACGTGTACCTGGTGTCCCATCTGAATGAGGTCGCCGGCGCACGCCAGGCTCGCCGGGCCGCTGCCGATGAGGCCAACCTTCTTGCCAGTTTTCGGCGCCGTCACAGGTGAGCCGAATTGTCCCGAGGCGCGCTCCCAATCAGCGACGAAGCGCTCGAGATAGGCGATGCCGACCGGCTCGCCCTTCTTGCCCAGCACGCAGCCGGACTCGCACTGATCTTCCACCGGGCAGACGCGGCCCGTGATGGCGGGCAGGGCGTTGTCCTCGCGCATCTTGGACGCCGCGCCCTGATAATCGCCCGCGAGTATGAGGTCGATCACCGCACGTACGTCCACGGTGACTGGGCATTTCTCCACGCATCCCGGCTTGGGGCACTCGATGCAGCGCAACGACTCCTGACGCGCCTGCTCGGCCGGGAAGCCGAGATTCACTTCCTGGAAGTTGTGCGCCCGCACTTGCGGGTCCTGCTCGGGCACGCGCTGGCGGGGCAGCTTGACGCGCTCTTTGTTGGGCAGCGGGTTGTGGCTGGGTTTCTTCTCGACGGTCTCACTCATGGCTCACCCCCACCGCTTCGGCGGCGCATTCGGTCTTGCGAACATTGCGGCGGACCTTGTCGAGCTCCGCCTGCGGATCGGCCTGCAAGCGCTCGATGCTCAGGCGCTCCTGCTCGCGATACATGTTGTTGCGCTGCGTCAGGACATCAAAGTTGACCTGGGTGGCATCGAACTCCGGGCCATCGACGCAGGCGAACTGGCTTTTGTTGTCGACCAGTACACGGCAGCCGCCGCACATTCCGGTACCGTCCACCATGATCGAATTCAGGCTGACGATGGTCTTGATCTTGTCAGGGGCGGTCATCTTGGCGACCGCGCGCATCATCGGCACCGGGCCGCAGGCCAGCACATAATCCAGCTTCTTGGCGGCCATGACCTCTTTCAGCTTGTCGGTGACCAGACCCTTGTCGCCGTAGCTGCCATCGTCGGTGACGACGTAGGTTTCGTCGCTGACGGCGCGGACTTCGTCTTCCAGCACCATCAAGTCCTTGCTGCGCGCGCCCACGATGGAGATGACTTTGTTCCCGGCGCGCTTCAACTCCCGCGCGGTGGGATATGCCATTGCCGTACCCACGCTGCCGCTGACGACCACGGCGGTACCGAAGTTTTCGATCTCCGAGGGCTTGCCGAGCGGGCCGACGACATCGAGGATGGAGTCGCCCGCCTCCAGCATGTTGAGCAGCATGGTGGTCTTGCCGATGGCCTGCACGACGATGGTGACCGTGCCGGCTTGCGGGTCGGCGTCGGCGATGGTCAGGGGGATGCGCTCGCCGCTCTCATCCAGGCGCACAATGACGAACTGCCCTGGCTTCTGCTTGCGCGCGATGCGCGGAGCTTTGATAACAAACAGCTTGATACCGCGCGCCAGGGGGCGCGCTTCCACGATCTCGTACACGGGATGTCCTCCGCTTTCGATTCTGCGGGGGCATGTACATGGAGTCTGTGGCGTACGTCACAAGGCTAGGTTCACAGCGCACAAGGAGCGGCGAGCGGCGAGCTTCGAGCGACTAGCAACTAGTGTGCAAGCCCCAAACGCATCCGTCCCGCGAAGCGGACGGTAAGCGCCAGTCATGTTCAAGAACTCGGCTCGGCCCGGCACGGCTTATGCCTACTGCTTTGGAGCGGTCTTATCTTCCACTTTCGGCGACCCTTCCTTGGTCTTGGAATCGCCACTGAACACTTTCTTGGTGGCATGACCCACGCTTTTGCCGGCGGTCTTGGTGGCGTGGCCGGTATCCTTGGCGGCTGTTTCGGTGCCATGGCCCACGTCTTTACCGACGTTCTTGCCGGCGTGACCGGTGTCTTTGGCCGCCGTCTCGGTGCTGTGGCCAACATCCTTGCCGACGGTCTTGCCGGCGTGACCGGTGTCTTTGGCCGCCGTCTCGGTGCCGTGGCCAACATCCTTGCCGACGGTCTTGCCGGCGTGACCCACGTCCTTCCCCGCGTCTTTCATGTCCTGCTTGGCGGTGTTTTGGGACGCGCTGTTGTTCGTGTCCTGTGCGACGGCGACGGCAACGCCCACCGCCAACGTAAGCGCAACGAAGACTACTGCGGCAAATTTCATACTTGGTTCCTCCAGTATTGTCAGGCGCCTTATTTTACGCTTGGCGCGACCCATCCCCAAGCCAAGCAGGCATCGTTACGGATTCGGAGAGTAGAACGGGCATCGGCGCAAGACCGGATTCCCCTAAACGCTCATTTATACTGCCCTCTTCATGCTGAAACAGGTCCTTGAAGAAGGCAGACTGCTTACCGACAGCGCGTTGGAGCGCCTGCTGCCCCCTGCCGGCCAGTATCCCTCCTCGATTCACCAGGCCATGCGGCATAGCGTTTTTGCGGGCGGCAAGCGTCTGCGGCCCATTCTGTGCATGGAAGCGGCGCAGATGGTTGGCGGCTGCGTTCCTGCGGGTGTGGAAGAGCTGGGCGCGGCGCTGGAGATGCTGCACACCTATTCGCTGATTCACGACGACCTGCCCGCGCTCGACAACGACGACTTGCGCCGGGGCCGTCCCACCTGTCACAAGGTGTTTGGCGAAGCGACCGCTATCCTCGCCGGCGATGCGCTGCAAACACGCGCTTACGAGGTGCTGGCCAAGCTCCAGTGTACGGCAGAGGCGCGTGTCGACATCATCGCCGAGATCGCCCACGCCACGGGCACGATCGAGGGCATGATTGGCGGCCAGGTGATGGACCTGGAGGCCGAGCACACTCGCCCCGACGCGAAGACGCTGGAGTACATCCATCGCTCGAAGACCGGCGCGCTGCTGGCCGCCAGCGTTGTCAGCGGCGGCATTTACGCGGTAGCCGATGATTCGCAGATTCGCAGCTTGCGCGACTTCGGGCAGAACATCGGACTGGCATTTCAGATCGTCGATGACGTGCTCGACGTCACGCAAACCTCCGAGCAGTTGGGCAAGACCGCCGGCAAAGACACGGCAGAGGAGAAGGCGACCTATCCGGCGCTGTTTGGGATTGAAGCTTCGCTGGAGAAGGCGGATGGGCTGGTGGCCAGGGCGTCCGCCGCGCTCGAGAGCTTTGGCGAGCGCGCCGCAACCTTGCGCGAGATTGCACATTTTCTGGTGGAGAGGAAGAAATAAGTTGCGCGACTAGCAAGTCAGGTTTGGTTTTTGCTGTATCCGGGTAGAACGGGCCTTCAATCAAATCGGAGACACCAAATCCGAAACTGCTCTAGTCTTCTGCTCTACGGCAATCTTGCGGGCCTCCTTGACCAACCTCCCGTCCAAACGGAGAGAGAGCTTCATGTCCCCCATAATAAGGGAAACCCACAACCGATCACAGCGATTGCAGAAAGGCGAGCAGCGCGTTCTGATCGGAAGCCTTTAATCGTAGGAAGCGCTTGGTGACTTCTCGCGCTTCTCCTTTGTGGCGGCGAATGGCATCGCCGACGGTGAGTGTCGTGCCGTCGTGCATCAGGCGCGAGCGCAGCCGCAAGCCCCAAAGGGGAGCGGTCCTGATCTTGTTGCGTGCGCATTGGGTGTCGCGCACCAGGTTGTGAGGCTTTTCGCCCTCCATCACCGACGTCTGATAGTTCTCACTGCATTCGGCGTCGCTCCAGGCCAGCGGGTCGCCATGAAGCGCAGTTTTGTCTTCGGCCAGGCGCTTTTCCATGCGCTCGCGGCTGAAGTGCTCAACCAAGGCGATGGCGATCCCATCTCCGGTGCCGACGTTATGCAGGAGGAAGTCGCTATAGGGATGAATGGTGCGGTTCTCCACCGCATCGGGATGCAGGCCCGGGCCTCCGGGACTGGCGGGGCTCTTGCCGGTCACGATGGTCTCGACGTGACACTTGTCGCAGCCCACTTTCCGGAACAGCTCCGCTCCGTGCTTGGCTTCGGCCGTGGCGGCGACGGTGTCGTCGCGGGCCGGCGCCTTCAGCGAGCGCATGAAACTGGCGAAGTGGTCGATGTCCTCCAGGTTGTTGTCGCTGGGATCGGGAAGACTGTTGGGCTCGGTGACCTTCGTCGGATCGTTGTTGGGAATTGACGTGGTCACCGGCGGATTGCAGATGGTAGTCACTTCGTCTTTCTGCAAGCTGTTCGTGATACCCATTTCGTTCAGATAAGCGTCGGCGGCGAAAGCCAGCAAGCTGGCATGTTGGTCCTTCCAGCCGAAGCGGCCGATGCGGTCCGGGCCTTCGCTCTGCGGTACCGGAACGTAAACAGCCTGTCCGCAGATGACCCCGTGCGACTCGCGGCACTGCTGCTTGCGGATCTTTCGCAGGGTCTCGTCGGAGATGGCTTCCACGTAGCCGTCGCCCAATAGATTAGTGGCCAGCCGGGTAGTGCGAATGGTGTCGATGGCAGGCACGTGCTCCTGGATTTGCGGACAGATGGCGCGATCGTTGACCAGCGTTCTGCCGGTGATCACCTGGGCGCCGTGATCGATGGGAATCTGCGGATTTTCGAAGTGCCGATGCGCATCGAGATGGCCGACGCGCAGCTCCATCACCTGGCTGGCAGCGCCGCTGACCGGCGTCTGGTGGCACTCGCGGCAGGATTGTGCGTTGTAGAGCGGCCCCAGTCCGTCGGGAGCGATCTGCTCAACTTCCTCGAAGAAGTCCTGGTCAGCGCTGCGCCGGTCAGGGTCGGAAAAGCCGTTGCTCTGGTTGTCGAATCCGGTCAGCGCTTCGGGCGGCGAGGATGGCGGTTGTCCATTGGGCCGGGCCGCGAGGGCAAGCAGGACAGCACTCGCGAGGGCGAGCAACAGGATCGCAGGCTTCATCGAAATGCTTCCTTTCCGACGAGAGATGGCGCAACCAAAGTATCGGTATTGTACTCCGGCGTCAACGGAAAGCCCCCTCCAGAGTATCTTTGTTAACAGCCGTGAAAAGGATAGCCGGCATCGCCGCGATGAAAGCTGCCTGCCGCCAAATCACCGGTGGCGGCAGAACGCTGGGATTTGTGCCGACCATGGGCGCGCTGCACGAGGGGCATTTGTCGCTGGTGCGGGCGAGCCAGGCGCGGTGCGACGTCACAGCGGTGTCGATCTTCGTCAACCCGCTGCAATTCGGGCCGGCGGAAGATCTGGAGAAATATCCTCGCGACCTCGAACGCGATGCCGCGATGCTGGAGGGGCTCGGCGTCGAGCTGTTGTTTGTGCCGTCGGTGGAGGAGATGTATCCGGAGACCCAGGTTAGCGTCCAACCGAAGGACGCGAAGCTGGGGCACCAGCACGAAGACGCGAACCTGGGGCGCCAAAGCACGACCTACGTTGTGGTCGAGGGGCTGAGTGACAAGTTGGATGGCGCGTCGCGCCCCGGACACTTTCGCGGGGTCGCGACGGTGGTCGCCAAGCTATTTGAGATTGTGCGTCCGGATTACGCCTTCTTCGGGCAGAAGGACGCGGTGCAGGTCGCAGTGCTGCGCCGGATGGTGCGCGACCTCGACATGGATGTGGAGCTGGTGGTCTGTCCCATCGTGCGCGAGGCGGACGGGCTGGCCATGAGCTCGCGCAACGTATACCTGACGGCGGAGCAGCGGCAGCAGGCGCTGGTTTTGCATCGTGCGCTCATGCGGGTGCAGTTGGCGGCGGATCAAGGTGAGCGCGATGCCGTGAAGCTACGGCGCATCGGCGAGCAGGTTGTGGCCGAGGAGCCTCAGGCGCGGCTGGATTACTTCGCGATTGTCGATCCCGAAACGCTGGAGCCGATAGCGAACGTTACGCGAGGCGCGCTGATTGCGGTTGCCGCCTACTTCGGCAGCACTCGCCTGATCGACAACATCCTGCTGGCGCGCGCGTGAGCGCTCAACTTGACCGCCGAGTTCTGCTCGTCGAGAGTCCCTGTCACATGCGACTGCGACGAAGGTGGTTGACGGCTTCATTGGAAGGGTCAAGAATATTGCCACGAATCTTGTGAACGCAGGGTCGTCTACGCGAACAATTGGCAATCAGAAGACTCGTTTCGCTTGTCGCGAGGAATTCCATGACAAATTACTTCGTCATAGCGATTTTCTTATTCTCTTCGGTGATTACCGCTTACAAGGCCGGTTCATGAAAGACTTTCTTTCGAATGAGGCTTGGCGAGAGCGGTACGAGTTAAGCGACTTCCTGCATATTGAAGTACGCAATGGTGCGCAGGTAGGCGAATTCCAAACCGCGGCCTTCGAGCCGGTTCGCATCGAACAGTTGCGCCGCGCGTTGCCGCCGGTCGTGGTCCGTCTGGGCAGCAATGACGCAGTGAGGAAAATTACCGCCAAGACCATCAATGCAGTGGATGTGCAGTGTGTGGAGTACCAAACATCGGGCGCAAATCATCAGGAAGAGAATGAATTATGTATTAATCGCGTCGATGGAATCCGCATCGAATGAATGAGTTTCTTTATGAAGGCACAGTGCTCGTGCAGGCTCGTATCGGTGTTGACGGGCATGTACAAGATGCAGAAGTGGCGACGCTCCGGCCCGGTCGAAAACCGTCGTATGGCGATTACCCGGCGCTCCAAGGCCGAGACATTGACGAAGCCATTAAAAAAGCTATCCAAAGCTGGGTTTTCGAACCGGCAAAATGCGACGGTCTTCCCATCGTGAAAAACATTCTCATTCCCTTCAAGGCTGAAGTTAGGGGAGCCGGCGTTACTCGCCTTGAGTTCTAGATCGTGTGTGCGTCGGTACATTGAAACGCCTATCACAAGGAAGTAGTCTTATCCTCAGCATGGCCATCAATGGCAAAGCGCGGCGCCGCCGCTATCCCAAGCTGGTCTTTGGCGAGACCCTGAGCGTCGCCATCGAGACCTTTCGGTTCAGCAAAGTCAGGTTCCTGCTGACCGCGCTGGGCATGGTCATCGGCACGGCCTCGCTCATCCTGGTGGTCACCATCGGCCTTACGGGCAAGCAGTATCTGCTCCAGCAAATCCAGAACATCGGCTCCAACATGATGGTTGCCGAGTACCTGGGCGGCGGCATCTACGGGCGCGACGCCTCCAGCGACTTCCTCACTCTGGACGATTTGCACGCAGTGCGCGAGCAGGTACCCGGCATCAACAACGCTTCCCCCATGATCCAGTTTCACGATCGGGTGGTGGTGCCGGGCGGCAAAGAACGCGAGGTCATTGCGCTCGGCGTTTCCTGGGAATACCAGAATATTCGCAACCTGGTCGTGCTCTCGGGGCGCTTCTTCGACGACAGCGATATCCAGGCGCGCAACAAGGTTGCGGTCCTGACGCAGAAGCTGGCGGTAACGCTGTATGGCTCCGAGGCGGCGGCGATCGGCCAGCAGATTAAGCTGAGCGGGCTGCCCTTCACCGTGATCGGCACCTTTCGCGAGCGCGTGGACACGCTCGGCCAGTCGGAGATCTCCGAGGACACTCTGCTGGTGCCCTACACCGTGGCGCGCTTCTTCACCAACAGCGATGAGGTGAAGCAGCTTTTCTTCTCCGTCTCCGATGCGAATGAGGTGCCGCGGGCGACGAAGGAGATTCACCAGGTGCTACAGTCGCGCCATCGCCCAGAGTCCGTCTATCGCGTGGATAATCTCACGCAGTTGCTGGATGTCGCCGCCAAGACCGCCAACACCCTGACCAAGGTGCTGCTGCTGGTCTCCGTGCTTACGCTGATCGTGAGCGGGGTGGGCATTATGAACATCATGCTGGCCACGGTAAATGCGCGCACTCGCGAGATCGGCGTGCGTAAGGCGGTGGGCGCCACCAATGCGGAGATTCGCGCGCAATTTCTCACCGAAGCCGTCCTGATTTCGCTTTCCGGCGGCATGGTGGGCACGGCAGTTGGCTTGGCGCTTCCGTTTTCCGTTCGCTTCCTCACCAACTATCGCGTGCCCATCTCGGGGTGGTCGGTGGTTATCGCCGTGCTGGTCTCGAGCCTGGTGGGCGTGCTGTTCGGCACCGCTCCCGCCGCCCGCGCGGCCCACTTCGACCCCATCGAAAGCCTGCGGTATGAGTAGTGGGCCCAGGTTAGCGTCCAAAAGAAGGACGCGAACCTGGGGCACCGACTTTGCACTGGCTTTGAGTCCACAGCGCGACGCGTGCATCTACCCTAACGTGGCAAGCACAACGGAATTCAACCTGTCTGAGACGGCCGCGGTCCTCAGCCGCACTCCCGCAGCACTGGATGCGCTGCTGCGCGGGCTGCCGGACACTTGGGTGCGGCGCAGCGAAGGCAACGATACCTGGAGTGCATTCGACATCGTGGGCCATCTGGCGAACCTGGAGCGCACCGACTGGATGGCACGGCTGCGGAGAATTTTGCAGGACGGCGAAGCGCGGCCATTCGAGCGCGTTGATCGCTTCGCGCAGTTGAAGGAAAGCCAGGGAAAATCGCTGGCGCAGCTCCTGGACGATTTTGCTCGCCTGCGCCGAGAGAATCTGGCAGAGTTGCAGGCGCTAAATTTACAGCCGGATGACTTCACCCGGCGTGGGCAGCATCCCGCGCTGGGCGTGGTGACGCTGGCGCAACTGCTGGCGACGTGGGCGGCCCACGACCTCACTCATCTGCATCAACTGTCACGCGTGATGGCTTACCAATACCGCGATGCAGTGGGCCCGTGGAGCGTTTTTCTGGGGGTGCTTCAGTGTGACGGGCACAGTGCTCCGCCGTAGAGCCTGGCGCCACAAGTTTGCCTTTCGGTTGGGTTAACCTGAGTTCCGGATCGATCCTTCCTTTGCCAGGTTAGCGTCCCAACGAAGGACGCGAACGTGGGGCAACGGGCTCAGTTCTCTTCTTTGTACTTCAACACCGGGTGAGTATCTCTCGTACAGCGGCGGTACGTCTCCCAGCCATCCCCAGTCTTCTCCCTGAGTTCATCCTCGCTGATCACCTCGTAATGGGGATCTTTGGTGATGAAGGTCTTCGCGCCCTCGTTGGCGGGATCGCCGCAACCTCCCGGACCGCAGAACAGGATGGAGTACTTCCCATCGGTTCCAAAGTGTTTGATCTGCAAACCGAACGCATCTTCACAGTTGGTCTTCCAAAATCCGGTGAAGTCCTTTGCAGAGTCGCGTTCGCCGGGATACTTGTCTGCCTCGAGTTTCTTGCGGACATCCGCAACCGTTTTGTAGGCAGTTGTCTCCGGCGCTGCGCTGTAGTCGATGATTGTTGAGTTGCCTTGCTTGCGCGACTGCGGCCCGACGGCGAAGAGGCTCCACTTTCCCAGACTCAACTGGTCGTCAATCTTTGGGTTTGGACTATTAAACAGCCTGCCGGAAAATGTAACGGTATTCTTTTTGGCGGGGTCGCGGGTATTGCTGGATGTCAGTGTGAGATCGAATTGAACGGCGTCAGGCTCGACATGTTTGAGTTCGCCGACGACGCGCCACGGCGCCTGAAGCATGCCTCCGGCGCTCTCGGTTGCGATCTTTATGCCGGTCTCGCTGTCTGAGTAGTCAACGGGTTGTGCCGGTTTCACAGACGCAGGGCCGTCCGGAAAAGCGCGACCGAGTACCTTGATGACAAGCTGCCATTGCAGGACAGCAGCATCGATTGCGTCGATTTCATAGCCGGGCTTAGCTATAGGTCCCTGAATCGCCATAACCCGGCCTGCAATCATCAGGATTTTCCCTGTGGCAACCGGTCCGGGTCCTGAGTCTTCGACGTCAACCTGAATGTCATTGGTTTCTTTGTCGAATCGACCCTGCAACTGCGTGTACCCCGGCTGGTCCGGCGTGTTTGTTTTCGACGTGAAGCTGTTGA